>Ga0163212_1001227_pt1 | contig 11310 bp, 16 predicted proteins | sample Malawi_45m_30L_FD_113532 | JGI IMG/M metagenome (GOLD analysis project Ga0163212, IMG submission 113532) | Freshwater microbial communities from Lake Malawi, Central Region, Malawi to study Microbial Dark Matter (Phase II) - Malawi_45m_30L | ecosystem: Environmental > Aquatic > Freshwater > Lake...
TCGAATCAAGTCGGCCAACTGTTGAGGATTTTCTTGAGCATGCATTTCCAACGTTTCCTGACCAACATCGGCTTCAAAGGCCCAGATCTCAGGAAAACGTTGTGGATTGGCCTGGGCTCTTAGTAAGGCATATTGTGGATAACTTATTTCCGCGGACTCCTGGTCACTGAGAGTAGCCAACAATTTTTCGTGCTGGTAATTGGTCACATTATAGATGAACTCAAAACCCGAGCTGTCAAAGTAGGCAACATAAAGAGTCATGTTTATTACTTGTTATCAAGATGCACGATAGCGTTCGTCAGACAAGGTCATGACGTTGTGTGCGATTGAACTCATCGATGGCTGCTCGCAGTGCTTCTTCTACCAATTGGTTAAAAGTAACATCGCGTTCGTGTGCCAGTTTCATAAGCTCGAACAATTTGCTGTCAGGCAAGTCAATAGGCACACTTACACGAGTATCGTAATCGTCTTTGCCGTCAACAATGGCCGTGGCCTTTTGCATAAAGTCATCGTCGGCTTCTAGCTCAGTCCACCTCACCTTATCCCAGGCGTTTTTATCCTGGCCTTGATTGCGATGATCGGGATGGACCAAGCGATAGGCTCGATCATTGCGATAGTCGCACACTTGAACCTCAAAAACTTTTTGAGTATCTCGTTCAAAAACAATACTCATGCTGTGACCGTTATGTTCACCATTCCAGTGATCTAGAGAGTAGGCCTTGTCACCATAGGCGGCAAAATAGTAATCACTGCCTTCGGTGATACGATAGTCACAAATTTCCATCCATTCTTTTAGGGTAATCATTGCGTTTCCTTTACTGGTACAACTGGTACGACAGGTACATCGCGCCACTTGCTCCAGGTCCTTTGCCGTGTTTGATGACGAAATTCGTCGCTGGGATTTCCACCGTACACTGTGGCATTGTATTCTTGACGATACTGCAATACCCGGTTACCTAAATCGTCAACCAACCATCTAAGCTCAATCATGCTCTGTTCCTTGCGCTCATAGATAAAATCCTGCATCACGCAATTCACGCAAAACCGCATTACGGTTCTTAGGATCAACTTTTAGTCGCTGCGGCTTTCCGGACCACAGATTGTCACAGACGTCCTTGGCTTCTTTTAAGCCCATTCCAGTAACACTACGCACAGCCTTGATCAGTGCAATCTTGTTAGCCGACGGCTGACTGCCGGTCAGCACCGCTATGCCGTTAAACTCTCCGGTCAACAAGGCAAAGAAGATCTGACCCTTGACTTCAGGATCCAGCACACTTGCGATATTCTCCCAAAGTCGCATGCCATCGTCGGATCCGTAGGCTTCGGTAATGCTACGAATAAAATTGATGCCACTTTGGATAACATCTTGTCTGTACTCACTGGGTATCATATATCACCAACTGCTATTATAAAACACTCGCAGCCCCAAGAACAAGTTGGCACGGGCTTCGCGCACAAACTTCAAATCATGCTCTCGATAGTATTCGTCGCTGGGATTACCAAAGAAGAATCCTTTGGTTCCTAACTCAGCCACGGCTCCGTTTTGAATATCCTGTTCCAATTTATCAATGTCATCGTGGACCAGCTCTAGTTCAACACCGTTGAACGTATGATCGAACTTGTTGCTGCCAGCTGGCAGGCCAGGATAACCCTTCTCAATCCACAGATGTTCCATCCAACCCTGCAGATTGGGATGCTTGCGCCAGTAGGCAATTTTGATGGGTTCAGGCACACTTGAATCTTCCCAGGCCCCCTTGCACTGACCTGCACGAGTCGCAGCATAAGCAAATTGATCAAGTCCCATAGTTACCTTGTTGGTTATTCTGCTGTCGTTGAAAGAGGACTTATTGACATTGCCTCTCACGCACACGGCAGAGATTAACTGTTAAGCAGGCTTCATGCAAGTGGTCTGAGCCAGGGCCTTCCAACGAAGGGGAAAGCTCTTACGCAGGTCCGCAATCTTGGTTGCCATACGCAGGCTCATTTCACGAAGCTTGTTCTTGTTGTCGTCCATGAAGTCAACAATTTCGTCTTGCACACAAGCTTCAAAGTCGTAGCCTTCAAACAGTTCGCCAGCCTTGGCAATCTGCTTGATACGCAGAATTTTGTCACGCATGGTGTCAAGAGTCAGATCCAAGTAGTGGCAACGACTCTGCAGGGCGTCCAAGTGGTCACGAAGCTTCTGACTCTTCATGGCATCAAACTTCAAATTGGTGATAAAGATCACACTTCCCTTGAATTCGAAACTGTCAGGAATGCCTTCGCGACGCAGAGTGCTAGACTCGCTCAACCATGAAATCTTGCGCTTCTTGCCTGAGTCCAGTGCACCCTTGAGCAGGTTCAAACTCACATCGTCGATGAGAATGCTGTCGCAGTCGTCAAACACCACAACACAGTTGGGTTCAGAATACTTGAACAGAGTTTGGTACAAGCCGATAGGGGTAGCACTACCCTTGACCACATCGGCGCGAAGTCGCTTACCGGCAACTTGATCAAACAGGCAGGCCTTTTCAACTTCACGCTCAACGCTGAAGCTCTTGCCAACACCGGGAGGGCCCGAAACAATCATGGCACGAATGTCGCCACTGATAGCAGCCTTGGTCATGTCAGTTAGAATTTCGAAACGCTCGGCAATTTCAGCCATGCGCTCGTCGTCGGTTTGGGCTACTGCAATTTCGGACTTGACCACAGTCACAGCATCGGCACCAGTGACAAATTCGTAGGCAGCAGGGCTGTCGACCTTGATGCGGATTTCGTCGGGAAAGCCAGGAAAGGTGTTGGCATTCTTGACAGTGACATAACCACCCTTGGGGGTACGCTTGTACTGCTCAACCAAAGCAAAAACCTTGCCATTGGCAGTGTGAGTGCGGTACATGCCGGACTTGATACGGATGGTGGCTTGCGACATTCTAGCTCCTGTGTGTGTCAATGTGCAATGATTATAAGCAAATTTGTACTGGCAGTCAACCGTTTTTTGGCTGTGTTTTACCGCTGCTCTTTATTGCTTAATATGAATACAGTATAACACCAAACCAAATCCTGGTCGACCTTGGGGTTTTGGGCTGTTGTTGCAGTGCAACACAAAAATGCGGCTAAAAACCACAAAAGACCCTGATTTTTTTAGGGTTTTTTGGTTGACTTTTTGCAATTATTTTGGGGAAAATTGTGCTAGATCAAACCACTCAAAAACTTCTGCAGGCGGCGTTGCAGAAATACCACGGTCAACGAAAGGTTTGATTCTTCTGCGGTACCATTGATGCATGCCACCATAGGGCGCCTGCTCATTGATTATCTTGTGCCAACCCTCGCTGTTTTCAAAAATGCCGGCATGGTAGATCATCAGCAGACGCCGATCAGCCACAAATCGCATTTCGGGCGTCGGACCTTGGTGCCAAAACAGTTCGCTGGCCAACATCAAGGCATGATTCTGTGTCATACACATGCCATTCCAGGCTGCACAAACATCAAGAAATTCTGGATTTCGCCAGAATACTGGACGAGGACCCAGCAGGCTGAGTAAAACTGCTTCAGCTTGCGTCATAGTCGTTTTGCCCCTCAGTCCATTTGATATCGGCCGCTTGTTGGTTGATTTGTTCCACCAATTCACGACAAGGATAATATCCATACACCATGTATTTGGTCAAACGTGATATGATGTAGGGTTGAAGATTGTCTGACACTGCACGTACGAGTCGTTGATCCAAATCTTTGGATGTGCCACGACCGAGTACAATTTCACAACCGTCGGTTATGAGTTGGCATACGGTAAAATCAAATTGACCAATGACCTGCTGTGCTGTTTCAAAAAAACGTCGACGAATCAACTGCACATTGTGAGTTTCGTCTTCGAACTGATACTTGAAGGTAATGGCGTTGCCGGATGCATGGGCCACATCTGCACCAAGGCCATGCATGAGTTTTTCGGCACGATCAAATTGTTGAGCGTTTCCAAACCAAATGTCCCAGTCGGCCTGGCCCATGCTCTGTCCCAAGTACAGTCTGCGAACAGCACCGCCGGCCAGCCAGGGTCCTTGATTCATGTTTAAATTGAGGTATTCGGCAAGGCGAGAACCAAATCTGTGATTCAACAATGGACGTTCTGCGACCAATGGTAGTTCTTGGCGCGGCGGCCGTGGAGCAAAATTCCAGCAGACCGCTGTGTGATCGGACATTAGACCAATTCCTCAACAATTCCTAAAATTTCTGCGGCAATCAAACAGATTCCGGCCAGTAAAAGACTACCAGTAATTAAGAAACAACCAGCACCAATACGAACAATGCTTTTGACTAAGCTCACATAGAAGTGGCCTTTACTGGGATCTTTTGGTTGCATTTTCATGATTAGATCCAATTCCGGCCAACAATACAACTTCTAGCCAACCGGTCAAGGCCACAATCCAGGCATAGATGGTAGGAGTTTCGTTCCAGTATACTGCTACATTGAGAGCACAGAATACTAAAACAACCGAAGATAATGCACGATTAATAACTGACAAGTCAAACTTCACAATAGACTCCCTGTGTGGACAACGACCTTGACGCCAGTCGCAAGCGGGGTTGGGTTCGCCACGACAAATGGAACACTTTTCCATGATTACTACCGGGGCGCAAGGGCCAAATGGCGGCAAGCACCACGATACAGATAACCCGGGCACGAACAGCGCCAATGGCCGTCGGCACGAGTTAGATTATAGAACTTTCCTGAACTGCCTTCAACACGAATAGATTCCTGTTCGTCAATGCTTTTGAGCACTTCAAAGGTACGACCTCGACGATCAAAGCCCATGGGCTTGCTGAAGGTAATCTTTCGACGACTGCCTGCAGGAATGTAGGCAGTCATCTTGGTCATGGAATCATTGAGCACATAGGTATGATTGGGAGTGCCCGTAGACCACACAGTAGTTTCACGAACGATCTTCATAGTCAATGCTCAATGCTGAAAAACCTAGTATAGCAGACAACCACACACCGAGTCAATGGGACAAGTCTGCAGAATTCTGCCGAATATTGCTCTGTTTGAATGCAGGTGCAATGTCTTGTATGAGTCTGCGAATGGCCTCCTCGTCCCAGTCATTCAAGAAAAACAATTTGCCATTGGCAAAATACACATCGTAAATTTCTGCCTGTTCCAGAACTTGGAGAATTTCCTGTTCCATGATTATGCCACCTGAGCCAGTTCTAGGGTAAGCAATTCAAAGCCACTGCCTTGATCCACATACCAGCGACCATCGCTGCGAAGAATATAGTTGAATTCTTCCATCTGACTTAGACTATAGGCCTGGAAGTCAGGATAATGGCGAGCATCGACTCCAGTTTCGCCGCGGTCACGGCCATAGAAGGTGCACTGTGTAAGATCGCGGGCATCGAAATCGTGCTTGGTTCCGATTGTAGGATTCAGGCTGGACAAGTCGCCGAGATCAATCAGATCACGAAGGATGAACGGATTGGAGAAGTGTTCAAGCAGGATCTGACCGTTGTGTTCAAGATAGCCATCCCAGTGGCAGTAGACCTTGCCCACGGTTCCGTCGGCGAATTCAAGAGCAATGGTAGAACGAGTACCCATGGTGTTATTTCTCCAAAGAAGTTAAATAAAAATTTTTGCCAAGGCCTGCTGAGCCTGACCCACGTCATCGACGTCATCAACTGTGGCTGCAACCATCATTTCGTAGACCACACGAGCATCGTGTCCGAAGATCGCGATGATCTCTTGCACCTCCCTTTGGGTTTGAGCTTTCCAAAGCAGATTGGCAATCTTGCACTGCAAGGGATTTTGCAAATTGAGTTCCATGATGTTTTTCCAATCAAATTGACATGTGATATTGAAAACCCTGGGTAGTCACTTTCTTGAAAATGCCTTCTTTGGCCCAGTCGCTCTCCAACAGACTCAGCATTTTACGATCAACCACAACGGCACCTGTTTGCACCTTCACAGATGCACTGCGGCGACCGTAGCTGACTTCGTAGACTTGACCGCGCACAACAGAGTCAAGAGCCATACGGATTCGTTCCATACGGATCTGCTGTTGCTGAGAGTACAGACTACGATTGGCATAGTTTCGCATACGTCGATCCTGCAGAGCCCACCACTTGTTGGGAGCTTCTTGCGTATCTTGAAAAACAGTTTGCATCACAGTTTTTTAGTGGTTGAGTACGTAGTGTAGCACCAAAAAATGACCCTGTCAACCGTAGGGTCAATAGCAAAAATCTATGGATTTTGAGCTGTTGCTAGGCCAAAATTTGTTGTTTTGACCACAAACGATAGGCTTTTCGCAGAAACCAGCGATTGTGATTGAAATAATCTTGTGCCGAGTACTTGGGTGCCACACCTGTCCATTCCTCAACTTCAAGTTGGTGCATGTACCACATTTCCTGCAACCATTGACGAAATGACACAGCACTGTTCCTTTCAAAGATTGGGGTAAAATCTTCCTAGATAGTCTAGGTCTTGACGGTCTGGATTCGGCTCGTACCAACCTTGACCTGTGTACACATCCAAAACAGTCTTGAAATATTCTTCGTACATTTTGGCCACTCGATGCAAACTGAAGTTTTCAATGGCCCAACTACGACATGCAGCCGGATCAATGTTTTGAATATTTTTTGCAGCCCAAACAAATTGCTCAAAGGTTCTACAACGATAACCTGTGACACCGTGTAGATTGTTTTCAGCAAAACTGCCCCAGTCAGTGGTTATGGTTGGAGTTCCTGACATCAACATTTCAATTTGAACTCCACCAAAGGGTTCTAGATACATGCTGGGGGCAAAAGCTGCGCGAGCTCGACTCATGAGTTGTCGACGTGTTTCAATGTCAGCATAGCCTACAAATTCCACATGGTCTGGCGTTTGTTTGATTCCCATGCTTTCGAGACTGCCTTGCCCGGCAATTTTTAATCGAACACCTGCTGCGGCCGCCACTTGAATAGCAACATGAACTCCTTTGCCTTCGTAGACACGTCCCACATACAAAAAGTAATCTTCCTTTTTTTCAGGTGCGTAGTCAAAGTCTGCAGGATCAAAGTAGTTGGGTATTACCACATCGTACCAGTCTTGCCGGCAGTTGCCCACTGCGGCAAGACCACAATAGGCATGATAAATTGCATAGCTTTCAAAAATTTTAAACCTGGCCCAGTGGCCGCCGGCATAACCGATACCGGGTTCGACCACAATCATGTCCGGATGAGCATCACAGATAGGTCTATGTCCTGAACCCCAGAACGGCAGTAGAAAATCATTTTTCTGCTTGCGAACACCAATTTCTCGTATGGCGTTTAGGTAAAAGGTCTGATATGCATGATCATTGACGTCAAATTTAAAAAAATTACTTCGCCAGTCATAGTTTCCATAGGCCCGCTCAAGGTCCTCGTTGGTGATCACATTCACATGCTCGTCGCAGTTGATGTCGCTGTCGGGATGTCCGTAGTGTATGACTTGGTGGCCGCGAGCTTGCATCATGCCTCCAAATTTCCAGACTTTTTGGGTATAGGCGCAGGCGTTGTATTCTTTGTTGGTTACGGTGTGAGGAAGACCAAGAACATGAAATCTCATATCAATTTTCTGGAGTACAATACTTTTTAAAGAACTCTGTGAGATGCGGTTGTGTCATGTGATTGGTCAAAATTTCTGGGATAAAATCGCCGCGACAGTTCTTGTGCAAGGGTTCCCAGGTAAGACGATCGTCGCCGTAGATGGGATTCTGTAAAAACACCTGAGCCAATACCAAGGCTGCTTGTTGGTTGTAAAACAAACTGGAATTGTCTAATAAGTTATAACCAAATTGATTTTCAATGCCAATGGCTTCAAACCCATCAATGCCGATTTTTTCGCCTTCGCGAGTGTACATTCTACGCAGGCACCAGGTAAAATCCAGTGAGTTTTTGCTCATGAACTCGGTTACCTTGGTCAAGTGACCAGGTTCGGGCCAAACATCGTCGTCGCAGCACCTGATATAAGGAGTACGAGCCATCAAGATACCAACGGCTCTCAGGTACACATCCATGCGAGCATTTGGCTGCGGATACAAGGGATGCCTGATATCATAAACAAAAGTACGCTCATCTTCAATTTCTCGAGGATCCAAAGAGTCAGCTTCTCTTTTTGAATCCATCATTATTAGATGCACGTACGGCACTGTTTCTTTGCGCAATTGTTGTTTTAGTTTCAACACCGAGGGTCGACCCACGGTTGGAGTGACAATGGTCCAAAGTGCGTTTTGATTGGTCATGCTAGTTGATTAATTTTTTGTTGTAATTTTTCGGTGTGCACTTTACTTATTTGTTGCATGTACGGCATCATTAAATTTCCATGGGCTTTGATCACACGATCCGACAAATGATCCAACAAAAAATCCAACTGATCTTGATATACCATGGGCATGAATCTTATATTGTGGAAGCCAAAGGTTGGATATCTATATATGTAGGATTCTGCACTGAAATGACTGGCAATGGATTCGTGTGGAAAATGACAATTGTGTCGACTTTCCAACACTGGCCTCATTCGCTGGCACACAAAAAGATCTTCGTGAATTTTTTCATTGTCAAACACATAGTTAAAGCTTTGAACAGCCTGGGCTAATTTTTTAGACCTAAGACAAAATCCACCATTGCCCACATTCATGACACCGTGATTGTGTTGCGGCCACGGAGCGCCAATGTAGTCGTAGTGCCAAAATAGTTCGGACCACTGTGCAGGATTGATAATGAATCCATCGAATTGAACAATTAGAAAATGCGTGGTCTTGATATAATTGGGCAATTGATTTAAAACAAAATTGTCGTACTGACCCAATTTGGAAATAGGATCAACCATTGTGATTTTTTTGTCTCCCCAGGCTTCCTGTTGATCACTGAAGATCACAACTTCATCAAACTTGAAGTTTTTGATACAGTTGTCAAGTGCACGATTGGCCAATACATGACAATCAGTATCGTAGATCACAGCAGTCAGTGAATTCATATCATAGCCCAATATCGAAGCGATCTTGAACCTGTTGATACGAGTATCCATGCACAAAGTCTGTGCCATTGAACTCATTGAGAAATTCTTGTTCAACCAAAGATACCCAGTCTTTGTCGTACCGATGGCCCCAGGCACCAACCTTGGTCAACATTTCTTGTTTGGTTCTTACCCAGCTGTAATGATGCAACAAAGGACCACTGGGCCCCGACACCAGCGGCATATATTTTATGTCGGGTATATGACGATATATCCAACGTTCGTGTTCGGTAAACATACAATCTTGTATTACAAGATCGCGACGAATCAATAGGCCACACTGCTCTGTTTGTACAGCTTGGTTGGTTGCACTTCTAAAGTACCAATGGCAACGAAAATCAACTCCGTGGTAGTGATCCAACTGACCGCTGTCAGCCAGTTCTTTGAATGCAGCACCGTCGGGAATTTCATCAGCATCAAGGTAGAGTATATGGTCATGTTTTGTGTTTTCGGTGGCCGACCAACGAGCCAGATTATGAAAGTGCCTGGGCAAATGATCATTGGTAAACGGCAAACACAGTGTACGAATTCTGTCAGGGTCAATGAGCTTCAGATGCTCGGCTTCGTGCACCAACTCAGGAGTACCATCCAACAAATGATCGTAATAGACCACAACGATGTCGTTACTGAAAATTTTTACCTGGTCCAACAAAGGTCGTATGAACCTACGATCCAAACTGCAATAACTGACTACAGTACTGATCTTCATATGTTATTTTGCCCAAAATAATTTTACCCAAGCTTCTACAGGGGTTTTTGCTGGAAAAGGATTGATGTCTTTTCTAACAAAGAATGCATTTACTCCACGTTGATCACAGTATACTAGATCATAGCCATGTTGTTGTGCCTGTTTGGTCATGGACAACAAACTGGCACCAAAATTGGTGTCGCCCCGATACACATAGGAATCGTTGCGCGGCATCACGTATTCAGTGTACGCATCATAGGCACCGTTGTATTCTTGCACACACACTCTTGGACGATAAGTTGATAAACTCTCTCTGAGATGATAGTCGTTGCCATCAATGTCTATGGACAACAGATCCATTTCTGTGGAAATTTTCAATTGTTCGAATATTTGATTGACATTCTCGGGAGTCAATGCCACCTTTGTAAATGTGCAATTGCTGGGTTCAATATCGATGTCCATTATGTCGAACCAATAGGTCTTCCATCCTTGAGTGGTCAAATAATAGGTGTTGCATTCAGATCCTCGAGGTTGGGTATAGCCATTGGCCGAAACACCTATTTCAACTGCAGTCTTGTTGGTGGTTCCAATGACGTCAAATATGTGTTCAATGATGCCATCTTCGCCTTGCTGAGAATAAACTTTTTTCTCGTACTGTTTCATGATTTTTGTTTGTTTCTAGCCAAGTCGGCATCAACCATGCTGGTTATCATTTCTTGAAATGATGTCTTGGGTTGCCAGGACAATTTGGCTCTGGCCTTGCTGCTGTCGCCACACAACACATGCAGCTCGGCTGGCCGTTTGAAGCGAGGGTCCGACCCAACATGTTGATGCCATTGCTCAATGCCAACATGTTTGAAGGCCACATCCAACAGGTCATGAATAGAATGTTTGAGGCCGGTTGCAATTACATAGTCATCAGGTTCAGGTTGTTGTAACATCAGCCACATGGCTTCAACAAAATCGCCGGCAAATCCCCAATCCCGCAGCGATTCCAGGTTGCCTAGAACAATGTTATCACTTAGACCCAATTTGATCTTGGCCACACCGTCGGTGATCTTTCTTGTCACGAACTCAATGCCTCTGAGTGGACTTTCGTGATTGAACAGTATTCCGTTGCTGGCATGAATACTGTAGCTTTCTCGAAAATTCACTGTCATCCAGTAGGCATACAGTTTGGCCACACCATAGGGACTGCGGGGTTTAAACGGTGTTGCTTCGTTTTGAAAATTCCCGGTGCTGTTACCGTACATTTCGCTGGTACTGGCCTGATAATATCGTGTGCCGGGACTATTGGCTTTGATAGCGTTTAAAATGTTCAAAGGGCCCAGTGCATTGACTTCGGTGGTCAGTTTGTTTAGATCCCAACTGACACCAACAAAACTCTGCGCGGCCAGATTGTAAAATTCGTTGGGTCTAATGGCCTTGATCAAATGATGCATGGAGTTTTCATCCGTGATGTCGCCGGTTATCAATTCCAGGTCGTTTTCGATGTCCAAGAATTTAATGTTGTCGAGGTTGGGGTTTGAATAACGTTTCATTAACCCATAGACCTTGTAATCTTTTTCCAACAGCAAACGAGCCAAGTAAGGCCCGTCTTGACCAGTGATGCCGGTCACCAATGCAA
>Ga0163212_1001232_pt1 | contig 11296 bp, 8 predicted proteins | sample Malawi_45m_30L_FD_113532 | JGI IMG/M metagenome (GOLD analysis project Ga0163212, IMG submission 113532) | Freshwater microbial communities from Lake Malawi, Central Region, Malawi to study Microbial Dark Matter (Phase II) - Malawi_45m_30L | ecosystem: Environmental > Aquatic > Freshwater > Lake ...
ACAACTCACAATTGCGATCTCTGGCTCTACCGGATTTGTAGGGAAAAATCTTAGACAATTTCTCGCAGATCAAAACATTCCAGTAATTTCCTTGTCAAGAAAACAACACATGCATTTCAAATCTGAAAAAAACATTATTTTTTCAGATTTGGATGATATCCCTAAAATGAAATGTGATGCACTAATTCACTTGATTGGTATTGGTGCTCAAACCAAGGATGCCGATTATGAACTGATCAATGTCAAGCAAATACAAAAAATCATTCGATTGTGCAAAAGATCACACATAAAAAAAATTGTTTATATAAGTGGTCTAGGAGTTAGTGACACTACAACATTTGGGTATTTCATATCAAAGCTAAAGGCAGAACAATTAATCATCAAGTCAGGTCTTGACTATACAATTCTTAGATCGTCGTATATTATTGGGACAGATGATTCTCTATCAAAAAATCTCTCAAAGCAAATCAAGCAAGGGACAATACGAATACCTGGCTCTGGGCTGTATAGGCTACAACCTATAGCAATCCATGATGTCTGTAAAGTAATTTTGAATTGTGTTATGAACAAAAAACTCTCATGCCAAATAGTTGATCTGGTTGGCCCAAGGACAATTAGCTTTGAAAGCTATGTAAAAAAATTCATCAAAGGTAAAAAAGTAAAAATTAAAAAAATTCCTCTGGAAGAGGCCTATTTTACCGCACTTAATAACCCAAAAAAGATCCCATATGGAATTGATGATCTCAATATTATGATTGGTGATTTTACGTCTAGTCACAAAAAACTAGAAAAACTCTCTGGAATAAAACTAGGATTTCCTGTACTATAGACCCGCTGCCTTTTTGAGAGTATCCGCCTTGTCTGTTTTTTCCCATGGTAAGGCAACATCGGTTCTTCCAAAATGACCAAATGCTGCAGTGTCCTTGTAAATTGGTCGCTTTAGATCTAATTGGGAAATGATTACTGCCGGTCTCATGTCAAAGTGCTTTCGCACGAGATTTTCGATTTCTTCCTCTGGGATTTTGCTTGTACCAAAGGTATTTACCATTAGGGAAACTGGCTCTGCAACACCGATTGCATATGCAACTTGGACTTCACATTTTTCTGCCAAACCCGCGGCAACGATGTTTTTTGCAATGTACCTGCACATGTAACATGCTGATCTGTCTACTTTTGATGGGTCTTTACCAGAAAATGCTCCGCCACCATGCCTGCCAGCACCACCATATGTGTCTACTATGATCTTTCTTCCTGTTAGGCCGGAATCTCCTGGTGGGCCTCCGATTACGAATCGTCCTGTTGGATTTATGTGAATTTTGATCTTGTCATTCCACCATTTACCGCAAACTGGCTTGATGATCTTTTCGATGATCTGCTTTCTTATCTCATCATTGGTGACTTCTGGGGCATGCTGAGTTGAAATCACTATGGCCTCTATTCTTTTTGGCTTGCCGTCCTCATATTCTACTGTGACTTGGGACTTGCCATCTGGTCTTACCCATGGTAATCCCTTGCTTTTTCTCAGCTCAGATAGTCTTCGTGTAAGTTGATGTGCAATCAGTATTGGCAATGGCATTAGTTCATCTGATTCGTTTACTGCATAACCAAACATCAATCCCTGATCTCCGGCGCCTTGATCCTTGTTTTCAGTTGCAGTTACTCCTTGTGAAATATCTGGGCTTTGCGCATGGATTGAAACCATGACACTACATGTGTCTGCATCAAAACCATATTCCGGCTTGTCGTATCCGATTTCTTTAATTGTTCTTCTGACCACATCTTGGATGTCAAATTTTGCTTTGGTTGTTACCTCGCCTGCAACTACGACAATTCCAGTTGTAGTCATTGTTTCTACTGCGACTCGTGAGTTTGGATCCTGTCGCAAAAATTCGTCAAGCAGAGCATCTGAAACCTTATCACAAATCTTGTCAGGATGTCCTTCTGTTACTGATTCAGAAGTAAAAAGGAAACTTCGTGCCATTAAGATTACCTACAGGTCGTTTTCTAGTTTGATGAATAATACGTTGTTTCCTCTAACTATGACCCTACCATAATTTGCAATAATTTTGCCACCGTGCATTTCTTCAGCATCAGTCATAATCAGGTTCATGTATGAATCGACATTGTCCATTTTACCTTTGTACTCTACCTCGTTCTTTAGTCGTACGGTGACTTTCTTTTTAGTACTTTTTTGTAGTGTCGTTAAAGGTCTTTTTGCGCTTACTTGTGACAATGGTTGTTCTCTTGAGTTGCTAGCTTGGTAACCAGAATAAAAGCCTTACCTATTTTATAGCAAAAATACTGGATTCGTTTATTTTTTGTATTTTTGTAGATTTCATTGGCATGATCAGAACGGGACTTGAAAAAGTGGATCAAATTCTTGGCGGCGGATTGAAAAGCTCCACAATCACTGATATTTTTGGTGCAAGTGGTACAGGCAAAACCCAGCTTGCACTACAAATTATCTTGAACTCTATGTCAGAGAACAATAAAGTCTTCTATCAGGACACAACGGGAAACTTTAGGCCCGAACGATTAGTGGAGATGGCAAAATTTAAAGAAATGAATGCAGACTTTCTTGATAAAATCACTGTTGGAAGAATAACAAACGTAATGGAACAACAAAAAAGTCTTGATAAAATTCAGGAATCTGATTTTTCTCTAATAATAATTGATAATGTCACTGATCTTTTCTCGTTTGAATATCCAAAAGAGGAACAAATTCTTGAAAAGACAATACAATTTTCCACGTACATGAAAAAACTATCTCAAATCACATCACAAACAAAGATTCCAATTGTAATTACAAACATGATGCGAAAAGTTGACGAGCTTGAACAAGAAAACATGGATTCCATCATCTCGATATATACGCACATCAAGATCAAGCTTGCTAGAATGCAAGCAAACTATGAAGGCCAAGTAATTAACCCAATGAAAAAAAATCGCTTTCTATACACAATAACAAAACAAGGCCTATCTGATCTGCCTTAAGCTATTTAACTCTAGCATACATCTACAAGCCATGGCAGGAATTTTCGACTCCATACCTATGATTTCTGTGGTCTTGTTTGTAATTGGAGTTGTCGGAATAATGATCTATGAGCGAGCAAAGTCAAAAAAAGACGCACAACAAACTACTTGACTCTGTTTTAGAAAAGTTTCACAGCCTAGGTTTTACGAATCTAACAGAGATCCAAAAAAAAGCAGTACCACTAATAATTCAGAAAAAAGACTCGTTAATCATAGCGCCAACCGGTTCTGGAAAAACCGAGTGTTCGGTGATTCCAGTATTTTCGTTTCTATCTTCAAGCAGGCAGACAGGCAAGATAAAGGCATTGTACATTACCCCACTAAGGGCATTAAATCGAGACGTATTCAAAAGAATAATCAAGTATGCGGAATCAGAAAACCTGACAATAGAGATTCGTCATGGTGACACATCACAGGCAGACAGAAAAAGAATAACCGCTCTGCCGCCAGACATTTTGATTACTACGCCAGAAACACTGGTGATTTTACTGACACAGGAAAAAATGCTAAATGCACTATCGGAGCTGGAATGGGTCATAATTGACGAAATTCATGATTTGTTATCCAATGAAAGGGGCTCTCAACTGTCGCTTAGTCTTGAAAGACTACAAATAAACACAAATCACACAATCACAAGGATAGGCCTCTCCGCAACAGTTGGCAATACAGATGATGCTGCGAAATTCTTGGTTGGAACCAAGAGAAAATACCAAATAATTCGTGACAACACCATTCGAAAATATGATGTAGAGATCAAACACGTAAATGGAACCATTAGCGATGTGGCTGATTTTATAGTAGAATATCTTGCCAAACTAAATCTGGATTCCCCCGTGTTGCTTTTTACAAACACGCGCGGTGAAGCGGAATTTTTAGCATCAATTTTACGTGAAAAATCACCCGTCTCAGTTGAATTACACCATGGTTCTTTGTCACAACAAGTACGTGAAGAGACAGAAGACAACCTCAAATCTGGCAAATCGCGACTAGTCGTATGCACGTCATCTCTTGAGCTCGGACTGGACATTGGCTCAGTTGAGCTTGTGATACACTATGGCTCCCCAAGGCAGGTCTCCAAATTCATGCAAAGAATAGGTCGAAGCAAACACAACAAGCATTCTTCCGCCAAAGGTCTAATTGTAACGAACAATGTAGACGATGAGCTAGAAACAAAAGCAATCTTGGAGAGAATTCATGAAGGTTCTATCGAAGATCAACTGATCCATGACGGATCCCTTGATGTCCTCGCACATCACTTGGTAGGACTATCAATGCAGCTTGGTTCCATGTCAGTCATCGATACATTGGAACTGCTCAGAAATTCATTTCTCTTTAGAAATCTTACGATAGATGATCTGGTTGGCGTCGTTGAGCTGCTAGAATCCAACTATTTGATATTTTTTGACAAGGAAAAGATGATCTTTAAGAAAACCTCTAAGTGCTATAGGTATTATTTTGAAAATTTGTCCACCATACCTGACATTTTAAAATTCAAGGTTATCGACACTGTGTCAAAAAAGATAATCGGAAGCCTTGATCAGAGATTTGTAGGGGATTTTGGCGATCCTGGAAATGTATTTGTCTTGCGCGGCTCACAGTGGAGAATCATCAACGTCGATGAATCCTCACTAAAAGTAAACGTGGAACCAATTCGTTCAGGTGGAATCACGGTACCGTATTGGGAGGGAGAAAATATTCCAGTAGACTACAAAACCACATCAAAGGTGGGCAAGTTTCGAAGCAAGATACGTGCAGGCTCACTAGTTCTACCTGACAACGTTATCACTCAACTTGATTTGCCGATAATTCCTGATGACAAAACAATTGTAGTAGAATCCGTGCGCGGACAGGGGATGATAGTGATTCATAGCTGTTTTGGCACAAAGATAAACTCCACTTTGGCCACACTACTCTCATCAATGCTTTCTTCCAAGACAGGACTACAGGTAGATGCGCGATCAGATGCGTATAGAATTGTTTTATCCTCTAAGGGCCGAATCCTAGAAAATCATGTAAAGCAAATTCTTGTTGATACATACGATCTATACGAAATAGTCACTGCGTCATTAGGTGGAACACATAATGTAAGCTGGCGAACCTGGAATGTGGCAAAAAAATTTGGGGTCGTTGGACGAGGTGCAGTATATGAAAAAAAGTCAGCGAGATTTCTCTTTGAGAGATACATCAAAACCCCTCTTGTAAAAGAAGCCTTGAGAGAATTATTCCATGACAAGTATGATCTGGAAAAGACAACACAGATCCTAGATGACATTAAATCCCAAAATATTCAAATCCATTGGCTTGAGCAAAACAAATTCTCCAAGCTTGCCGATCCAATCTTGGATCATACTACAAAATATTACTCATCACCTAGTAGCATTGACAAAGGAATACTTGATTTGGTAAAAGCACGTCTCCTCAAAACCTCGCACAGGTTCATCTGTGCTAGATGTGGGAAATGGGAGAGAATAATGAAAACAAACGAAATAGAGAACATCCCAATCTGCCCTTATTGCAAAGCAAGGCAGATCGCTGTAACATTTTATTCTGACTATGATTTGACAAAAATCGTACAAAAAAAGGCTGCAGGAAAAATGATCACCCCAGATGAGAATCACAAGTTTTCCCGTGCATGGAAGGCGGCGTCACTTTTAGAAAATTTTGGAAAAACTGCACTCATAGTTCTGTCTGGATATGGAGTAGGAGTTGACACTGCATCAAGAATCCTGAGAAATATGGTTGATGAGGAAACCTTGTATCGGCAAATCTATGAGGCCGAGCGCCAGTACGTGACTACGCGGGGATTCTGGGATTAGTTTTTCTTCTTTATGCTTGAGTACGGAGTCAAGAACAGCTCAGTTCTTCCCTCCAAACCCTGCTTTGCAGTGACTCCGGTAACTGAGATAATCTCGCCTATGGTGCACTCATCTAATAATCGTGCTTGGTTTCTCCACCCTTTGAGCCAAATTTGGGCAGTGTCGTCCTCCACATACATTTCAGAAAGAGTTATTGTTTCTCCTGTCTTTGTTTGGACGTTTCTTCTCTCTGGCGCCTTTAGAATAATTGCCTCAATGCAATATGTGTTGTTGTCCGCCTTGATATCAGTAATCTTGGTTCGAAGATCCACAAGTTTTGGCAAGTCCTCGTCAATTTTTCTAACAAATGATTCAGAGTCTATTGTGACATTATTTCCATAAAGCTTAGATGGCATGCATTCTAGTACTTCTTCTTGCGAAAATTGCTCTGTGATGTTTGCAGTGTCGACAATGTTATAGAGTTGTCTTTGTTTATCTACACCCAAAATCATTTTCTGCCCATTTTCATTTTTATTCGAAGAAAGAATTCTGATTACCAGTGGTTCTACTTGTTTTTCTGCCTGAATATCCAGTATGGTTGATTCGTTTCCATGAATCTCAAGTTCCTGTTGGTTTATCTTTGCCTTGACACCAATGAGCCTTGCCTTGGTTCCAGATGGAATGACTTTTGGCATCTCTGAATCTGTTTTGCTCCACAACACTGCCCGCATGGAGCGATCGTCTTTTCCCTTTAGTCTGAGGCGCAAGGCAGTTCCAGGCATTCCTTTAAAGTTTGTAAATTCTGAAAATGTAATTGGACCATCTAGCACTCCAGATACTACCACATTGTTATCTCCCTCTTTTAGCTCAGAAACATCCTTAGTGATGGAATCAATGGAAGGAATTACGCTTTCTGTCTCTGTTCTTTCTATACTAGAACCGGAGCCAATGTTGACTGTTAGTTGACCATTGAGGTCGGACTTGACATATGCCTTGATTATCTTGATTAAGTCGCCTGGGCTTAGATTTGTCATCTCTGGTAAGTTTGCCTTTTCATCCCAGAGCTTCACTACTACTGCCGAGTCCTTGTCATATACAGTCATGTTTCGAAGGTAAAACTGAGATCCGTCCTTTCTTGAGAATTGTTTCTTTGGTGATACGTTGAGTACACGTGTCTGTAATGTCACTTCTTTTGCTCCTGCATGCAGGTCCTTGATTGCAATCTCGCTTTTTGGTGGCTCTGAGATTGTAATGCCAAAATCGGATGCTACCAAAAATAATGCACCTTGGTCTGTAAGATAGCCAGCACCGATCTTTTCCTTTTTCTTTGCGATCAGAGCCTCAACATCAGTTTTTGAGAGATCTGGTTTTTGCTCCAGCAATTTGGAAAGCAGTGCATCAAATTCAGACAATTTGATCTATCCATAGTTTGATTACTAATAAGAATTTCACTAATGTAAATTAAGAGATGGGATTACAGCAGATTAGTGTCAGTTACAACCAGATCGCTTTTCAAATCATATGGGAACCTAATGGCAGTGGATGGAATAGATCTTGACATCAAGCCAGGTACAGTTTTTGGATTTTTGGGACCAAACGGCGCAGGAAAATCAACTACGATCAAAATGCTCACAACTTTGATTCCACCAACAAGTGGAACGATTGAAATTTTGGGAGTAAACGCGATCAAAAACCCTCTAGAGGTAAGAAAAAAGATAGGAGTTGTACTGCAACAACCAAGCTATGAGCCAAACTTATCTGTGGAAAAATCTCTAGAAAAATATGGAATGATGTGGGACGTGGACAAAAAAACCCGAAAACAAAGAACAGAGGAGCTAATCGATGTGTTTGATTTAGGAGAAATAAGAAAGAAAAAGAACGAAGATCTCTCAATTGGACAGCGTAGGCGTGTACAGGTAGCTCGTGAATTCATGCACGAAATGGAACTTTTGTTTTTGGACGAGCCAACAGTAGGCTTGGACCCAAGCGCGAGGCGTAGGCTATTGAACTATCTAAAAGAAAAAGCAAATGCAGGCTTGACCATATTCTATACCACGCACGTTTTAACAGAGGCTGAATATCTCTGTGATGAAATTGCAGTAATTAACAAGGGCAAAATTCTGGCAGTAGACACTCCAGATCAGCTCAAAATAAAATTTGGACAGGAAAAAACAATCAAAATCCATCTTCTGGACAGACACGAGAGGTTATCACATCTATTATCGGGAATCTCTGGGTGCACCATTGACTTTAACACTGGAACGGACATCATAATACAGTCAAACAAGGCGGAAATTGTACTATCACAGGTACTGTCGATCCTAATTGAAAACAATATTGCAATAGAGGATCTATCTGCAATGCCGACTACGCTTGAGGAGATCTTTCTTAAAATGGTCAGGGATACAAATGAATCCAACAATTAGGCTAGTAAACAGAAACCTGACAATATCCCTGAATCCTGGATTCCTAGTGTGGCAGGTATTATTTCCTATTGTGTATATTTTTGTGGCGGGATTTGCTTATACTACATTAATCGATTCAGTCCAATTCGGCGAAATATCACTGGATTATCCAGCGTTTATCGCATCTGGCATGATTGGTTTTAACATTATGAACAGTACGTTGGTTTCTGGAATCATAATCTGGAACGACAGAAAACATGGAATGTTTGAGCAAATTTTGGTTGGGCCATTTAAGCGCAGCCATTACATTTTGAGTAATATCTACACAATAGCTATTGTTGGGTTGATTAGTGCTGCATTGATCACATTGATTGGTTTTCCATTATTTTTCAAATCAGTCCAATTCAACTTGCTTACTATTCCGTTTCTTGTTTTTGCTTCCATTGTTGGCTCTATTCTGTTTGGCTCTATTGCATCAATAATTTCAACTAGGCTTCGATCCAGTGAGGGATTCAACGTAATAATCAACACGGTTTTTCTATTTTTTGCCTTTGTAAGCACTGCATTTTATCCCGCACAAGGAGCACCAGAGCCTCTGGCAACCGGTTTTTACCTAAATCCATTAACGTATCTAGTTGACATTATTCGTGCGGGAATCTTTGGGACATTTAATGAATTTGTCATGCTTGAGATGGTAGTACTAGTCAGCGTTGCAACAATTTTGTTTATAATTGCAATAAAACTTCTCACAAAATTAGATTTGTAAAACAAAGTAGCCCGGCCCAGACTCGAACTGGGGTCAAGGGCTCCAAAGGCCCCTATGCTTGACCGCTACACTACCGGGCTTCCTATAATGACTCCTCAAAAACCCCTATTATGATATTTTCTATTACTTTCTGATTGTTTGGATCAGTTTTTTGTAAGGATCTTTCATTGATGCCAAAGTTTTTTGTGCATTTTTTTGTAAGGAACGGTTATCCGAGGACAAGAACTTTTCAATTTGTAAAATTATTTTATTTGGATTTGATTCAAGTATGACGAGTTTTTTTCTCACAAGATAATCTTGAACCAAGTTTGGTGCTGCATTGTACGATATTGTTGGAATTCCAAGCAAAGCAGATTCCGCAGTCATCGTTCCTCCAGATCCCACGAAGACATCCACATTTTGTAATAATTCACTACCAACTATAGTTCTACCTAGAATTCGAACTCTAGTTCCTAGTGTTTTTTTGAGTTTAACAATTTGAGATCTATATCTTGGAAGTATCAATATCTTGTACTGTGGGAGATCACTGGAGATCTTTTGAATCATCTGTATTGTGTGATTATTTTTTTGTACGTATGCAGCTTGTTCTTCCTCTACTCTGATTAGAATTGTTTTTTCCTTGTTTTTTCTTATCTTTGATCTTGCTGCATTCTTAACAATAATTGCCGCATCAATTGCCTTGTATGGTATGATGTCCTTTTGAGCAATCCCATATTTTGCAAATTCTTTTTTTGGTATGATCCATGGAATTAACAGCTTATCGACAAGCGGTATTGATAGTTTCATTACTGCTTCTGCATGCGGTGAATCACAAAATGCAACATGTCTGATTCCAAGGCCAAATGCCACTCGTGAGGCTTCTGGGGAACAAAAGCTTATGGCAAGATCTGGCTTGAATCTTTCTATGATTGTACCAAGATCTGTGCTTCTTTTTAGTGAGGCATCTAGTTTGCCGGGTTTGGTGGTTCCGCCATGTTTGCCTATTACTATCAACTTCATTTTCTTTAGTTTTGAAAGCTCGTTTACTTCGCGGTAGTTTCGAGTTGTACACAAGATAGAATTGTTCTTCCTCAACCGTTTGATCATTGGATCGAAAAACAAGATTTGCTTTGGTGTCAAAATATCAAACCAAATCTTCAAGACATCAAATCTGCTAAGTTTTGATACAATAAGTTTTTCTTAGTCTTGTGCCTAGCCCTATTGAATTGGCATCTGATAGAGTAGTAGTTTATGGTCTGAGTACTGAAGGCTACTCTATTGCATGTCAAATGGCAATAAATGGAGCTAATGTATTTATCATCGATGAGTCTTCTCAGTCCGCAATCTCACTCAAAGCAGAGATCGCAAAGACCTATCCTAATGTTTCTGCGCTAAAAGAAGACGAACCATTACTTGCAATGGAGCCAATCGACGTTGCAATATCAAAGGCGCAATACCTATTTTTTGCACCAAGAATAAGAAAGACTGGCCAGGAAACAAAAACCGAAGTTCACTCCAAATTCAAAGATGCTACATCATCACTCAAAAAGGGCAGCTCTGTCGTCTATACTCTACCTACTGGAATTGGCGGCAATGGCGAAAACATTTCGTTACTAGAACACGTGACTGGGCTTGAAGTAGGAAAATCAATTTCGTATTATTATTATCCACTTGGAGGGGGAAATCAACCACCCAAGGTAATAGGCTCGTTTAACAACAAATCAGATCCTGTTCTTACAAATCTTCTTACGAATTCTAAAAAAGAACTATCGCTTGTGGGAATCTCTTCATCAGAACATTTCCATGCAATAAACGTCCTCTCAAGATTCTCCACTTTATGCAGTGTTCTTGAAGTATGCAAGTTTGCACATGACGACACTACAAAAACAGACCTTCAGTCAGACGATTTTCAGAATCTGTTCCTAGATGATATGGTAAATGGACTCTATGATCTTCGCTCACTTGGTACTTCATTTGAAGGTGCAAACACATTGATGTATCTAATTAATGGAAGCCTCAAGGGAATAGATGGTTACATAAAAAGACTGATAGATGAAATTCGTGCAACTCTAAAGAAAAACGATCTAAAGGCAAGCAGAACAAAGATTGCACTATCATGGTCATTGGACCAATATGAAATGCGAGGAGACAAAATAGAGATGCTACAAAACCTCATCACTAAACTGCGTGACTATATTGGAGATGTGGAAGCATACGAGGATCCAAATCTGGATCTATTCCATAATGATAAAACAACAATTCTTGTCATATGTTCAAAAGCAGACTATGAAAATATGCGCAAAAGGAAAGACGATGAT
>Ga0163212_1001234_pt1 | contig 11288 bp, 6 predicted proteins | sample Malawi_45m_30L_FD_113532 | JGI IMG/M metagenome (GOLD analysis project Ga0163212, IMG submission 113532) | Freshwater microbial communities from Lake Malawi, Central Region, Malawi to study Microbial Dark Matter (Phase II) - Malawi_45m_30L | ecosystem: Environmental > Aquatic > Freshwater > Lake ...
AAACCAGCAGCCAATGGAGTGCTGTAATTTTCAATCCATGGTCTGCAGCAACATTCTTTATCCAGTTGCGCGTGGCTTGAGTGATGTTACGGCAGTCGGCGGCAAAGGTGAACGGTGCCAATTCGATTCCCGTGTACCCAGCTTCCTTGGCATCCGCGCAGACGCGGGGCCAGTTTTCTGCCGATCCGGCATTCGGACCCCACGTCTCGTTGCAGATTGAAAAGCCGTGAAGTGTCATTCTGGTAGCGGCTTTCCTCGCGTTTCCGGGGCGATCGCAATACCGACCAGTCCAACTACGTAAATGAACGCAACGACGCCAGCAGCTGCGCGGAAGCCGCTTCCGGGGATGCCTGAATCCAGCGACTTTGCCAGTTGGCCAAGTACCAATGGTGCGGCAGCGGCGACAATACGTGCACAGTTATAGCAAAACCCAATACCTGTCGCACGGAGGCGGGTTGGGAAGAGCTCAGGGAAGTAAACTGCGTAGGCTGCGAATGGTGCAAGCGTAAAGAGACCAAGGATAAAGGCCCAGATAAAGGATGTCGATGTGCCATCGAGAAAGCGGAACGTCCCTCGCACTGCGAGAAACGCAAGGATAAACGCCCCAACCAAGGCAGGTCGTCGTCCAACACGCTCACTGATGGCAGTGAATGCAAGCATCCCGATAAACGCACCAGCCTGCTGGGTCATCGAGAGGTAGGCCTTGAATTGTGCAAGGTCTTTACCTTTAAGTGGGCTAACAAAGCCTACTAGGTCCATCAACCAGAAGCCGACACCCCAGAGCGCTCCCACTCCGGCAATCGCGAGGAGGGTGCCTGCAGTTGTATTTTTACGCAACGTCGGGTCTTTGAACAAGCCAAGAATCGTTCCCGTTGAAAGTCCTTCCCTATCTGACTTTTCCTTTGATTCTGCCCATGTCTCAGGTTCTTTGACAACGCGGCGTATTACGAACACTAAGATGGCCGGGAATGCGCCAACAAAGAATGCCGTGCGCCAATAATCCGGACCGATGTTGCTGAGGAAGAGTGTGATGACCGCTGCCATCGCGTTCCCGACGGCTGAGAGCGCCTGTAGGACGCCAAGGGCCATTGCGCGTGACCGAGATGGAAACACTTCGGCTACAAGCGCTGCGCCGGCAGCGAACTCTCCCCCAACACCAAGGGCCGTCATAAATCGGCAAAATCCATACTGGTATAGGTTTGTGACAAAGCCATTGAGTCCAGTGAAGACAGCATAAATCAGGATGGTTGCCGCCATCGTTTTTGCGCGACCAAAGCGGTCACCGATGGCACCGAACAAAAACCCTCCAACCGCCCACCCGATTAGAAAGGTGGATGTCATGTACCCGCCAAGTTTGGTTGCTTCCTCCTTAGTGGCATCAGGTCCGAGTAGGGCCATCATCGATGGCTGACGGACCATGTTGAAGAGGTTTTGGTCCATGGTGTCAAACAGCCAACCAAGACTGGAAATGATGAGAACAATCCAAGCGTAGCGAGGTACACCTTTCCACCATGACTGTTGAGTATCGGAGGTCATCATGGTGCAAGCGTTACCTTTGGTGGTGTAGCGTATGTTTTGGCAACAGCGGCAATATTTGCCTGAGTAACATCACCCATATGGAAATAAACTCTGTATGCAAATGTCACTGACTTCCCTTTTGGAGTGATCAGCTGGCCAGCCGTACGGTCATTCCTTTTAGATGCAACGAAATCGTGTAATCCAAAAGGATTCACGGCAAAAAGGCCATAGGTACGAGCGTGCCAGGTCGTCGGGTGACGTGGGTTCATGGGATTGTCAAATATCGCGACGCCAACGTTTTTTCCATTAATCGTCCCGGAATTGTCTACCCAGGCGCTTGCTTTCCCCCATAGGGCACCCTGTTTGAGGCCCTCGGCATTGATCATTGTGCCTGTCTTGTCACCTTTGATGATCTCGGGTACCCGAATTGCGAAGGTACCTTCCTTCGTATCTCCCCATTTTAGGTCTTCGGTAGTGGGTGTCACTGTAACAGAAAAGTCGAGATACATTCCGTTCGCAATAGGCGTAAACGTCAGGACACGCGTGTCTTTTGCGATGGTTTTCCCTTCAGGGTCATTCCAATCGGTGGTGCTTATCAGTTCGGCCTGAACAGGTCCACCTGCCAACCTTGGAAAGTTTGTGTGTACCGTTTTTCCGATGCGATGTTTTTCATCACCGGCCTCGGTCCAGAAGTCAATCCCATTAATGTCCCCATGGGTAAACCACAACCCGCGGTGGTGGGGGTGGTCTTCGGCTTCATCCGTTCCCTTCTCAACGGGCCAGCGGCGGGTCATGTGCGTGTCATCGCCGAAAGGAAGGATTGGATAGAGGTACGGCTTGGTTGGCCCGGTGGAGACATCGTAGCGGGCGATGACATTTCCCCCACGCTTGACTTCGGCATCCGCACCACTAAGAGTAACGCTTAGTTCGGGAACATCCGGATTTGCGACGGGCGTTGCTACGAACAGCTTAGACTCTCCAGCACTGAGGTTATTGACCAAGAACGTGACCCGGATTTTATCCTTGCCGATGGCATCGAACTGCGCAGGGACTCCTTGTGTCCCCTTTGGAGCCTTAGGTAGCTTTTTGAGTGCAGCCTTGGTGACGACGATGGAGACAGGATAAGGGGCAGTAACAGGGGCATCGGCGGTGACGCGCACAGGCACATTTTGTGCCTGTGCAGTTGCCATTATTGCCATCGCCGCCGAAAGACTCACAGCAACCTTTGTCATAGCATCCACCTAAATCTTCGCTGGAACGGCAAATCCAGAACGATATGGTCGTGTGAGCATTGTTGAAGCCTCGGCATCGCCTACGATGCCTTCCTTTTTCGGATCGATATTGATAACCCGTCCGAGGCGCCCCATAGCATTTGCCGTATCGACGCCATTCGCCTTAAGGTGCTCACGGTAGCGAACAACGGCCTCTGCGCCATGTTTGTTACTCGAAAGCAATCCTGTCATCTCCTTCGCAGGAACGGCTGGTTCGCCCAAACGATAGGAAATGTTACCGAGGTGACACAGTGCACTCGACAAATGACCTTCATTAATCGGCGCACTTAAGTCGCTTAAACTTCGGGTCCGGACGGCCATGACGAAGTTACCAAAGTGGTCACCACCACCGCTAAATTTCTTGACTTCATTACCAGCTTTGTCAAACGCCAGTGCAAGCGCATAGTTGCTGGAGAATACTACGTAACCTTCGGTTCCGTACACGATGTTTCCGATTGCGACTCCAGTGTACTGAGGCGTATCCAATCCTCGAACCTCAAAAACCAGAGTTTGGTCGCCGTAATCAAACGTCGAAACAACCGTATTTGGGGTCTCACCTTGATCTGAATAGCCGAAGCGACCACCGACCGTGTGAACCTTGTTCGGTAATGTCGTTTTGCCTAGAGCCCACCGGGCGATATCCATTTGATGGATGCCCTGATTCCCTAAATCTCCGGCACCGTAATCCCAGTGCCAATGCCAGTTGTAGAGATAGCGGTTGGCATTAAAAGCCCTCTTGGGTGCAGGACCAAGCCAGATATCGTAATCAACATCAGTTGGAGCCACGGAGTCAGGAATCATTCCGATGGATTTCCGTGGCTTGTAACAGAGACCTCGAGAAACCTCAACTTTTCCTATTTTGCCGCTGTGGATGTACGCGATAGCATCCTTTATTGCTTTATGAGACCGACTTTGTGTCCCCGTTTGGCAGATTTTGTTGTAACGCGTCATTGCATCTGAGAGCCGGCGTCCTTCGCTCACATTGTGGCTTACTGGCTTCTCGATGTATGCATCCTTACCGGCTTGCATCGCCCAGATTCCTGCTAATGAGTGCCAGTGTATTGGAAGCGCGGCAGATACGGCATCTATCTCTTTGTCTTCGTACAGCTTGCGCAAATCCTGGAACACTTTCGGTTTCTTTCCAGTTTTAGTCGCAACTGCAGCGGCGGCTTTCTCAGCGGTCCGGAGATCAATATCACAAATGGCAACGACTTCTGCATTTGGGTTGGAAAGATAACCATCCACATGCGCCTTGCCGCGACCGTTGAGACCGATTACTCCAATCCGCAGTTTGTCAGCGGAAGATTTCGAAATCGGGGCCCGGGCGAAAGCTCCAGATGGAACTGCAACAGAGGCGGCGGTTAGCGCTGCCAGAAAAAAAGAATCAGAAAGAAACTCACGACGGCTGGATGATGACATAGTGTTTCACAACCTCAATTGGAACCGGATATGGATGACAGATTTCTACGTAAGGTAGGCACATTCCTTGACCTATGCAGACTTAGGTGTGCATCACTTGGCGAATAACTTGCCCGTGTACATCGGTGAGACGGCGTTGGGCACCATTGTGGTAGTACGTTAATTTGGTGTGATCAATTCCGCAGAGTGCCAGAACCGTAGCATGGAAGTCGTAAATAGTTGCGACATCCGTTACAGACTTATGTCCAAACGCGTCGCTGGCACCGTACGATGTTCCCCCTTTGACTCCGGCCCCCATCATCCAAACAGTGAACGCATCTGGGTTGTGATCTCGCCCGGCGGCCCCAATTTGGTGTGTAGGCATTCGCCCAAACTCAGTCGTCCAGATAACAAGTGTGTCATCCAATAGACCACGGCTTTTCATGTCAGTTAGGAGACCTGCTGTCGGGCGATCAAAGATTGGGACATGACGTTCATAGTCAGCCTTGAGTGTTTTATGTGCATCCCAGTTTAGGAGGCCATCAACGCCGCTGGCACACGCTCCGCAGTAGAGCTGAACAAATCGTACGCCGCGCTCAAGTAATCTTCGGGACAGCAATGCGTTGCGTGCATATGCAGCTTCCAGTGGATTCGACGATGTTGTTCCGTAGAGCGCATGTGTTGCTTGTGTTTCCTTGCGCAAGTCGGTTGCTTCTGGTGCTGCAAGCTGCATTTTTGCCGCAAGCGCATAAGACTTCATTCGCGCTGAGACATCGGAGTCGCCCCCGAGGGATGCATTGAAGTGCTTTTCCAAGCGTTCTAGTTCCCGCCGAAGGCGTGCATCGGATGCGCTAGCCGCTCCAGTCCCCATATTTGCAAGCGGCTTTTCGGCATTAAAGGCTGTGCCTTGAAATGCTGCTGGCAAAAAGCCCGAGCCCCAGTTGGCAGGACCGTTGGGCGGAAGGCCGCGAACATCCGGGATGGAGACATACGTTGGTAGGTTGTCGGTCAGATTTCCCATCGCCATCGAGAGCCAAGCCCCCATGCTCGGAAAGCCATCCAGAACGAAGCCGGTGTTGATTTGAAGCAAGCCGGGCCCGTGAGTCGATGACCTCGCCGTCATGCTGTGGATAAACGCCATTTCATCCGCATGCCGGGAGAGGTTTGGCAGCATCGATGACAACATCTTGCCGCTGCGGCCCGCGGGACGAAATTCCCAAGGCGGTCGCATGATTTCGCCGTTTCCACCTTGGAATGACTTTACTCCCGTCAGCCCGGGCATCTCCTCACCGCTGCGTTTAAAGAGTTCTGGTTTATAGTCCCAGAGGTCAATATGGGATGCTGCACCGGGGCAAACAATCTGTAGCACTCGCTTCACGCGCGCTGGCTTTTGCCCCTTTACACCGGCATCTCGCATGAACAACGATGCCAGAGCCATCGCGGGTGTTCCGTGAATCATCGAACCAAGTGGATTTGACATGTTTTTCACCTAATACGAGATAAACGCGCTGCTGTTTAGCAGAACCCGGGCGACGGCATCATTGCCTCCAGCCCTATGGACGTCACGAATCACCGATGCTTCGACAGAATCCGGTCGTCGCCCCATCAGACGCATGAAGATATCCACAGAACCATTTGCCTTTGCTCCAACCAGACTGGCCTGCTCGTTTACAAACTTCCCATTCCATAGCGCGAGTGCCTGGAGAGCTGTTGTAGTTGCATCACGTTTTGGGGTCCTCACAGAGGACTCAGGACAGTCGAAAGCCCCGAGAAAGCCGTCCCGGACACCTCGCGCAGCGATGCTGTAAATGCCCCTTCGCCAAGTTTCTTTCCCGGGAAGTTCTATATCTGTAAAGCGGGCAACATTAACAACATCGTAACCATAGAGGCGATACCCCGGACCATACATTGTCCGATCGAGGTTCCCACATGTCGACAAAATAGCATCACGGACCATTTCAGCCTCCATTCGACGAACTGGCATCCGCCAGAGATACACATTTCCAGCATCCTTGCGCATCGCCGCCGGGCTGGCAAAGTTTGATCTTGCATACGTGTCGCTGGTGAGTATGTAGCGATGTAGCTTCTTGATGGACCATCCATTTTTGACAAACCACGTCGTAAGGTGGTCAAGCAATGCTGGATGGCTGGGTTCACCGCCCATATTCCCAAAGTCACTTGGTCCCGCGACGATACCTCGGCCAAAGTGTTGTTGCCAAATGCGGTTAACGATGACTCTTGCCACGGTTGGGTGCTTGCCACTTGTCAGCCACTTTGCAAACGCGAGCCGTCGATCGGCTTCCGATGCCTGCTCCAATCCACAAGTTCCTGCGGAGAATTCCATGACCTTAGGTGCTGCTGGAGCGACGATATCTTTACGTTGCATTACATCCCCGCGCGCCAACAGGTAGGTCGGCTCAGGTTCCGTAAAGCGTCCGGTGTATGCCGATGTCGGACTTGATTGAACAGGATCTTTGGAAAGCAATAATTTCCAACTAGCTTCAGCACGATCGAGGGCAATGCGTTGGGAGGGATCAAGGTTCTTACGAATGTCATCGGGATGTACATATGCAACTCCCGGTAGTCGCCCCACTTGTGTTGCAACCGTCTCCCAGACCTTACCATCGGCCGAAACGGAAAGAACATATGATGTCGGAACACGGTCATCAAAGCGCGGTACAAGGCCTGCATCCCGGCTCCAAGCAACCTTATTTACCTTTACTGGCTTGGGAAATGTCACCGTTATCGTGCCGCGTCCCTTTGTCGCCGAGATCCAGCTATTCGGATTTCCAAAGCGACCATCGTTGATATGCCCGGCTTTATGCTCTGCAAACCCAGAGAGGGTCGAATCCGGCACTGCGATGGCACCATCGGTTGCAAGCGACACACAGCGGTCGCCGCTAAACACTTGAAGCTCATCGATACAAGGTTCGTGGCCATCGTTTGTCGTTGTCGCTTCAAAGCGAACTGCCGTGACTTCACGCTCTGAAAATGTTTCCTCGTTCCATTGACTGTTTAGTGCTGGACGTCCGGTACCTCCCTGCGACTTTACCCGACCGACAAAGCGCAACAATTGAACATGGTTATGCGCGCTAACAGCCCTTCGCATCCAATCAGCGGATGGCTCCGTCTTCTTAATCGATGGACGTGGTAGGTCTGTTTCACCGTGGTAGACACCGGAAAACAGGGCTTCTAAGGCATAAAAATCCCGTTGCGAAATCGGATCAAATTTGTGATCGTGGCAGCGGGCACAACCGATGGTTAAGCCCATCACGGACGCCCCAACCGTCGCGACGATGTCTTCCAAATCATTTGCCCGCTGTTGCCGGGTTGCTTCTTCTACTTGGCTTGGAACTGTGTCATGTATGCCGGCCACCAGAAAGCCAGTCGCTGGAAGGATGTCCGGGTTGCCCTTGCCGAGAACATCCCCCGCAAGCTGCTCCTGTATAAAATCTGAATATGGCTTGTCGCTATTAAACGCCTTGATGACATAATCACGATAGTGCCACGCATTTGGGCGGATATGATTCTGTTCATAGCCGTGAGATTCACCAAAGCGTGTAACATCAAGCCATAAACGTGCCATCCGCTCTCCATACGCAGGGGATGCAAGTAAGCGATCGATGACTTTCTGACGTGCCGATGCGCTTTGATCAGCTACGAATGTGGCCGTCTCGGCAGCAGTGGGCGGAAGACCGGTCAGGTCAACGGTAACGCGTCGCAACCAAGCCGGTTTTGTTGCCGGTGGATTCGGCGTTATCCCCTTGCCTTTCAACCCGTTTAGTACAAACGCATCGACGGGATGTTTGGCACCTGCGACTTTGGGAACCTGCGGATTAGAAATCGGGCGAAGGGACCACAGTGCGGGCGCGGATGACTTTACTGGAAGCAATGTCCTAAGCGTTGCCTCTTCATCCTTTGTCAAGCGACGGTTGAGTGGCATCGAGCCGGCATCCAGAACCCGTTCGAGACGGCCATTTGTAACCGCTGCCTGCAGTCCCGCATCTGTTGAGAGATCTACACTTCCCGCGGGGTTCGTCTTTCCGTGGCAGGAAATACATGCGCCCCCGAGCACATTCCGCGCTTTTTGTGATGAAACCTGCGTAGCTTGTACGGGAGCCAGTATTGCGAGTAAAAGTGGCAACGCCGTAACCGTCATCATCACCATCGACGACTGCATTCCTCGCATACATTCACCTCGTAAAACTAAGTGCATTATTCTACAGGACATCGATATAGCTCTGGTGAACTAACGCGCATGCATCTCGTGTGGAAAGCCAAGCACACGGTTGACGCTTCAACTCCACCACCACAGCAGCCGAAGCGCATCGACCTTCCATCGCCACCCGTTCGCCCTATCTTCAACGCACCAACTCTCGATGCCGATATGCGCATCGTAGATGGCGTACGTTTACCGGATGGTGGCTATATTCTCGCGACGACAACCGGCCCGGTTCTCGTGCGAGGCGACTATTGGCATCCCCTGACGGGTGCCGATGGCGTACCCCGTGTCGACATGACGTGCGTCCTCGTTGGAAGAGATGGAGCAATCTGGGGCGGAACGGAAGAAGGAGTCTGGCGTCACTTCAATGGGCGCTTTAACTACTTTTGGGGCAAGAGATGGCTGCTTGACAATAAAGTAACCGGTTTGTCTGAGACATCGGATGGCAAGGTTATCGTCCAAACCGCAAAGGGATCTTCCACACTTTGGCAGGATCAGGTGGCTCTTTCCGTCCTCGCCGACCATTTTGAAAAGGTAACGCTTCAGCGACATGACCGTAGTGGTTACATCACCGGATGCGGTCTCAAAAAGCAGGGCGATCCAAGTGGTGGAGTTATCCCTGAAGCATCGGACAATGATGGCCTTTGGACAGCGCTTGCGGTGGCTGCATTTGCGTTCAAGGCCGCGGCGACAGGTAATCCAGAGGATAAACGACGGTGTATCCGTCACTTAGACGCTATTCTTGAGCTTGAGCGCCTCACGGGCATCCCCGGATTTCCAGCCCGCGCCATCATGACCGAAACAGAGAGACAGGCAGGCGTCCTTGGATTTGATGCCAATGAAACTGTTCGGCTTGAAGGTGAAACCACCAAAATTTGGTTCAAATCCCCCGTCGACCCAACCATTTGGTGTAAAGGCGATACGTCATCGGATGAAATCGATGGCCACTACTACGCCTGGTTTGTGGTCGATTATGTACTGAATGACCCCGCACTACGTAAGAAGATGGCACCTGTAGTCAAGCGTGTCACGGATCATCTGATCTCACACAACCACAGGATGATTGGACATCACGGCAAGCGTACCCTCTGGGGTGAGTGGAACCCTGAATCAATTAATGGCTCTCTCCAGTGGTTTGAAGAGCGTGGTCTTAATTCGATGGAATACATCACGTATCTTGTCATCGCTCATCGAATCACTGGCGATAAAAAGTACCTCGATATTCGTGAGGAGTTTATCCGTAAGCATCACTATGACTTGAACGCTCTTCTTTATCGGGATGGCTCAGCTTGGTATCAGGTCAACCACTCGGACGATGAGCTCGCGATGACTGTATGGATGCCGATGATTCTCTGCGAGACCGATCCGTGGCGAAAGCAGCTTTGGATTCGGAACATGATGGCCGCTTGGGATGGCACCAAGGGCAGCCGAGGTATCAAACAGGAGCGATCTCCGTTCTACATCGCCCATATCATGGCGCTCACGGGTGACACGGATGCTGCGGGCACACTGACAGATGTTCTTGGTCATTGGCCACTTGATCTGGTGAATCACACGATCAAGAATTCGCACCGTCACGATGTTCAGTTGGTGATGCATCAGAGTCGCGGAACCGAAATGTTCCTGACGAAGACATTGCCGCTGGAGGAGCAACGCGTTATGCGCTGGAATGGGTCTCCATTCGAGCCGGATCATGGAGGAGATGGCCGCTCAGAAGAGGATGGCATCGCCTTCCTACTCCCCTATTGGATGGGAGTCTACCACGGGTTTATCCATGCGACAGACTAAAGGTTTTGCGGCAACGGAAGGCATTGATATCTTTCCGTTCCATCACTTACACAACCACAGCGCAGGAATTACCGTCCTCTCGGACAAAACCCTGTTCGTGGTTTTCTACCGTGGCTCGGGTGAGCGAACTGCGGACGATGTAGCGATATGGGCATCTAGGCGTGACAGGAGCGGTAAGTGGTGCGAGCCGGTTGTCATTGCTGACACCCCAGGTTTTCCGGACACAAATCCTGTAGTCACCACTGCCCCGAATGGAGATATTCATCTCTACTATGGCACGCAGCTGGATAACAATTGGGAGAGCACACTGCTCAAACAACGCATAGGTAGAGTTAAGGGCAATACCGGCTGCCAAATCGAATGGCGTCAGGACCAGGTGGTCCATCTAAAACCTGATGAAGATGCATTTCGACGCCAATATCTTCCTGGTCTCAAGACCGTTTATGCGGGTGCAACTCCTCCTGATTTATTTCCGAAATACTACGCAATTCAGGAGGAGCGAAGTCAAAAACGCCTTAACATCCGCTTGGGATGGATGGGACGCTGCACACCGATTTGGGTTGGGAACCAGCTCCATTTGCCGCTATATCACGATGGCTTTGATGTCGGCTTGGTCGCGATGTCTACAGATGGTGGAACCACTTTTACAGTTGGTGGCCCTATCATAGGCCGCGCAGCAGTTCAACCAAGCCTGATCCGACTCACTGACGGCAGCTGGATGGCTTATAACCGCAATAATGGCCCCGGTCCGATGCGCATTCTTGCTGCTAAAAGCGTGGATGGATGTAAAAACTGGAGCCTTGCATCGGAAATGTCATTACCCAATCCAGGCGTGTCCGTAGCCGTCGATCGCCACGCAGATGGAACGATTGTGCTGGTGGGTAATGACACCGAAGATGGCCGCCATTCTCTCGCGTTTTGGTCCAGTCGGGATGAGGGCCGCACTTGGTCGCCGGCGACAGCAATAGAGGATGCTACTGCGGGATCCGATTGGTCGTTCCACTATCCTAATATGGTGCGGTTACCTACTGGAAACTTGGGACTGGTTTACTCGCGTTACTCTAAAGCCGGCCAGACAATACGCTTTGTGG
>Ga0163212_1001243_pt1 | contig 11250 bp, 11 predicted proteins | sample Malawi_45m_30L_FD_113532 | JGI IMG/M metagenome (GOLD analysis project Ga0163212, IMG submission 113532) | Freshwater microbial communities from Lake Malawi, Central Region, Malawi to study Microbial Dark Matter (Phase II) - Malawi_45m_30L | ecosystem: Environmental > Aquatic > Freshwater > Lake...
AATCTGGCGCAGAATCTCGGGCTCCATTCCCTCACTCGTCTTGTAGCCCGGCCATAAATCGTTACGAAAACTCTCGATGACGTGATCAGTAGCAACCCCAATATGGGTCGCTCCGTCTTCGATCAACTGCAGCGTGCTATTAAGCACGCCGATCACTCCGGCATTCTCGTGTTCGTCGGTATGGCGCCCGAGTTGGCCGTAAAACTGGCGGTACAACTCATACGTGCCGTCAACGAGGTGGATAATCACATTCTGAAACTAGAGGCTCATAACAAGGATGACCCATGCCGCACCAAGAAGGTGCGGACCGAAAGCAATGCTTACCTGTCCCCTACGACAGCGCGTCCAGACTGCGTGACTTGCCCCCGACATCGCCGCGAGACACTGCCACACAATCAGACTGATAGTTGCGGCATGCGCAACAGCAAGCGAAAGCGGTAATACCAAGAAAACATCACCAAGACCTAGGGACTTAGGTGAGATGCGGTGAACGAGCGAATAAACGCCGAATACCAGCAGGGTTGGAGTGGTGACAAGGTATAACGTTCTCGGGCTGCTGCTCAACCAAGTTTCAACGCCCACGGTAACCATGACTGAGAGTGTTGCAAGAATGGATGCTCGGCGCGAGAGCCTGCGAGCTGACAGGTCCAAAGGAACTTGAATCACGGCAAGCACCGTCACTATGGCAAGAATCAGCAGACTCGGCACAGAAGACATTTTCAGCATTTGTATGTGTGATTACTCAACACTTATCGATGTGAACATGGCCTCTTACGTGAAACAGGGGAACAAAACCATCTGAAGATGTTAAAGTAATGGAGATGAGTGCCTTTAATGCACAAACTCTGTTGGCGGCAGTTCTGGGTCTAATACTGGCAATTTCGGCCATCGGTCTCTTCCGACGAGGCCAGCTGAGTTTCCGTTTCGCTTTTGGTTGGCTTGGGGTAGCGAGCGTAGGACTACTGGGCAGTCTATTCATCCCTGTTACTGGCCCGCTTGCTGAACGGCTGGACCTTTCTGCCCCTGCATTATTGGCGGTCATTGCGTCAGTTCTTTTCCTAGTGATTACAGTTCAGCTATCGATTTCAATCTCGGGGCTTCAGAAGCAGATTCGAACGCTCGCTGGTGAGATCTCTCGTCTTGAATTCGAGGTTCACACAAAGGCACAACCTGATGCCTGAATATCGTTGAGATCCCGTGACGACCCTAGGGCCTCTTCTTGTCGTTGTTCCAGCTCTCAATGAAGGAGCCAGTATCGGGAAGGTTGTTAAAGAAGTATCAATTACCGGTCTTGATGTTCTCGTGGTGGATGACGGTTCTACCGACGAAACCAGCGTGAGGGCAGAAACTGCTGGGGCCAAAGTGCTGCGGCTACCGATGAATCTCGGTGTGGGCGGTGCCTTGCAAGTGGGATTTCGTTATGCAGTTGACCACGGATATGAAGCCGTGATACAGGTCGACGGTGACGGACAGCATCCGGTACAAGACATCGGGCGTTTGATTAAGGCAGCAACTGAAACAGGCTCTCACCTGGTAATTGGCAGCAGATACCTTTCTAGTGTTGCAACTTTGAAACCGACTGCGCCACGCAGGTTGGCAATGAGAATCCTCTCAGTGGTCATCTCCCGGGTGGCTGGAACTCCTATAACTGATTCAACGAGCGGTTTTCGGATCATTCGTCAACCATTACTCTCCAGATTTGCGGAGGATTTCCCCACCTACTATCTGGGTGACACATTTGAGGCGACAGTTCGGGCCGCTCGCTTCGGATTTCGAATCGCTGAGGTCCCAGCAGCACTAAGGGAACGAAAATTTGGAAGATCAAGCACGAAGAGTACTCGCGCAATTTTTCTTGTGGGGAAGGTCGTACTGGCTACCTTGCTATTGATCGGATTCCACAATTAGAACTATTCATCTGCTGATCCGCATAAAAAGAACTTCGCGCGTACCCTGTAGTTTGTAACGATGTTCACTGGAGAGACTCTCCTAATCACGGGCGGAACTGGGTCGTTCGGAGCATCAGTATTGAGTTCGCTCGCCGATTCATCGATCAATGAAATTCGTATTTTTAGTCGCGACGAAAAAAAGCAAGACGATCTTCGTAGACGATTTCCGAATAGCAACGTTCGCTTCTACCTGGGAGATGTTAGGGATTCATCTTCACTTAACGAAGCAGTGAATGGATCAACCCTCATCTTTCATGCCGCAGCACTGAAGCAGGTGCCTTCCTGTGAGTTCTTCCCGATGGAAGCCGTTAAGACAAACATCTTCGGAACCGAAAATGTCATCAACGCTGCTATTCGCTTTGGCGTAAAGAGGATGGTATGTCTCTCAACTGACAAAGCGGTATATCCAATTAACTCGATGGGTATGACCAAAGCGCTAATGGAACGTGTCCTAATTTCTCACTCTCGAAAGCTTGCTGATTCTGGTCTAACGCTCTGTGCTACCCGATACGGAAACGTCATGGCATCTCGTGGCTCTGTCATACCACTCTTTGTTAAGCAAATGCTTGCTGGGGAACCCGTCACTATTACTAATCCATCCATGACCCGCTTCATGATGTCACTTGACGAGGCTCAATCCCTAGTTCGACATGCACTTCAATACGGATCAAGTGGTGATTTGTTTGTACAAAGAGCCCCTGCGGCAACAATTGCGTGTCTTGTCAAAGCATTGTCAGACATCTTCGGTTTCACTGATTATCCAACGCGCCTTATAGGACCGCGGCACGGTGAGAAACAACATGAGACTCTCTTGAGTGAGGAAGAGGCATCCGTGGCAGAAGAAATCGGTCAGTACTTCCGGATACCAGCCGACAACCGCGATCTTGATTACTCGAGATACTTTGAAGTTGGCTCATTGGCAAGACCTGCAAAACCGTCTTTCACCTCAGCCAATACACGACAACTTACTGCTGCAGAAATGGCCGAGAAACTTCTCGGTTTACAGATTGTTCAAAGAGTGGTCCGAACACGCACCTGGTTTGATAGCGATTACCTTTCCTAGCCAGAGATGAGAATCCTGGTGCTCGGAATACGCGGCATGATCGGACACGTGGTCGCATCAGAACTTGCTCTAGCGCATGAGGTCATCGGTACAACGAGTCAACCAACGTGGCAAGGTTGGGGGCGGCTAAAGAAGGTTGTGCCGTCACTTCAAATACTCGAGGGGCTGGACCTACTCAACCAGGAATCTTTCCGGGAGAAAGTCCTACGGTTACAACCACATGTCATTGTGAATTGTGCAGGAGCAGTCAAGCAGTCACCACTTTCAAAAGATGTGTTACGGCTGTACGCCCTAAATTCTGAAGCTCCACAAATTCTTGCGAGATTTTCTCAAGACAATGGAATTCGACTAGTCCACATCAGTACTGATTGTGTCTTTGATGGTGCCAAAGGAAACTACTCCGACGATTCAACGCCAACGGCTCTAGACCCATATGGACATTCAAAGGCACAAGGGGAGGTATCTGGTCCAAGCGTGCTCACCTTACGAACATCTGTGGTGGGCAGGGAGTTACGTGGAAATCAAGGTCTCCTTGAGTGGGCGATCTCGCAAAGAGGTAGAAGAGTCGACGGATACAAGAATGCGAGGTATTCGGGATTGACTGCCGATCAGTTCTCCGAGGTTGTGGGGCTGGTAGTTGATCGTTTCCCCAGTCTTTCGGGAATCTGGAACGTAGCCGCCGCCCCTATAGACAAATTTTCACTTCTGAAGCTGTTCAACGCAACATTTGGTCTGCAATTAAACATCCGAGTCAACACGGATATAAGGGTTGATCGAACATTGTCGGCCACCAGATTCTCTGAAGCTACGGGTTGGGTAGCACCTTCGTGGGACCGGATGATTCGAGAGTTTCACGCTTACGCCGAACCCCGATACGACGGATAGTTTTAAGGACAGTGAAAGTCTTAACGCTAGTAGGCACAAGACCTGAGATCATCAAGTTGAGTCGTGTCGTAAACGCCGTCACAAATTCATTTGACCATCTATTCGTTCACAGCGGACAAAATTATGACTACGAGCTAAACGAGATATTTTTCGAGCAGCTTGATATTCCCAAGCCTGATTACTTTCTTGGAATAAACAGTTCCATCACAACATCACCATCGGAGTTTGTCGGACGAGCGATTATCGCACTGGATGAGCTGCTTGCGCGGACTACTCCACAAGCCGTTTTGCTCCTGGGGGATACGAACTCAGGTTTGGCCACGATTGCAGCCAAGAAGCGGAAAATCCCGATTTTCCACATGGAAGCCGGGAATAGGTGTTTCGATTCGCGCGTCCCCGAAGAAACTAATCGACGCATCATTGATCACTTCAGCGATATCAATTTGGTTTATACAGAGCATGCACGCCGAAACCTCATTGCAGAGGGCCTACCCGCCGATCGGATCTATCTGACGGGATCTCCGATGCGAGAAGTTCTCGATTACAACCGTCCCAACATCCTCGCTTCCACTGTCATTGAGCGACTGAGTCTCAGACCCAATGAGTACATCGTTGCTTCATTCCACCGAGAGGAGAACGTAGATGATAGGACACGGCTGACCACTCTTGCGGAGACTCTTGGCCGTGTCTCAAGCGAATTTGACCTTCCGATAGTAATCTCACTTCACCCTCGCACCCGGAAGAGAATTGAGCAATTTGGGCTGCGACTTCCCAAGAACATTCTTGAGCTCAAGCCGTTGGGTTTCCATGACTATGTGCAGCTTCAACGTGGATCGTTCTGTGTGTTGTCGGATAGCGGCACTGTCACCGAAGAATCTGCGCTTGAGGGATTTGCTGCAGTTAATGTTCGTGATGCCCATGAACGCCCTGAAGGAGTTGACGTCGGAACCGTACCGATGACCGGAATCCAGTCTGAGAGGGTCATTGCAGGTATTCACCTGAGTCGTAACCGTCGGATTCGTAGGGAGTTACCAGATCTGCCGTTGGGCTATGAACCGATTGACGTATCTCATCGTGTTGCGAACACGATTCTTTCGTACCTCAACTACGGTCTGTCGTAGTAATACAAATACCCGTTGATCATCTGTTCAGAGCTTGAATTCACAAACAACATCTTTGAGTAGCTGTTCAAACCTCAAGATTTGCGAGTCCCAATCGAGATGAAGCTGACTGTAACGAATCGCATCATCGCGTAACTTGGTCAGACGAGCCGGATCCCGGGCAATTGCAACTGCCTGGTCACTAAGTTCGTGGAGATTAGCAACATACTCAAGTCCACAGAACTCAGGTATAACAGACTTAAGGCCATCTAATTTAATTGCAATAGAGGGTAGACCGCACGATAAATACTGCAAGACCTTATTGGGTAGCGCGTTGTGGCTAACAGCGCTCGGAGTAAATGGCAGGATCCCCAGGCTTCCCAAACGTAGGAAGTCAGGAAGCTTCTCAAAGTCAATCATTCCAACCATAATTACCGAGTCTTGAAGTTCCTCTTTCTGAACAACCGCACGAATCAACGGCGCCGCTTCCCCGTCCCCAACAATAAGAAACTTCAAAGCTTGGTTTGCTCGTAGATGAGGCGCAAGTTGTTTAGTGAATTCATCAAGTTGTGCAAAGTTAAACAATGTTCCCATAAAGAGAATCACCACGTCATCTTCGTGTATTCCTAGTTCCTCTGCAAGAGCGGCATTCCGAGGCCCATGATAAAACCGTGACTGATCAACACCAGGGATCAAAAGGCTGGTGTGCTGAGGTGACGCACCGTAGCCAACACACCGATTTCTTAAGACCACATTATGAGTTGAGACGTGAGTCGAAAATCGACATACATAGCGTTCAGCAAGCGCAGTTAGCGGTCGGTGGAGTCCAGGCCGAAGTTCTGTGGGCGCATCAATTGCCCGATATACGACGGGAATGCGAAGCAGACGACCCACAGTCACTGCTTGCCAGCCGTAAGTCGGTACCGCATACGTGACGATTACATTGGGTCGCAATTGCAGCACTAAGCGAAGTATGAATGGAATTGCGATGGCTGCAACTAGCCATCTGCCAAACATTGATACTGACGGCATAGGCGGCGACACAAGCCGGATTTTTGATCCCAGCCACGCTCTTGACTGATTCGGTCTAACTAACTTCCTCCAATGACGACCGCTCACCTCAGGAAAGTCAAGAACAGCGACCTCGTATCCACGTAATGATAGAAGTTCGGGTATGTCATGGACTTCGTAAACGACCTTTCGCGTCCAATCAATCTCATGGATGAAAAGAAGGTTTTTTCGGAGCCGAGAGTCATCTGCGAACGCGCTCATTGGCCACGAGCTTCAGATGTCCAGCCGAGATCCGCAAGAATCCATCGATAATTATCGACTGCCTCTTCGCGACGTCGTACGGGGTCAAGAAATGTTGCCATTCTCGTCATGTTCAAGCGTGCCGCAGCATCAATCACCATTGAATTCCCGAGCCAGAAGTGAATAGCTGCAGTGACTGCGTCACGGTCATTCTCTTTTAGAACGTAACCGTTCTTTCGATGCTCAATGAGCTCCTCGCAACAGGCTGTTCCGCTCTGGATTACGAACGTTCCTACCGCCATCGCCTCACACATGGAAGACGGTAGGCCATCTGAATCCGATACTGCGATGAGTACACTCGATTGCGCCAGCAACGCCAAAGTTTGGGAATGACTCATTGCTCGTTTTGGAAAAGCCCGGATGTTCATCTTGAGAAGCCACTTCATAAGGAGGACTTCCAGCCTCGCACGATACGTTGCCGAATAGACGATGATCTGAAAATGGTCAAGTCCATGTCGCAGGCTTCTCAGAGCAGAAAAGGCAACTTGCGCACGCCCAACAAAATTGGTGTAACCCTTCACTGCAATGATGCGTCGTGATGTGGGTAGCACTGCCGCGAGTTTACGAATAGAATCATCGACGATAAGCCCACCCGAAACTGGACCGAGCTTGAAGTATTTGCCCTTGAATCCCAAACGTTGAGCAATCACCAAATCTCTACTGCATTCAGATGCCAAATAGCTCACTCTTTCGAGGAGTGCGTTCAACACTTTCTGATGTCTTGAAATACGCGAAAACCAAAATAGATCACTCCCGAACAAGGTGAGAAAGAGTGGCGTTGCATTGTTGCGTAGTGCAGAACTTGCGAGATATCCGGCCGCCTGTGATTCCAGCGTATGAACAAATACTGGCGATGTACGCAATACAAGATGTCTAAGCGCCCACCGCCGTATAGCTAGCCCCGGTAAGTGATCAGCAATCCACACAGGCAATGACAGCACGCGCCAAAACCAAGAGAGGTGAAGTGTCTCTGAATGGTCCCGGAGAAGTCCAGAAATCATTGGATGAATTCTTCGGTGTGGAGAGGAGGGGAAAAGACTAACTTGCAGATTCAGCGTGACCATATTTGACAGCCAGCGTGCAACATGGACGCTATCCAGCATCGCAACAACAACCACATTGGGGGTAGGTTCCCGTTCTTGAGTGAATCGCGTCTCTGGCCTTGAGTTATGTCCGAGTCTTGCGGAGCTCACTCCACCCGACTGCCGTTCTGAATTTTTGACAGTCGGACTGTCGGAATAGCTCCAGCGATTGACTTTAGACACGAAAGGTATGTTTCAACTGAGCCCTGTCGCTCAAAGTTTAACTCGGTACAGTATCTGACACAGGGATAACGGAGCGTTCTCACGACTTGAACTTGATGTTACAGCTTGATTATCCAAGACGAGGGTTAGAGCGAGTGGGCAAGTGTCCGCTGTCGTACGTTCTGATTCTGACAATTGAAATCTGAGTAGTGTCTGAGAAGGATTTGAATAACAACCACTAGCCCAGGAAGGTGCAATTTCAAGTTATGAAATGGCTTACAAGAACCGGTCATGCTTTAAACGCTTACCGCCAAAAGAGATATTCTGATCTTGGATTAGCAAATACTCGTCGGTTACAAGAACTTGCTCGACTTTGGAGTGATGCAACATACATCGATCTTGGCGTTCGATTTGGAAATTCTTCACGGGCGCTACTCAGTAGCGCTGCGGCGAATCATAATTGCGTCGTTGGAGTGGACGTCGACTTAAGTCGAATTGCCAAAGATGTACGCCGACACCCCAACTATGAGATGACATGCGGCGACAGTGTGACGGTGGGATTGAATTGGAACCCCTTGCGTAAGGTGAGTATTGTCTTCGTAGATTCGATTCACACAAGAGAAATAGTGCTCTGCGAGCTTAGAAGTTGGATTCCCCATCTTGTGCCTGGTGGCTTTTTTGTTTTGCATGACACTTGTTGGGAGCCCGAGAAGCGTGAGGTAATCGGGAATGTGTCGTGGGGACGGCCGGATGAAGCAGCAAGAGAGTTCTTTGGGGCCCCCAACCTCAGTACTTTCGAGTCATCCTCGGTATCGATTGAGACATTTCCGGATTTCAATGGAATGACATTCGTACAAGTTCATAAGCCAGAAGCGCATCCTGTTGAAGAAATCGACTGGAGTGAAGTGATGAATGGTCGATTAGCTGTGCTGAGCGCACTGTCTCGAACAAGAGAGCTTGTCAGGATGGGCGTATCACTAGATCTGCCGTGGTGATGACGGACTCTCACACGCATGCCCTTCGTAAGGCGTGGCATTCGTTGAATAGGAACCATAAGTATTCCGCTGCGCTGGCTGTCTTGGTCGGTACTCTCCTTCGGCTGCCTCAACTTGGATTTATTCTCGGCGATTCAAACGACTTTCGAAAGACTCAGACTGCATTTGTTGCGCGAAAATTCTTCCGTGATGGAATTGATCTTCTCTCATACCCATTACCAGTATTCGGCAATGCGTCTGGTGTGCACTATGAGATGCCGATATTTCAGGCGGGAGCTGCACTCTTTCAACATCTAGGCGTGAGTGAGGATGCCTCAGGTCAGCTTCTCTCACTCATCATGTTTCAGATCTCAACTGCCCTTGCGTGGGTGCTATGTAAACGTTGGTTCAATGCCGTCACAGCTCTCGTCACCGTTGTACTTCTGCAATTCATTCCCTACTCAATGGAATGGGGCTCGGCTTTCCTTATTGAATCTACAGCTCTTATGTTCTCCCTCGCCACTTTGGTTTTGATTGATGGTTGGGTTCAGCATGGCAGAGCACTGCGATTGATCGGGGCAATTCTCTTTGCTTCTCTCGCATTCCTCACGAAAATTACAACTCCGATCGGCTGGTTGGTTGGAATCACGCTTCGACTACTTCTAATGGCACCACGATCAACTATCTTGCCTAAACGTTTGTTAGCTACTTGGCCTGCACTCTTGGTTACATCGTCGGGTCTAGCTGTAGGGCTTCTCTGGACCTCGTTCGCAGATTCGATTAAGGAAGACCACCCGATTACAACCTTCCTTACAAGTTCGTCTCTCGGCTCATGGAACTTCGGAACCTTGCAACAACGCTTAGATCCTTACATTTATATTGTCTTCGGTTCTCGGACATGGCTTGAAATCATGGGGTTCTCGTTACTCCTCATTCCCATCGTCACTGCACGGCTTATCAGGAGCAAGTCATTTGAGGTCCTTAAGTCGCCCTCAGCGATAGCAGCTGCTGTCTGCTTCGGACCTCTAGTCTTCTTCAACATTTTTCAACACGACTACTATTTTCTCGCAATTCTTCCCGGAATGGCGATTTTAACGGCTTGGGTAATTGTGAAGTTTTCTGAGCAATTCTTCTCATCTCGCATGCAAATGAGTGTCATTGGAGTAGTTATGGCGCTTTTTCTCACGCTCTGGACGAGCTTCTGGGGTGCGCGTGACATTCATTCAGCCTTTGTGTCCCCTAAGCCAAATGAACTTGCAAGAGTAATCGCTGCGAATACTCATCCAGATTCTCGATTATTAATGATCGGCTGTGACTGGAATCCCACTCTTCTCTACTACGCCGACCGTGAAGGGCTGATGATTCCAGATTGGTACCTCAGCGGAGACTACTTCCGAACCGGAAAGAACGTCCCCAATTGGGGTGCTTGGTCGGATCGCATGACTATTCTTTGGGGAGTCGAGGATATCGGGACTTACAGTTACCTCGTGACCTGCGACTCGCGAGTTCGTGACCTACAAATCACGAACCAAGTGGAATATCGGCCTATCGTTGACGGTCTTCTATACGCCATTACCAGTTCGTAAATTGACGCAGTCTAAAGTATGGTCATGATTGTCTGTCACCACGTTTATCGAGACTCCACCACAAAATGAGAACAATAAACGATCTTCCTAGATTCTCAGAACTTCAGAATGCCGACACAGTTGTATCTGCTCTAAAGCGGATGAGGTTGGCAACTGGGAAACTGGTGGAACTGACAAAAGAACAGATGGCTGCAGGAATATCTGGGTCGTCACATCACAGTTTTGGTGCCGTCTATCAACAGATAACTGAGTATCTCTCAGATCAAGAAGTTGTGGAATCAGTCCTAGAGATTGGTGTTCAAAGAGGCGGTTCTCTTCTCTTGTGGCAAGATCTCTCCCTTGCAGCCACGGTTATGGGTATCGACATAATGAACACAATTCTCCCAGAAGTTGCAGAAACAGCTTGACAACAATCGACTCATCGCCATGAGGGCGAACGCATATTTACATAGAACGACTCGTGAGGTTCGTAGTCTATTCCCACACGGTATTTCGCTGATTATTGACGATGGTCCTCATTCTCTTAGGAGTCAACGTCGCTTCTTGCGGTTAGATCTACCGCTTCTAAGGCACCGAGGTATAGCAGTTATTGAGGACGTTCAGACAATATAAGCGCTTCAAGAGTTATCAGACATGGTGCCAGAGGGATACATTTGGCAGTTTCTCGATAGAAGGCACATCAATGGGAGATGGGACGATCTTCTGCTGCTAGTTCAACGAGTGTGAAGGCAGACTATCGGAAGGCATCAAATAGCGAAAGACATTTAATCTACTTGATAGTAAAACTTGCGTCCATTAACTATTGGCTGCCTTGTGATTGTTGAAGTCGAACTTTATGTTTCTCAATAAAGCTGATATCAATCGATGCCACAAATTAGTAAGGCAGATTTGTTCGCTCAACAGTGTTAAGAAGTAACTCTACTCGAAAGTCTCTGAAAGATACCCGACGGAACTAACATCACGTTTGATATTGCGGTTTGTTTCGTAACCGATTCTTCAACAGCTGAAGCCCCAGTTGTCTTCATTAAGGGCTGTTCCGAGTTGGCCAGCGATGTTACGAGTTCTCGACGTCTGCTTCAAACTTCAGTGCTTAGGCGTTCTTGGAGGTAAGTAGACAAGATTCGGTCTCGTTATCCTGATA
>Ga0163212_1001245_pt1 | contig 11247 bp, 11 predicted proteins | sample Malawi_45m_30L_FD_113532 | JGI IMG/M metagenome (GOLD analysis project Ga0163212, IMG submission 113532) | Freshwater microbial communities from Lake Malawi, Central Region, Malawi to study Microbial Dark Matter (Phase II) - Malawi_45m_30L | ecosystem: Environmental > Aquatic > Freshwater > Lake...
CTGCAGTCGATCGACGGCATGCTCGAGAAGGCGCGCCGCACGGCCAAGAGCGGCGACAAGGAAGCGATCGCCAAGGTCGAGCTCCTTGACCGCTGCCGTGCGTGCCTCGACGACGGGCGTCCGATCCGCAGCCTCGATCCCACCGCCGAGGAGACCGCGATGCTGCGCTCGCTCGGCATGATCACGGCCAAGCGCGTGCTCTTCGTGGCCAACGTCGACGAGAGCGATCCGCAGGGCAACGGTCCGCTCGTGCAAAAAGTCCGCACCTACGCCAAGGAGAACGGCGGCTCGGTGGTCGTCGTCTGCGCGAAGATCGAGAGCGAACTCGCCGAACTCCCGGAAGCCGACAAGAAGGAGATGCTCGCAGGGCTTGGCATGGCCGAGCCAGCCCTGGCCAATGTGGCACGCGCGGCCTACGACTTGCTGGGCCTCCAGAGCTACTTCACCGCCGGCGAGAAGGAAGTCCGCGCGTGGACTGTCCAACGGGGCTTCACCGCCCCGCAGGCGGCGGGCGTGATCCACACCGACTTCGAGCGCGGCTTCATCCGGGCCGAGGTCTACACGGTGAAGGATCTCGAGGAACTCAAGAACGAGAAGTCCATCCGCGAGGCCGGCCGCATGCGCGCCGAAGGAAAGTCATACGTCATGAAGGACGGCGACGTCTGCCACTTCCTGTTCAACGTCTGATCCACCGGAACCTGCACAGCGACGTGGCCGACGCCCTGCCGATGTCCATCGGCCGGCGCGCCGCTCAGTCGAAGTCGACGTCGAGCGCGATCGCGGCGTGCAGCCGCTCGAGGTAGCGATCGAAGGGGATCTCGACCGCACCGAGCGCAAGGACGTGCGGATTGGCGTACTGCGAATCAACGAGCGTGAACCCCCGGCGGCCCAGACGCCTCATCAGTGCGGCAAACGCCACCTTGCTCGCGTCGCGCGCCCACGGCTCGCGCACCGTGAACTTGCTCTCGCCGAAGAACGCGCCCCCGAGCGCCACACCATAGAGGCCACCGGCGAGCCGATCACCCACCCACGCCTCAACTGAGTGCGCCAGGCCCAGTCCGTGGAGCTCTTGGAACGCGGTGCGGATCCGCTCGCCGATCCAGCTGCGGTTCTCGTTGGAGCGATCGGTCGCGCACGCGGTCACCACGGCCTCGAAGGCGGAGTCGATGCGCACCTCGAACGGACCATTCCGGATCGTCCGCGCGAGGCGCTCACCCGGCTGCCACGCTGCGGGCTCGAAGATCGCCCGCGGATCGCACGTGAAGTAGTCCACGCGACCGGTCTCTGGATCGGCCATCGGGAACGCGCCTTGCGCATACGCCGACAGCAGCGTCTGCGGCGAGAGATCGGCTTCCGGTCGCGATCGGTTCACGAGGGCATCATCGCGCGCGGCGCGGCGGCGCGCCAGCATCGTGCAGCATGTCTTTGGCGATCGCTCGGTCCAGCATCCCGGCGCCCGCCTCAATCCACCGACGCAGGCTTTGGCCTCAGGACGTTCAGCTCAGGGCATTCACCTCACACTGCCGACGCGGGCTTGGGCTTCGGCCGGCTGATCACGCGCACCTGCGCGAACTGCCGATGCCCGCTCGTACCGCTGTGATGGCCGTAGCCGGATTGGCGCGCGCCGACCCACGGCGAGCCGCTCGCCCCGCCGCAACCCTGGTTCACGCCGACCATGCCGATGTGCAGGCGCTCGGCGACCTCGCGAGCACGCTCCTCGTCGCGACCGAAGACCGCACCGCCGAGGCCGTACGGTGAATCGTTCGCCAGGCGCACGGCCTCGTCGATCTCGCGGTAGGTCATGATGCACGCCACAGGACCGAGGGTCTCTTCCTGCATGATCGGCATCTCGTGGGTGACGCCGGTGAGCACGACGGGCTTGACGAAGTTGCCGCCGTCGTCGCCGCCGCACTCGACCGTGGCCCCGGTCGCCTTGGCCAGCGAGACCTGCGCCAGCACATGTTCCTTCTGGCGTGCGTTGACCATCGGGCCGATCTGCGTTCCGGCCTGCATGCCATCGCCCACCACGAGTTGCTGCGCACGGTCGATCACAGCCTTGGTGAATGCTGGCGCGATCGAATCGTGCACGTAGATCCGCTCTGTGCTCACGCAGACTTGGCCCGCATTGCGGAAGCTGTTGCGCGCGGCGAACGCGGCGGCGGCATCGATATCGGCATCGGGAAGGACGACCAGAGGGTCCTTTCCGCCGAGCTCGAGGATCAACCGCTTCAATCCACCTGCAGCGGTCTGCATGATGTGCCGACCCGCCGAGCGGCTGCCGGTGAACGCGATCAGGTCGATCGGTGCTGCCACGAGCGCCTTGCCCTGGACCTCGTCACCGATGGCGACCTGCAGCACATCGGGCGGCAGCACGGCCATCAGGCACTTCGCCCACTCGAGCGCGCACAGCGTGCTGAGCTCGCTCGGCTTGAGGATGACGGTGTTGCCAGCAAGCAGCGCGGGCACCACCGTGTCACTGCACATGAGCACCGGGAAGTTCCACGGCGTGATGCAGACCGCAACGCCGAGCGGCGCATAGAGCATCGTCGTCACGGTGCGCTCGTCCTCGAGCGACTCCGGGCGAAGTGCTGCGACGATCTCGGTGCACGCTTCCTCGAGTCCGCCCGCTGCGTAGTTCGCCTCCCCCTTGGCTTCAGCGATCGGCTTGCCCATCTCGCGCGTGATGAGTTCCCCGATCGCGCCGCTGCGCTCCGTCATCGCCGGCCCGGCACTCGCCACGAGTCGCGCGCGCTCCTCGAGCGGGATGGCGGCCCAACTGCGCTGCGCCTGGCGCGCCCGGTGCACCATCAGACCGATTCCCTCGAGCGAGGTTGGTTCGAGTTCGCCCACCAGATCACCCGTCGCTGGATTCGTGATGCGCAGCATGAAGTCGATCGTAGAACCGCCACCGTGCACCGTCGGTTGACCCGACCCTCGCCAACCTAGGCCCCGCAAGCGACGGGAGCGGGCGCTTGCGAGCAAAATCCCGGGAGAAATGCATCTATGACGACCTCAGTTATGTTTTTATTGGAACTCAATCAGCCGTTGGCGCATGGCCCTCGACGCAGGCTCGCAACGACGCCTCAGATGACGCATGCACCTGGACGGGCTTCCCCTGACCCGATCGCCTCGCTAGCATCTCCCCTCCTCATTCGAGGGCCGTTGGTGACAGCAACCGATCTGGTTCTGGCGCCACATGGGGTTCCAACGCGGCTTGCGGAACTCCAGCCTTGAGGATGCCGCGGATCGGCCTTGGTGCCTGCCGCGTCAGCAGTTCGCTCGTTGCACGCGCAGGGCATCGCCCCTGACTCGACTCGCTCCTACCATCAGGTCGGCCTGATCCAGGCCCATTGGCCCGTGGTGTAACGGTAGCACAGGAGATTTTGATTCTCCTTGTCCTAGTTCAAATCTAGGCGGGCCAGTTACTCCCCCCAATTCCTGATGGCCGGACCTCAAAGGGAACGCGCCATGACGACGAACCCGAACGCCCCCGCCGCCGTCATCCTTGCTGCAGGCAAGGGTACGCGCATGAACAGTGACCTCCCCAAGGTCATGCACACGGCATTCGGCCGCCCGCTGGTCGAGTGGGTCGTGCTCGCGTGTCGCGAGGCGGGCGTCAGCCGGATCGTGCTCGTCGTCGGCCACGGTGCTGAGGTGGTGCGTGCGCACTTCGCCGGGCAGCGCGACATCGAGTTCGTGGTGCAGTCGCCGCAGCTGGGGACGGGTCACGCCGTCGACCAGTCCCGGCCGCTGCTTTCTGGCGAGCCCACGCGTGAACTGCTCGTGCTCTGCGGGGATGGACCGCTCATCCGGGCCTCCACGCTGCGTGCACTGCTGGCCGCGCATCGATCCGCCTACGCGTCAGCCACGCTTGCCACGAGCGTGATCGATGAACCAACCGGGTACGGTCGCATCGAGCGCGACGCGAGCGGTCGCTTCCTGCGCATCGTCGAGCAGAAGGACGCCACGCCGGCGCAACTGGCGATCCGCGAGGTCAACCCGAGCTACTACTGCTTCACGGCGGGCGATCTCTTCCGCACGCTTGCGCGGGTCGACAACAAGAACGCCAACGGCGAGTACTACATCACCGACACCTTCGGCCTGCTCCGCGATGAGGGACGCACCGTCGCGGTCGTCGATGCGGTTCCCGCCTCCGACGTCCTCAGCGTGAACACTCCGGCGCAACTGGCCGAAGTCAGCGCCATCCTCGAAGCCCGCATGACCGCAGGAGCCCATCCATGAGCACGACTGACCGCGATGGCCTGAAGATCTTCGCCGGCAGCACGGGCCGTGCGCTGGCCCAATCGATGTGCGCCCACCTCGAACTTCCACTGGGCCAAGCGACCACGATCGTGTTCCCCGACGGCGAACTCATCGTGAAGCTCGAGGAGGATGTGCGCGGCCGCGACGTGTTCGTAGTGATCTCCACCTGCGAGCCCGTGAACAGCAGCGTCATGGAGCTCCTGATCTTCATCGACTGCCTGCGTCGCGCGAGCGCCAAGCGCATCACGGCTGTGATCCCCTACTTCGGCTACGCGCGCCAGGACCGCAAGGATGAGGGCCGCGTGCCGATCACCGCCAAGCTCGTGGCCAACCTCATCACCAAGGCCGGCGCCGACCGCGTGCTGTGCATGGACTTGCACGCCGCGCAGATCCAGGGCTTCTTCGACCTGCCGGTGGATCACCTGAGTGCCTCGCCGGTGATCGCCGACCACTTCCTGCGGCTCAAGCCGTCGCTCGGCGAGCTCTGCGTCGTCAGCCCCGACGTGGGCAACGTGAAGGTGGCGAACATGTACGCCAACCTGCTGCACGCCGACCTGGCGATCATCGACAAGCGCCGCACCTCGGGGTCATCGGTCACGGTCAAGAACCTGATCGGCGACGTCGAGGGCCGCACGGTGCTGATGTTCGACGACATGATCTCGACCGCCGGCACGATCTGCGAGGCGGCCAAGGTCGTTCGCGAGCACGGCGCGCGCGCGGTCTATGCGGCCTGCACGCACCCGCTCATGGTGGGCCTGGCGATGCAGCGGCTCGGCGAGCCCATCATCGATGGCGTCGTCGGCTGCGACACGATCCCCAACGGCCCGCGATTTGAGCCCATCGCCCACAAATTCACCATGCTGTCGGTCGCCCCGCTGCTCGGCGAAGCCATCCGACGCATCCACAACGACCAGTCCATCAGCGCGCTCTTCAAGCACGGCCTCGGGGCCAAGCGCTGAGTCCTCAGTCACCCCGAACCAACACAGGAGTCCACAACACATGGCATCCACCACCCCCACCGTCGCCGCCACCCTGCGTGAGCGGCTTGGCACCCGTTACACCCGTCGCCTCCGCGCGCAGGGCCTGCTCCCGGTCGTGATCTACGGCCACGGCGAGAAGCCCGTGTCCGCGGCGGTCAACGCCAAGGAATTGCTGGGTCACCTGCACCACGGCAGCCACGTCATCACCGTGGCGCTCGGCGGCGCCAGCCAGACCTGCCTGGTCAAGGAGCTGCAGTTCAGCTACCTCGGCGACGACGTGATCCACGTCGACTTCGCCCGCGTGAACCTCGATGAGATCGTGCGCGTGAACGTGCGCATCGAGTTCTTCGGCGAGTGCGCGGCTTCCAAGAAGCCCGGCGCCGTGCTCACCCACGACATGGCCGAGCTCGCGATCAACTGCAAGGTGCGCGACATCCCCGAGTCCGTGCGTGCCGACCTGTCTGCCATGGCAGGCGAGATGCTCAGCGCGGGCGACCTCAAGCTGCCGGCAGGCATCAGCCTTGCGATCGACGCGCACGCCCCCGTGGCCCGCGTGATCACCATCGCCGAGGAGAAGGCTGGAGAAGCCGCAGCGCCCGCTGCCGGCGAAGCAGCCCCGGCTGCCGATGCGAAGAAGGATGGCGAAGGCGACGCAGCGAAGGCCGCTGCGCCGAAGAAGTGAGCCCATCCATCGACTGAAGGATCATGAAGCTTGTCGCCGGACTCGGCAACCCAGGCAACGACTACCGCGGCACCCGGCACAACGCCGGGTTCGAGGTGGTCGATGCCCTCGTCAAGCGCCATGGGCGCGATGCGGGGCGGGAGCGCTTCGGCGCGATCTGCTGGGAAGCCGAGCTCCGTGTCGACGGCCTGCAGGACAAGGTGCTGTTCATGAAGCCTCTCACGTTCATGAACCTCTCGGGCGATCCCGTGGCGCAGGCCATGCGGTTCCACAAGCTCGACGCCGCGCGCGACCTCCTGGTCGTTGCCGACGACCTTGCCCTGCCCGTCGGGCACATCCGCATCCGCCAGGACGGCGGCAGCGGTGGCCACAACGGCCTCGCCGACATCGCGCTCAAGCTGTCCAGCGGAAACTGGGCACGCCTGCGCGTGGGGATCGCCAAGCCTGCTCCGCGCATGTCGCAGGTCGCGCACGTGCTCGGGCGGTTCACCGACGAGGAACGTCCTTCCGTCGATGCATCCATCGCTTCCGCCTCCGAGGCCGTCCTGGCCTGGCTCGATCGCGGCGCCGCCGCTGCGATGAACGCGTTCAACACCAAGGTGCCTGCACCAACTCCCGGTCCGCACGGTGCAGGGCCACAGACCGACAGCGCGCCGTCATCGTGACGGCGCATCAGAACCCCAACTACTACGAGGTAATCACCATGACCGAGACCCGCACCGCCCAGTACGAGGGCATGTTCCTCTTCCCGCAGTCCGCCGTCGCCGACCTGCAGGGCACCGTCGAATCCGTGAAGCAGATGCTCACGGCACGGGGCGCCACCATCTGCAGCATCACCAAGTGGGACGAGCGCCGCCTCGCCTATGACATCGCCGGCAACAAGCGCGGCTTGTACATCCTCGCCTACTTCACCGCCCCGACCGCGGCGCTGAAGGAACTCGAGCGTGACTGCAACCTGAACGAGCGCATGCTGCGCTCGCTCGTCACCCGCGCCGACCACCTGACCCCTGAGCAGATGAACGATGCCGAAGGCCAGGCCAAGCTTGCCATGGAGATGAAGCTCCGCCGCTCCGAGGGCGATGAAGCGGGCGAAGCCATGGCGGCTCCGGCCCCCGCGGCGGAGTGAGTCACGGCTTCCGAGCGGTCGCGCGTGCGGCCGCCCGGGGCGACCACGCCGCGCCACGTTGATCGACACGGGCCGTGCCTTCGGGCGCGGCCCATTTTCTTGGTGATCCACCGAATTTCCCGCGGTTTCGCGGGGTGGGCGTCACGGCTGACTAGGATGCCCGTTCATCCAAGGAGAAACACCACATGGCATCATTCAACAAGGTCATCCTGCTCGGCAACCTCACCCGTGATCCCGAGCTCAAGCACGTCGCCGGCAACCAGGCCGTGGCCGAGCTCGGCCTCGCCGTCAACCGCCGCTTCCGCACCAAGGACAACGAGGAGCGTGAAGAGGTCACCTTCGTCGATTGCGAAGCGTGGGGCCGCACTGCCGAGGTGCTCAAGCAGTACCTCACCAAGGGCAGCCCGATCTTCATCGAAGGCCGCCTCAAGCTCGACCAGTGGGAAAGCAAGGAAGGCGAGAAGCGCTCCAAGCTCCGCGTCGTGATCGAGAACTTCCAGTTCGTCGGCAGCCGCGGCGAGGGCACCGGCGGTGGTGGCGGCGGCTACGCGCGTGCCGGTCGCGGATCGGCAAGCGGTGGCGGCAGCAGCGGCGGTGGCGATCACGTGCCGCTCCCCAGCGACGACATCCCGTTCTGATCGTTCGATCGCAAGCAATGATTCCAGCATCGGCCGTCGGGCCGATCCTGGCATTCCACCCGGCCCAAGGGCTTCCGGGGGTGGACCGAGCGTGTCGGAGCGCTTGGTCCACCCCCTGTTATTCCACGCGAGAACGCATGGTGGCAGGCCATCGATCACGGACCCGGCGGCGATCTGGCCGTGATCTGTCCGTCGACACGCCGACCAGAGCCAGATGGCTTGCCGCAGCGCGTCCGCCATGCCATACTGCGCGACTCACATCTCATTTCTCCGCCTGTGCATCGTCTGCACATTCACGCTGGGGCTGGGCGGGCTCCTAACTCTCGTTCACGAAAGGACAACGACCCATGGCATCTCACATCGAACTGCTTCTGCTGGACACCGTCGAGAGCCTCGGCCTGGTTGGCGAGGTGGTCAAGGTGCGCGCCGGCTATGCGCGCAACTACCTGCTGCCCATGCTGCTGGCCGAGCATCCCACGCAGGAGAAGATCGAATCGCTTAAGGAAGCCCGCGCGCGCGCCGAGGCCGAAGTGGCCAAGCAGCGTGCCGAGCGCGCCGCTCTCATCGAGCGCCTTGCCGGCGTCACCGTCACGCTCATTCGCTCGACCAACGACCAGGGCCTGCTCTACGGCGCGGTCACGCAGCGCGACATCAGCGACGAGCTCATCAAGATGGGCTTCGGCGTCGATACCCGCGCCGTACGCCTCAGCCAGCCGTTCCGCCGCGTCGGTTCGGGCTCAGTGACCATCCAGTTCGACCGCGACCTCAAGACCGACATCGATGTCACGGTCAAGAGCGATCGCGTCCTCGAGATCGACCGCAAGCCCGAGACCACCGAGGAAGCTCCGGCTCCGGTCGCCGAGGAAGCCGCTGCCGAGGGCGAGGCCCCGAAGGCCAAGAAGGCCAAGAAGGGCAAGAAGGCCGACGCTGAGTGAGTGCATGGGTCGACCCCTGAGGGTCGACGCGGCAGTCACCCTGCGCGTGCTGGGAGCCATCGAAACAGCGGGCGCAGCGCCAGCAAGATGATCACGGAGGCGCACGAAGCCAATGCGGCACGTGCGCCTCCTGTCATGATGCTCGACAGGACCGTCCAGCCGGCAAGCGCCAGATAGATCGCAGGCACCCACGGATAGAGCGGCACCCTGAAGGGTCGCGGGGCATCAGGCATCGTCCGGCGCAGCACGAACAGCGCCGCCACCGTCAGTGCGCTGAAGACGTTCACGAGCACCGTCAGCAGATCGAGCAGCTCGCCGAGCGAGCCGATGGCCAAGCACGCCAACGCGAACGCCGCCACGGCGAAGAGCGCACGCTGCGGCACGCCGTCGGAGCGCCGCTGACCGAGCCATGCCGGGATCTCACCCGCCCGAGCCATCGATTCCAGGATCCGTGCTCCGGTGATGACCCCGGACACGACCGTGGACAGGAGCAGGAGCGCGATGGCAGCCGTCATTGCCGAGCCAACGGCGGGGCCGAACAGGAGCCCAGCCGCAACGGAGCCGATCGCCCGCATGCCGGATCCATCGGCCTCGACCATAGCGCCAGGATCGATCACCCTGAGGTATGCAAGATTCACCCCCAGATAAAGCAGGCCGACCACCACGATCGCGACGATCATGGCTCGTGGAAGCGTTTGCCCCGGATCGCGGAGGTCCCCCGCGACGTCGGCGCCGGTCGACCAACCCAGATAGGCGAAACTGACCAGAAGCACGGCCGACGCCACCTGCGGCGACGCGAGCGAAGGTGCGTCGCCCGTGGGGGCGGCGACGAGCCGATCGGTGACCTCAACGGACAGCCCACCGATCACGAAGGCCGAAATGACGGCGACCTTGACCACGGCGAGGACGGTGTTGGAAGCAAAGCCCAGACGAAGCCCGGGCAACTGCGACACCAGCGCAAGCAGGATGGCGCCGGCCGCCAACACCGCATCGGGCAGATCGGCAGCGATCAACCTGTCGATGTACTCGGCAAGGAAGAGTGCGACGACCGCCGTGGAAAGGAAGTAACCAGCCAGGATGGTGACCGTGGCGGCGAGGTAGCCGATGGTCGGCCCAAAGGCGCGGCGAGCCCCCTCGATGCTTGCTCCTGAGCACGGCAGCATCGAAGCGAGCTCGGCCAGCGACAATCCCCCGCACACCGCAAGCACGCCCCCGATGATCCACGGTGCGAGCACCCCGCTCGGCGATCCAACTGAGGCCCCGAACTGGCCCGTCAAGGCGAAGATGCCGCTGCCGACCATCGCCGCGACGATCATGCCGGTGGCACCGATCGTGCCAAGCACACGATGTTCGCCCTCGGTTCGTGCCGAATCCGACCATGCTCGTTGCAGCCTGTCCATGCTCGAACGCTAGCAGACGACCGTCGGGGATTTGTGCAGCCCGGCCGCTCGGGAAGTCGATGACCGCGAGGTGCAGCCTGGTGCACCGGCAGGACGCCGGTCCACCCCTGCAGCCGACGCCTGCGGCGCTCGGCTGGAGACTCTGGGAGCAATGCCATGACGGCCATCATCAATCGTCGCGAAAGCCTTCCGTCGACCCGCAAGTCGGTCACCCACAAGTTCTCGATCAACCACTTCGAGGGCTACCTCACCGTCGGCCTCTTCGACGATGGCCGCCCAGGCGAAGTCTTCATCAAGATGAGCAAGGAAGGCTCGACGCTCTCCGGACTCGTGCAGGGCTTCTGCCGCGCCTTCAGCTTGGCGCTGCAGCACGGCCTCACGGTCCGCGATGCGTGCGACCGCTTCCGAGGCATGCACTTCGAGCCCAGCGGCCCCACGAACAACCCCGAGATCCCTGAGGCGAGCAGCATCCTCGACTACGTGGCGCGCTACCTCGAAGTGAACTACTGCGGCGCCCGCGCAGCCTGCTGAGCCACGGAGCCGGGGCTCAGCCGGCGCACGAGCACCGTGGCCAGCGAGCCCGCTTCGAGGAACGGCTTGGGCGGACGCCAGTAGACATCCTGGACACCAGCCGCGTCGGGTGAGCCGATCGCCTTCACCGTGCCCTGCACGCCGTGCATGGCCACCATCAGTTCGCGCGGCCGCGACGAGCGGAAGACCACGTCGGGCTCGCGCACGATGATGCTCCGGATCCCCTGCAACGCCGCGGCAAGCCTGACCTGGGCAAAGCGAAGGCACGTGGCCGCGACCGGGGGGGCCTCGCCGTACGCACCGGCCAGATCCTGGCCGACGGCCTCGAGCTCGGCCATCGAACGCGCCCCGCTGATGCGGCGGTACGCCTCCATGCGGCGGCGATCGCTGGGAATCCATGCCTTCGGCAGGTGCCCATGCAACCCGATCTCGACGATCGTGTCGAGCGTCTCCACGCGCGGCGCCTGCTTGAGGTCGCCCACGGTGCGCTCGAGCATGTCGCAGTACATCTCGTAGCCCACGGCCGTGATGTGTCCAGATTGCTCGGCACCGAGCAGGTTGCCGGCGCCGCGCATCTCGAGATCACGCACCGCGATGCGGAATCCCGCACCGAGCATGCTGTGTTCCTCGAGCGCGTTGAGCCGCTTCATCGCCTCAGGCGTGGGCGGCCGGTTCTTCGGCAGGAGCAGGTA
>Ga0163212_1001248_pt1 | contig 11234 bp, 10 predicted proteins | sample Malawi_45m_30L_FD_113532 | JGI IMG/M metagenome (GOLD analysis project Ga0163212, IMG submission 113532) | Freshwater microbial communities from Lake Malawi, Central Region, Malawi to study Microbial Dark Matter (Phase II) - Malawi_45m_30L | ecosystem: Environmental > Aquatic > Freshwater > Lake...
CCCTTTGATGAGATGGATCGACTGTTTGACCGGCTGCTTGCGCGGCGCGGCTGGATGCGGCCCTGGCGCACCGATTGGCCGTCGCTCGGCGAGATCGGCTGGGCCGAGCCCCGTCTTCCCAAAGTTGACATCGTTGACCGGGAAGACGACATCCTGATGCGGGCCGAGGTTCCAGGAATCGACAAGAGCGAACTCGAGATCTCTGTCGGCGAGGACAGCGTGATACTGCGCGGCGAAACACGATGCGAGGAAAAAGCGGAGGCTGGCGACCTGTATCGCTGCGAAATCTCGCATGGCGCGTTCAGCCGGACAGTGGGTTTGCCCGCCGCAGTCGACGGATCGAAGGCGAAAGCCGTATTCCGCGATGGGGTACTGACGCTCACCCTGCCCAAGGTCGAGCGCGCGCGCCGGCACACGGTGCACATCGACTAGCGGCGCTGGTGGGGCTGCGCCCTGCGCCATTGCGGCGGATCCCGTATGCTTATCTCTCGCGCGGCGGCGTGGCTGCCGCGCGCGTCCGACCCGCTCGGGCGTTTCATAGCATTCGGAGTGCCGCATGAACAGCATCGATGTCGAAGTCCTGCGCACCGCGATCCAATGGATGGATGCGGGCTACCGTGTCACGCTCAGCACCGTTGTTCGCACCTGGGGGTCCGCGCCGCGACCGCCTGGGTCACTGATGATCATCCGCGACGACGGCCAGGTGGCGGGCTCGGTGTCGGGCGGCTGTATCGAAGACGACCTGATCCGTCGTCTGCGCGAGGGCGACCTCGATTCGGCGCTCCCCATGAGTACGATTTACGGCGAGACCGCCGAGGAAGTTCAGCGCTTCGGTCTGCCGTGTGGCGGCACGGTCCAGGTGGTGCTCGAGCCCCTGTCCACCAAATCGGGTCTGCGCGATCTTCTGTCACGTATCGAGGCCCATCAGGTGGTGCAACGCTCGCTCGACATGCAAACGGGCGTGGCAACACTGCGGGTGGCACAGGCGGGCGATATTGTGGCCTTTGACGGCCAGTCGCTTCGCACCGTTCATGGCCCACGGTACCGGCTGCTGGTGATCGGCGCGGGCCAGTTGTCCCATTACCTGGCCAGCATGGCATTGATGCTTGACTACCAGGTCACCATCTGCGATCCGCGCCCCGAATATCACGGCACCTGGCAGGCCCAGCCAGGCGTGACGCTGTCGTCCCAGATGCCCGATGATCTGGTGCTCGCGATGCAGCTCGATGCCAACAGCGCGGTCGTGTGCGTCACGCACGATCCCAAGCTCGATGATCTGGCGCTGATCGAAGCATTGAAAACGCCGGCGTTTTACATCGCTGCCATCGGGTCGCGGCGCAACAACGATCGGCGTCGCGAACGGCTGCTTGAATTTGATTTGTCGCGCGAAGAGGTCGATCGCCTGCGCGGGCCCGCGGGGCTGTCCATCGGTGCGCTCACGCCGCCCGAAATCGCGTTGGCAATCGTTGCGGAAATGACCGCCACTCGGCGCGGCATCGATCTTTCGGGACCGCTGGCAGACTGGAGCGGTTCGGCCACTGATTGCAGACTCGAGTCCTTACCCCTCCCGCGCTGAGTTCACCGCGCGAGGCGCTGGCGCTCGCGCTGCTTGCGCCAGCGGCGCCGCTGATGCTGCTGCAGGGCCGTCGCGTGCGCCGCGACGCGCTGCGGCTTCCTGAGGCTGCAGGGCAGCGCGAAGGGCAGGGGCCCGCCGACCGCTCATCCGACAAGCGGCTTCTGATCGTTGGTGATTCATCGGCCGCTGGCGTGGGAGTGTCGAATCAGTCGCAGGCCCTGTCCGGGCAACTGGTCGAGGCGCTTGCGCTGGCTGGCGTTGCGCCCAGACGCTGGCAGCTGATCGCCCGAACCGGTGCGGCGGCCGCTGATCTGCCGGCGCTGCTTGAGCGCGGTTTGCCGGCCGACTCATCCGCGTCATCCCGCTTTGATGTTGCGCTCGTGGTGGTGGGCGTCAATGATGTCACCCGCGCCACGCCGATACCCCGCTGGCTTGCCGATCTTGACCGCATCCATGAACAGCTGCGCGGCTTAGGCGTGGCAGTGACACTGTTTTCAGGACTGCCGCCGATGGAGCGCTTTACCGCGTTGCCGCAGCCGCTGCGCAGCTGGCTCGGCTTGCAGGCACGTCGCTACGACCGGGCGCTCGGTCACTGGAGCCAGACCCGACCGGGCGCGTTGCATCAGGTGCTGCCAAGGCTGGATGATCCCGCGCTGCTCGCCTCCGATGGCTTTCACCCCGGCGAGGCGGGATGCGCGGTGTGGGCCCAGGCGTTGGCGCTCAGGTTGACCTCCATATTCATCCCGGATCAGTCCGCCGCTTCGGCGTTCGGAAGCTCGCGCTTTGCGCCTGACTCGTCGATCGCGACATAAGTCAGCGTGGCTTCAGTGACCTTCACCACGACGGGCCTGGCCGGGTTGCGTTCCGCGATGACCTCGACATGAACAGTGACCGAGGTTCGACCCGCCCGTTCGATATGCGCGTAGAACGACACCACGTCGCCCACCGAGATCGGCTGTCGGAATTGAAATGCGTTAACCGCGACCGTTGCCACGCGACCTCGCGCTCGCCGCGCTGCGCAGATGCCACCGGCAATATCGACCTGCGCCATGACCCAGCCGCCGAATATGTCGCCATTGGCGTTGACATCGGCGGGCATCGGCACCACGCGCAACGCCAGAGAGTGCCCGGGTGGGGCACTTTCGGTTGCCGGGGGTTGCTGGGTCGGGCGCTCGTTGGTCATGGCGCGAAGTCTCGCTTGATCGTTTGAGCGCACAATACTGCTCCTTTCCGCTTATCGATAACAATCCCGATGCGAGACCATGCCCGGCGCGCTGCGGCGCCGTCTGCTTCCGCCACGCCAGGCCGGAGCGCGAATCAGACCCATCAGCCCGTTCAGGGCGACTGGCAGACCGTTTCACGCCTGCTGCCATACCTCTGGGCCTGGCGCGGCCGCGTACTGTTTGCGCTCGCCTGCCTGGTCGCCGCCAAGATTGCCAACGTCGGGGTGCCGCTGCTGCTGAAAGCGGTCGTCGATGTGCTCGACACCCCGGACGCGGCCGCGCGCGCCGCGATCGCGGTACCGGTGGCGCTCATCGTGGGCTACGGTTTGCTGCGGCTATCGGTATCGCTCTTTACCGAGCTTCGCGAGCTGATCTTTGCCAGAGTCACCCACGAGGCGAACCGCACGATCGTTTTGCAGGTCTTTCGCCATCTGTTTGATATGTCGCTGCGCTTTCATCTCGAGCGACAGATGGGCGGCATGACGCGTGATATCGAGCGCGGCTCGCAGGGCGTTTCCAGCCTGATCTCGTACACGCTCTACAGCATTCTGCCCACGGTCATCGAAGTGTCACTGGTGATCGGCTATCTGTTCTGGCACTACGAAGCCTCGTTTGGAATGATCGCGCTGGTGGCGCTGGTGGTGTATGTGATCTACACCATACGGGTCACCGAGTGGCGCACGCATTTCCGGCGCGAAATGAACGAGCAGGACTCGCGCGCGAGCACACGCGCCATCGATGCGCTCCTCAACTACGAAACCATCAAGTATTTCGGCAACGAGCGCTTTGAAGCCGAACGCTATGACGTTGAGCTTCGCAAGCGAATGCGTGCGGCGATCCGCTCGCAGGCTTCGCTATCGCTGTTGAACTTCGGGCAGGCCACCATCATTGCCGTGGCGGTGTCACTCCTGATGTGGCGAGCGGTGTCCGGGGTCATGTCCGGCGAGATGACGCTGGGCGATCTGGTGCTGGTCAATGCGTTCATGATCCAGCTTTATATTCCGCTCAATTTTCTGGGTGTGCTCTATCGGGAAATCAAGCAGGCGCTCACCGATATGGAGCGCATGTTCCGACTGCTGTCCGAGAAGCGCGAAGTGGCGGACGCCCCCGATGCCAGGCCGCTCGCAGTGGGCGCGGGCCCTGAAATCCGCTTTGAGCGCGTCGGCTTTCACTACGATGCCGCGCGTCCGATCCTGCACGAAATCGATTTCGTGATTGCGCCGGGCACGACCACCGCGGTGGTCGGCTCAAGCGGCGCGGGAAAATCCACGCTCGCCCGGCTGATGTTTCGCTTCTATGACGTGAGCGCCGGACGCATCCTGATCGACGGGCAGGATCTGCGTTCGGTAACGCAGCAGAGCCTTCGCGCGGCCATCGGCATCGTTCCCCAGGACACGGTGCTCTTCAATGACACGATCCGCTACAACATTGCCTACGGATCCACCGAGGCAGGCCCCGAGGACATCGAACGCGTTTCGCGTGCGGCGCAGCTCCATGACTTCATCTCGGCGCTGCCGCAGGGCTACGAGAGCCCAGTTGGCGAGCGCGGCTTGAAGCTCTCGGGTGGTGAAAAGCAGCGCGTGGCCATAGCCAGAACGCTGCTCAAGAATCCGCCGGTGCTGCTGCTTGACGAGGCCACCTCTGCGCTCGACACCCGCAATGAGCAGGCGATTCAGCAGGCGTTACGCGCGGCGGCGGCGGGCCGAACAGCACTGGTGATCGCGCACCGGCTGTCCACCATCGTCGACGCCGATCAGATCCTGGTGCTTGAGGCAGGTCGTATCGTCGAGCGTGGCGCGCATGAGGGTCTGCTCGCGCAGGGTGGCGTGTACTCGCGAATGTGGGCCGCGCAGGCAGCGGGCGAACCCGCGGCCTGACGCAATGCCCAGCGCGCCGGCTTAACGGTCGAGGATCTGGCTTAAGAACTGCTGGGTGCGCTCATTCTGGGGCGAGTCGAAGAACGCGTCCGGCGTGTTCTGTTCAACGATTTCCCCGCGGTCCATGAAGATCACCCGATCGGCGACCGCGCGGGCAAAGCCCATCTCGTGCGTCACGCAGAGCATCGTCATGCCCTCGCGCGCCAGCATGATCATGGTGTCCAGCACCTCTTTGACCATTTCCGGGTCAAGCGCCGAGGTGGGCTCATCGAACAGCATGATGGATGGGTTCATGCACAGTGCCCGAGCAATGGCCACGCGCTGCTGCTGGCCGCCTGACAGTTGCCCCGGGTACTTGTGCGCCTGATCGGCAATCCGCACGCGCTCGAGAAGCCGCATCGCGGTGGCGTCCGCAGCGGCGCGCGGCTGCTTGCGCACCCAGATCGGCGCCAGCGTGCAGTTATCAAGCACGGTCAGGTGAGGAAACAGGTTGAAGTGCTGAAACACCATGCCGACTTCCGAGCGCACCTGGTCGATATTTTTCAGGTCATCGCTCAGCTCGGTTCCGTTGACGACGATGCGCCCACGCTGGTGAATCTCCAGGCGATTGATGCAGCGGATCAGCGTGGATTTGCCTGAGCCCGATGGGCCGCACACCACGATCCGCTCGCCTTTGCGAACCGTGAGCGAGATATCGCGCAGCGCCTGAAACTCGCCAAACCATTTCGACAGCCCGGTGATCTCGATGGCGTTGGGGGCGGTATCGGACGCGGCGGCGGTCTGGGCGGTCATGGGTTGAACTCCAATTGAGACAGCGGGTGCGGCTAACCGCGCTCGCCGCGTGCGAACTCGCGCTCAAGCCATTGGCTGTAGCGCGACATCGCAAAACAATAGATCCAGTACACCACAATCGAGAACAGGAATGCCTCGATGAAATACTTCTTCCACGAGATATCGGTTTCAACCGATTTCTTCACCGCATAGGCGAAGTCGTAAATGCCGATGATCACCACCAGCGAGGTGTCCTTGAACACCGAAATGAAGATGTTGACGATCGGCGGAATCGAAATCTTGAGGGCCTGGGGCAGCACGATAAACCCCATGGTGCGCCAGTAAGACAACCCCAGCGCCTCCGCTGCCTCGTATTGACCGCGTGGCACCGCCTGCAGGCCGCCGCGCACCGCTTCGGCCAGATAGGCCGCGATGAACAGAATGATGGCCACCTGGGCGCGAAGCAGCTGCTCGATTCGCAAACCTTCGGGCATGAAGAGGGCAAACATGATCGAGGCCATGAACAGCACGGTGATCAGCGGCACGCCCCGAACGATCTCGATATAGAGCACCGAGACCGCACGAATCACCGGAAGCCTGGAGCGACGGCCAAGTGCCAGCAATACGCCCAGCGGAAACGCGAAGCCAATACCAAAGATCGCCAGAATGAGCGTGACCGACAGCCCGCCCCAGCGCTCGGCGGGCACGGGTGTCAGCCCCAGGCCACCGCCCATCAGCCAGAATGCCAGCGCGATGCCCACCACCCAGATGGCGATCAGGCGCTTACGCCAGAAAAAGCGCAGCGCCGACACCACCAGCAGCGCTGTGAGAACCACCGCGGCGACCGCTGCCCGCCACTGCTCTTCAAACGGATAGACGCCAAAGAGCATGAAGCGGATCTTGTTCCAGACGACTGCCCAGCAGGCGCCTTCACCGCGAACCGCATCGCAGGCCGATGCGGGCTTCGGGCCCCAGACCGCATCCCACACCAGCCATCCGCCGGCCTTGGGCACCAGCCAGGCGAGTGCTGCAAGAATGACGAGCGTGAGCGCGCTGTTGAGCGGGGTCGAGAACAGATTGACCCGCATCCAGCCAAGTGGCGAAACCGCGCGTGCATCGCGCATGGCTTATCGCTCCACCAGACGCACGCGGGCGTTGTACCAGTTCATGAATACCGAGATCGCGATACTGATGCTGAGGTAGACAGCCATCAGCATCGAAATGGCTTCAATCGCCTGGCCTGTCTGATTCATGGTGGTGTTGGCGATTGCCACCAGATCCGGATAGCCAATGGCCACTGCAAGCGATGAGTTCTTGGTCAGATTCAGATACTGACTGGTCATCGGTGGAATGATGACGCGCAGCGCCTGCGGCAGCGTGACCAGCCGCAGCCGCTGGTTGGGCGACAGGCCCAGCGCCATGGCGGCTTCGGTCTGCCCGCGATGGACCGCAAGAATGCCTGCGCGCACCACTTCCGCGATGAAGGCCGCGGTATAGGTGGACAGGCCCAGCAACAGCGCGGCGAACTCGGGCGAGATGACCTTGCCGCCTTGGTAGTCAAAGCCCCGAAGCACGGGTGTTTCGACGGCGGTGGGCGCGCCAGACAGCGCCCAGGCCACGACGGGTAAGCCGATGATGAAACCGGCCAGGGGAAGGGCCATGGGCCATTGCGCGCCGGTGGCTGCCTGGCGCCGGCGGGCGATTGCGCGCCACACGAGGCTAAGTGCAAGCCCGGCCGCAAGTGCCCAGAGCGCGGCGGTCCAGCCAGGATGCGCCTCGGGCCACGCAAAACGGAAGCCGCGCTGGCTGATGAAAACCCAGTCGCCAAGCTTGATGGCCTGTCGCACGCCGGGCAGCAGCTCTGTAAACATGCCGTACCAGACCAGCAGCTGGAGCAGCAGCGGAATGTTGCGCATGAACTCAACATAGGCCCCGGCGATTCGAGCCAGCAGCCAGTTGTTGGAGAGCCTGGCAACGCCCAGCAGCGTGCCCAGCACCGTGGCAATGGCAATGCCAAGCAGTGCGACATGCAGCGTGTTGAGGAGTCCGACCGCGAGCGCATGCGCATAGCTGCGCGTGGCGTCGTATTCGATCAGCTTTTCAGCGATTTCGAACCCGGCCTCGCGGCCGAGAAACGCAAAGCCAACCTGGATGCCACGCGAGGCAAGGTTGTGCAGCGTGTTGGAGAGCAGGTACCAGACGATGCCGCCGACCGCGATCAGCAGCAGCGCCTGGTAGAGAACGCCGCGCGCTCGCTCGCTCTTGATGAGCATAACGATTTCGCGCGCGGGGTGACGGTCAGCGGATCGGGGGCGCGTACATCAGGCCGCCGTCGCGCCATTGCGCATTGACACCGCGCTGGATGCCGAGCGGTCCGATGTTGCGGCTGTACATTTCGCCGTAGTTGCCCACTGCTTTCACGATCTTCACCAGCCAGTCGTTGTCGATGCCCATGCCTTTACCGGCATCACCGGTTGTGCCCAGCAGGCGCTGCACCGGGGGGTCTTTCGACTCGGCCCGCATCTTGTCAACATTGGCGGCGGTGATGCCGTACTCCTCGGCCTCGAGCAGACCGAAGAGGGTCCACTTGACGATCGTAAGCAGCTCCCAGTCGCCGCGACGGATCATCGGGCCGAGCGGCTCCTTGGAGATGGCCTCAGGCAGGATCAGGTAGTCGTCCTGCTTGGGAGCTTTCAGGCGGGTGGCGGCCAGCCCCGAGATGTCGGTGGTGTACACGTCACAGCGACCCGCGAAAAACGCCTGCTCGATCTGGTTCAGCTCGGCGATCACGACCGGCTTGAAGGTCATCTTCTTGCTGCGGAAGTAGTCGGTCAGATTCAGTTCGGTGGTGGTGCCCGGCTGCACGCAGACGGTTGCGCCGTTCAGATCGGCCGCCTTGGTCACGCCGCTCGACTTCTTCACCATGAAGCCCTGGCCGTCATAGAACAGGGTGCCGGCAAATACCGAGCCCAGTGTTGCGTCGCGCGAGGAGGTCCAGGTGGTGTTGCGCGACAGCAGATCGATCTCGCCCGACTGAAGCGCGGTAAAGCGGGTCTGCGCATTGGTGGGCACATACTGGACCTTGTTCGGATCGCCCAGGATGGCGGTGGCTACCGCGCGGCAGAAATCGGCGTCGATGCCATTCCAGCGGCCGGCGCTGTCGGGGGCCGAGAAGCCAAGCAGTCCGGTATTGACACCGCAGCGCAGCGCGCCACGCTGCTTGATCGCGTCGACGGTGGGGCCAGCCAGCGCGACCGCCGGCGCTACGAGCGCGGCGGCGAGCGCCAAGGTCTTCGCCAGGGTTCGAAACATTGGGGTCTCCTTGATAAACGAGTGAATCGGCGACGAGTTTACGGCCGTTTGCATGCCCTGCCCAGCACAGGGGCAAGCGGTCCGCCAGGCCGGGCGTGGCGCGGCTCGATCCGGCCCGCGAAGGTAGGATGTCGCCTTTTCCATAATCCGTTCATGGAATCTGACACGATGAGCACGCACCGAATCGCAGTTCTGCCCGGCGACGGGATTGGCAAGGAGGTTGTTCCCGAGGGGCTGCGCGTGCTCGACGCGGCGGCCCGGCGATTCGGCATTGATCTGCGCCTTGACCACTTCGACTTTGCCAGCTGCGACTACTACGCCAGGCATGGGCAGATGATGCCCTCCAACTGGAAAGATCAGATCGGTGGGCACGACGCAATTTTTTACGGCGCGGTCGGCTGGCCGGCAACGGTCCCCGATCACATCTCGCTGTGGGGATCGCTCCTGCTGATGCGCCGGGAATTCGATCAGTACATCAATCTGCGGCCGGTTCGGCTGATGCCTGGCGTGCCATGCCCGCTCGCCAACCGAAATCCTGGCGATATTGATTTTTACGTCGTTCGTGAAAACACCGAGGGCGAGTATTCGTCGGTGGGCGGCAAGATGTTCCCCGGCACCGACCGGGAATTCGTGCTGCAGGAATCGGTGTTTACCCGAACCGGCGTTGACCGGGTGCTGCGCTACGCGTTCGAGCTTGCGCGCCGCCGGCCGCGCCGCAGTCTGACCTCGGCAACCAAGTCAAATGGCATCTTCATTTCGATGCCTTACTGGGATGAGCGCGTTGCCGAAATGAGCGCCGCTTACCCCGACGTGAAGGTCGACAAATTCCACATCGACATCCTCACGGCGCATTTTGTGCGCAATCCCCATTGGTTCGACGTGGTTGTTGCCAGCAACCTGTTCGGCGACATCCTGTCGGACCTCGGGCCCGCCTGTACCGGAACGATCGCGATCGCGCCCTCCGGCAACATCAATCCCGAGCGCAAATACCCGTCGCTGTTTGAGCCGGTCCATGGCTCGGCGCCCGACATCGCCGGCAAGGGCGTTGCCAATCCGATCGGACAGATCTGGTGCGGCGCCATGATGCTCGATCACCTCGGCTATCCCGCGGCGCACGATGCGATCGTGCGGGCCATCGAGAAGGTCACCGCTGAGGGGCCCCGTACGCCCGACATGGGCGGCACGGCCGGTACCGGCGATGTGGGCCGCGCGATCGAACAGGCGCTGCGTGATTGACCCCCATTGACCTGCTTGCGCTCGGCGAGCCGCCGGCAACCCGCTGCCCCGGGTTTGATCCGGCGCAAGCCCGTGGAGAGCGGCAGATCACAGCCGCCTTGCCGATACGCAAGGCTTTGGCATACTCAGCCTGACTCAGATCGAGGGGAATTCAATGTTCAGACAATCCATGGCGTCAGTGGCCGCTGCGGCGATCATGTCGTTGACCGGCGCCAGCGCTTCCGCTCAGCAGTATCCGACGCGCCCAGTATCCATCGTGGTGCCCTTTGCAGCGGGTGGTCCCACCGATATCGTGGCGCGCAGCATGGCCGATGCGATGGGCCGGACGGTGCCGGGCGCCAATTTCGTCGTCGATAACGCGGCGGGCGCGGGCGGCACGATTGGCGTATCGAAGGTTGCACGTGCATCGCCCGATGGCTACACGCTCCTCGTGCATCACGTGGGAATGGCCACTGCGCCCACCCTTTACCGCAAGCTTGCATTCGATCCGCTCAAAGATTTTGAATATGTCGGGCTGATCAATGAAGTGGCGATGACCCTGCTGGTCAAAACCTCGCTGCCAGTGCAGGGCTTGAAAGACCTGTTTCCGTACCTGAAGCAGAACGCCGCGAAGGTGAGTCTGGCCAATGCGGGTATCGGGTCAGCCTCGCATCTGTGCGGTCTGCTCTTCATGAGCGCCATTCAAACCGATCTGACGACGGTGCCCTACAAGGGCACGGCCCCCGCGCTGGCCGACCTGATGGGCGGGCAGGTCGACATGTTGTGCGATCAAACCACCAACACCGTGCCGCAGATCAAGGCGGGCAAGGTTCGTGCGCTGGCGGTCACTTCGTCCACGCGGTTATCGATCCTGCCCGATCTGCCCACCCTCGCCGAAAGCGGTCTGAGCGGGTTTGATGTCTCGGTCTGGCATGGTCTGTATGCGCCCAAAGGCACGCCCAAGCCGGTGGTCGATCAACTGGTCGCAGGCCTTAAGCAGGCGCTGAAAGATCCGGCCATCGTGAAGCGTTTTGCAGAGCTTGGCACCGAACCGGTTGCTGATGCCAAAGCAAGTCCCGAAGCGCTTCGCGCGCACCTGGCCGCCGAAATCACCAAGTGGGCGCCGCTGATCAAGAAAGCCGGCATCTACGCGGATTGAGCACCACCGATCCGGCCGCGCTGCTGGCGGCAAGTTTTTCCGCCGCAGTCGCGGCGGCCGACCCCGCCCGGGTCCTGCCAGCGCATCTTCCCGGCGCTCAC
>Ga0163212_1001251_pt1 | contig 11207 bp, 8 predicted proteins | sample Malawi_45m_30L_FD_113532 | JGI IMG/M metagenome (GOLD analysis project Ga0163212, IMG submission 113532) | Freshwater microbial communities from Lake Malawi, Central Region, Malawi to study Microbial Dark Matter (Phase II) - Malawi_45m_30L | ecosystem: Environmental > Aquatic > Freshwater > Lake ...
ACCTTCAGCTAGGGTGCGCGCGCAGTGCTTCTCGAGGATGTATCACGAGATCTTCAACGAGCCCGATGCGGACGAGGTCTTCAAGGCCCTCGAAACAGCGCTCGCGGCCTTGGGCTGAAGATCGCCCAGATCAGACACGCCGTCACGGACACCGCTCCCGTGAGCGCGGCAATGCGTACGCCTTCGGTGATGCGCTCATCGCCCAGAAACACCCCACTTGCCGCCCAGACGAACACCGCGCAGTACGTGGGACTGCGCGTCACCGCACCCATCCAGACATAGATGGCAGCCGCTGCACAGACCGTAGCCAGTGCCCACTGATCCATGGAGAGCCCGAGCGGGTACCAACTGCGATCAAAGAAAAGTGTCGCCAGATTGACGAGTGTGGCTGTGGTGATCCAGCCAAAGTAAATGGCGAACACGCCATCGACGCACAAATATTCCCCCGTCGAGGGCTGCGATAAACGCTGTAGCCGTGTGAAGATCACGATGAGCGTGGCGAGGATCAAGAGCATGATCGCAACGCTGAGTTCTACCTGTCGGTAGTGCCAGGCGAAGATCCAGGCGGCGTTACCAACAGCGTTAAGGTAGTAGGGGTTACGGATGGCAGCGATGCGGCTGCACACCCGCGGGCCGCCGCGCCACGCGGCTACCCCGAAAGACAACAGGCCAAGGTAGATCACCGACCAGATCGAGAACACCCAGCCGGGCGGTGTGAAGCCTGTGGGATAGAGACTAGACAACTGGCCCGTGCTCAGGCCGTTAATCGGCACGATATTGGCCGCGGCATTCACGATCAGTACCATTAGAGTGGCAACCAGTGGCAGGACGGTTCGATCCATATGCAAACCTCAGGGCGTGGCCGACCGCGTTGGTGGCTCGTAATCATACTCATATCATCGCTCTGCTTAGGAGCCTGTTCCACGATGACCCTCGACGGCCGAACCATCGACACCCGCTACCGAAGCGCCAATCACGACAGCCGGGTGCGCTACCTGATCCTGCACTTCACTCAGCTCGATTTCGGTCGCTCAGTGACCGCCCTCACCCGAGCAGAGGGCAGACGCCGCGTCAGTAGCCATTACCTAGTAGATCTCGAGCCACCCACGATTTATCGGCTGGTTGATGAAGACCGGCGCGCCTGGCACGCTGGCCAAAGTTTTTGGCGTGGCGACACCTCGCTCAACGCAAGCTCCATCGGCATCGAAATCGTCAATCTTGGGGATGACGCTGCCCCGGGCCTCAGCTTCATCGATTACCCCCCATCGCAGATCGATGCCGTCATCGCTCTGATCCGCGATATCGCCGCGCGCCATACGATCGCACCACATCGCATCCTCGGGCACAGCGACATCGCGCCGCAACGTAAGAGAGACCCTGGCCCGAAGTTCCCATGGCAGCGTCTGGCTGACGAAGGCCTAGTGCCTTGGCCCGACCAAGCCGCTGTCGCAGCAGCCCTGCCTGCCCACGAGGGTTCGTTGCCGACCATCGGCTGGTTTCAGCAGGGGCTCGATGCGATCGGTTTCGAAGTACCCCGCCACGGCGAGTTCGACGAGGCCACCCGTCGGGTCATTGCTAACTTTCAGATGAAATATCGCCCGTCACGTTTCGATGGCAACCCCGACGCCGAGACAGCCGCTCTGATCGAAGTGATGAACCGAGCGGAGGGTTGGAAGTTACGCGGTCGAGATGGCCTCTGGAGGGCTTACACGCCTGATTGATTTGACCTGCAGGCGATGGGCCTCAGGGGATCGCGTCAAACGAAGGAACCACAGTGGGCGTCGGTGTGCTCGTGGTCGTGATGCTGCTGTTGCCGAGCTGCTTCGCGCTGTTATCACCCCAAGTCCAGGTGGTGCCGTCCGCGCCGATGGCTGCCGCAAACGACAAACCGCCGATATCGACTGCGATACCCTGACTAACGACGCTGACCGCCGCAAAGCTATTACGCGCGGTTGTACCCCCATCGCCGAGTGAGCCCGCGTCGTTGGCGCCTGAGGCTACCAGCAAGCCGCTGCTGCCAAGCGCAATGCTACCGCGCTCGCCTGCCGCGCCATCAACGATATCGCGCAAAGCACCCGTGGGCACGCCCACATCGGTGCTCACTGCACTACCGAGGCCGAGCTGGCCATCGGCGTTCTCGCCCCAGAGATAGAGCGCGCGCCGTTGGCTGATCGCCATCGAGACATCGCCGCCCGCGCGAATACGCACGATTTGCGCAAGCCCCGTCGCCACTGGCACGCGACTCGGCTTGAAGCTGCCCTCGCCAAGCTGACCTGAGGCATTGGCGCCCCAAGCCCAGACGCTGCCGTCAGCGCGCAGCGCAAGCGCATGGGCGTTGCCGGCAGCAATTTGGGTCACACCAGTCAAATCTTTGACTGCTACAGGTTTCGAGGCTGCATCGCGCGTGTTGTCACCGATCTGTCCCACGGCGTTAGTACCCCAAGCAAATACGCGACCATCATCAAGCAGAGCCAAAGAAAACGCTCGGCCGGCCGCCACCGAGATGGCAGGCCGTGGCAAGGTCACCTTGGTCGGCGTGGTACGTGGGAGCACATCGCCCAAACCGAGCTGCGCGTTGTCATTGAGACCCCAAGCGTAGATATCGCCATTATCGAGAAGCACGAGCGAGTGATATCCACCCGCTGAAATCTTTTTGGCGGTACGCCCCGAAGGCAGCGTGACCGTGCCGATGGTGTCGCTCGGCGCCCCCGCCGTGCCATCGCCACGCTGACCGTCGGTGTTATAGCCCCAACTTGCCACCGAACCATTACTGCGGCGAATCAAGGTAAATGCGGCTGAAGCAATCCCCGCTTTGTTAAGCGAGACCTCGGCGGCGGCCAAGGGTAAAGCCCGCACGCTGCCAGCTACCACGCGCAGCGTCGCGGCATTGCTGGTGACACTACCCCGCGTGTTGCTGAGCACGACCGAATAGGCGGCGCTGTCGTCCGCAGCGGTCGCGGCCGCGACCCGCAGCACACGCGAGGTGGCGTCTGCGATGTTGCTGCCGTTGCGACGCCACTGGTACTGCAGATTGCCACCGGTGGCGCTGACCGCGAACACAACCGGGTCACTCTCGACGACTGTCTGCGCGACCGGCTGAATGGTAACAGCCGGGCTCGAGAGCACGGTCAGTAACACCGACTGACTGCCGACAATGCCGCCCGGGTTGCCGACCAACACCGTGATGACCACGCCGTCATCAGCCGCTGTCGTGGCGGTAATCGAGTACGTCGCAGAGGTTGCGCCGTTGATCGGCACTTCGTCACGCAACCACTGATATTGCAGCTGATCACCCGTCGCCGTCACCGAGAAGTTCGCGGCTGCACCCGCGTTCACGGTCTGTGGTGTCGGTTGCACAGTAATAGTTGGAGCAGGTTTCACAGTGAGCGTTGCTTCGCTGCTGGTCGCCGAACCCTGCGCATTACTGATCTTGACCGAATACTTTGAGCCGTCATCGCTGATGGTCAGCGGGTTGGTCGCATAGATCTGTTCGGTAGCCGCGGCAATGGCTACACCGTTGCGATACCACTGAAACGTGAACGGCGGCTTACCCGAGGCGCCAAAGTCGAATTTTGCCGATTGCCCGACGAAAGCGGTGCGGTCCTTGGGTTGCTCGCTGATCTTGGGCGACTCGGGACCGGCGCCCGACAAGCAGCTCGACAGCAAGCCGAGGATGGCGACCGCTCCCACCAAACGGCTGAGGCGAGTGAACATGATGCGCGGATACATCTCTCGATTCTAGCCGAACCGCCCTAGTCTAAAGCGGGTTTGAGGTCGGTGAGCGCATGGATAGCGAGCAGCATTATCCAGAGCACAACCAACGACTCGGTGGCCCTGGTCATCAGCAGGGCAAACTTTGCGTTGTCGGCCGTGGTCACTCGACCTGTGGCGATGGCCGGCGGCGCCGAACGGTAGCCCTTTGCAAATGTAAAAGCGAACGAAGATCCAGCAGACTATGCCCGCCGCGAACAGCAGTACTTCCAGGCGAGCAACGGTGCCGCATACGGAAACTCTTTGCCGAGCAACCACAGCGCAGAACCGGCAAAGAGCGCAAGCAGCAAATCATTCAAGCGCCAATGCCAGCGCGCGAGACCTGCACCCGCGGCTGACTTACGCTGCCAGTGCACGAGCTACACCTGCCAAAACCAACGTGTCAACACGATCCAAAACGCCCGTATCGACACCCCCGCCAGCGATCCTAGGCCGAGATAGGCAGCAAGCGAAAACCCGAGCGGCGCCAATATGATCGCGGCGTTACGGACATGCTGATCGACGTCGAGCAAAAAATCCCAGAAGCGCATGCGCCCATCGGCCAGGAGCGAGGTGGTGCACGCACTGTGGTGCGTGAGCGCGTTGATGACGCGCTCACTTCCGAGCCCATATCCCGTGACGAGCACATGACCCACTTGAGACGTGCGTAGGAGAGCGTGCAGTGCTACGTTACCCGCGCAGCGCGGCAACGGTAACCGCGTGGAGGCAGTTTAATGATGTCAAAGCCCCTGTTTCGCGTGGTCATCGCCGTATTTTCACTTGCGCTGCAAGCGACGGTGCTGCAGGCCGGCGAACCCGTGCTGCTACGGACCGCGCTACTCGTCAAAGATGCCAAGGCTTCGATCCGATTCTATGAATTGCTGGGGTTTCGCATCGAGTCGGAGATGGACATCCCCCGTAAACCCGAGGGTAATTTCTTTCCACTGAATGCGCCTTCGACGCGAACACGTCTCGTGATTATGGCGAGTGACTCCGGCGAAGGCGGACGTCTCGGTCTGGTCGAATTCTCGGGTCCGATCCCTGCCGATAACCGCATCGAGGCCAGTCGTACTGGCGTCGGCGATGCCGTGTTGGTGTTTGATGTCACCAATGCCGAAGCCATTCATGATCGGCTGCTCGCCGCGGGCGTAAACATCATTGAGCCACCGCAGGTCTATCTGTCAAAGACAACTGCCACCGACGGCTCACCAATGCGCGGTCACGTCTTTCACGTCAAAGATCCGGACGACTATCTGATCGAGTTGCTCGAGGCGCCGAAGCCGGTCGCTGCAGAGAAACCTGCGCGTTAAGGTCAGATCAAACTGAACAAGCTTGCTTAAGCCTGATCTAGCGCCGCGCGACGCCCGGTGCCGGGCGGCATGCAAGTAAAGGTGATGGGCTGCGTCACTGTCGCCAGCTCGCGCAGCTGGCTATCGGTAAGCGTGCCGCCGCCACGCATCGACCAACTGCCATCCGACTGCAAAAGTGCACTGTGCGCTGTGCCGTTGACGCTCGCACGCGCAATCAGATCGCAGGCGCGTCGCGGTGAGGTCACTTGCGCCTGCTCGCGCAGCAGCGTCAAGCGGGACTCCACAACGGATTCAGCGCCGGGTCGCCAAGTGACCTGCTGGCCCACCACCGGCAAGAAATCAGTATCGAACGCCATCGTGAACGCGATGACCTGACGGCGGCTGTCGGCGGCGGGCGGCGGGAACAAGAACACCGGATCACGGAAAAAATTGTCGAGGGTGTCGACCGCGCCATCGTTGCTGAAACCAAAGCCGCGGATCTGCGCACCGGTCGAGATGCTATTGTCCCCGCTGAAACCGAACATACCGGCTTTGGTGTACACGTTGCGCAGCTGCGGCACTTTGAAGTTCTCGCTGATACGCCCGCCCTCGAAGGTCATGAGGCCACCGGTACCGAACTGGCCCGAGGTCGGACGCAGACGATGACAGTTATCGCAAGACCCGAGCAGAGTGATCGGGAAGTTCATGTAAATATCGCGACCCGCATTTTCGTCTGCTGTCAAAGAATTATCCAGTGCACGCACTGGGTTAGGCGGGTTCGAAAGCTGCATTACGAAGTCGGTGAACGCTTGCATCTGCGCTGTACTGAGCGGCGTCTCGCGTCCCATCAAAGCAACAAAGGCGGAGTTAAATTCTTTAAACGCAGCCTCTTCAAGACTTTCAGTCTGTCCGCGCACCAACGCGCGGGTAGTGCCGGTGCGATCACCACGCCAGTGCAGCGGTCCATGCCCTTTCATCCCACGAAGTGTCTGCGTGGTCATCGGACCCTTGAGCGGATGGAAGCGCGGCGTAGTACGCGGGCTGAGCGGCAGATAGGCGTTCGGGTTAGTCTGCATGCGATCGTCGGGATTGCCGAGATCCCAAGCCAGGTGATCGAGATCACCGAACACATGGCAGCTCGCACAAGAGACCGTCCCGTTAGCCGAACTCAAGTTTGCATCGTAGAGAAAACGCCTGCCCTCCTTGACCGCCGTGCTCTCGGGCGAGAATAGGCTGCGCGTCGTGAGCAGCTTACGATTGGCGACATCGACCACGCTCACCGCGTGTGCGATCCGCGAATACACATAGAGCCGATTACCAGCGGCATTGAGCGCAAGGCCCGCGGGACCTGCGGGCACCTCGATCTGCCGGCTGACATCGGGTGTGTAGGTGCCCGCCCCGAGCGCTGCCGTCGGCAGTGCCGCCACTTTCGCCGAACCGAAAGCCGCGCTAAAAAGGGTTTCGCCATTGGCGCTAAATACGAGCGCCGTCGGCTGGGACAGCGAACGCGCCTTATCAGCCGCCGGCAAGCTCGAACCCTGCGGCAAGGCAAAATTCACGTGTCGGTTGAGATGTACCGAAGCGACTGCCCCCGAAGAGGGCGTGATCAAAGAAACACGGCTTTCGGCGATGCGGCCACGAACGCTGCTATTACCGCGCCGACCCGAGCCCTCGAAGCGAACTTCGTTGAAAGATTCGGTATTACTGACGAAGAGTCGACCATCGGCCGGATTGACCGCCATGTTGAAGAGGGTGGTCCCTACTCCCGCGAAACGCGCGGTTACGGCCGGTGTCGTGGCCGCTGCATCAATGGCGAATACGTCTTCATCGGGCAAGTTAAACTTCACTCGACTCGACCAGTCGTTACGGGCTTCATCCCGCCACGCTGCGCCATCGAAGCGCACGATCAGGCCAGTACCCGGCGCCTGTACGCCATCGGCGCTCGTCGAGACGCCAGGCTTCGGCGTGTTGAGGGCATCACGGTGCAGCACCGTGGAGCGATTACCCGACATGAAGACACCCGCATAAACCGTGCGCCTGTCGTTACTCACCGCAAGTGCCCGCGGCACATCTGCGACGAGAGTCAGCACCGTCACCGGTTTACCGTTCAAAGAATCATCGAGCTGCGCCGCGTCGTACACCCACACGTCGGCTCGGCCGGCACCTGAGGTAACCAACGAGGACGAATTGAAACCCGGGCGATTTTGCCCGCGATTCGCGGCGGTGATAAAAGCACGATCACGGTTGGCACCGGCAAATACGATATCGCGCGGCTCATCGCCTACTTGCAGAGTGCGCAGCACGCGAGGCGTGCCGTCGAGCCTGACTACACTTACTGAATCAGAGAGATGGTTGACCACCCACACTTCGTTGGCGTTGCGTTCGGCGACAGCAACCGGTTCGAGACCCACACTGATGGCGCTCACGAGCCGCAGCGCATCGTCCTCGACGGCATAGATCTCGAGGCAATTTGCCGGCGCGTTGGTGACGAAGAGGCGTTGGCCGTCCGCAGACAGCGCGAGCGGACGTACCGGGCCGCTTTCAAAAACCACCACGCTCGCCGCTGCGGCATCGGCAGTCACGGTATCAACCGAGGAGCCACACTGCAGAACCGGCCGTTGCAGCGTGGCGCCGAGACTCGCCTCGGCCGCAGGTCCGGTCACCGTGGTGGGCGAGGTCGTGGTGGTGGTCGAGCCACCGTTATTACCCGTGAGGGTCCCGGCACCACCACTGCCGCCGCCGCCACAGGCCGCGAGCAGCACACACGACAGCCACAGAATGGACCAGGAGATGGAGCGCACCCTTGAACGGTATATGTACGCTCTTCAGACCGCAAGAAACCGCCGCTATGATCGCACTCCCATGGATTCTCTGCCCACAAGTTGGTCCGCTCTCGCCGCAGTGGTTTTTTTACTCGGACTCAAACACGGGTTTGACGCTGATCACCTCGCCACCATCGATGGTCTGACGCGGGTCAACACCCGCGCCCGCAAAAGGTTCGCCCGCTACTGCGGTACGCTGTTTTCATTGGGTCACGGCGCTGTGGTCATATCGGTCGCCGCGCTCGTAAGTCTCGCGACCACGCGCTGGGAGACCCCAGACTGGCTCGAGGCCAGCGGTTCCTGGATCTCGATCCTGTTCCTGCTCGCCCTCGGCATTGCCAATGTCCATGCCGCAGTCACCGCCCCGGCCAACGAGGTCGTCGCCCCCGTCGGTCTCAAGGACAAAGTGCTCGGCAAGCTCATGGGCCGACTCGGCAAGGCTGGCTCACCAGGGCTGATCGCTCTAGTCGGTGCGCTGTTTGCGCTCTCCTTCGACACCGTGAGTCAGGCCGCCCTCTTTTCATTGACCGCGCAACAATTCGGTGGCTTGGGTCACGCGCTGATGCTCGGGGCACTATTCACGCTCGGTATGCTGGTAACTGACGGCATCAACGGTCTGTGGATCTCGCGCCTCATCGCGCGGGCGGATGACCTCGCGCGGGTCGCCTCGCGCGTCCTGAGTCTCGCGGTGGGTGGGGTCAGTTTGCTGATCGCGATCTTCGCACTCGCCAAAATGACCCTGTCTCCGGTCGATGCTTGGGCGGAAGGCAAGGAACTATTCTTTGGAAGTGCGGTCATGGTGGTGGTATTGGTCAGCTATCTGATCGGTAAGCGCCTCGCGCGTAGCTCAGCCGTCTGAGTTTCGCGATTGCGTTCACACTCGCTTTACGGTTTAGCCCGTCATTAGGTTCATGACTTCGCTCGGGCTGGCGCTCTTCGGTTCGATGTCGCAGATGCCGCGCTTGATCCTCGCGCCGCTGCGTAACTTCTGCGACACGCTCGCGCCGCCGAACCCCGCTGTGTCGGTGCTAGCTGGGCTTGGCTGATCATCGATGCGAATGGCAGACTCGAGGCCATGAACACAGCTAACCAGGATAACCTGTCCACGTATATCGGTATCGAGCGCTGTACACCGCTACTCGGTAATGATGTTTGTGAATCAGTATGCCCGTTACCCGCAAAACAATAACTATCGCGCCGACCCCCTTGCCGCCCGGCCACGGGCTGTCGATTGGGGCAGGACCTCAAGGCGAAATATCACACCCAAAAGTAATCTCTTGATGACCGGTCGCGTCCTCTCGATCAATGGCCCGATCATCAGCACAGGTGAGCTCGCTCGTCAGCGTGAACTTTTCGAGTCGGTCATCGGCATGCGCTACATCGCTGAGGATTATCTTGACCACAACGCGGTGCGCGCAATCTTCGGGCCAGTCGCCGAGCGTGCGACTTTGGTCCAGCTCGCCACCCCAGGCAGCGACCTCGGCATATGGCTTGTCGCGTTCGAACCCCCTTCAGGAGTCATCATTCGCGAAGGTGGTGTCGGCGTTGCCTGCAATGCGCTCAAGATGATTGATTTCTTTACTGCCGATCGCAGCGCTGCAATCAGTGCACTGCGTCGACATCGCTTCGAGATCGTCGCCGAGGGTGCCAGTGTCGACCTGCCCGATGGCTCGCGCTTTCTCGAAGCTCACGCCAAAGGCCCGGACGGCGTCATGATAGCCGCAATCGAACCCCTCAATGTGCGGGCCGCAGATTTCGTGACTGTGACCGATCGCCCATTCAGCGAAGTTCAGAGTTTGTCTGGGCCCGTGAGTGATTTTGAATCGGTGCGTACTTTTTACGAAGATGTGCTCGGTGTACCGATGGGATTTTGCTACGAGTTCACGAGCGAATCCTTTTCACGCATGGTGGGTGTCGAGCGGACACTGCATATCCGCGCCAATAATTATGGCCGCGTAGTGGAGGACGCCATGCTCGGTCTAATCTATTACGGCTTGCCAGCCGGCACTTACGCCGATCTGCGCGAGCGCGCGCGGCCACCACATCGCGGGATCATCGGCGCACGACTGCACGTCAGCGACCTTGATTCGCTGCTCAGACGGTGCAGCGCCTCGGGGATCGAGTCCCTTCAAAATCCATCCACTGTTCGTTTGCATTCTGGCTCGATACGGACTGCAGTCATCCTCGCACCACACGGTGTCTGGCACTGGCTGATCGAACACTGAGTCGCGTGTGTCAGGGGAATCTATCGAAGATCCGCGAAATTTTCAGACCCCCGTAGCGTAAGTGAGTCTCAAAGAAGAGAGCTTACGAGTTCAATTACCCGTGCTTCTTAGTAAGCTTCTATCCCGCTTAACTCAATCAAGAACGCCAGGGAATCTGTGGAGTCGGCATCCCGCACCGACAAGAAACTCTTTCGGTGGGCTCTCGATTGTTAGGAGCCGAAAAAAACTCGCCATAGTTGCAGTCAGTACCCAGGGGATGTATCCAGTGAGCTTGTGCTATATATTTGTTAATCCGAAACTTGCAATAACCTCATCACGCCCGTATTTTCATAAAGGAATCAATCATTGATCGCCGCCATTCCCATCGAGTTCATTTTATTCGGTCTGACGCTCACGGCGGTCGCGCTATTCCATCGATACACGCTGCAGTGTGCGCTGGTCGGGCTCTTGATCATCACCCTCTACTAGCTAAGCTTCACCAGTTTTGCTGGCGTTGCCGGGCTCGCCGGGCTGATCGCCCACCTCGGGCACGAATGGGTGCTGCTCAGTAATCTCTTTGCACTGCTCGTCGGCTTCGCTTTACTCGCACAGCATTTCGAGGATAGTCACCTGCCGGCGCGCCTACCCGACTATCTGCCCGACGACTGGAAAGGGGGGCTCGTGCTGCTGGGGCTTGTGTTCGTGCTGTCGTCATTTCTTGACAATATTGCCGGTGCGATGATCGGTGGCACGGCCGCTGCGGCGGTGTTTCGTAATCGACTGCACATCGGCTATCTCGCGGCGATCGTCGCGGCAGCAAACGCGGGAGGGGCTGGAAGCGTCATTGGTGACACCACAACCACCATGATGTGGCTCGATGGCATAGCAGCGCTTGATGTGTTGTCCGCCTATGTCGCAGCGATCGCAGCGTTCGTTGTGTTTGCGATCCCCGCCTCGCTGCAACAGCAGCGGTATTCGCCCATTGTCAAAGACGATCTTGAGCACGTGCCGATCGATGGTGCGAGACTGGTGATCGTACTGCTGATCCTGCTCTCTGTAGTGGGCACTAACATTTATATGCACCTGCAAATGCCAGATCGCTCTGAGGACTTCCCCTTTATCGGTGTCGCAATCACTGCCAC
>Ga0163212_1001253_pt1 | contig 11180 bp, 10 predicted proteins | sample Malawi_45m_30L_FD_113532 | JGI IMG/M metagenome (GOLD analysis project Ga0163212, IMG submission 113532) | Freshwater microbial communities from Lake Malawi, Central Region, Malawi to study Microbial Dark Matter (Phase II) - Malawi_45m_30L | ecosystem: Environmental > Aquatic > Freshwater > Lake...
CCTTCTTCGAGCGAATCTTTGATGCGTGCTATGACATTGGTTACGCATGGGCAACAGTGCACTGTCGCACGGTGCGGCAAAAGTATCTCGGTCCGGGTCGATGGGAGTTCCTCGAGGATCTCACGCGCCGACGCGGCGACCGAGTGATCTTTGGTTCAGGCGATGTGTGGACCGTCTCCGACATCTTTGCGATGCTCGATCAGTGTGGCGTCAGTGGCGTCAGTGTGGCGCGCGGCTGCATCGGCAATCCGTGGATCTTCCAGCAGGCGCGTGCGATGATGGCAGGACTGGAGCCGCAGCCACCATCGCTCATGCAGCAGCGTGCAGCGCTTGAGCGGCACTTCGAGTTGGCATCGATTCTCTACAGCGACGCGGCGACCAGTCGTCGCATGCGAAAGTTCGGCATCAAGTTCGCTGCACACCATCCCCGTGCGGATGAAGTGAAAGCGGACTTCATTCGGTGCACCAGCGCCGAGAGTTGGCAGTCAGTCATCGCGCGTTGGTATCCCACCGATGGATCCAAGGCTCAGTTGGCGTTGGGATTTGGAAAGCCCAACCACGCGTAGAACACGCTGCCATCCCCCTGTGGGCAGGGTGGAACGGGAATCACAAGGCACTCCACAAGTCCATCGTCCCACAGGCGGACTGGACCGACCCTGCTCCAGCCCACGACCGCGTCGGCACAGGGGACTTCTCCTCGGATGGTGAGCTGTGACGAGTTGCCGGCGAAGATCTGCCGCGACTGATTCGGATCGACAAAGGACACCGCAACACATCGCCGCCCCTTTCGGTCGCCAGCAGGCGCCCTCTGAGTCGTCGCAGCCTGATCCAGGACGGCGGGCGTGTCATTCGCCTGCGTACCGCGTGCCGCGAGTAGAAGCGCAAGCGTGCCGCCAGCGATCACCCCCGTTCCAGCCCAGCCGATCGAGCCCCACGCGAGAGCCGTTGTTCTCTGCTTCATGCAAGACCTATCGGCTGAACGCACTCAACCGGTTGAGATCCTCCGCTGCGCGCGCGGCAGTGAAGACCATGACTCGTCCGGGACCAGCAGGCGCCTCCAAGTCACCGAGTCGTGCGGCGGCGATCCATGGTTGTCCCTCGGCGCTCATGGCCACGCTCCATCCATCGTGAACCTCCGACATTGGTCTTGGTGACTGAAGCCGAGCGGTCGCTGTCCACGATCCGCCGCTTCGCTCCATCACATGCACACAACCGCTTCCTTCAAGGACAACAGATTCGCGGCTAGCAGGGTTGAGTCCACATGCCTCAGTCGCGCCGACGGCGAGCAGTGGACCGCGGAGTGCAAGAGACATCCCAAACGCCTCGGGTCGCACTCCGCCCACGCCATCACAGACTGACTGGGGTGGCGCGATCGACTCCACGAATCGTGCACGAAGCGCATCCGCGCGATTCACTCGCCAGAGATGGATCTGGCCAGTGCGCTGCGCCATCTCGCGCCCCGTCCACTCGCGTGGTGCACCAACTGCAATGAGTTCGCCATCCACGGTGATCGACGCGCCAAACAATCCTGCATGAGTCGGTGTCGGCGAGTGCAGCACCGCTCCGTGATACCAACCCTCGTGCTTGGGCTGCGCCGACAGGAAAAAGAGATCCGCGCGACCCTGATTGGGGAACGAACCGTCGGCCTGCGACCATCCGACTGCGATCACCTCGCCATCGATCGCGAGAGCCTGCCCAAATCGCCCGGTCATCTCTCCCGTTGGCGATGGGAAGTGCGCGGCGTGTTTCCACCCACCATCACCTTGCACAAAGACATCGCAGCGACCAGACGCAAACGCCTGCCCAGAGTCATCGGGTGATCCAACTACGACATGAACACCATCGGTTGCGACGGATGCGCCAAAGTGCCCGCCCGCACTGCCTCGTGCGCCATCTGTCGGGGAGTCGAGCACTGTCGTGAGACGCCACTCGAGTCGCGGACCGCCCCGTTCAAGCGCATAGATATAGACACGACCGACTTGAAACCCATCAGGCCAGCCGAGTCCGCCCGTTTCGTGGGGTGCACCAATACACAGCAGCGAGCCACGCGGATCCAGTGCCACCGACAACCCAAACCCAGACGAGGTCGACCCCTTCGGATGTGAGATCACGGCGATCGGCGAACCACCGCCGGTAGCTGGTTGCCACAGCGTGACAGTTCCAGCGTCCACCCCAATATCGCGGTCTCGACCGCTACCGATCGCAAGCAGCCCATCGGCACTCGCCGAGACGCAACTACCGAGTCCAAGCGGCAGGGTCTCGGCGGGTGCGACACAATCCATGTGATGCTCCCACGCTCCTACGCGCGTTGCGGCAAGCACACCCCGTTCACCAATCATCAACAGCAGGAACCCAACCCCCCAAAGCACTGCCGTCGCACGCCGAACCAGAATCTCTCGTTCCATTGCCCCCGGTTTCTTTGCCACGCTGATTTCCCTCCTTATGCGGAACGGGCCGAAGCTAGCTCGTTGCGCGTGCGTTCCTCACAAGCACACCGAACTTCTTGCCCACGGTAGAAATGCCCGTCATGCAGACCGAAACATATCTGTACTCCGATGGCGAACAGCGGTGCGAAGGGTTCGTGGCGCGCGAGGCGGCGCTCGCCTTGCCCGCACCTGTCGTTGTCGTGTGTCACCACTGGTGGGGGCGCGACACACTCATGGACTCCCATGCACAGCGCATGGCGCGCCTTGGGTACATCGGCTTCGCGGCGGACATCTACGGCGGACATGCAGTCGCCAAGACGCCCGATGAAGCGTCCGCGCTGATGAGCGGGCTCGTGAACGACCGCGCCAAACTTCGTCAACGGCTCCGTGCAATCGTCGCCGCCGCACGCCGCATCCCAGGGGCAGACGGACAGAAGGTTGTGGTCATTGGCTTCTGCTTTGGAGGTCTGTGCGTGTTCGATGTTGCGCGTGATGGATGCGAGGGCGTTGTGGGCGTGGCTGGGTTCCATGCGCTGTTCGCACCACCGCAACTCGGCGAGCAGAAACGAATCTCCGCACGAGTGCTTGCGCTGCACGGATATGCCGATCCGATGGCAACGCCTGATGCGATGGTCGCGTTCGCGAAGGAGATGACCGACGCGGGTGCGCACTGGGAGATCGATGCATACGGCAACACCGTGCACGCCTTCACGAATCCCGACGCGAACGACCGCGCGCAGGGGATGGGCTACGACGAGCGCATCGCCAACCGGGCCTTCAATCGGCTCGAGTCGTTTCTTCGTGAGTGCTTCGGTCGGTGAACGCAACCGACGCCGCACATCGGCGACGTGCCGTGCGCGCAGGGATTCGCTCCCGTGTCAGCGTCCGCGTTGCCCGCGGCGACCGCGCTTGAATCCCTTCTTGTGTCCGCGTTCGCCGCGCGGCGCGCCACGCCCGCCCACGAACCCCTTGTGCCTTCGACCTTCGGCGGGCGAATCCTCGCTCCGCCCGACGCCAACGCGCGCCGCCCGGATGGTGCGCAGCAGTTCCAGTTCCATCTGCCGTGTCGCGAGGTCGATCGCTGCAATCCTCACCTCCACCGAATCACCGATGCCAAGGCTCGCACCGCTCCGTGCGGCGGAAAGGCGACCGGTGCTCTCGCTGCGAACCCACCGATCGCCGCGACCAACATCACGCAGGCGGATCATCCCATCCACCAGATACTGATCGAGCATCACGAACACACCGCCGCCGCCCGGTGAAACACCCGTGACAACACCCGTGAAGGTGTCGGCTCCATGCTCGTCGCGCAAGAACTGCAGCACAAGAAAGGTCCGCAAGGAGCGTTCGGCGTTCTCGGCCTGAACCTCCGTCTCGCTGCAGTGCTCGCCGCAACGAACCAGTGCGTCCGCGCTTTCGACGCGCGGATCTTCGCGCAGACGATCAAGCAGTTCGCGGCGCCGCTTACCCCCGGGCGGGTTCTTGCCGTTGTTGGTCTGCTCTGCCCACGCATCGAGCATGCGGTGCACCACCAGATCGGGGTAGCGGCGGATCGGGCTCGTGAAGTGCAGATAGTGCTCGCTTGCGAGGGCGTAATGTCCGATGAGCGCGGGTGAATAGGTCGCCTTCGCCATCGAACGAAGTACCGAAAAGTGGATCGCACGCTCGCTGTCCGTGCCGCGCGTTGCATCCACGAGCGCCTGCAGATCCTTGCGCGTGGGTTCATCAGGCAGGCGAACCTTCGCGGCGCGTGCCGCAAGTCGAAGTGCCTCGACATCGTGGAACGACGGCTCGGGATGGATGCGCCGCAGCGCGGGAAGACCGAGTGATGCGAAGAGCCGCGCCACCGCCTCGTTCGCTTCGACCATGAACATCTCAATCAGCGTGTGAGTGAACGCATTGTCCTCGGGCTGCACATCGCAGACGCGACCATCGGCGGCGAACACGAGATCCGAGTCAGGAAGTGCAAGCACCACCATGCCGTCGTTCACTCGGCGCGCACGCAGCAGCTTTGCAAGGCGCTCGCTCAGTCGAAGCTCCTCCAGCAGGGCATCATCGATCGGTGTCTCCGTCTTCGCATGAATCCTCGCCTGCACAAGATTGCCGTCGATCGCCGCTTGTGCCTCCAGGTACGTCAGGCGTTTGCGTGATCGAATCACCGTATTGGCATATCGCTCGTACAGCACGCGACCCGTTCCATCGAAGGTGATCCACACCGTCTTTGCCAAACGCGGCACGCCCTCCTGCAGCGAGCACACGCCATTCGAGAGCGTTTCAGGCAGCATCGGAATGACGCGGCGGGGGAGGTACGCGCTGTTGCCACGCGCACGCGCCTCGTCATCGAGCGTGCTGCCGCGCCGAACGAAGCCTGCGACATCAGCGATATGTACCGCTAGCGTCCATTCATCCCGCGTCGCATCGAATGCGATGCTGATGGCGTCATCGAAATCGCGCGCATCAGGCGGATCGATCGTGAAGACCGAAGTCGCCGTGAGATCCTCACGTCCTTGCCACGGTCCTTCGCGCTGCGTCTCGAAGTCGCGCGCGGCCGCGGCGGCCTCATCAAGGACCGCGGTGGGGAACTCCTCATGCAGTTCGTACATCGCCATCACCGACAGCGTTTCTGCATCCGGTTCACCCGCAACGCCGAGCCGTCGGATGATCACGCCCTCAGCTCGGGCTCGCGTATCTGGAAATCGAGTGACTTCCACGATCACCTTGTCGCCCTCGTGCGCATCCTTCGCGCCAGGATCGCGCACCACGATCGGCTCGGTGAGCGCACGGCCATCGGGCAGCACGACCCAGCCGCGCCCCTCACGTTGCAGTTGTCCGGGGAAGCGCGTCTGCTTGCGTTCGAGCACCTCAAGCACTCGACCCGTTGGACGTGCGTCTGGTGCGCGGTCCCAGTCCTTTCCGCGCCGAATCACGGCGACACGAACGCGGTCGCCGCTGATCGCACCATTCACATCGTGCTCGGCAACATACAGATCGCCTTCACGCGATGGAACATCGGGTACCACGAACCCACTCCCGTTGCCGCGCGCGCTGATTCGAATGCGACCGGTTGTCTCATCCTTGAAGCGCGTGAGTCGCACGATGTCATCGGCGCTGATGTCAATGTGATCCTCGGTCGCGAGATCGTCGATCACGCGGCGGAATTCCGCGGACTGTCCTTCGCGGATGCGCAGTTGCTGCTCAAGTTCCCGCGTGCGCACCGGCCGATAGCCGTTGTGCCCGAGATGGCTGAGAATCTGTGTTCGGAGTGCGTCACTCATTTCTTTCCTCTTTTCCTTGTCCCTTTGGACGCTTTCGGCGAACGCCCCTCGCGCTGCGGGCCTTCGCGCCCGAGTTGCAGGACATTGCCGATGCCGCGACCCTCGCGCGCGTGGCTCTTGCCGCGCTGTGCGCTTGACGGTGTCGCCTTCGTTCTTGCCGCTTCCTTCGCAGCCTTGGTGCCTTCGGCATCTGTCGCTCCGGCGCCCGCAGCGCCGGCACCCGCAGCGCCCTGCACATTGGAACCCGCTCCAGCCTCGGCTGTGGTCGCCGTACCACTCTTCGGTGTCGGTGGCGTCGCCGCATCCGTCTTCGATGACTCGCTCTTGCCTGCGGCATCCTTCGCGCCGCGTTCCGACTCCTCGCCCTTGCGATAGGACTCGCTTCGGTAGTCAGTTTCGTAGAAGCCGCCACCCTTGAAGATCACTGCGCCACCGATGCCTATGCGGCGTTCCACCTTTCGCGCGCCGCAGCGCGGGCAGGTTCGCACGGCCGAGGCAGTGATCGACTGAAACCGCTCGAACTCGAAGCCGCAGCCGCGGCAGACATATTCATATGTCGGCATGGTCAGGTGGCGGCGCGCGCGACCGCGACCTTCGCGGGCCGCAGTGGCACATCGCCGAGGCGGTACCCGGCTTGCATGCACTGCGCAATGCGTCCTGGCGGAACCGCGCCCGTGGGCTGCTCCAAGACTGCTTCGTGAAGCATCGGATTGAACTCATCACCGGCCGCCGGATCGATACGGTCCACGCCGCACTGTGCGAGCGCCTTCAGCAGTTCAGTCCGCAGCAGCGTCACACCATCGGCGAGCTTGTCCGCGGGCAGCGATCGCAGATTGTGTCCGAGTGCAAGATCCATGTTCTCCAGCACAGGAACGATCGCTCGCGCAACGAACGAGATGCCGATCTCCCGCGCACGCGACTCATTTTCCCGCGCGCGCCGCTGGAAGTTCTGGAAGTCCGCCAGTACCCGCACATACGCCTGCTGACGCTCCTCGACCTGTCGCTGCAGTTCCGCAAGAGGATCACTCTCGTTCCCATTGGCGGCCACCGTGGCGTTTGACGCATCCGAGGCTACGTCCTCATGGTCGTTTGGAGCATCTTCCTGATCGCGCTTTGGCTTCACTTCCATCTTCGTGTCTCTTTCCTTCGTTTTCGACTGTTGAACCTACGCGAGCGTCTCAAACATTCTGCGGCGCATCAGCTCTCGCTTCCAGCAATCGAGTCCTTGATCTTCTTGAAGAAACTCTTCCCACGCGGTCGGATTTCTTCTCCATCTGTGCCATCGAGCGTGGCCAACTCTTCAAGCAGGCGACGCTGGTCCGCGGAAAGCCTACGCGGGACAACGATTCGCAACCCGATCCGCAGATCACCACGCTGTTCAGGCTTGCGAAGGTGGGGGAGTCCGGCGTTCTCAAGCGTGACGATGTCGCCATCCTGAGATCCGTTGGGAATGTCGACTTCCTGCGGCCCTTCGAGTGTCTCCACGCGCACTCGCCCACCAAGCGCCGCGAGCGAGAAACTGATGTCGCGCGTGCAGACGAGATCATCCTCGACGCGTTCAAACGACTCGTGATCGGTCACGGTGATCACCACATGAAGATCGCCGCGCGGGCCCTTGCCCCCGGCATCCGCTTCCTGTGGCGGCGGTTCACCCTCGCCTGCAACTCGGATCACCTGGCCTTCTGAAATCCCCTTGGGAATGCGCACCGAGAGATTTCGCTTTCGTGGAACGCGCCCCGTTGCACGGCATTCTGGGCACGCTTCGCTAATGACGGACCCGCGTCCGCGGCAGTTCGGGCAGGTCGTCACCATGCGGAACATGCCGCCGAGTCCCGCCTGTGCCACTTGCCCGCTGCCGCCGCATGTGGGGCACTGGATCGGCTTGGTTCCCTTCTTCGCGCCGCTTCCCTCGCAAGCGCCGCACACGTCGCGGCGCGTGAAGTTCACCTCGACCTCCTTGCCACGCAGTACATCTTCGAGCGTGATCTCGACGCTCGTCTCGAGGTCGTAGCCGCGCACAGGACCGCGCCGCTGTCTTCCGCCGCCGCCACCGCCGCCGCCGAAGATGTCGTTGAAGATCGAGAAGATGTCGTCGGGCCGCATCCGCGAGAAGTCATGCCCCGGCGCTTGGCGGAGTCCCGCGTGTCCGTACTGGTCGTACAGCGTTCGCCGCTGCGGATCAGAGAGAACCTCATACGCCTCCGCGCAGACCTTGAACTCGACCTCCGCCTTCGCATCGCCAGGGTTGCGATCGGGATGCCACTTCATCGCCATGCGGCGATACGCGCGCTTGATCTCGTCGCCAGAGGCGGTGCGCTCGACGGAAAGTACTTCGTAATAGTCGCGCTCAGCAGGCATGATTCATCGACGCTGCTCAGAAGACAGCCAATGAAAGACGGAGGATCGCGAGGCCGAACGCCGCACGATCCTCCGTCGACGAGTCATTGGATTCAGGAGACCGCTCCCTCCGTGGGCGTGGTTTCTTCCTTCAGCTCCGTCACCAGAACATCGGTAGTGAGCATGAGCCCTGCGACGCTGGCGGCGTTCTCGATGGCGGTCTTGGCCACCAACGCGGGATCGATGATGCCCGCCTTAATGAGATCCTCGTACTCACCCGTCGATGCGTTGAAGCCGAACGCGCCCTTGCCTTCGAGCACGCGGTCCACCACGACGTCGCCGTCGGTTCCAAAGTTCGTGGCGATCTGCCACGTCGGTTGGCGAAGCGCCTCGACCACGATGTCGTAGCCAAAGACCTCATCGCCTTCCGCCTTACGGCGCGCGTTCTTCACCGCCTCGACAGCGCGCAGGAACGCCACGCCACCACCGGCGACATAGCCCTCCTTCGCAGCGGCGCGGGTGGCGTGCAGCGCGTCATCCACACGGTCCTTCTTCTCCTTCATAGAAACTTCCGTCGCGGCACCGACATGGATAATCGCCACGCCGCCCGTCAGCTTCGCGAGGCGCTCGTTCAGCTTCTCCCGGTCATAGTCCGAAGTGGACTTGTCGTGCTGCGTGCGGATCTGTGCGATGCGCTCCTGAATCGCGTTCTTCTTGCCCGCGCCCTCGATGATCGTGCACTCGTCCTTGGTGACGACGACACGCCGCGCGGTGCCGAGCTCGTTCAGCTCAACATCGTTGAGCGTGCGACCGAGATCCTCGGCGAAGAAGGTGCCGCCCGTCAGCGTGGCGATGTCGCCAAGCATGGCCTTGCGGCGATCACCGAATCCAGGCGCCTTGACCGCGCAGATCTGGAGTACGCCACGGAGGCGGTTGACCACCAGGGCGGCGAGCGCCTCGTTTTCCACTTCCTCTGCGATTACGAGTAGCGGCTTGCTGGCCGACGCGACCTTGTTCAGCAGCGGGAGGAAATCGACGAGGTTGGAGATCTTCTTCTCGTACACGAGGACGAGCGCGTTCTCAAGCACGCACTCAGCCTTCTTCGGATCCGTCATGAAGTACGGCGACAGGTAGCCCTTGTCGAAGCACATGCCTTCGACATAGTCGAGCGTCGTATCGGCAGTCTTGCCCTCTTCAATCTCGACGACGCCGGTGGCGCCGACCTTGTCGATCGCCTCGGCGATGAGTGATCCGATCTCGCCATCGTGATTCGCACTGACTGTGGCGATCTTCGCGAGATCATCGCGGCCCTTGCACTTCGTCGCGGAGGAGGTGATGCTCTCGCCCGCGATGCGTGCGGCATCGTTCACACCGCGCTGAATCGCGACAGCGTTCGCGCCCGTCGCCACGAACTTGAGCCCACCATTGAAGATCGCCGACGCGAGAACCGTGGCGGCTGTCGTGCCATCGCCCGCAATGTCCGCGGTCTTCTTCGCTACCTGCGCCACGAGCTTGGCGCCCATGCTCTGGAACGGCTCCGAGAGCTCCACTTCCTTCGCCACGCTCACGCCGTCCTTTGTGACGGATGGGCTGCCGAAGGACTTTTGCACGATCACATTGCGCCCTGCTGGGCCCATCGTGACGGCGACCGCCTTCGCGATCTGATCGACACCGCGCTTGAGTTCAGTGTGCGCTGCGGTCGAGAACTTCATTTGCTTGCTGGACATGTGTGTATGCCTTCTCTGGGGTTTGTGTGTCGTTCCGATCAGCCTTCGATCACGCCGAGCAGTTCGCTCTCGCGGATGATGAGGTGCGTCACGCTCTTGATCTCGATCTCAGTGCCCGAGTACTTACCGAAAACAACCGTGTCGCCTTTGGTGACAGTGGGCTTCAGACGGGTGCCGTTCTCAAGCAGCTTGCCTGGACCGACGGAAATGACTTTGCCCTGCATCGGCTTTTCCTTCGAAGTCTCGGGCAGGAAGATCCCCGATGCGGTCTTGGTCTCTGGATCGAGAGGCTTGACGACGATGCGGTCTTCGAGTGGTCGAACGGTGCTCATGTGTGTTCTCCGTAAAAGTTGTTGATGGTTCGTACAGTTGTGATTGATAGGAAAAATCTTGTTTGATCAGCGCACGGGGGGAGAAATCAGAAGTCCATGCCTCCCATGCCTCCCATGCCTCCCATGCCGCCCATGCCGCCCATGCCACCCATGCCGTGGTCATGTCCGTGGCCGCCGCCCTTGCCTTCATCCTTCGGCTTTGGCGCCTCGGTGATGATCGAGTCGGTCGCGAGCAGCAGACCCGCAACGCTCGCCGCGTTCTGCAGCGCAGCTCGGTCCACCTTGGCGGGAGTGATGACGCCCTGCTTCAGCAGGTCGCCGTAGGTGCGAGTGAGCGCATTGAAGCCTTCGCTGCCTTTGAGCGCGGAGACCTTCGCCACGACGACCGATCCACGCTCGCCAGAGTTCACAGCGATGGTGGCGAGCGGGACGACCAGTGCCTCGGCGACCGTATCGACGCCGAAGACCTCGTCGCCTTCGAGTTGCTCGCGGACCTTCTTGAGGCCTGGGATCGCACGGATGAACGACAGTCCGCCACCGGGCACGACGCCTTCAGCAACGGCGGCGCGTGTGGCGTGCAGCGCGTCTTCGACGCGTCCCTTCTTCTCCTTCAATTCAGTTTCGCTGCTCGCGCCAACCTTGATCTGCGCAATGCCGCCCGCGAGCTTTGCGAGGCGTTCCTGCAGTTTCTCTCGGTCGTAGTCGGAGTCGGTTCGCTCGATCTCGCTGCGGATCTGTGTGCATCGCCCTTGGATGGACTTCGTGCTGCCTGCGCCTTCGACGATCGTGGTGTTGTCCGAATCGACGGTGACCTTCTTCGCTTGCCCGAGCTGAGAAATCGCGACCTTGTCGAGCTCGATGCCGAGATCCTTCATGATCGCCGTGCCACCGGTGAGGATCGCGATGTCCTCGAGCATGGCCTTGCGGCGGTCACCGTAGCCGGGCGCCTTCACTGCGCAGACGTTCAGCACGCTCGTGATCAACAAGATGCGCGGCGTGCTGAACGTCTGCGCAGTGAAGGCGCCCGGCTACGGTGACCGCCGCAAGGCCATGCTCGAGGACATCGCGATCCTCACCGGTGGC
>Ga0163212_1001256_pt1 | contig 11177 bp, 10 predicted proteins | sample Malawi_45m_30L_FD_113532 | JGI IMG/M metagenome (GOLD analysis project Ga0163212, IMG submission 113532) | Freshwater microbial communities from Lake Malawi, Central Region, Malawi to study Microbial Dark Matter (Phase II) - Malawi_45m_30L | ecosystem: Environmental > Aquatic > Freshwater > Lake...
AATCAATACTTCCTTAGGTTTCAAAAATGATCTCCCTATTGACCGCGTCTTCGGGCAGCGTGAACGAGGCTGGTTCGAGGAAAAGCCATCCAAACACGCGGTTCAAGCAAACACTAACGGAATGATTTCAATGAGAATAACAAGAATTTTTTTTCGGTGCACACTACTTTCAATTTTTCTGAGTTTGGTCGGTTGCGCCGGTATGTCGAATGACAGCAAAAACCAGCTAATGAAGCTGCGTGCAGAGTCAAATTTTGAAGGTGCCGCTCAGCTTTACCTGACCAAAGATCAAAAGCCGAACTACAACGCAAATGATTTGCAGCAGACGCTCGAGGCTGCCAAGGCTTTTCATGATGCCGGACGATGGAAAGACAGCAATGACGCGTTTACGCGGGCGCACAACCTGATGCCCTGGAAAGAAGACACGGTCGACACACCCAAAGAAGTCGTTGATCTCATCGCAACGACAATGACAAGTAGCAGTTTTGGGCCATATCAGGGCAAGGTTTTTGAAGGTGGCATGATTGATTTTTACCGGGCACTCAATCATTTGATGCTGAAAAATGAGAATGCGCGCGTATCTTTCAATCGTCTTCAGGAGCGCCAGAGGAATGCGGTGGTACAGCTCGGCGCTTTCTCGCGTGCCGCGGCCAACGGCGTGGCTGCCGGTGCGCAGGAAGCACAAAAGACGGGTGCCGGTGTGGGCACGGATAAAATCCAGAACGAGCTTGCGCGTGGAACAAGCAAGATCAAACCGGGCATCGCGATGTCCGAGATACGCAATTCGGCGGGCGACGTCATGTCGGCATTGTTCCGCTCGACCTCTTCTGATCCGCAAGACCATCAGGATCCCAGAATACAGTCCATGTTGGCTGCGGCTGGCGAGAGCGCTGCGTCACAAGAGGGCAAGGTGCTTGTAACGCAGCTCAAGCAGTACCTCGCGACTAAAACCGGAAGTTTGAACAACATAGTCATCGTCTTGTACGAGGATGGCAACGGTCCTGGTTTCGATGAATTCAGGCTGGACCTGCCGCTGTATCTGGTCTCGGACAAGGTGCTGTACAGTGGCATTGCGCTACCGGAGTTTAGGGAGGGGCAAAGTGCCGGTGGACGTGTTCTGGTCGGCGAGGCAGGAGCACCGACTGTGCTGCTGACTGACATGAATCGTATTGCTGGCCTCGAGTTCGAGAAGTCTTACGAAGGTGTGGTTACCAAGGCGATTGTCTCGACCATGATAAAAACGGCTGCCCAGTACGCGGCTAACGAGGCAATCGATCAGCAAGTGCAGAAGAACAAGCTGGATCCACTGGCGGGTGCATTGCTGCAGATTGGTACGGCAGCTACGCAAGCGGCCACCACCCAAGCCGATACTCGGGCCTGGCGCAATCTTCCCAATACAATACAAATTACGGTTGTCGACCGCCCTGCATCAGGTAGCCTGCCGCTGTTTACCGCAGCGCGTGAGCTGGTCGGCAACGCGTCAGTAGCGGAGGAGGGCAATTATCTGGTGCTCGTCAAGGCGGCCAGTCCTCAAGCCAAACCTGTTTTTTATGTAGCCAAGCTTTGATTATTTGAACGGATAACACATCATGAAAAAATTCATTAGAAGAGTCTGCCTGCTGGCCCTGCCGCTTTTGCTCACTGCGTGCGCGTCGACTGTAGTAACATCGAACCCACGGGCAAGCAAGGATGGTATAAATACCTTTGGTCTAACGACGGTTGATTTCGAGTTCGCTGCCAAAAAGTCGCTCGACGAGTTCATGATGTCTCCCTGGCTGGCAAAAAAAGAGGGTCGCTGGCTCGTTCAAATCGGCAATGTTCGTAACGAAACAACGCAGGAGGTCGATACTAAACGCCTTACTCAGCGGATGATGAGTCACATGACGCGTAACGGTAAATTCGCCTTCTCCTCGGTCGGCGGAAGTCTGGCAGACAGCAATGTCAAAGATTACCGGCAGCTCGATAATTCTGATCTGTACGATCAGGATACGGGCGCAAAAGGAAAAGCGATCAAGTCTGACCTTTCCATGATTGGCGAGATTGCTCAGACCACCAACGTCAGCGCCGATCGCTCAAAGCAGCAGTTGGAGTATGAATTTCGCTTGCGCGTCACCGATCTTGCCTCGGGTGTGATTGTCTTTGATTCGCTGGTACCTATCGATAAGCTGGGTTCCAACAAGAATTTTTCCTGGTAAGGCCCCGCCGTCAAACTTTTTGAAAACGAATCGGTCATGCCCACGCCTCTCCGTTCTTTTGTCTTTCGTTGTCTGATGATTTGCCATCTCACCTGTGGCCTGGCCCATGCCCAGGTGCAGGAAGCAGAGATGAGTGCCGAGGGGCGTGGCGCGACGCGAGCGCAAGCGATCCTTGATGCACTCGCAAATGCAAGCGCACAGGCGTTCGGGTTTACCTTGCAATCATCCACGCGCCAGAGCGTGGCTTCAGCAGAGGTTCTGGTCGATGACGGGCGGTCTTCTGCCTTGCTGGAGCAGTTCAATAAGGCGATTTCCAAACAAGTTAGTACGGACAAGATGCGGCCGGTGACGGGTTATCAGGTCAATGCTGCTGACGAGGCGGCGAATGGTCGCTGGATTGCCAATGTCACCATCCGCTACGCCACGTACGTCAAACCTGGGGCTGATTCGAACCGACGTACCCTCATTATTGCGAGCACGTCAAAACAGTATCCTCAGGCAGCACTTGAGGCAGTCGAGCAGGCAGTGGTGGCGTCACGTCGTTTCGATGTGCTCACGCGCAGTCACAACGCAGTATTCGAGCAGGAAAAGTTGTTCATCACTGGGCCAGACGCATCGCGTGTCGAAGTGGCGCGGCTCTCAGGCGCGAGTGGAGCAGATTATGTGCTGATCATCGATCTGCAAGATCTCGAGGTACAAAACAACATCCGCGAAGTCATCAAGATGTCGGACGAAGTCATTGTCTCTAGCAAAGTGTCGGGTACGCTTCGTCTGCGCATCATGGAATTCACCAGCCGCAAGATCAAATGGGTGGGTACTCAGGCCTTTGCCGAAACCCTGAAAGGCCGCACACAGATCACCAGCGACGTGCTTGCAAAAAATTTATCAACTGCTGCACGCAAGCTGGTGTCGGGTATGGTGGAGACGATTTTTCCGATCCGCGTGGTTCGACGCGATGGCAACATGCTCGTGCTGAACCGGGGTGAGGGATCCATTGATCAAGGCGAGCCGCTGTCGGTGTTCGTGCTGGGAGAGGATTTGCGTGACCCGCAGTCCGGCGAGTCGCTAGGACGCATGGAGACCCACGTAGCGACCGGCACCGTTATCGAGGTAAAGCCAAAGTACTCTATCTTGCGACTGACCTCGGCGTTATCAGCTGCTGACAGCGCTGAACTTCTGGTGAGATCACAACTTAGCAAAGAGACACCGCAAGCACCCAATCGCAAGCGCGATGCGGCTGCCGAGGGCAGGGAACGAAATCGCTCACTGCTCACCGACTACTAACAAAAACTTTCGAGTCGTATGCCATGAATCCCAAAATCATTAGTCGCGTCGCGATGTTTCTAGCGATCATACCGCTCTTCTTGCTGCAGCCCGCGCTGGCGCAAGACGCATCTTCAGAATCGCAGATTTCAGCCGCCGAGGCAGACAATGCGCTCAATCGCCTCAGCTTTGGTCAGTGGGTCAAGGATTTCGAAAAGCAGTTCGCGCCGGTAGGGCGTCCGGATCCGGCAACTGGCCGGATATTTTATAAATCCAAGGCGGTCGTGCGCGTGCCTACCAACCACCCTGGCTATGCGAAGGAACTGGTACTGGCCTACGAAAAAGCCATGCTGGAGTTGCAGGTCGCATTCATTTTGCAGAATTACGGCACGATTACAACCAAGCGAATCTCCGAATTCATCTCTGACGATTCGGAGAATGCGCGTAAATTCGATGACAATAAAGCAGTCAGTCCTGCGCCGCCCAAGCGTAGCGGAACAAAAATGGACATGGACAAGCTGCTCGCCGACATCGACGCTCGGGTCGATCAGTATCTTGTGCAACAAGGGGAGTCGCGTGACAAAGTATCATTCATGTCGATACCCGAGAAAAAACAGTTATTCCGGAATAATCTGATCCGGGAAACCGTGAAAACTGCGGTTCAGAACATGCAGGGACTAGTGCCCGTTCAGACCCGTCTGTTCACGCTGTCGACCCCGAATGGTGAACGTACACAGATTGGCATCATCGCCGTTCAATCTGAAAAAACCCGGCAGTTTGCAGAAGATATCCGCATGCAAAGGACCTCAATGGTCAAGGGGTCTGGTAAAGCCATTGACGAGTATTTGCCCAAGACTGATGCCGAGTTGCTCAATGAATTTGGTTTTCGTTTCGCCTACGACGAGAATGGACACCCCATGCTGATCTCATACGGCCGCTGGGGAGTCGCGTCAGAAAACCCGAATCCCACGCGACATTTGATGAACGTTGAAAATGCACAGAGAACGGCCCAGACGCTGGCAGAAGCGTGGATTGCTGAATTTGCCGGTACGCGCTTGCAAGTACTTGATGCACGCATGCAGGGATCAGTGATGGAAGAAATTGCCACTCGCATCACGCATTACGAAAACTCGGAAAAAATCGGTACGGAGGATGCGATTGAAGATATCGGTAATACGATAGACAAGAGCCTTCGTTCGGCTAAATCAGATGCCACGATCAGCCTCAAAGGCACTTCCGAGATCAAAGTCTGGGAAGAAAAGGATTCGGCTGGTCAGATCCATGTGGGCTCCATCATTACCTGGACAGCGGCCCAATTGAACAATGCACAGAATATCGAGCGAAACGGTACGGCTACGAACACGAACACCAACAACGGACCCACCGTGAAAGACAACCGCGGCTCGCGTGTTGTCAATTCCAAGGACGACTTTTGAGCAGCGGCAGCCTCATGAACCGATTTAGCCAGATGCCAGTCTTAGCAGGAATGATCTTGCTCGCTACGGTGCTGACATCTTTTTCTGCAATCGCGCAGAGCGCAATGCCCGCATGTACGGGAAAGAATTCATCCAGCTGGAGTGGCTGCACAGGCACACTGGCAAGTGGCAACACAATTCTGTATTCCGGCGAATTCTTGAATGGTAAAAAGCACGGCTATGGTGAGGAGATTATCCCCGAGGTCAACGGAAGCGATCGTTATGTAGGGCAGTTTCGCGAGGGACGTCGGCACGGCAGAGGCATTTACTATTTTGCGAATGGTGGCAAGTACGAAGGTGAACTTGTACGCGATCAGTTTTCTGGGGACGGCAGCTTCGAGAGTCCTAATGGTGATCGCTATGTCGGGCAGTTTAGAAATGGGCAGTTTGCTGGTGAGGGTATCTACACGTTTGCGAATGGCAATGTGGTACAGGAAGGCGTTTTCGAGAACGGCAAATTTGTTCGCACAGCCAAAATACAGCAGCGAAGCATCACGCCGGACACAACAAGCCAGTTCAATGAAGCGAGCCGGCTCAATCCGGGTGCGCTCAAGGCCCTTCCTGAGCGCGATGCCGTTGCCATCATTATTGGTATTCAGTCTTACAAGCATTTACCTCCGGCGCGGTTTGCAAATTCCGATGCCCGACTGTTTTCCGAGTATGCACAGCGTCTATTGGGTGTCAGACCAGACAAGATACGCTTGCTAACCGATGGCGATGCGGGCGAAATTGACATTGCGCGTGCATTCAGAAGCTGGCTGATGCGCAATGTGAACAAAGGCAAGACTGACGTGTATATTTTTTACAGCGGTCACGGTCTGCCATCTGACGATGGAAAATCCTTGTATCTGCTGCCGCACAATGCTGATCGAGATTTCATAGATAAGACCGCCATCAATCAAGCAGAGTTGATTAGTCTGACCGAAGCGACAGGGGCCAAGACCGTTACCCTGTTTATTGATAGCTGCTACAGCGGTCAAACTCGTAATGGCGATGCTTTATTGGCAAATGCCAGACCGGTAAGCTTGAAATCCAAAAGCTCGGGCTACCCCGCGACGTTTACTGTGCTGACCGCATCGGCACCCGATCAGATTTCCTGGTCCAGCGATGAATTGGGACACGGCATTTTCAGTTACTATGTGATGAAGGGCATGGAAGGCGAGGCAGATGGAAATCAGGATGGCAGGCTGACTTCCGGCGAGCTGCATGCCTATCTGCTGGACAAGGTCAATCGGCAAGCAGCCATTCTGAACAGAAAACAGCAGCCACAGCTAATTGGCGATCCCGATCAGATTTTGATCAGCAAGTAATCAGATAGCCAGTCCTGCTGCATACACAGCGCGGTCTTCGACCGTGTGTCGTAGATTCGGGCCTAACTCTCCCATCAGGAAAAATTATGAGAACGGTAACAGCGCTTGTTTCCTTAGCCGTCTTTCCGACACTTGCACTCTTGTCTTCACCAGCATGGTCGGAACAAAAAAATCCCCTAAAGCGACCGCTTTGCACTAAAGCAGATTATCCGCTCAAGCTGGGTGAAGAGCGCGCTGCAAACGGTTACGCATGCTGGGGTCGCTACATAGTGTCCTCGGATCTGGTATACAAAAACGGTGTCTACGAGGGAGAATTCCTGAATGGTAAGTTTCACGGTCTCGGTACTTATCAGTTCAAGGCAGGGAAGGGAAATCGTGGTGATCGCTATGTCGGACAATTCAATGAGGGTCAGATGACCTCCAAAGGTACGTATTACTTCGCTAATGGTGAGAAGTACATTGGAGATTTTCAGGGGAGTCAGCGTAGCGGTTTTGGTACTCAGTACATTAAAAACGGAGATCGTTTTTCAGGGGAATGGTTGAACGATCAGTTTCATGGCCAAGGAAAACTGACGTTTCCGTTTGGTGAGGTTTACGAAGGTGCTTTTGCATTCGGTATGCGTAACGGTGAGGGCGTAATGAAATTTGCAGATGGATCCCTCTTCACTGGAACCTTCATAGCGGACCAACGTCATGGAATCGGTGTAGAAGTTCGCCGAGATGGCACGCAATTCGAGGGACTCTGGGTCGCTGACAAGCGAGAGGGCACTTTTATCGTAAAGCCCAAAAATGGTGGTAGCAGAGAAGTCTGGTTTGTCAAGGATAGAATAGCCGAATAAACATTTGACAAGTTCGTTCCATGGCGATCATGTCGCAGGGATTAGAACGCTGTACCGGCAAACTGCGAAACGATACCGGCGCGTCGGCTAGTACGCGGTCTGCAAGGAATACGCATTGCACAAGCGGCACCCTGTCCTCAAGAACAGGCTGCGCCCAACCATGCATCGAATAATGAAAAAAATAGACCTTTCACCCTGGCGCATCCGGCATGGATCAGCATGTGATTTACATGATTTCAGCACGCAGCCTGAAGGCGCATTGTCGCTCAATGAAGACGAAGTCAGGCAGCAGACACAAAAGCTATCTGCCCGCTTGAACAAGCTGCAGTCCAAATTGCATGCGGCGAACAGTCATGCTGTTCTGCTTGTCTTGCAGGGTATGGATACCTCGGGCAAGGACGGCGTGATACGCCATGTATTTGCAAACGTGAGTCCACTAGGTGTTCGCGCTGTGCCATTTTCCGCACCGGCCGAGGCAGAATTGAAACACGATTTTTTATGGCGCATTCACAGCAAGGTGCCGGCGCGAGGTGAGCTCGTCATTTTCAATCGCAGTCATTACGAAGATGTGCTGGTCACTCGCGTTCACAAGCTTATCGACAAGACTACCTGCAGCAAGCGCTATGAGCATATTTCACATTTTGAATCACTCTTGCATGACAGCGGTACGACGGTAGTCAAGTGCTATCTGCACATCTCGAAGGGTGAGCAGAAAAATCGGCTGCAACAACGTATCGACGATCCTGACAAGCACTGGAAACTGCAGCCTTCAGATTTTTCAGATCGTAAGCTGTGGCCCAAATTTATCAGTGCTTACGAGGACACTATCTCGGCGACCAGTACCAAAAACGCGCCCTGGTACATCGTCCCGGCAGATTCCAAACCGCACCGGGATCTCTTCATTGCCACGCTGCTGGTACAAACACTGGAATTGATGGATCTCACAATGCCCAAGCCGAATTTCTCGTTGGACGATGTGATATTGACGTGAGGCCGCATCTGACGCGCGCATGCACTTGCATTTCTGTTTGATGCGCTTAGTGATTCTTTGCCCATCCAGTTGCGCGTGTAATGGCTTCTTGCCAGCGCTCGAGGCGAGTTCGGCGTTCATCATCCGACATGCGCGGCTCGAATCGTTTTTCGCATTGCCAGTGTTGTGCCAGCGCGCTGTCGTTTTCCCAAAGTCCGATGGCCAGGCCCGCGAGGCTGGCAGCGCCAAGCGCCGTTGTCTCGGTGATCTCAGGACGCAGCACCGGCACGCCGAGTATGTCTGACTGAAACTGCATCAGCAAATCATTGCGTGATGCGCCGCCGTCCACACGCAGCTCGCGTATCGGCATGCCGGCGTCGGCTTGCATGGCCTGCATGACATCGGCGTTCTGGAGTGCGATACCTTCCAGTGCCGCGCGAGCAATATGCGCTGCGCCAGTACCGCGCGAGATGCCGACCAGCGTGCCGCGCGCATACGGATCCCAATGGGGCGCTCCCAATCCGGAAAAGGCCGGTACGAATACCACCCCGCCGGTATCCGGCACGCTCGCTGCCAGTGGCTCAATGTCTGCCGCACTGCGTACCAGCCCCAAACCATCACGCAGCCACTGCACCGCGGCGCCTGCGGCAAAGACGCTACCTTCGAGCAGATGATCTGTCGTAAGGTGGGATGTGCCGTGTACATCCCGCTGCAGTGTCCAGCCTACGGTGGTGAGCATCTGGTTGTGAGAAACCACTGGCTTGCCCGTATTCATCAGTATGAAACAGCCGGTGCCGTAGGTAGCCTTCACCATGCCGCGCTCAAAGCAGGCCTGACCGAAGGTTGCCGCCTGCTGGTCACCTGCGATGCCAGCGATAGGTATGGCAGCGCCAAACAGCGATACATCCGTATAGGCAGCGATACCACTGCTGGGTACCACGGTCGGCAGGACGGCGCTAGGCACATCAAAGAGCGCAAGCAGCTCGTCATCCCAGCACAAGTTATGCACATTGAAGAGCATGGTGCGCGAGGCATTACTGGGATCGGTGAGGTGCGCTCCGGAGAGTTTGAAAATCAGCCAGCTGTCCACGGTGCCAAACGCCAGTTCGCCGCGCTCTGCACGTTCGCGAATGACGGGGTCTTGATCCAGCAGCCAGCGTAGCTTGGTCGCAGAAAAATAGGCGTCTATCACGAGCCCGGTTTTTTGACGAATGAATTCAGCCTTGCCTTGCTCGCGCAGCAGATCGCAGGCACCGGCAGTGCGACGGTCTTGCCAGACGATCGCATTGCTGACAGGTTCACCGGTCTTGCGATCCCAGAGCAGGGTGGTTTCGCGCTGATTGGTGATCCCGATGGCGGCAATATCACGAGGCGCAAGATGCTGCTCTCGCATGAGCTGCCGCGTGACGGTCCATTGGGAATGCCAGAGGTCATAGGGATCATGCTCGACCCACCCCGGTTGCGGGAATAATTGCCGGAATTCCTGCTGCGCGATATGCCGCATACGGCCTTCGCGATCGAAGAGTACGGCGCGGGAGCTGGTGGTGCCCTGATCCAGAGCGAGTAGGAATTTTTCTGACATGGCGGGTTCAATCAGTTGCGGATGTTCGCGCGGGCCAGTATATCGCCTCTTGAAATCGTCTCAGGCGTCCTTACCTTGTGTGCAGACCAGACGCCTTCGGGGTTCGGCCCACAACTTCAACTTGCTCAATAGGAGATGAATAATGAACTACCCACTCGGACGCAACATTCTGCTAAGCACCGTCGGTTTTGACCGTTTGCTGGATGCTTTCAGTGACCTCGAAAACTCGCTACCGGAAAACAAGGCCGCGAGTTATCCACCCTATAACATCATCAAACGTGGCGAACATGATTACGTGATCGAGATTGCGGTGGCCGGTTTTCGCCGCGACGAACTCGACATTACTTTCGAAGGGCGCAAGCTGACCGTGACCGGCAAGGTCGGCGTCGAGCGTGGTGGCGAGTACCTGCATCGCGGCGTTGCCATGCGCGAGTTCACGCACAACTTCACGCTGGCTGAGACGGTGGTGGTGAATTCCGCCGATCTGGAAGACGGCATGCTGGTCGTGCGCCTGCAAAACGTCATCCCCGAAGAGAAAAAGCCTCGCAAGATATTGATTGGTGGCGATGCGAAGTATCTGGTGGAGGAGCCGGCTGAACGCGTTGCGGCGTGATGCGCATTTGACGCTGCAATACCCATTGGCGTCACGTCTGTATGGACAGGCGTGCGCTAATGATGATCAGCGGTTTGACGATACCTTCTTAAAGTGGTGCTGACCTTCTATTTACGCTGTTTCAATTCACATATTCGGATTTGTGTGTTCAACGAACCAGGAACATAGATCTGCTTCGGACAGGCTGCCTTCCGCAAGCTTCATAAAAGTCTCGTACAAATCATCCTGCGAGCAGCTGAGTTTCCAGCTATTGAGTCGGAGGAAGAGCAGGCTAATTACCAGTGCAGTTCGCTTGTTGCCATCGACAAACGGGTGATTCCTTGCAATTCCGTAAGCGTAGGCGGAAGCAAGGTGCGGTATCGGTGTGTTACTGCCGCCGTATAAAAAAATATGCCTCGGTTTCAAGATGGCCGATTCAAGCAAACCAAGGTCTCTGATGCCAGCGCCTCCGCCATGCTCTGCGAGCTGACGTTTGTGTATGGCGATCGCGGCTTCTTGCAGAATCCAGACAGGCTCGTTCATCGATTACAGCGCGAGCTTTCGAAGCATATCTCTGTTCTCACGCATGATTTCCTCCGCAACATCCATTTGTGCAGCGAAGTCGGGCCGGTAGGCTGAGAGTTCAATGCCCTCGGGCGTCTCAACTACGTAGAGCGTGTCCCCTTTGTCGACGCGCAATTTGCTCAGGATTTCCTTCGGCAAAACAACGCCGACCGAGTTCCCGACGGTGGTAAGTTTTAGAGTGTTAACCATAGCAAAACCCTATTTTTTCAGAATCTCAATGTTACAACGATCGTTATAACAACGTCAAGACGCACCCATCGCGCCTGTACTCGCAGGAACAAGGCTTCCCGGAACGGGAAATGGTGCTTCGCGGATCAGACCTTGCCGGTGTTCAGCCCGGCAAGTAGCTGCGGTACCAGTCAGCCC
>Ga0163212_1001257_pt1 | contig 11155 bp, 7 predicted proteins | sample Malawi_45m_30L_FD_113532 | JGI IMG/M metagenome (GOLD analysis project Ga0163212, IMG submission 113532) | Freshwater microbial communities from Lake Malawi, Central Region, Malawi to study Microbial Dark Matter (Phase II) - Malawi_45m_30L | ecosystem: Environmental > Aquatic > Freshwater > Lake ...
AACGAGTTCATGCCAGAAGGAAGTAGATGAAAAATGAAAAAGTAGAAAGGAAAATTACGGAGTCCTGGCGGCTCGGAACCCGACGTCGTTGGCGGTGTAGTCCGGGAACGTGGTGATGCGGATCGACGCACGGTTGTAGTAGGAGTCGACGTCCCAGCCCCCGCCACGGAAGACGCGGTACGAGCCCGTTGCTGGGCCCGACGGGTCGACCTGGGCGCCCGCCGCGTAGTTGGCGTAACGATCGTTCACCCACTCCCAGACATTCCCGAGCGTGTCGTAGAGACCGAACGCGTTGGGCAACTTGGTGGCCACTGGGCGAGTTCCACAGCCGGTGCCCCCTGAGCACGTGTTGTAGTAGAACCAAGCCAAGTTGGTCAGCGTGTTGTCATCGGTACTGCCGTTGTAGAAGGGCGTGGTCGTGCCGGCTCGGCAGGCAAACTCCCACTCGGCTTCCGTGGGCAAGCGCATGCCGGTTTGGGCCAGGAACCCCTGGATCGAGTTCCAACTCACTTGTTCGACGGGGTTGTTCGCGCCGGCCCAGTAGCTTGGGTTGTTGCCCATCACGGCCTGCCACTGCGATTGCGTGATCTCCGTGCGGCCCATGTAGAACGGCTGCGTCAGGGTCACCTGATGAACCGGCTGTTCAAAGTCGTAGCAACCGTACTGATTCGACCCCTGCGAGCACCCCATCTGGAACGAGCCCGGCGGGATGAGCACAAACTCGATCTGCGTGGCCGTGTCCTTCACGCGCCACGCCAAGCCGGTCGCCGAGATCGCGGCGCGGAGCGCGGGGTCGGTCACCACGGCCGGATCCGGCGTGAACTGCACCAGCGTGGCCCAGGTCGGGACGCACAGCCCACCGAACGCAGTCGGCCCCCAGTTGGCCAGGAGTATCGCCAGATCTGCGCCACCCACCTCGCCATCGCCGCTGAGGTCAGCGAACGGATCCTGCGCTCCCCAGAGCCCGAGCAGGAACCCAAGGTCCTTGCCATCGACCGCACCGTTGAGCCCGAAGTCACCGAGCGCGTACTCGCAGGCGTCAGGCGTGCAGTTGGCGTTGTCGTCAGCGGCGCCGTCCTGGAACACCTCGCACCGGTTGAGCCGGCCGTCACCGTCACAATCGCCGTCACGGCCGGCCGCCACGTCGCAGGTGTCAGGGATGCCGTTGCCATCGCAATCGGGCACCGTGCCCTGCGCCAGCTCGTAGTCATCGGGCAATCCGTTGCCGTTGCAGTCCTCGCAGGAGTCCGGCCGCCCATCCTGATCGATGTCGTTCGAGGTGCCGCCGGCGATGTCGCAGGAATCCGGGACCCCGTTCGTGTTGCAGTCCGGCGCGCCGCCGGCGATGTCGCACGCATCCGGAACGCCATTGCCATTGCAGTCAGGCACCGCGCCGCTGGCGATCTCGCAGGCATCGAACACACCGTTGGTGTTGCAGTCCGGCGCGCCGCCAGCGATGTCGCAGGCATCTGGCACGCCATTGCCATCGCAGTCGGCAGCGGAACCCGAGGAGATGTCGAAGTCATCGGGAACTTGGTTGGCGTTGCAGTCGGGCTCGCAGGAATCCGGCACACCGTCGACATCCACATCCGCCGCACCGCTCGCGACATCGCAGGAGTCGGGGACGGCGTTCTGGTTGCAGTCGAGCTCCACACCCGATGCAATGTCGCAGGCATCGATCGTGCCGTTGCCGTTGCAGTCGGGCACGACCGTCACGCGGGCCGTGACCTCGGCAAAGGGCGAACTGCACTGCGCTGGGTTCACGAGCGAGTTGCCCTGAATGGTCACGGGCATCACCCCGGCCGGGCTGGCTGCAACCAGTGCGTTCCACTGCGATGCGGACAGCACGAACACAGCCGTGTCGGGCGTGGCCGGGCAATCCGAACCAACCTGGAAGAGCGTGGTCGTGATCGTGCCGCCCGCCAAACGCAGCGTGGCATATTCGGTGGCCAGATTGAAATCACCAACCGCCCGCACCGTGATGGTCACTGGGTAGAGCGTCGGCTCGACTCCCGTGAGCGTGCCGGCCGTGGTCACCCCGGTCCCGATCGCGCCCATGTTGCCGGTCGAGAGCAGGACTGAGGACTCGCACGCATCGCCGGTGCCGTCGGCATCGCAGTCCGCCTGATCCGCGTTGGGCACCAAGGGGCAGTTGTCGGTCGAGTCCGGGACGCCATCGGCATCGCCATCCTGCGCCCACACGGGGCTGGAAGCAAGGAGTGACAGCGTCAAGGCCAACAGCGCGGCTGGGGTGCACCCGGTCAACATGGCGGATCTCCTGGTCTAGAACCATACCCCCACTCCGTGATCGATCAAAGGCCCCTGCGTGAATCGAACGCGAATCCCGACGCCCGCCGATGCTCACCCGCTCACAGCCCCTCGGCGGGTACCGGCCGTGCCCCTTGCAAGCGCCGCGATCTGCACTCTTGACCCCCTCAAGTGACTTCGGAGTGGTGTCAACAAGGAGTGTTTCGCAGGGCGCTGCCATCTGCGGAGACTCGAGCTCGTCCGGAGCGACCGAGCGGTTCCGAGGTCGCGCAAGGACGAGCGCGAGCACACCAGTGGCCAGCGCGGGTTCGGCCCGCTCACCCCCTCACAACCGTCGGCGCGCGCCGGTCGCGCGCTGCATGTCGCGCTTGGCTTCCTTCTCCTTGATGTGCTCGCGCTTGTCGCCCTTCTTGCGGCCGAAGCCGACGCCGACCAGGACCTTGGCGCGGCCCTTGACGAAGTAGATCTTGAGCGGGATCAGGGACGCCCCCTTGGCCTTCTGCTGGGTGGCCAGCTTGTCGATCTCGCGCCGGTGGGCCAAGAGCCGCCGGACCCTGGTCGGGGCGTGTTGGTGCTGAGGCAAGGCTTGGGGGTACTCGGCGATGTGGACCCCGTGCAGTTCCAGGCTGACCGGGACGGCCTTGGCCATCACGAACCCCTGATCGAGCTGGACTTGGCTGTTCCGGAGGCTCTTCACCTCGGTCCCGAGGAGCTCGATCCCGCACTCCAGCGTGTCCTCGATGGCGTAATCATGGCGCGCACGACGGTTCTCGATCGTCGGCTCCCGGGTCGTGGAGCGCTCCTTGGCGGCCATCGGGCCAAGGCTACCCCTGAAATGGCCAAAAAGTGGCCTCTGGCGGTCGCCAAGTCTTCACACTCGGGCAATACTCCAAGGGTCCGGAACAGCGGTGCCTCCGGATCGATACCCCACGACCGGCATCACCTTGCCGGGTCTTCCAACTCATGGAGAAACGAATGCGCCCCACGCTCGGACTCGTCGCCGCACTGACCTTGACTCTGGCGCCCACCGCACTTGCGCAGATCGGTCAGCTCCCCCGCACCAGCCCTGCCGAGGCGCGCACCGCGTTCCTCGAAGCCAATGCGGGAACGGGCTTCTTCATCAATGACCACGGCAACCTCACGCGCGTCTATGGCCGCGCGTTCAGCCATGGCAACAGCCCGGTCGAAAGCGCCGCGGCGTTCGTCGCGCAGCACGCGTCGATCTGGGGTGCCGATGCGTCGCAGCTGCTTCCGATCGGTCCGTGGGGCGAAGGCGCGCACATGATCCCGCTGATGTGGGATGCCGTCACTGACACCTACAACTTTTCGCTCGTGGGCTACACGCAGGCCGTGCACGGAGTGCCGGTCTTCCGCAGCAGCCTGCGCCTGCTCGTGCGCAACGAGGCTGGCTTCCCGCTCGTGCTCGCGTCGAGCGACCTCAAGGACCTTGGCACCTTCCCCGACACCGTCAAGGCGTTCATGGCCCTCGGCGCGCCGCTTGATCCTTCCCGCTACGCAAGCAAGCTGCAGAAGCGGCTCGCCGCCGCTGCGAACGATGTCCCCGCTGAACTCGTGATCTTCGCCGGCGAGGACGACCTCAAGGTCGCGCCGCGACTGGGCGTCAAGTTCATCGTCGACCGCGGCATGCCCGGCGACGAGGACTACGCGCGCCTGCTTTACATCACCGATCCCGCGACCGGCGAGGTGATGTTCGAGGAAAACCAGGTGTGCTACGCCGATGCCACCGGCACGGTGCAGGGGCAGGCGACCCCAGGCTTCCAGGCCGATGCCTGCGCCGTCGAAGCCACCGCTCCGCTGCAGTACGCGGGCGTCTCGATCGGCGCCACCAGCGTCTTCGCCGATGTGAATGGCAACTTCGTGATCCCCGGGCAGACCGGGTCGGTCACGATCACCAGCACGCTGGCCGGCAAGTACTTCAAGGTCCTCAACGCCGCCAACGCGAATTCGACCCCGACTGCCTCGGCGACCGGTGCCGTGGGCACGCCGCTGAACACGATGTTCAACGCGGACAACCTCGCCGAGGCCGCGCGTGCGGAAGTCAATGCCTATCGCCACGCGAACATCGTGCGTGACTTTGCGCTCGCCAACAACCCGTCCTACCCGACGATCGCGAACCAGCTGAACTTCACGATCAACGTCCAGGTCAGCGGGACCTGCAACGCCTTCTACAACGGCAACTCGATCAACTTCTACCCCGCTGGCGGCGGGTGCAACAACACCGCCTTCAGTACCGTCGTGCACCACGAGTTCGGTCACCACATGGTGGCCTCGGGCGGCAGCGGCCAGGGCGCGTACGGCGAAGGCATGAGCGACTGCATGTCGCTGCTCATTAGCGATGACCCGCGGCTGGGCCTGGGCTTCCAGGCGTGCAACACCGGCATCCGCAATGCCGACAACACCTGCACCTATTCGTCCACTGGCTGCAGTTCCTGCGGCAGTGCGATCCACAGCTGCGGCCAGCTCATCTCAGGCTGCGTGTGGGACACGCGCGAGGCCCTGGGCATCAAGCTCGGCAGCGCGCCGGGCCTGGCGCGCACGAGCCTTCTGTGCGTGAACTCCATTCCCCTGCACACGGGTACGACGATCGCCGGTGACATCACCATCGACTTCCTGACGCTCGACGACAACAACAGCGACATCGCCGACGGAACGCCGAACTACAACGAGATCAACGGCGCGTTCACGCTCCACGGCCTGCCCGGCCCGGCTCTGCAGCTCCTGGCCTTCTCGTTCCCCAATGGAATCCCGGCCACGGTGTCGCCCGCAGGCAGCACCACGCTCGCCGTGAACGTGGCGCCGCTCGCCGGCACGCCGCAGCTCGGCAGCGGAACGTTCCACTGGCGTAACGGTGGTACTGGCTCGTTCGCCGCCGTGCCGATGACGCAGGGAGCATCCAACCAATACACGGTCCAGGTTCCTGCGACCACGTGCCTGAGCAACGTGCAGTGGTACGTGTCGGCGCGAACCACGACGAACTCCACCGTCACCAGCCCGAGCACGGCGCCTGCCGCGTTCTACAGCTCTCTGAGCGCAGCGGGCGTAGACCAGGTGTTCGCAGATGCCATGGACACCAACACCGGTTGGGTCGTTGGTAGCGCGGGTGACACCGCCACCAGCGGCATCTGGACCCGTGTGGATCCCATCGGCACGGCTGCCCAGCCCGAGAACGACGCTGGTGCAGGGACCCTGTGCTGGGTCACCGGCCAGGGCTCGGTGGGCGGCGCGCTGGGTGAACAGGATGTCGACGGTGGCACCACCACCCTGACCAGCCCGACCTTCAACATCGCCGGCTTCCAGGACGGCATCGTGTCGTACGCCCGCTGGTACTCGAACAACACCGGCTCGGCTCCGAACGCAGACTCGATGCCGATTGAGATCAGCAACGACGGCGGGTCGACCTGGGTGCAGATGGAACTCGTCACCGAGAACCTGAACGCGTGGGCGACCAAGAGTTTCCGCATCGGACAGTTCGTCACGCCGACCGCCACCATGAAGGTCCGCTTCCGTGCCCGTGACGAGGGGAGCGGTTCGTTGGTTGAGGCCGGTGTCGATGACTTCCGCGTCGAGGGCATCGGCTGCACGGCCAACAACCCGGCCGACATCGATGGAAACGGCAACGTCGACGGAGCCGACCTTGGCCTGCTGCTCGCGGGCTGGGGATCGTCCTCACCCGACCTGAATGGTGATGGCGTCGTCGACGGATCCGACCTCGGCCTACTTCTCGCCGCGTGGGTCGGCTGAGCGCGCCACATGGCAAAGTGATCCCAGCGGGCTCCGGCAATGCCGGGGCCCGCTGTGCTTATCGGGACAATGCACCGATCGAACTCATCGACTCGGACCTTCGCTATACTTGCCGCCCCTGCTTCATGCGCATGTGGCGAAATTGGCAGACGCGCCAGCTTGAGGTGCTGGTGGGGCAACCCATGGAGGTTCGAGTCCTCTCGTGCGCATTGACCGTCGCGGATCCCGCGACGGTCTTTCTCTTTCGACATGCCGCCGCGATGCTCGCCATCGTGCTGCGGCCGAGTTCCATCCACCCCATCCGCGCATGACCAGTCTTCCCGTCGCCCATGAACCCACGCTGCGCGTGAACGAGATCTTCCACTCGATCCAGGGTGAGAGCACCTGGGCTGGCGTGCCGATGGTCTTCGTGCGGCTGACTGGCTGCCCGCTGCGCTGCCATTACTGCGATACGAGCTACGCCTTCCGCGAGGGCACGACCGTGCCGGTGGCTGCGCTGCTCGACCGCGTGCGAAGCTTCAGCTGCCGGACGGTGGAGTTCACGGGCGGCGAACCGCTGGCGCAGCGCCACGCGTTCCTCGCCATGGCCACGCTCTGCGACGAGGGATTCACCGTGCTCGTCGAGACCAGCGGATCGATCGACATCACGCCGTGCCACCCGAGCGTGATCCGCATCCTCGACCTGAAGACCCCCGGCAGCGGCGAAGAGGACCGCAACCGCTGGGCAAACCTGGCGGACCTGCGGCCGCGCGACGAGGTGAAGTTCGTGATCACCGACCGCGCGGACTACGAGTGGGCGCGTGAGATCGTGCTGCGTGAGCGGCTCCATGAGCGCTGCAACGCCGTGCTCTTCAGTGCAGCGCACCGCCAGGCTGGCGACGCCGACATCCGCGGCTGCGAAGGCTTGTCGCACCGCACGCTCGCGGAGTGGATCCTTGCGGACCGCCTGCCCGTGCGGCAGCAGGGCCAGTTGCACAAGATCATCTGGGATCCGTCGACCCGCGGGGTCTGAACCCGCGACAGCGATCAGTAGACCCAGCCCTCGATGAGCGCTTCCTTCGGCGCCACCGTGGGTGCGGGCTCGAGCGCAAGCACCAAGGCATCGAGCAGATCGCCCTCTTCGTCGGCGATGGCCTGCTCGCCAACCGATTCAGGCACGATCAGCCCTGCGCGCACCGCTCGGGAGAGGATCTCCTCGCGGACCTCGCGCGGCCGTTCACCCTTGCCCTTGTAGCCCTTGTGCGGCCAGCCACGGCGCTGCAGGTCGCTCGCTGGGCAGCTCTCGCACACCACGGTCTGCATTCCTGGGGAGCCGGCAACCACCGGCTCGATGCGGACACCCTCGGCCGCGAGCGGCAGCAGGATCTCGCAGATGAAGGTCCAGGTCTGCTTGAAGACGCGCAGGTTCGTCGGTGGCATCGGCGTGCGGAGCTCGTGATCGCACGCGCGGCGCGGCTCCTGACGCGTCAGCGTGCGCAGGCCACCACGCCAATCTCGCGCACCTGCGAATCCCGCCATCCAGTCGGCGCCGCCCTTCCAGCCCTGCACGCCGGCTTCTTCCAGCGTGGGCGCAGCAAGGCCCATCGGCGCATCGATGCGCCAGAGATGCGGACGGCCATCAGCCGCGCTCGCTCGAATGCGCTCGAGCAGGCCCTTGCGATCGGCGCGCTCGACCTGCACCGGTGAGGTGCGACCGTGCCGCGTGGCGATGCGGATCTTGTGCGCACCGCCGGAATCGGCACCGCTGAAGTCAACGCCGTGAATGATGAGCCAACGTTCCATCCCGACGAGCCTATCCACCCCGGCGAGAGCCCGACGTCAGTTCATCGAGCCGCAGCTGCTGGCGTTCTTGCCGCATGGGCAGCAGCCGCCGGTGTGCACATGCGTGCTGCCGACGGGCGAGCCGCCGACGCCGAACACGCTGTGCCGACGCTTGAAGGTGCGGCCCTTGCCGGCGGGATCCTCGACGGGACCGTCGGCATCCTTCATCGGGCGAAGCAACTCGATCACCTCGCCGTCCTCGATGCACTCGTACTCGTATAGGGGCATGTCGGTCAGGATAGGCGAGGACGATGATCGAGCGAAGCGTCGTCGCGGCGATTGCGCGCGGGCTTGCCCTTGGGCGCCTTCGCGCGCGACGGTGCGCCAGCGCGCCGGCCAGCGCTCTCGCGCGAGCCCCGCCCGGCCCCGGCCTTTGCCGGACCGCGCTCGGCACGGGCCTTCGCGGAGAGTTCGCGCGTGCGCTGCGCGCGGCGCTCGAGGCGATCGCTCTTCTCATTGCGGCGCGAAGCGCGGATGCCGCGGCGCTTGCGCACCGGGGCACCACCTTCGTTGCGCTCGGCGCGTTCACGGCGACGGTGGATCGTGGCGGCATCGGCAAAGGCATCGCGACGGACCTGATCGAGTTCCTCGGCCGTGAGATCGCGCCACTCGCCCACGGCAAGGCCCTTCAGGCGAAGCGGGCCCATCTTCACACGCCGCAGCTTCTTCACCGGGTGCCCGAGCGCGAGCAGCATGCGGCGGATCTGGCGATTGCGGCCCTCGAAGAGCTCCATGTACAGGATCGTCTTCTGCCGGTCGCGCGCGATCACGTCGAGCCGTCCGGCCTTGGCCTTGCGCCCGGGGCCTCGCTCACCATCGCTGAGGAAGACCCCTCGCTCGAGGCGGGCCAGATCCTCTTCCGAGAGTTGCCCCGCGACCGTCACCTCATAGCCCTTGTGCATCTCGTAACGCGGATGCGTGAGCCGGTTGGCGAGCTCGCCGTCGTTGGTCATGAGCAAGAGGCCCGATGAATCCATGTCGAGTCGGCCCACCGGGTAGAGGCGCAAGCCGCTCGGATGCTCGACCAAGTCCACGGCGCACGAGCGCCCTTCGGGGTCGCTGTTGGTGCAGACCACGCCCTTGGGCTTGAAGAGCAGCACGTACGCCACCCGTGAGTCCCGTCGCACGCGTCGGCCGTCGGCGACCACCTCGTCCTTGACCGGATCGATCCAAGCGGGCAGGCTCGCGACCAGCGTGCCGTTCACCTCGACGAGGCCCTCGGCGATCATCTCTTCGCAACGTCGACGGCTGGCCACGCCCGCATCGGCAAGGAACTTCTGCAGGCGGACGCCGCGCGCGGCGTCGGTGAAGGGATGGTCGGCCTTGGGCATGCGTGCAAGTATGACCGCTATCCTCGTCGCATGCACGGCGAAACACTGCTGGTCCTCATGCTCGCTGCGCAGGATGCGCCCACCGGCACGCTCGGCACCGGTGAGCGGATCGCGCCCGCACCGCCCGCACCCGCCGCGCTGGTCGACCCGTTCGCAGCGGACTCGATCATCGGTGCGGCGATCGCCGCGCATCGACTCGCGGAACCGCTGCGTGCCACAGCCGGGTTGATCCGTCGGTTCGGCGTCGAGCGCCGCGATCCCAACGATGCACCTTGGGTCGTGCGATGCTTCGACGAGCCGTGGCTCGTGGCGGACGTCGCCCGGGCCACCACCGCGCCGATCCGCTCAGGCTTGCCGCCGATGCAGAGCCTCGCGGTGTCCGCGGCGCAGGCCCTCGGCCAGCGCTACGAGCCCTCGGCCGGCCAGGGCACGCTGCCCATGGCCGACACGCAAGGTGCGATCTTCGCCTTGGATTTCCTCGCGAATGGGGCGCGGGTGCACCGCGTGGCCCTGCTCGATCCGGTGCTTGAGCGGCTCGGCTGCGACCGGGCCGAGTTGCGCCGCCGTGCGATCGGCCTTGCCGAACGCAGCGCACGATCCGTGCTGCTCGATGGACCGGAACTGGAACAGGACCTTGCCCTGATCCGCGCGAGCACGGCTGCGGGATGGCCTGCCGTGCCGGCGCTGCTTGCGCACCTTGATGCAGAGCTGCCGCGCGGCATCGACTGGCCTGCGCAGGAAGCAGCGCCGATTCCCGATCCGCTCACGGGCAAGATCGACGGTGCGATCCTGGCTGCCGAGATGGTCGATGGACTCGGTTGGGTCGTGGTCGGCAGCGCGGGCCCCAATCGCTACGACATGGACGCGATCGCTGCCGTGCTCGACCCGGGCGGCGATGATCGATACGTGTGGAGCCTTGGCGGTGCCGTCGATTCGGTCGTCGTCGACCTTGGTGGCAATGATCGATACGAGGGTGGTGCGGTCGGCGGCCCGGGCTCCGGCATTGCGTGCCTCGCGGCCATCGATGATCACGGCGGCAACGATCACTATCGAGGTGGGCTGCTGTCGATCGGCGCCGGTGCGTTTGGTGTCGGCCTGATCCGAGACCGCGGAGGCGACGATCGCTACGAGGGCGGCGCGTGGAGCATCGGCGCAGCGATGTATGGCGCCGGCATCGTGCTCGATGAAGGCGGCGCCGACGATGTCCGTGGCGGCACGCTCTCGCAAGGGGTCGGCGGACCGCGCGGGATCGGCGCGCTCATCGACCGTGCAGGTGATGATCGCTACATCGCGGACTTCGGCGCACCGAGCGTGTACGGCACACCCGCCACGAACTTGGCCTTCAGCCAGGGCGTCGGCTACGGCTTCAGGCGCTACGCCGCGGGCGGCATCGGCATCCTCTTCGATGCCGGCGGCGACGATCGCTACGAGGGCGGCGAGTTCGCGCAGGGCGGCGGCTACCTGCACGGCCTTGGTGTGCTGCACGACGCGGGCGGCCGAGATCTCTACCGAGCCGATCGATACAGCCAAGGATTTGCAGCGCACATGGCGTTCGGCGCCCTGCTCGACGATGCCGGCGACGACGTCTACTGGGGCCGCACGGCCGCCAACCAAGGCGCGGCATGGGATGCCTCGAGTGCGGTCCTCGTCGATGCAGCCGGCAATGACCACTACCGCGGCAGCGTGCTCACGCAAGGATCTGGTGCCATGCAGGCGATCGGCATGCTGCTCGACCTGGCCGGCGACGATCGCTACGACGCCCCTGGACCGTACGCGCGGGGCGAGAGCGGCAACAACACCTACCACTGCGCCACGGGGGTGCTCTCGTTCAGCCTGCTGCTCGATGCCGGGCCCGGCGCTGCGCGGATCGGCGACGGCGTGGCCGCCGGTATCACCGTCACGGGCTCGTCCAATGCAGAGCAGCCCTGCGAAAGCAGGCTGCACGGCATCCGCATCGTGACCCCGTCCGTGGT
>Ga0163212_1001266_pt1 | contig 11114 bp, 6 predicted proteins | sample Malawi_45m_30L_FD_113532 | JGI IMG/M metagenome (GOLD analysis project Ga0163212, IMG submission 113532) | Freshwater microbial communities from Lake Malawi, Central Region, Malawi to study Microbial Dark Matter (Phase II) - Malawi_45m_30L | ecosystem: Environmental > Aquatic > Freshwater > Lake ...
GAACTGGGGACCGAACTGGGGGCCGAACTGGGGGCCATGTAGGTCTTTCCCGGTTTCGATAGCGAAATTTACCAAAAGGTAATGGCATAACCCCAATCTTGGTGTTAGGTTGCAGAAACGGACGGCGTGCAAGGCGCCGCGCTGTGTGTTGTTACTAGGCCCAGTTGCTACCCATGCGTTACGGAGAAAGATCACCATGACACCCCGAATGACTCGGACGTTTGTTGCCTGTGCAGCCGCTGCTTCCTGTGTGTTGGGCTCGGATGCCCTTGCGCAGGTCTCCTCCGTCGCCCTCGGCGAAGTCCGTGTGGACCAGCCTGGACTTGATCTCAGTGAATATGTTGAACTTCGTGGGCCGGCTGGCACCTCGCTCGCAGGGCTCTTTGTGGTGGTGATCGGCGATGACGACTTCGCAACGCCCCCCTCGCAGAACGGTCGGATTGAGTCAGTCGTTGCGTTGCAAGGATCGATTGGCGCGTCGGGGGTGTTCGTGGTGGCGGAGTCCACCTATCAGTTCGGCACACCTGATCAGGTGGCAGTCCTCAACTTTGAGAACCCAGACAATGTCACCTTCCTGATTGTGTCCGCCTTCACTGGGGTCGATGGGCAGCTTCTGGATACGAACTTTGACGGCACACTCGATGTGACGCCGTGGGGTGAGCTGGGTGATTCGGTGGCACTCGTCTCCACGCCGCAACCAGATGGCATCACCAGTGACTTTGTCTATTCAACGACACGTGTCGGTCCGTCCGGAGCGACAACACCCGCGCACATCTGGCGATGTTCCGATACGAATGCGTGGAATGTCGGCGTGCTCGATCCGGCCGACCCAGCAGACACTGCAGGCGAAGCGAATCCAACCTGTGGAGGCGGCGGTGGTGGCGGGACGCTTGCGTTCAATGAGATCCGCACCAAGATGCCTGGGAATGATGTGGACGAGTACGTCGAGTTCATCGGTACGCCTGGCAGTTCGCTCGCAGGTCTGACATACATCGTGCTGGGAGACCGTGCAGCAACGTCGACTGTGCCGGCGGATTACAGGGGCATTGTCGAGATGGCGTTGCCGCTCGATGGCGCAGCAGTGCCAAGCGATGGGTATTTGCTCATTGCCGAACCTACGACCACATTGACAGAAGCCGACTTCATCACGCCGCCCGATGGTCTCAACTTCGAAGACAATTCAACGCGACGCACTCACCTTGTGGTGCGCGGTTGGAATGGGACCGTTGGCGCAGATCTGGACGCAAACGATGACTGTACTGTCGATGGAACGCCTTGGACGGAAGTCGTGTGCAGTGTGGTCATGTTGGGCTTCTACACCACCGATTGCAGTTACGCGACCGATCTCATTCCTGCTGATGTGACCTTGACAGGGACCTACAGCGCGGCGCACGCATACCGTTGTGTTCCGACTGGTGAATGGAAGGTTGGCGCATTCGACAACACTGCTGGCGGCGATACGCCTGGCGCACCGAACCGATCCTGCACCGCGGGACCCGTGCTGGAGTGCGGTGAGGCGGGTACGGGGCTTTGCTCTGTCCCCCACGCCAATCCCTACTGCGAGGATGCCAACTGTTGCACCGCAGTTTGCTTGGTAGATACCACCTGCTGCACAACGGGATGGGACGCCGACTGCGTTTCGCAGGCAGCCACAAGTTGTGCCGCGTCGACCAGTTCCTGCGAGTTTGTTGACGCCCGGTTCAACGAGATTCGAATCGATATGGCAGGCACAGACACTCTTGAATTCATCGAGATTGCCGGAACACCTGGACTGTCTCTGAATGACTTGACTGTCATCATCATTGGTGATGGCACCACGCAGGCAAGCGGTTTTATCGAGCGGGTGCGTGCATTGACAGGGGTTGCCATTCCATCAGATGGAACGCTGCTGATTGGAAATCCGGCCACGAACCCCGATGTCGGAAATGGCGCTGGCACCGGTGGCGCCAATGTGAACAACGACTGGATCGAAAACGGCGACAACATCACCATCATGCTTGTCCGCGGCTTTAGCGGCGCCATCAGCACTGACCTCGATCCAAACGATGACGGGACCTTCGATTCCACCCCGTGGATTGAAGTTGTCGACTCTATCGCGTTGATCGAGTCCCCAATCGTCCCGCCCAATGACACCGAGTATGCCTACGGAAGCAACCGTATCGGGCCGGATGGCGTCAATGTCCCGGGCCATATCTGGCGCTGCCAAGACACGGGCTGTTGGAATATTGGTCTCTTCGGGATTGCTGCCAATCAGTCTGCTGGCAACGAGACTCCAGGCGCCAACGGGCAGGACTGCGAAGAATCATCCTGCACAGGGGATCTCAACTCCAGCGGCACGGTGGATGCATCGGATCTCACGATCCTTCTTGCCAACTGGGGCAACTCGGGCGCAGGCGACATCAATAACGATGGCACGGTCGGTGGATCTGATCTCACCATCCTGTTGGCCTCTTGGGGCGCTTGCCCTCCCTGATCGTCGGAACACCCGCTGAGTGTTCTCCGCACAGAACCTGCTACCGTTGACGCGGTGCAGGCTGTGTATCAGGAGATTTCGCGCTTCGGTTGGCTTATCCGCGACTCGACAAGCGAGTTTGGACGCTTCATTCTCTTCACGGTCGATGTGATAGCTCGCTTTGTTGCCGCTCCGACACGCTGTATGCGTTGGTCGCTGCTCGGTCCGCAGTTCTACGCGGTTGGTGTCGCGAGCATCCCTGTCGTTGCGATCACGGGTGCGTTCATCGGCATGATCCTGGCACTTGAGGGCTTCGCGCAGTTTGCCGCTCTTGGGCAGGAGTCGCGCCTCGGTAGCGTGATCAACATCTCGGTCACCAAGCAGATTGGCCCCGTGCTTGCTGCCGTCATGGTGGCAGGGCGAGTGGGCGGAGCGCTTGCAGCTGAGCTGGGAACCATGTCGGTGACGGAGCAGTTGGATGCCATGCGTGCAATGGACGCGGATCCGCTTCGGATTTTGGTCGCTCCTCGCGTCATTGCTTGCATCATCATGACACCGCTGCTGACCATTTACTCGGACTTGCTCGGTGCCTGGGGCGCATGGTTCGTCACGGTCGGCGTGTACGGGGTTTCGAGTACGGACTACTGGTACTTCACCGCACAGGTGCTTGAGTGGTGGGACCCCGTCTCCGGCCTGCTGAAGTCTGTTGCGTTCGGTGCGGCGATCGGATTCATCTCCTGCTACAAGGGGTTCACATGCTCGGCTGGAGCGCAGGGCGTTGGGCGCGCCGCAACAGCGAGTTTCGTGTCAAGTTTCATCGCGATCATCATCATCAACCTTGTGCTCGCGAAGTTCTTTGGCAGTCTTGGCATACTTGTCACAGGTTTGCGGACGTCCCTCATTTCATGATGCAGCGTGCGGCACGACCTGCTGCTGCGCACGGAGGGCTGTGGATGTTGATCTGTCTACTTACGCTTCCCTGCGCTGCGTTGGCTCAGGTTGCAGATGCCCCCACAGAGTGTCCGCTGGCGCAGACTGAGCCTGCGTCCCCACCGGATGGGCGTCCACCACTCGGACCGCTTCGGCGAACCACTTCGCGGTTGTGGGGTGTGCAGTTGACGGTTTCGCTGCCGCCGATTGTCGTTCCCGCCAACGTCTCCGAGGCAATCCTGATTCCCGTCACCCTGCTCGATACATGGTCGATTGCGGACGTGCGTTCGTTTTCTGCGCGCATGAGCATTAATCAGAGGCCGATCGCGCCTGCACTCACGCCGCTCACCATTCTGCAGCGACCCGGGCGTGAGTCGCAGGTCGAGGTCCCGATTCCAGACATCAACCGTACGCCACTCGGACTGCCCACGGGACCGGATCCTGGCATGCAGGTGACACTTGATCTTGAATGGACCGTGGAGTGCTTTTCTGTTGCGCTCGATGAAGCCGCGGCGATGCGGATTGGGTGGCCACAGTCGTGGCCCGATGAACTGGCGCGGTGGCGAGGAGCATCCGCCGGAATCGATCCCGCCGATCCCACGCTCGGTCCGCTGAAGGCCGCGGTTCGCGCCGCATGTGGAGGGGATGCACCCCCGCTTGCCGCCGCGAAGGCATGCGTTCGAGCGGGCAGCCAATCGCTGCGAAATCCAAACTTTCGTCAAGGGAGCCCCATGGGTGTGTTCACCCGTGGCGTGGAGATTCGCGGCGCTACCGCCGCCCTGAGGGACCAGCAAGGCACGGTGGCTGATCTCACCTGCATTTGTGTTGCGCTCCTGCGTTCAGTCGGTCTTCCCGCACGAGCAGTGATTGGTCTTGCCAACGAGAGTGATGGTCCGGCGCAGAGCACCTCGGACAAGGAACTGACTGTCTGGGGTGAAGTCTGGTTGCCGCAGTGTGGGTGGGTTCCCTTTGACCCCGACCGAGTACGCGGTGGCGTCGGCGCCAATGCACCGCTCGTGCAGCGATGGGGTGGTTTCGGAACGGAAGCAGACTGGGAGCAGTGGATTCCGATCACCCATGAAGTCAACATCTTTCGGCCCACTCCCCCAGGATCGGCAAATCTTGCAACGGTGGCTGCTCTGTGCAGGTTGAAGACGCAGGTGTCGAGCGGTGTGGTCGGTCCGATTGACATTCTGCTGCAGACACGCGTGGCGAATCGCGGACGACCGCAGCGCTGATCGTGACGGTGGTGATGCAGAGGCCGCTCATCGCCAGCGGAGTGCCGCTGGCTGCAGTTCTGATGCGATGATGTGAACGACCTCGCCACGACGCTGCAGTGCGCCATGCACGACAAGCGCATGAGCCATGCGACCGATCACTCGGTGTCGTTCCCACACGGCTGGACGCACGATCACATTCACGGATCCACTCTCATCTTCGAGCGTGAGAAATACGATCCCCTTTGCAGTCGATGGACGCTGTCGCATAGTGACGAGTCCAGCAACGGCCATGCGCGTTCCATCCGACAGCATGCTGCTTTCGAGCAGTGTGCCGCAGGGAGTGACGCCGCGTCGCTCGAGTGCAGAGCGAATGAAAGCCATCGGATGCGACTTCAGCGACAATCCGCTTTGCCTGTAATCGGCGGCAACTTCCGCTGCTTGTGTGAATGCTCGCAGGTCATCGCTCGGTCGATCAGCGAACAGCCCACCTGCCGACTGCACATCCGCTTCCGAGCCCCGCGAATCGGTTCTGATCCGCGGCGCATCAAGCGCCGCAAGACTGAACAACGAGGGCGGCATACGACCGAGTTCCTGCACCTGCCAGAGCGCCGTCTGTCGTGGAAGCCCCATGCCCTGCAGCGCATCCGCACGCGCGAGCAGCTGCAGTACCTGCGCCGAAACGCCACTCGCGCGCTGCAGCGCCTCCACACTTGTGCGTGCGGCTGACGCGCCTCGTACTGCAAGGATCGCCTGAGCATCCATAGCTGCGAGTCCTCGAACCATCCGAAGTCCTAGCCGCAGTGCAGGTCCGCCGGCGCCCCACGACTGCGGCGGCAGTCCGACCGTCGAGCGCATCACACCCCCTTCAAGCGTGCAATCCCACTCGCTTGCCAGAATGTCGATCGGGCGAACTTCGACACCATGCCGCCGCGCATCTTGCACGATTTGCGCTGGCGCATAGAAGCCCATCGGCTGACTGTTCAGGAGCGCTGCCGTGAACGCCGCGATGTGATGACGTCGCAGCCACGCCGATGCATAGACAAGATGCGCGAAACTCGCCGAATGACTTTCTGGGAATCCATAGCCTGCGAACCCTTGAATCTGCGTGAATACTTGTGCCGCAAAAGTGCGCGAGTAGCCGCGTGCGAGCATGCCGCCTTCAAGCCGTTGGCGGAAGTGTTGCAGCAGAGGCCCGCTGCGCTTCCATGCGGCAATCGAGCGCCGCAACTCATCCGCCTCGCCTGGCGTAAACCCTGCGGCGACGATTGCGAGTGCCATTGCCTGCTCTTGAAAGAGCGGGACACCGAGCGTGCGTTCCAAGATCATGCGGACTGAATCATTTGGGTACTCCACCTGCTCAAGGCCGGCGCGACGACGCAGATAGGGATGAACCATGTCCCCTTGGATGGGACCGGGTCGTACAAGCGCGACTTCGATGACGAGGTCGTAGTACGTGCGCGGCCGGAGCCGCGGCAGCATCGCCATCTGTGCACGGCTTTCCACCTGAAACACGCCGACCGTGTCGGCGCTGCACAGCATGTCGTGTGTGGGCGAATCGTCGGGCGGAATCTCATGCAGCGCCAGTTCACGAACGGTAGCGCCGGCGCACGCGCCGATCACCGGACGCCCCACCAGTTCAAGTGCCTTCCGAATACACGTGAGCATCCCCAATCCGAGCACATCCACCTTCATCATGCCAAGTGCATCAATGTCATCCTTGTCCCACTCGATCATCGAGCGCGCGTCCATCGACGCATTACGGATCGGTACCGACTCGCACAGCAGATCATCCGTGATCACGAATCCGCCAGGATGCTGCATCAAATGTCTTGGAAACCCTTCGAGTTCTGCACTCAGCTTCAGCAGCAACCGCATCGATGGTGCCTGTGGATCGAAGCCGATGGCACGCACATCGTCATCATCGCTACGCTGCGAGAGCCCACTGCACAGACGCGTGATGGCATCCGCAGAGAACCCAAGTGCCTTGGCTACCTCGCGCAGCGCAAGTCGACGGCGATAGCAGACAACAGCTGCGCACAGTGCGGCACGTTCCCTGCCATAGCGCGCATAGATCCCCTGGATCACCTCCTCGCGCCGTTCATGTTCGAAGTCGATGTCGATATCCGGTGGTTCACGTCGCTCACGACTAATGAACCGCTCGAAGAGCAGACGAATACGAGCAGGATCGACCGCCGTCACGCCAAGGCAATAGCACACGACGCTATTCGCCGCAGCACCCCGTCCCTGACACAGAATGCCGCGTTGCCGCGCATCCTGCACGATGTCATGCACGGTGAGGAAGTACGGGGCATAGTGCAGTTCATCGATGAGTTCGAGTTCCCGTAACAGCTGCGCGTGCACTTCGGGGGGAACGCCATTCGGATACCGCTCATGGGCACCCTGCTCCGCCAACCGCCGCAGTCGGGTCGAAGACGACTCACCACCGCTGCACTCGCGTGGATAGGCGTAGCGGAGTTCCGCAAGGTTGAATCCGCGGCAGCGTTCCGCAACGGCACGCGCATGTGCGAGTGCGTGGGGCATATCGCGCCAGCGTTCATGCAGGACCGCCGGCGAACGCAGGTGTCGCTCCGCATTCGGCAGCGATTCGAGCCCGACCGCCGCAACCGTTGCGCCGAGGCGGATGGCGGTCAGTACATCATGAAGCGGCCGCCGCTGCGGCAGGTGAAAACGAACGCCTTGCGTTGCCGCCGCAGGAATGCCGCACGCCTGCGCCAATGCCAGGCACAACCGAAGGCGAGTGTGCTCCTCCGCTTCACCAGCACGCACGACGGCAAGTGAGACACGACCCTGCGCGCGAGCCGCGATCCCGCGCACCGTCTCCAGTGTGGACTGCGACAGCAGGGTGAGATCGCGCGGCGGGAGAATGAGTAGTTCAAGTCCCGCCGCATGTTCGAGAAAAGTATGGAGCGAAAGATGCCAGTCTGTGCGGCTCGTGACGCCCTCGGCATCACCACGCTCATGTCGCCGACCGACCGTGATGGCGCGGCAGAGCCCGGCGTAGGACGCGCGGTCCGTGGCAAATGCAGCGATCTCGATCGTGTGCGCTTCGGCGGCACGACTGTCGCAGCGGCGCACGGGTGGCGCACCCGTCCAAAGATCAAGACGAGCACCGATGCAGAGTCCAATGCCGTGCGCACGTGCAGCCACATGTGCACGCACTGCGCCCGCAAGCGTGCATCGATCTGCAATCGCGATCGATTCGTAGCCAAGCTCAGCGGCACAGCCGACCAACTCCTCAGGATGACTTGCCCCTTCGAGAAAGGAGAAGTTGCTCATGACATCCAGCTCGGCATGCGTCGTGGACATGCGTTCAACTCCACACGCCAAGCACAGTCCAACCATCGCGTGTCCTGCGAAGCCAGAGCCACCGCCCGTCGTCGCACTGCGCACGCCAGAAGTCGCCGCCTTCGTCGGGTGCCAGCGCGGCAGTTGCAGTCCACGGTGGTGCGATGCGTTCGGGACCATGCCAAGCGTGCACCGTATGGCTGTCGCCACGCCATCGAACCGAACCACCGCTCCCCAGTGTTACCGCTGCTGCTTCCGCTCGCCGCAGCAATAACGATGGTCGCCATGCCTGAACGACACGCGCACGGAGTGCCTGCGTTGTGGCACGGGCGTCGAACCCATGTCGAAGGACGGGCAGCCACCGCGACGCGCGCCGCGGACGATGATCCTCCACCAGCCCACAGCGCAGGACAGCATCGGCACCAAGACGCGCACACAGCGTGTCGATCCATTCGCCGATCGCCTCCTGCCGCATCATGCGCCCCATACGAAGCACGGCAAGCCGCAATCGCTCGACGCCAAGTCCCGCCTTCATCCCCTCAAGCGATGGCGCAATCATGCTGGTCATATGACGCGCGTTCGCACTCGGTGCGCCAAACACAAGACGTCGTGTCCAGCGCGGGGCATCCGCACAGTCTGCGGCGAGTTCGATCTCCCTCGCGCCGCGTTCAAGTGCATGCAGTTGAACGCACACCGCACCGACAAGTTCCTGCATACTGATCTGCAGCACATCGAGAGCCACGACAGGACCGTCCAATATCCGCTCTGCGACAGGGAGCGGCCGCGGACGAACTGGTTCGATGTGCTGCACGGCACGCCCGAATGCCTGATCGAGCCGTCGCAGCGTGTATGCGCCGAAACGTGAGGCGAGACTCGCGCGTGTACAGCGCAGCAGATCGCCCACGCGGCGGATATTGACTTCATGCATCCGTTCGATGACCTTGCGTTCGATCCGCAGGCTGCGCACAGGACATGCTTCGAGCGTGCGCGGGGCATTCGGCATTCGGCGTGCGGTGGCAAGCGCGACTGCTGCCGCTGCATTTGCGGCGCATGCAATCCGCGCTGTGAATCCCCGTGCACGCATCGCATGACGCACGCGCTGTTCGAGTGCAGGCTCGGATGGGTGAATCCGTTCACAGCCTGTGATGTCGATCAGGACCACAGGCATTCCTGCGCTCGGCTCCATCATCGTGATGGGCGAGAAGCGCTGACACCAGACCGCACAGGCACGAAGCATCGATGCATCACGCTCTGGCACATGCGGCAGTTCCACGCGGGCACCGCTGCAGATGGCGCGTGCCTGCACAAGCGACATGCCGCGCAGCACGCCGATCGCCGCCGCACCCCTGCAGCAGTCATGCACAATGCGCGCACCATGCGATTCAGTGATCACCAGCACTGCCGTCTCACTTCCGATGGCGACGCCCTGCCGGCGCGCAGTGCGCCGGGCACATTCCGCAGACCAGCGCGGGAATGCCACCGCGAGCATTCGCCGCTGCAGCGGCTGCATCGCGTTCGGAGCGATCATGGTTGCAGCTCCATACCGAAGCCGACATCCGAAGTGTCGACATGCGGCGATGCGCCGCTCCATGACCATGTTGCTTCGATTCGATGTATGCACTGTCCAACCGCATGTGCCATCGCCCCGCGCGCGCGCAGCAGTGCCGCGTTCCACACAGGCGCCTCGCCTCGCTCGTCCGCGCTGTGACCAAGCGCGCGTGCGGACAGCACACCAGCGACCTGTGGCGGCGAAGGCGAAACACCCCAGCGTGTTGCCGCTGCGCTTGGCGTGAGGCGTTCATGCCATGGACGCACAGCCAAGGCAAGCACTGCAGGTCGACCATCACCGCGCGCAGCCGCCAACTGCAGGCGCCGACTGGCAACCATCGAAAATCCACTTGCATCAAACACGACCGCACAAATGCCATCGCATGCGAGCGACTGCTGGACTGCCCAGATGCGTTCATCCTTGGAACAGGCCGCGCCTGGATCGACAAAGAGCGAACGCTCGAGCAACAGACGCGATCCATCCCTGCGAATGCATGCACGTGGAGCGGGCCACGCGTGTCGTCCAACCCAAGCGACACGGCCATCCTGCACCGAATCGAGCATTCGCCAGCAGAGCGCGATCATCACGCCATGTGGCACTGTCCACGCGGCATGTCGCGCCTCGCGCCACATCCACTCGTGCACCACGCCGAGTTCGGCGGACATGTCAGCGCCCGTGCCGCTCGCGCAACGATCCTGCGATGGGCCTCCTGCAGCAGTGCGCAATGCGGGAAGCAATGCCGAAGACGACTGCACAAGAAGTGCAGCACGCTGCCGAATCTCGTCGGGAATTCCAGCCATGGGGATCCATGTGTTTGGTCTTTGTTAGGGTATCAGCAGGAACGGTTTGGTCAAGCCAAAGCCGTATGCGCCCTCCCAACCCACAGGCCCTTCGGACTGCGCGCGCCGCCGCGTTCTTTCAGCCTTGTTTGAGCAGATCTTCCTGAATGCTCGCCACATCGGGGCAGCCGGCGAGCGCCATCGCGCGGTCGAGTTCCTCGCGCAGGATCTCGAAGCATCTTGCCACACCCGCAGAGCCACCGCACGCAAGCCCCCAGAGCACGGGGCGACCCACCTGCACAGCCGTCGCGCCGAGCGCCACCGCACGCAGCACATCGACCCCGCGCCGAATACCGCCATCCACAAGGACTGGGACGCGACCATCCACCGCACGGACGACGCCTGGCAGCGCACGCGCCGTGGCGGGTGTGCCATCCAGTTGCCGTCCGCCATGATTGCTCACCACAACGCCGCGCACACCAGCATCGACCGCTCGCCGAGCATCATCGGCGCGGCAGATGCCCTTCGCATACACAGGCAACTTCGTCAGTCCGCACGCCCACTCCAGATCCTTCCATGTCACCGACGGCGAGATCGTCCATCCAAGCACCTCTGCGATGCCCACACCCGTCGAGGACTTTCCTCCACCTGCCCCGCGCAGATTGACGACATCCATCCCAGGCGGCATATGAAATCCGCTTGTGATCTCGCGGCGGCGGAGTCCCCACACGGGGGTATCAACCGTAAGTTGGAAGCCGACAACTCCCGCCGCTTCGGCACGCGCCATCAGATCGCGTCCACGTACACGGTCCTGCCCGAGATACACCTGCATCAGCAGCGGGCACTGCGCCGACGCTGCAATCTCTTCAATCGCAGTC
>Ga0163212_1001269_pt1 | contig 11112 bp, 4 predicted proteins | sample Malawi_45m_30L_FD_113532 | JGI IMG/M metagenome (GOLD analysis project Ga0163212, IMG submission 113532) | Freshwater microbial communities from Lake Malawi, Central Region, Malawi to study Microbial Dark Matter (Phase II) - Malawi_45m_30L | ecosystem: Environmental > Aquatic > Freshwater > Lake ...
CATGTAGACCGTGTAGAGCCCCTTGGCCTCTTCCGGTTTAGCACCTACGGACGCGGCATCTGGGACTTTACCGTTACCGGCACAACAGACATCCAAGAGCGCATCGTGGAGCGTTCGCGCCTTACACTCACAGGCCAACTCGTCAACGGCGTATCATCGATTGCCATCACCAGCGACCGCGACACAGACGCCACCATCGTTTGGTATGACATGTCGGGCAGGCGATACGGCGAGGAGTCGATTCGGGTACACGAGGGTACGGGCGTACGCAGGGTACCCGAAGACGCGCGACGGCAGGGGGCTCGCACATGCGTGATTACAACTAGCGACGGCACCGTATCGGCAGCCCTAGCCCCATAACCTGCAGAGTTACTAACTTTGCAGCCTTCAGCGTATAGCGCAGCCCGGTAGCGCGCCACTTTGGGGTAGTGGAGGTCGTGGGTTCGAATCCCGCTACGCTGACGAAAGCCCTCTAAATCAATGGTTTAGAGGGACTTTTGTTTTTGCTACTGACGTTTTGCTGATGTTTGTGGCAAAAGTTGGGTCACAGCATGTTATGTCCCAACCCTCGGCCGATATGCGTTTCGGGGGAGGTGTCATAGGGCCCGTCTGTTTCGGACGACCACGTAGGGTTGCCCCTACTCGCTGCGTAACTTGCGCCATGTAAGAGCGCAGAATTACTCCGCCCCTTACCGACCGTGCGTTTGTTCGACGCATAGTGCTGCACCTGTTCCTTGCGTTTCTCCTCCTCGTAGTCTCGCTTGTGATCGGCGTTATTGGATATGCGTACTTCGAAAACCTGTCGTTGGTAGATGGGTTTATCAATTCTGCTATGCTACTCGGTGGTATGGGGCCAGTGGATATGCCCAAGACAGAAGCAGGGAAGGTCTTTGCAGGTCTGTATGCACTGTATTCCGGACTCGGCTTCCTGGTCGTTACAGCGCTGATGCTTACAGCGATTATCCATCGGACGCTGCATAAGTTTCATTGGTAAGAGTGAAGACAAAAACGAGTTACCAATTACGAATTATGAATGACGAATTACCAGTTACGGATGTTGAAAATCGGTGATATCTGTGGTGGGTGATTTGAAATTGATAATTGGTAATTTCCGATTCCCGCCCTGTATATTTACCAGTATCTTCCAGACGTTCGATTTGCTGTTATGGTCCACCTCATCATCCTTCTGATCCTGGCCTATACGACTCCAGCCTTAGCAACAACCTACTACGTAAGCCCCGCTGGCAATGATGCTAATAGCGGTAAGAGTCCGGGCTTGGCGTGGAAGACTGTTGGTAATGTAAACTCGCTTGATCTGCGTCCCGGCGACACTGTGCTGTTTCAAGGAGGCGAGACATTCAATGGAAATCTGTATTTCGATGCAGGCGATGGGAATGCACCAGATAATCCACTCGTGATTTCGAGTTATGGTGGTGGACGTGCCATTCTGAACGCTGGGACGGGCTTTGGTATCTCGGTCTACAACACTCAGGGCATTCACATCAGCGATCTGGTAGTGATGGGCTCGGGAATGAATACTAACCTTAAAAATGGTATCGAATTCTATGTTGATGTTGCCGGAGACAAACGCTTTACCGATGTCGTTGTAGAGCGGGTCGAGGTCAAGGAGTTCGGTCGTGTAGGTGTACGCATTGGAGCCTGGAATGGCTTAACTGGGTATGAAGGACTCAGATTAGAAGACCTTAAGGTTCACCATAATTTGCATGATGGTATACTTGTTTATGGATATCCGTCTCCGTTTGGGTATCCCAACAAGGACGTCGTCATCCGTGAGTGCGCATCGTATCAGAATCCTGGTATTGCAGACCCAAAATCTATCAAGGGTAATGGCATCGTCATCAGCAATACAGACCGCGCCGTGATTGAGTATTGCGTAGCCTATGAGAATGGAGAGGCAAATGTGCATTGTGGCGGACCGGGAGGTATCTGGGCGTACGATGCCAATGCAATCGTGATCCAATATTGCGAGAGCTATCGCAATAGGACGGCGAGCACATGTGATGGACTTGGTTTTGATCTCGATGGCGGCACGATGAATTCAATTATCCAGTATTGCTACAGTCACGACAACGCCGGAGGTGGCTATCTGCTTGGTCAGTATGCGAACGCAAAGCCGTGGCGCAATAACATCTGCCGATACAACATCAGCGTCAATGACGGGCGTACCAATGCAAGCGGTATCACGCTCTTTAAGGGTAGCCCGGAATCGATCATGGACAGCGCGCTGATTTACAATAACACCATCTACACAACGCCATCGCCAAGTAATCCTACACACGGTGCTTTCCAGATCACAGAGTGGAACACGGGGATGCAAAACATCTTTGTGTACAATAATATTTTCGTTGCTACGGACGGTGCTCCACTTGTGTCCGTGCCGGCGAAGTACAACGCGTTCTTTGCGGGCAACTTGTATTGGACGTCAGGTGGCCCTTTCGTGATCAGCTATCAGGGGAAGACATACAATTCACTCGAGGCATGGCGTGGCGCAACGGATAATGAGCTCCTCAAGGGGCTGGCCACTGGCACCACAGCAGACCCTCGGCTGTCCAACCTCGGAACAGCCCCGATAGCATGGCCCCGCACAGTATCTTCGATCGATGCATATCGTGCCCGCAAGGGTTCGCCAACAATCGACAATGGTATCAACCTTAAGTCAACCGTTGGTATCGATCAGGGTAATCGCGACTTCTTTGGTATCGATGTTCCGTCCGAGAATGGCTATGATATCGGGGCCCATGAATTCTCGTCATCCGATACAGCAAGGAACAAGCCCCCTGTCATCTTGCAATTGCGTGATACGAGCATGGCAATGTCGACTATTCTCGATGTGCCATTTCGTATCAAGGATGAATCTCCGTATCGTGTGCGTTGCGCGATAGAGCATACACCGTCGACACTCTTCCCAGCGGGGTCGATTAGGTTGTTTGGAAGCGGACCAATGCAAACACTTCGGCTGCAGCCGGCTACAGGTGAAACCGGAGTGGCAGAGATATCCGTCACGGCTACAGATGAATGGGACTCATCATCTGTGCAGCGACTGCGTATAACAGTTGGCAAGACTACGTCGGTCGAAGAAGGGGTGGTTGATGCGTGTTCACTGCGAGTTGTTACAGACGGACAAACTGCTACGCTAGATGTGAATGATGGACCAGCAAGTCCTGTGCAGTGCGAGGTGTATTCAGTATCTCTGGCATCTCTGGTGTTGCGCCAAAGATTCGATGCAGCGTCATCTGTTCGGACAATGACGATTCCCGTGGCGGATCTTGCATCAGGCGTCTACGTAATACGTGTGCAACGTAACGGCTGCGTTGCTACATCGCCACTCGTCATTTCGCGCTAGAAAGCGGCACAAGAACACGAACTTCGACGGTCCTGTTGTAGAGCCGACCCTCCGGCGTGGTATTCTCGAATGGTGTTCTGAGAACATCGCCACCCTCGCCCACAGCAAACGTCGATAGTGACTGTACAGCAGGGAACGCTGCTTGCGTCTCGTTCACACGGTCTTGCGCAAGCCTAAGATTAAGCTCTGCCGGCCCCTTGCGGTCGGTATATCCATAGATGTTAACCCTTGCATTAACAGGCAACATTGGTGCGATGTAACGCTGAATGATCGATGATTGCGCAGAGAGCATGCGCTGGTTATTGTACTCGAACTGAGTAAGCCGGTAGCGATAGACGACAGTGTCAGCATCAGTTCTTTTCAGGTATGCATCTCGCGTCTGCATAACAACAGGGATAGTTGCCTCGGCCGTACGACGACGGCCATAATGGGCGATTGCCGTCAGTGAAGCTGTGATATGAGGCTGCATTGTACCTCCCGTTATACTGCACGATGTTGTATCGAGCACATACTGCGGCAGGGGGCTAGCAATTCCGCTGAGAATTGTAGAAGGACTGTTTGATCCGCATTTTGCTTCGAGTGTCCAAGAGTGATCTGTTGAGTCACTGATGATGTTTGGCAGTGCAACAATGCGCGGACCGTCGGTAGCAAGAACGGTATCGGAGATCACAACGGGGTCGAGCACTTCGGCAACAGTTGACTCGAGCTCAACGCGCCTATTTTCTTCATGTCCGTCCTGACGATCCTGCTGATCGACCATTGTTGTGCTTGCAGCCGTTGGCGAGAGCAGGCCAGCGCTAACGCTCAGTCTTGATGTGTCAATCAGCCACACATCACGAAGGTAATCACGAATTGCCGTTGCACGCTGCATTGAAAGCCGCATGTTGTTACGTTCTCTGTCTTGATTGTCACAGTAGCCCTTGATGCTGAGCTTGGCGTTTGGATGGTCAACACGCATTCTGCGTCCAACGATGTTGAGCAAGTTGTAATACAGCTCAAGTGTGGCTCGTGTATCTGCTGCATACGAAGTATCTGATAGCTTAACCTGTGTTGTTGGACGATAGCTATTTGCTTCATCACCACGCAATTGCACATAACGATTGTCGATGCGTGCTGATCCATGCTCAAAGAAGATGAAGGGCAGCAAGGAATACACGCGGTTGGCAATGGAGCGTGTTGTACGAACAAGAGCAGTATCGCTGAGCACACCCGATGATGATTGTGCCTTGAGTACAAGTTCTGCAATGAGGAGTCTCTGGCGCGCAACTGATGTATCCTGTTTCACAGGCTCAGGTTTGCTCTTGAACAGCACTGCAACATCAAGTCGTAGCAAGCCATAGAAAAGGCCCTTACCAGCCTCATGAACAATTTGGGTGAGTGGAAGCTCGGCAGACAGGCGTATACGGACGTCGTAGCGTTCTGCCTCCAGCGGGGTAATCCCAACGCCCGCGCTGAAGGTAATCCATGGCCTGAGACGGGCGGTGACGGATTCAGAATACACCAAGCGTGAATTGGTGCGTGTGTCTTCGAATACAGCACTTGCAGGCGATAAGAGCTTCTCGCGTTGTTCAAGGTTGCCACTGAGGAAGTAGTTCGCGCTGAGGCCTCCGAAGAGATGTGGTCTCGACGACATGTAGTTGCTGAGTAACCAAGATCCCAGTATCCTTCCTTCAAGACTGATTGATGAAAGTGTAACCCGTGTTTCACTCTCTGCTCGAACCACCTTGGCGTTGTCATCTGTGCCGTCGAGCGCATACCCAACAAAGCTCGATGAGGCAAGGGAGGATGAAGCTGAGGTGAGTCCTATTGCGCCTTCAATGGCAACATTGCTGCCAACCCAGTGCGTGTATTCGCCCATGATGCTTCCAGCCCATCCTTGTGTTGGCGATAACAGATCGCAACAGGTTGGTATGCCGGGAAATGCAGCAAGTGTGGATGTTGGATTAAGGAAGCGTCCGGAAGTACTAACGCTGAATGGTAGCGTTCTAACCATTACCACGTCAGCAGACAAGCGTATCGATGTGTCTTTCTGACAATGTACGACGTCATGTGCCCCGATCAGTATTAGCAGCAACGTAAAGCGTAGAGCTGTTCTCATTGTGTGATCATCACTGCATGAACAGAAATACTCACTCCGTCACGCACTGAAAGCATATACGCACCTGGAGCAACGTCTGCGTCAACACGCAATTCTATCAATTGCGACGGAAGTGAGCCTGCCGGCGCAATCAGCTTCGACCACACTCGCGTGCCCTGCATGGAGACGAGTTCCACGGTGAATGGCTGACTGTTGCGAAGTTGAAGACTGGCAGTAAATGCACCGTTGTTTGGATTTGGACGCACACCAGCGATCGTAACAGAATTGAAGACCAGCACGCGACGCGTATTCGTGGGGTTGAGACAGAGAGAGTCAAGTGTCAGTGAGCCATCAACTCCATTGCCATTGATTGTGTCGCACGGCCAGATAACACTGATGCTATCCAGTGCGAGTGTTGTTTGTGCTGGCGAGCCAACAAGTGCTTTGCCATGAATGCGCGTTAGGACATTGCTTGTCCCGAGGGGGCTTGTTGGTAGAATTCTGAATCGAACCCGACGATAACGATCAGTGCCATTAACTACAACCCTTGATGATAAGCGTGACCCATTCTCTGCAATAGGGAACGGATCGTACAGTGATTCATGATACTGCAATGTGAACTCAACGGCATCCGGCGTGCACCCTGCGCTGGCCTGTGCTGACGTAGCCTCGATGTCGATTGGAACATCTTCAAGACGAGGATCAGCTGTGATTGATGCAGCCTGCAGTTCTACCGAGCCCCCTGACTGAGGAGGAGCAAGTGTTAATGCCATGCTCGACGTGCAACCGTTGGCATCGACAACACGGATGGCATAGGTGGTTGTGTAACGAGGACGAACCCGCGCTGTGAGTGAGCTGGTATCAATAATCGAAACCTCTCCTGCAGGTGCATCTGCTGAGTTCTCGGACCACGAGAATCTATACGTGCCGTCTGGGAAAGGTGTGCCACCGGAAATGAGCGCGGTAACCGAGCGCTCGTCACACTGGCATGTGCTATCTGTTGCTTCAAGCGCTACAACTGGACGTGGTACGATATCGATAAACATTGAGTCACGCCGCATGCATCCATTTGCATCAACTGTGGTGCATCGCAGCCATCCAGATTGCGTGAATGACGACAGAGCAGAGTTGGGTATGTTGGATACAGAATCAGAACGCGAATCGATTGTAGTGCTATTCGGAAGCTGCCATCTGTGATTGTATGGCGGAGTACCATTCCATACTGTGAGCCCTGTTCCGGAGTGTTGCTCGCCTTCGCACACACGCAGTGTTTGGGCATCGAATCGCAGCTGTATTGAATCACGCACAGTTACAACGATCGTGTCGCTGACAGTTGTACCATTGCCGTTGTCGTCGGTTGCGGTAAGAATGAATGTGGTCGTTGAGCGAGGATGCAACACGGCGTTCCATGGCTTTGATGCATCAGGGATGATGCAGTCGGCACGGGGCTCCCACGAATACACAATCGGGTTGCGTCCACACCATGCAGGCTCTCCACGGCGCAGGTCCATCGCTATTGCGTCGGAAGGACAGATCACTGTATCAAGGCCTGCAGAAACACTTCCTCTATCGCGAACACAGAACTGCACGGTGTCGGTCGCGATACAGCCAATCGAGTCTATGGCCACAACGATGATCTGTGTCGTGCGCGGAAGCTGTAATGCAAGATTCTGCTGCGTTGACGTCCAGTTAGTCCCAATGTCAGGCGTTGATGTCCACCGATATGTAATTGGCTGCCTGCCCCCTTGCGCTGATGCCTGCATGAGAACCGTGTCAGATGGACACAGCGTATCTGTCTCGCAAGTGCTGGCAGAGACGATGCTGACAGCAAAACCTGGCGATGCTACGAGTCTTGTAGAAGCGATAGACTCGCATCCATAACGAGACGTCGCAATCAGCTGCAGGGAAGACCCAGCGTTTGAATCAAGTGCAACAACGTACGGATCGCGAATCGTAGAATCATTTACCATCCAGCCTGGTGTCCACCGGTATGCCATCCCTGCTGTATCGCCCAAGACCTTTGGATCGAGTTTGATCTGCCCCGCCGATGAGCACGTTGTGTGGGTTGGCGGTAGAGCAATAGATGGACATCTCTCGACCTGAATGACGACCGTGTCCTTTGACACAAGCTGCGCAGCATCAGTGACGGTAAGGATATACTGGGTAGTTACATCAGGTTTGGCCGTTGTGCGAGCTGATGTTGACGAAACAGGATTGCTAAGTCCCTGTTTGGGTGACCACGAATATCGGAACGGCGGCATCCCACATTGTGCATTTGCTCCGATCGATGCACCGAGGGTGTCGCGACAGATACACAAAACCTTGTCGGGACCAGCATTGGCATCGGGAACGGATCGCAGCTGAATCGTAAACTCAAACTCCGATGAGCAGCCAGTTGGTGTTCGTGAGTCTGTGACGACCAGCACATACGTTGTCGTTACGCTTGGCCGCACTTGTGTGATACGAGCATCGATAGGACCTACGATGGAGTTCATGTCGCCGCTCTTAACGCGCCACACATAACGATACGGTGCAACGCCGCCTGAGATCGTGAGCTTATCGCCAATCTGTACAGGAGGGTCATTAGCACCCAGGCAACTGATTCGTGATGTTGTGTCTACACCTGTGATCTTCGGTAGCTCGTATGCAACCACAACAACGTTCTTCTGACTCTTGCATCCGTACTTATTGGTTGCCTCGATGCTATATGTATACGTGCCGGCTGAGTCGACTCGGACGCGAATGTTGGGGAGCGAGGGGTTGGTCTGAATTGTTGTTCTTGCTGGACCAACGCCAGCCCAAAGTGTGGTAAACGCAGCTGTATCTGACGACGTACTTGTGATGATCGTTGTAGAACCTGCACAAAGTCTCAACGTATCCGGTACAGTGATCCTTGGGGCTGCGATAACATAAACCGTTACAATCTTCTCTACCGGACATCCATTCGTGTCGGTTGCTACCACACGATATCGGTAGCGTCCTGTAGTGTTGTGTATCGCCGTAGCGATACGCTGATTTGTATCGCGCAGATCTGATGTGAACGCTGAATCGCGCATCCACTTGTACGTGATGATGCCAGCCCCTTGAGGCTCTGATGCGATTAATCGAACAGGCTGTCCAACGCAAACGGGGTTCGGTTCTACAACAGCACTGAGTGTAAAGGCAGCTTTGATCTCAATAGTTGTGTACGCTGTATCTGTTGCACAACCATTGCGCGTTGTAATCAGGCGAACGCGATACGTCCCGGCGCGAGGAAAAAGCTTCTGAGTGATCTGGCCGCTTGCTTGCGAGCTGTCATTCTCGAAGAACCAATTCCATGCTGTGATCTCTGCCGAGTCTTTACTGCTGCCGATAAATGTAAGGGGCTTCCCTGGGCAAAACGGTGGTGTCTTAACACCAATCGATGTGCGCAGGTTATTGAACTGCGATCCAGCAAGGAATCCATAGGAATCAAACGACGTCATACCATACATAACACCGATCACACCTTTTCCTTGTGAAGCATCGATACTTTGGATACCCTCAGGTACACGAATCGTAACACACTGGATTTGTGGTGTAACATCAATGGTGCTAAACACAACTGGTGGAGCTGCGCGTCCCTGCACTGTCGTTAGGGTAATACCGTTGATTGTAACATTTGCGAGCTCTGACTTATCGCCAATGAGGGCTGCATAGAGATTGTTACGCCAGCCGTCTTGCACAAATGTAGTTGTTGACGTTGGCGGCACGAATGCGTTGAAAATAAAGCGATCAATCCTTTGTTCAAGGGGTGGAACAATGATCATAAAGGGGTCGCCCACACCCCGCACAAGATCCCAGCCATCGTTGGCCGTCATAGCGTATTGCGCAACAAGAACAGGTTTATCTGCATCAACGGCATAGGCTTTATTGCCTGCAACGCTGTATTCAACAAAGCCCCCTGCAGTTGGTATGGTCGTGGACACTCCATCGAACGTGACGGACGTTGAAGCTTCTGAGCTGATAATCCGAACAATATACTTTGTGGTATATGCGATGGGTGGAACAACAAATGTGGTACCCCATGTGCGAGTCGGAGGAATTTGTTCGATCAGGTGATCGCGGCTGAATTGAGATGAGTTTGGAACTGCTGTTCGCTGATGTCCACTAAAGACACTGATGCCACTGCAGTTAGTACCCGAGTTTACGACACGAACAAGTGACCCTGTGAGATCGTCGTTGACAACGTCTGTCTGTATCTGGTAAACGTCCCCACGATTCAGCGTGACGGTATATGCGAGCCCTGCGGGACGAAACCCTCCCCCCGCCTTTACCACAGGTGCTCTCGGTGTAATCTCGACAACTGTGCCATCAACATGCGAAACAACGGCCAGCTGACTCGACCAGTCCAGAGCACCGCCAGTTGACCCTGTGCCAACGTAATGTCGGTAACAGGGCACGTAGTACTTATCTCCAAGCGCTGCAACTGGTAAGATCATGGCAGCATCAGTGCTCATCAACTCCGTGTTGAAGGCAGAAAGTGCAATCGGCTTGTCCGATGTAACGTGTATCGCCTTCTTGAGATTGACCGCATCGCTATTGCTTACTGTGGCCCCTGGTGCAATCACTTGATATGGCACGTTGCCGTTGGCCGGGATTGCAAGGGTCGTAAGCAGTGTCGCACCCTGATAGACATTGACCGTTGCACCGGAGTCTGCACTGAAGAACAGGTAGGTATTGGGCACTCCTGAGTTCTGCATGAACGTTAACCAGAAATCCGTACCCTTCGTCGAAATGCGCTGCGCAGACGCACCTACCAATACAGTGCATGCAACTGCTACCAGAAGAAAACACCTGTGTGCTATGTGTCTTGTTGGATACAAACAAACTCTGTCAGATATTGAGTCTAAAAATAGGGGAAATCTATGTCCTACCTCGTCATCTATCTCTGCATTATCGGTGCTTCACAGGCATTTGCCCAGATACCGGGGGGCGCTGTCCCGGCAAATCCCAACATTGTGTATTACGCCGGTGGTCGAACCACATTTTACGATGCTGCAGGTGTAAAGCTTCTCGATGTCGATGCAGCCGAGGCAGTATGGTCTTGCTCACCCGCCAAAGCTGCATGGGTTGTCGTAACACCAAAGAGTGGTGGCTATTATGAGTTCCCGAACTACACAAACACATCACCTCGGGTTTCTCACGCCGAAATGATGCGTCCATTTTGGACGGGTGATACAATCTTCAAGGAAGCAGTTGTCCTCAAGGGACCCAGCTCTAGCTCTCCACTGCTGTATACGCCAAAGCAGATACTATCTGTTGCCAACTACAATGGAAGCGTTATGTATAAAGAGGGCCTCGACTATCAGCTTGACGGACGCAACATTAGGCAGATATCATCAGCCCCGTCCCAGACATACGTGGCAAAGCAGGGTCAGCGCGGTAACGGCACGCCTAATGGGCTGATCAACGTTGCAGCAACTTCTTGGACGTATGTAACCTATATCCCCGATCGTAGCCAATGGGATGGCCCAAGCACTACTTGGAAATCAAAGTCGAATCTGCTTCCACGTACGACAGAGCTGCTGCGTCAAGGTAAGCCCCTTGTAGTGCAGGCATTAGGGATGAGCCTTACGGCCGGACTCAATGTGAGTGGTTTTGCAGGTGATTCAAAGAACTTCCCTCCAACAGATCCGTATATGCGCAGTTA
>Ga0163212_1001274_pt1 | contig 11094 bp, 12 predicted proteins | sample Malawi_45m_30L_FD_113532 | JGI IMG/M metagenome (GOLD analysis project Ga0163212, IMG submission 113532) | Freshwater microbial communities from Lake Malawi, Central Region, Malawi to study Microbial Dark Matter (Phase II) - Malawi_45m_30L | ecosystem: Environmental > Aquatic > Freshwater > Lake...
ACCCAGCATATCGGTGCTTATCAAACCGAACGCAACGGCCAAAAGATCACCTTCATTGATACGCCGGGTCACGCCGCATTCTCATCGATGCGAGCACGTGGTGCATCCGTCACTGACATCATTGTGATCGTCGTTGCCGCAGATGACTCCATCATGCCGCAAACCGAGGAATCCATCCGGGTCGCAAAAGAAGCCGGCGTTCCTATCATCATTGCGGTCAACAAGTGTGACCTCCCGACAAGCAACCCGGATCGTGTCCTCACCGACCTCACCCGGTACGAGCTGTTACCGGAAGCCTATGGCGGAGACATCCAAACCGTAAACCTTTCTGCAAAGACTGGCGATGGGATTGATATCCTCCTGGATGCTATCCTTCTGGTCAGCGAAGCGGTCGTTGATCCAAAGGCTGATCCAAATGGCAAGGTTCGTGGTATTGTCCTCGAAGCTAAGTTAGAGCGTGGCCGGGGAACGGTTGCGACCGTCCTTATTCAAAATGGAACACTCAAACAGGGTGATGTCGTTTTGGCAGGAACGGAATTCGGAAAAGCCCGTGTCCTCACAGATGATGCTGGTAAGCCGATCAAGACCGCAGGTCCATCCTTCCCGGTCGAAATCGTTGGACTTGGCGGAACCCCGATGGCGGGTGACTCTGTAGAAGTCGTCAAGGATGAAAAGGAAGCGCGTCGTCTTGCTGCAGAGCGTGATGTCGCACGGCGTGAAGAGAAGTTCGAAGTCGGCGGACGCCAGACGCTCGAACAGCTATACCACACCCTTCGCTTTGGAGCGGCCAAGGAACTCAACCTTGTTATCAAGGCTGATGTCCAGGGCTCTGTCCAAGCAATCCGTGAGAGCCTTGAGCCACTTGGCAATGAGGAAGTCCGCGTCAAGATTCTTCAGGCAGCGGTTGGACCGATCAGCGAGTCTGATATCCAGCTCGTGTCATCGGACCGACAGGCAAATGACAAGAACTGTCTGGTAATCGGCTTTAATGTCGGTACCGCAGGCTCCGTCGAGCGTAAGGCTGAGAAGGAACACGTTCAAATCCGAAACTACAAGATCATCTATGAGTTGATCGATGCAGTCAAGGAAGCGATGCTCAACCTCCTTCCACCAATCTTCGAAGAACATATCACCGGACATGCGGTTATCCGCCAAATGTTCAAGCTCCCTGGTGGTCGCCAGATTGCCGGTATCTATATCGACAAGGGTTACACTAAGCGTAACTTCAAGGTACGTGTGTTCCGGGATGGAGAGCTCATCCATACAGGAGACATTGATACCCTCAAGCGCTTCAAGGATGATGTCCGTGAGGTTCAGGAAGGCTACGAATGTGGTCTTACAATTCGGGATTACAATGACATCGTCGAAGGAGACCAGTTCGAGTTCTTCGAAATGCGTCAAATTCAACGCGAGCTCTAGTCGCATCTCAGCGCAAGCTGGATGCCTACACTAACTGAATACCCCCCCCGGTCAACCTGACCGTGGGGGTTCTGTATACTCACCCAATGGAACCCCGTCGCCTCCCAAACATCATCCTCTTCTTTGCAGATGACCTTGGCTATGCTGACCTTGGCTGCTTTGGTTCGAAGACAAACCCAACGCCAAACCTTGACCGCCTCGCAGCAGGTGGGAACCGCTTTACAAGTTTTTACTCGGCACAAGCCGTCTGCAGCGCCAGCCGTGCCGGACTCCTGACGGGGTGTTATCCAAACCGAATTGGTATTCATGGTGCACTTGGTCCAAATTCCAAAAACGGAATCTCTTCCGATGAACAAACACTTGGAGAGATGCTGAAAACCCGGGGTTATACGACCGCGTGTATTGGGAAGTGGCATCTTGGCCATCAGGAAATGTTTCATCCAAACAACCACGGCTTTGATTTCTCGTTTGGGTATCCCTATTCAAATGATATGTGGCCGCGTCATCCGGAAGCACCGAAGGCTTACCCGCCACTCCAGCTGCGTCGTAATCGTGAGATTGTTGACCCGGATGTCACCCCTGAGAGCATGCGGAATATCACCGCAGAATGTACCCGAGAGGCTCTGGGGTTTATTGATCGCAGTCATCGGCAACCGTTCTTCTTGTACATGCCATACTCAATGCCACACGTCCCCCTCTATGCGAGTAAGAAGTGGGCAGGACGTACAGGTAAGGGCCTCTATGCAGATGTCATTGCTGAAATCGATGACAGCATCGGGCAGGTCCTTGCCCGCATCAAACACCTTGGACTAACCGACAACACGCTGGTTATCTTTACATCGGATAACGGCCCCTGGCTGTCTTACGGAGAGCACGCGGGTTCACGCGGTGACCTCCGTGAGGGTAAAGGCACGAGCTGGGAGGGTGGAATCCGCGTCCCAATGATCGCATCGTGGCCGGGAGTCATTCCCCAAGGTGTAACGACAACCCAACCAGCGATGACGATAGACATTTTCCCAACATTGCGGCGTATTGTCGGAGCAGGGTCTGGTAAGCATGCAGTGGATGGCTACGATATCGGTGAAAATCTGGCCAATGGCGATACTCCAACAGCAGATGAGCGGGTTTACTGGACGTACTACAACACGAATGAGCTGCAGGCGGTGCGAAAGGGGCGTTGGAAGCTCATTTTGCCGCACACGTATCGGACATTGATTAACCAACCGTTGGCAAAGGGCGGTAAGCCGGTGAGCTACACGAATGTAAAGACACCGTTAGCTCTCTATGACATTTATGCTGATCCGGGCGAGAAACAGGATTTGTCGGCGAAGCGTCCGGTGGTTTTACGCGCGATGCTCGCGGAGGCAGAGCGTGCACGGGTGGAGCTTGGCGATACGTTGACGGGAAAGGCCCGGGGACGCGGGACACGTCCACCAGGCCTCGCCTCGTAGTTAGGACAATGAGGCTTAGCGCTTACGCAGCTGTGCCAGCGTTCCGCGCATAAAGCCGACTGAGTCTGCCAAGCCAACGATTGGCTCGGTATCGCTCTTCTCGTATTCGATACCGATATTGCCGGTAAAGCGGATATCGATGAGGGCCTTAAGTATGCCCGCGATGTCGAGGGAGCCACGACCGACCTCGATCGCCGAACCAACAGCAAGTCCCTTTGCGCCAGCCTTGACATCTTTGAAGTGAACATCATGGACGCGCTCACGGTACTTCCGAATCTGGTCCGCCGGATTTTTGCCATTACGTGCAGCATGCCCGACATCGACACAGAGGCCCATCCGAGGGTTCATTTTCCCGATATGCCCCATCACGATATCCGGATCGCCGAATTTCTTATCTTCAGGCCCGTGATTGTGGATCGCTATATTGATGGCGTATTCCTGTGAGAGCCGGTCGAGAAGCGGAAGGGATGCGATCTCCGGTGTGCAGACCATTGTTGGTACTCCGATGTCTTTGCAGTAGACAAAGGCATCCCGGATGGCCTCCTCATTGTCCGGAAGTCCGATATTTCCGACACTCAGTGGAGTTATTCCAGCATCTACCCACTTTTGATAGCCTGCTTTACGGTCTGCCGCAGTGGATTTACGCGGCAGGTGAACATCTTTGATAGAGCAGGTCTCAATACCAAGGCGTTTACAGACAGCGATAGCCTGATCGGTCGGTACCATCCGGAGGGAGTACGTAGCGATTCCAATTCGCAGGGGTAGTCCTGTGGAAGTTTGTTGTGTTAGGCGGGTATGCATAGTCTTAGTTACCACGCGGATGTGAGGATTCCTTCAAGCAACGCAGGGCGTAAGGTTAGATCCGCGCCTATTGGCCTATTGGAAGCTTACTCGACATAGAAAAAACCACCCCAGCATGACGCGGGGTGGTTTCTAATTACTGGATAGACAAACTTACTTCGCGGCGAGTGCTGCCTCGATGGCCTTGACCACATCTTCAGCCGTTGGGTCGGTTGCTGGTTCAAAACGAGCAATAACCTGCCCGTTCTTGTCGACCAAGAACTTACCAAAGTTCCACGCGATGTCACCCTTGTACTTTGGAAGGGTTGTCAAATATTGGTACAGCGGGTGAATATCTGCGCCCTTAACACTGATCTTGCTGTACATGTCAAAGGAAACTTTGTAGTTGAGTGTGCAGAACTGGGAGATTTCAGTATCGGTGCCCGGCTCCTGCGCTCCAAAGTTGTTTGCTGGGAACGCTGCGATACGCAGGCCCTTGTCTTTATACTTTGCATAAAGCGACTGCAGCTTTTCGTATTGCGGTGTCAAGCCGCACTTGCTGGCAACATTTACAACCAACACAACATTACCCTTATATGCACTGAGCTTCTGCTGCTTGCCATCGATGCGCTTCATCGTAAAATCGTGCACGTTCTTAGGAGCTGGTCCGCCAGCCTGTGCGCTGGCCACAACACCGAGCAGGCCGAGTGCCAAAACTGTGTTCAAGATGTTCTTCATATCCATCACCTCATTGCTGGAGTTTCCCTAGCGTACCCTATATCTGCCACAAACATTGCCATATCAAATCGACATCATCAGTGAGGCATGTCAACCGACATCAGGCGCCCCTCTTCATTACTGACAATCACGGTGTCGTTGTCATCGAATGCAACGGCTTCACATTGCCCTGATTCACGAAGGACTACCTGCTGTTTCTTTCCTTGCAGCAGCTTGTCAGACTTGCCATCCAGTGCAAAAAACCAAACACTTGCCTTTGGGAAATGGGTCAACATCGCTAGAGTACGACCATCGGGTGAGACCGATGCTCCCGTCACCCAACCACCCATATCTGGCAGGCTGTCCTTCTTTTCGAGAACATTTACATCGCCTTGCAATACCTTCGTTGGCATCGCATACAGCTTAGTCCCCGTCTGCGGAATCGATATCTTTCCAGCCATCCGGTGCTTGGTCAGAAACCAAAGCCGCCCACGGTAGTGGAAAACCGCCTCGCAGTCAAACTGCCAGTTTTGCGGATCCGGGAATGCCGTTTGGTCAGGATAGCGGATACTAATGCGTCGCACTGCCGTCGCACGCTCGGCAGCCGTCGGGTTTGGCTCTGGCACGACATAAACGCCAAGATCACGCCGGGCATTTCCATTGTTGCCGGTATCCGCGATGTAGAGGTTGGTGCCATCCGTTGTGATGTCCTCCCAGTCATGGTTAGCGGCAAGATCGACTGGGATACCCTGATAGAGAACCTTTGGATTTTTGGGATCTGCTTTACCGGTACGGATGTCGCGTAAAAATGGCGGGTAGATGACGCTGCCATCGAGCTTTACAGCAAATATCCGTGCACTATCACCGGAGTCGTTGTGAACCCACCAAGTGTCCTTGAAGTGACGGCTCTTGACGAGCCCGCTCTGCTCATTAATCGGAGCGTGCTGGATGTTACCGGTGATGATTGGAGAAACAATGGTCGGTTGGACTTGTAGTGCTGGTTGCGCGGTTACAGCCCACGCTGAGGCAGCAACAACAATCGATAAGACAAAGGCAGGTGCGATTCTCATAGCACCCGTATCTTACATCTAGCGGTGATGACTTTGTTGTTGCCTCTGGTTTGCTTCGATGTCCTTCAGACGGGCTAGCCGTGCCTGGAGCTCAAGTTCTGACAGTCGCTTGTCAAACGAGATGTCAAACCCGGTGGATGTGTTTCGTAGCTGTTCAAGCTCGGCGCGAAGGGTCTCCAGCTCGACCTGCATGGAGTCGCGCCCCTTGTTATTGACTTTTCCTGCTTTGCCACCGCCACCACGCATCGTCTTGATAAGCGATCCCAAAGCCGTGATGGGAATCCAGCTAAACAGACAAAGTATAACGAGGTGCTCAATTGTCATGGAGACTGGCCTTACTTAATGTGTTGATGCCCAACGCTCGCGCTTGCATCCGGTAGCTTTGCGAGGCGCGCCTGCAGCTCAATTTCGGACAGCCGCTTGTCGAAAGAGAGGTCAAACCCGGTAGATGTATGCCGTAGCAGCTCAACCTGCTCTGTCAAAGATTCAACCTGGAGACGCAGTTGGTCAACTTCAGATTTTAACACCTTCTTCACAGCCCCTCCATCCTTGCCGCGTATCTCACGAATCAGGCTTTTGACGGCCAGAATAGGGATCCAACTTACCAGAAGGATCAAGACTGCTAAAGGCGGACCATCATCCATTGTCTTTTCCTACGCAGGTATTAATGACTTTGTTCCCGGGCATACTGCAATGCTTCGCCGAGATTCAATGTCCCGCTATAGAGCGACTTGCCCATCACAACAGCTTCAATGCCATCAGAATGGCGAGACACCAGCGCACGGATATCATCCATATCCCGCACGCCCCCACTCGCAATCACAGGCTTTCCAACCGCTATCGCAAACGCTGCCGTCGCATCCACATTGCAGCCCTGCAACATGCCATCCCGGGAGACATCCGTGAACAAAAAGCGCTGCGCCCCAAGCCCAACCATGCGGCTGCCAAATTCTTCGACGCGCTCACCGGATGAAACCTGCCAGCCGTGGGTTGCAACAAAGCCATCGATCATATCCGCGCCAACCACAATATGATCGCCTGCCGCTCCTAGAATCTCTGCGATGCGCTCCGGGTCTGCCGCCGCGCTTGTCCCTACAACGGCACGGTCTGCGCCAAGCGCAAGAATAGCCTTAACACGGTCTAAGGTACGAAGTCCGCCGCCCACCTGAGCGGGAACATCCACTGCCGCAATCATCTGCGCGATGACATCGTGGTTTACGGGAGCACCCGTGCGTGCACCATCCAGGTCTACGATATGGACACGCGTTGCACCAGCGGCTGCAAAGCTTTTAATGACATCGATGGGATTGTCTGCAACCTGCTCACGGGTCTCAAAGTCGCCTTTCCGAAGACGAACCGCCTGACCACCCATAAGATCGATTGCTGGGATTGGATTAAACACTAGCACTCTCCGCCCAGGCACGAATCAGCGCAAGGCCAACATCTCCGGACTTTTCTGGATGAAACTGCACCCCTGTGATGTTTCCGCGCTGCACGGCAGATGCGTACTCAATTCCGTGAAATGTCGTCGCAAGGACATCTGAGCGTTCAGCAGGCGTACAGTAAAACGAATGGACAAAATAGGCCATCGCACCGCTGGGTACCGCAGCTGTAAGCGCACTTTGCTTTTGCCACTCGATGGCATTCCAGCCGATTTGAGGCACCTTGGCTAATGGGTTCGCAGTATCGAACGACACCACGGATCCAGGTAGCAGTCCGAGACCTGCGTGCTCACCGTATTCAAAGCTGACATCGAAAAGAAGCTGCATCCCGACACAAATGCCAAGAAACGGTCGTCCACTAAGGGCTGCATCGCGTGCGACATCTTCAAGGCCATGGCTGCGCAGCGTCGCCGCCGCGGCACCAAATGCGCCTACACCCGGCAGAACGACATGGCTTGCCGCTTCGATGAAAGCTTTTTCACTCGAGACTTCTGCCTGCTGTCCAACCGCTTCGAATGCTTTTTGTACGGAGCGAAGGTTGCCGACTCCGTAGTCGATAATCGCAATCATAGCGAGCCTTTAGTACTGGGGACACCGATGACGCGCGGGTCGTTCGCGATTGCCATTCGAAGCGCGCGGCCAAATGCCTTAAAGGCGCCCTCTACAACGTGATGAGCATTCTTCCCAGCAAGCGACCGGATATGAAGCGTCATTCCGGCATTCCGTGCTACAGCATGGAAGAACTCTTCCACGAGCTCGGTGGCAAAGGTTCCGATGCGTGAATCGCGGATGTCAAGGTCAACATACGCCTGTCCACGACCGCTGAAATCAAGCGCGCAGAGGACTAATGCCTCATCCATTGGAACCGTGGCATCTCCGTAACGGGCAATACCTGCCTTGTCACCAAGCGCTTCCCGCAGAGCCATCCCGAGAACAATTCCAACATCCTCAACTGTATGGTGGTCATCTATATGGAGATCACCGCTTGCATTGATGGTCAAATCTACCAGCCCATGGCGGGCAATCTGTGTGAGCATATGCTCAAAGAAGCCAACACCGGTGGTGAGGGTGGATGTCCCCTGTCCATCGAGGTTGATGGCGAGGTCAATTGAAGTCTCGGATGTTGCGCGCTGAATGCTTGCCGTACGTTGCGTAGTCACGCGTTATTGTATCAAGGGGGTTTCAGGCGGTGGGTTTACGAACAACGGTCGCAGCCGTCACACCAAACGGAACACTACAACAGCTGGCAATCGAATTTTCCATCCGCAGAACGCGTAGGAGAGCCTTGTTCAGCCACGATGGCGTCGGTCTGATATCAGATACGGGTGTCCCCGAGTTCCGAAAAGGTCCGAGCACGCGCCGAATAAACCAAGTCATTGGGAGCAAGGATGAAACCGTATACGTTTTGTGTTGCACATCAAAACCCACCGCAGCAAGCCGCTCCGTGAGGAGTTTCAGCGTATAGCGACGGTGATGGTGAAGGGCGACATCGTGGCGGCTCCAAAGCCCCTGATAAGCCGGCACGGTGATCACGGCAACGCCACCGGGCTTCAGAACGCGAAAAGCCTCTTCCATAGCTTTACAGTCATCATCGATGTGTTCGAAGACATCCAGAGCGACCACTGCATCAAAGCAGGCATCCATGAAAGGAAGCTCAGTCCCGCTGGCCTCTATGACATCCGTGTGGCCACGCTCACGGCAGAAATCGAGGGCCATTGGTTCGACGTCAACCCCGGTGGTGGGTCCGATACCCCTAAGGGAGTCAAGTATGCCCCCGGTACCGCAGCCCAAATCGAGAATCCGCGGCTGTTCCTGTGGATCGACAGCCTGCTTTAGAAGAGTTCGGGCAAACTCACGCCGCGCGATAAACCACCAGTGGCCATCCTCGAGTGCATACATTTGATGGTAGTAGGCGCTATCCATGCTCGGAGACATTCTCCCACAGAGTTTATGACATCACCCGCCGGGCCTCTGTGACATCCTGCGCAATCCGTGCCTTCAACGCATTCAGACTTACAAACTTTTCGGTACCACGAATGTGCCGGGCAATACCAACGGTGATTTCTGTGTCGTAAAGGTCACCATCAAAGTCGAGCAAGTAGGCCTCAAAGGTAACCGGATTGCCTTCGGAGACGGTGGGATTGGTCCCGATAGACACCGCGGCCATCCGGCGGCCGAAGGCGCCTTCGGCCCAGCCCGCGTACACGCCCGAAACTGGCATAGCAAGGTCATTTCCATGCGCAACATTCGCCGTTGGCCAACCTAGCTGACGCCCAAGCTGCTTGCCGCGCACTACACCACCGGTCAAACTCCAGTTGCGACCCAGCAGTGCCGTTACCGCAGCTAGATCATTTTCGAGCAATGCAGTACGGACAGCCGTTGAGCGAACAGCGATGCCTTTGTGCATCACTTCATCTACGATACGAACTGCGATTCCACGCGTCTCGGCAAACGCACTAATGGTGTTGACATCCCCGCTGCGCCCCTTGCCAAACCGGAAGTCCACTCCGACAACGATCCCGCCGACATTTGCCTGACCATCGCAAATCGATGCTAAAAAAGCCTCCGGTTCAAGCGCGGCGAATTCTGGCGTGAACGGAATGACATCGACCCGCAGCGCGCCGTAGTTATGGAGTTGCTGCACACGCGATCGCAGTGTTTGCAAGAGTTTTGGCGCGATCTCAGGTCGGAGGAGGGCTTGGGGATGCGGACCAAATGTCACCGCCATCGGGGTAACGCCAAGCTCGGTGGACAAAATGGATGCCTGCTTGAGCAACTCCTGATGTCCGAGGTGGACACCATCAAAAATGCCTAAGGCAGCGACAGTTTTCGATTTAGCCACGCTTTGGGCTCCCTTCGACATCCAGAAACACGCGAATCGGTTGCCAGGTTCCACTCGATGTTGCCTTAAGCAGTGCGACAATTTCGCCAGCCGTGCCGATACCAAACGCGTGCGGCGCCGGGTCATTTTCAACAACCGGCTCGCAGGTCGATGCATCCAGATACTCGGCCCCGAGCGCGCGCCCAAACGAAAGAGCATTGAGCGCAGCTTCATCGCATACAATGTGAGGCCACTCCGGGAGAAGCTCTGCCATCGGGCGCAAATGCGCTTCCGTAGCCTCTTCGGGGGATACACAACCTGCAGCCACGTGTGGACCAACCTGCACCCGCCGTAGCGTTGCCATGTGGGCCGGAAGCCCAACCGCGGAACCGATATCAACGCAAAGCGTCCTAATATAGGTACCCGTGCCACAGCTGATGGTCAGGTCACAGTTAGCGACATCTCCGGGAGTGAACTCGCCCTGCGTGATGTCATAAATGTGCACCGTACGGGCGGCGCGCTCGACAGTGATACCTTTGCGGGCAAGGTCGTAGAGTCGCTGGCCTTGATGGTGCACTGCAGAAACCATCGGAGGAATCTGCTCAATATCGCCGATAAAGCGTGGAAGAACTGCAGAGACATCAACAGTAGAGAGCGCAGAAGCGGATCGGCGGGCGGTCTCGACGCCGCTGGCATCTTCTGTGGTTGTGGCGATACCAAATGTTGCAACAGCCTCGTAAACCTTAGGCTCAGTCTGGACATATGGCAGGAGGCGTGTGGCGCTGCCAACCGCGACGAGGAGGACTCCGGTGGCATCCGGATCCAATGTCCCAGCATGGCCGACGCGTTTGGTACGGAAGGTCTTGCGGATGTAACCGACCACATCGTGGGACGTCCATCCGGCAGGTTTATCAATGCTTAGAAATCCATCCATCCAGCGAAATGTGATACCACGCATCTGCCCTGTTTGCGTTGTCTTGCCGCCACGGTGGGCAAAAGACATACCATGATGGCTTTTTGGGAACCATAATGTTGCGTTGGGAATGCAGGTGTCTGCATTCACTATTGTTGTAACCATTATGACCATCACGGACCTTGCGATTGCATTCCTCCTCGCCCTCGGCATCATCGTGCCGGCTTACAAACTCAAAATGCTCACCCGGGATGGTGCGGTTGCCGCCGTTCTTGTTGGGACAATCATTCACGCATGCGCACACTGGTACGGAACACTCTGTCTGCTTTTCTTCTTTGGATCGAGTGCCTACTTGTCCCGAAACCGGAAAAAGAGCTTGCCGGCATCGGTTGCGGAAGATGTCGTCGCAAAGGGTGACAAGCGGGATGCGGCGCAAGTGCTGGCAAATGGTGGTGTGGCCGCACTGTGCGCCATCATGATC
>Ga0163212_1001279_pt1 | contig 11073 bp, 12 predicted proteins | sample Malawi_45m_30L_FD_113532 | JGI IMG/M metagenome (GOLD analysis project Ga0163212, IMG submission 113532) | Freshwater microbial communities from Lake Malawi, Central Region, Malawi to study Microbial Dark Matter (Phase II) - Malawi_45m_30L | ecosystem: Environmental > Aquatic > Freshwater > Lake...
CCTGCATCACGGGGGACGGTGGTCTGCTCCTGTGTCTCGGTGAACTGGCTACCGTCATCCATCACCGGCTGCCGTTGCGCATTGTGCTCTTCAACAACCACGGGCACGGCATTCAAAAGCAAACGATCGAGACTTGGCTCAATGGCGCTTACGAGGGCGTGCATCCTGCGTCCGGGGTGGCCATGCCGGACTTCGCCCGGGTCGCGGCAGCCATGGACTTCAAGGTGATTACTATCGACTCTGAGGCCGCGATGGCGACGCAACTCGCTGCCGTATATGCCGAGCCGGGCCCGATCTTTTGTAACGTCGAGATCAACCCCAACCAGAAGCTTTATCCCGTCTTGAAATTTGGGGCCGCGTTGGAAAACCAACTCCCTGCCTTGGCCGAGCAGCTCATTGACTCCGAGATGCTCGTGCCGCACTACCAGTCCAGCATGGTGGCTGGCGCGCCGCTCGGAACTGCCGGAGTCTAAACCCCGCTCATACTTGAACCCTGAACTAACCTTCGACCTCTTGTTCCGCTCGCTGACCGAGAGCCATGCGCTCTTGAGCCCCAACAGTTCGAGCTACGCACTGCACAAACTCGTCGCGACGGAACTGCTCGCCCAGACGCCCCTGCGCGAGGCGCAGGCGCGGCCGTTCGCCTTTGGTCCGTTTGGCCAGATTGCCTTGCCCTATCACGCGATGGGCGCACGGGACACCCTGGATCTTTTCGGCTTGGATGAACTGATCATCTTCGCCTTTTACTGGGCCAACCGCGCCCGCTACCGCCGCGTTCGGGACATTGGCGCGAACGTGGGCTTGCACTCCATCATCCTGTCTCGATGCGGCTTTGAAGTCACCTCGTTCGAGCCTGACCCGCGTCACTTTGCCTGGCTCAACGAGGACCTCCAGTTGAACCACTGCGCCACGGTGCGACCCGTGGCAGCCGCCGTCTCGGACCACGACGGACGCGCTGAGTTTGTGCGCGTGCTCGGCAACACCACGGGGAGCCATCTGGCCGGGGCCAAGGACAGCTATGGGGAACTGGAGAAGTTCCCAGTGGAAATCCAAAGTTTTCCCCGCGTGGCTGCCGATGCGGACTTGGTGAAGATCGACGCCGAGGGTCACGAGCCGGAAATTCTCTTCGCCCTGCCGACCGAGCGCTGGCAACGCTGTGATGCCATGCTCGAAGTCGGCACCGCCAAGAATGCCGAACGTATCTTCCAGCACTTCCATGGCACCGGCGTGCATCTGTTTGCCCAGAAGATCGGCTGGCAGGCGGCGCGAAGCGTCGCGGACATGCCCACGAGCCACCGTGAAGGCAGCCTGTTCCTCTCCGCCCGCGCGGCCATGCCGTGGGGCGCTTGAATTTCCCCAAGACTCCTATGACTCCCGTGCGAAACAGCGAGACGATGCAGCGCGATGGTTTCATGACCATCCCCTTCCCGGCCGAACTGTGTGAGCGGATGACCCGGCACATCCGTGGTCACATCCGGCAGGCGACTGGCGTTGTGGTCGGGGAAAACGCCCCGGTCGAGGAACTGACCCGGGCCGTGGCGACCTTTTCGGATGCCTCTTTTGTGGAGCGGTTCCGCAAACCGCAGCGGATGTTTCCGCATGAACTTGGCGGGGCAGTCGCGGAGTGGATCGGCAGCCTGGCTGGCTTTCTTGGCGGTGCGCGCAGCAGCATCAATTACATCAGTCCCTCCGAGCACGCCGCCAACCCCACACTTCAGGTCACTACCCACGATGTCTTCTGGCGCTGTGTGCGGCCCGGCAAGCCGGACGTGGGCCAACCACACGCGGACTTCCAGTTTTGGGAAATCAACCGGGGCACGCCGCTCGATCCTCCCAGCCCATTTCCCTACGACGAGCGCTGGAAGATCTGGTTGCCGCTTCTGGGCTGCGACGCGACCAACAGCCTGGAAGTCCTCCAAAGCAGCCATCGCGAGGACATTCCGCTGGAGAGCATCCAGACGAAATACGGCACCAAGCCAGCCATCCGCATGGACTGGCTGGCGGCCAACGAGCATCGGTTTTTCTGCCCGCTGCCGCAATTCCAGCACCATTGCGTGCTGTTCCACGACAAGCTCGTGCATCGTGGCCCGGCCAACGCCTCCTCCCACCTCCGCATCTCGGGAGAGTTGACGATCCTGCTCAAGCTCTGAGCAGCGGACTCCCGTGCCATGAACCGCGCCGTCTTTTTGGATCGCGATGGGGTGGTGATCGAGGATGTCCACCTGCTCATCGCACCGGATCAGCTGCGGCTACTCGCTGGAGTGCCCGCCGCCCTACAGTCCCTTAAGGACGCCGGCTTCCTGCTCCTGCTGGTCACCAATCAAACCGTCGTCGCCCGGGGGCTGGTCACCGAAGCTCAGTTGGGCCAGATCCACGAAGACCTTCAAACTGCCCTGCAAGCGGCAGGTGCACCCCGGCTGGATGAGATTTACATCTGCCCCCATCACCCGCGTGCCACGCTCGCCGAGTATCGTGTGGCTTGTGATTGCCGGAAACCGCGCGCGGGACTGCTGCGGCGGGCTGCGAAGGAATGGGATCTCCACCTGCCAGGCTGCTTCGTGATGGGCGACCGGCTCACGGACATTGCCGCCGGGGCCAAAGCCGGGTGCCGCACCGTGCTGGTGGAAACGGGGCAGCATCTTGCCGCCCCCATCGAAACCGCCGAACCGCTGGATGCCACGATCCGGCCCGACTGGACGCGCGCCGATCTGCCGGCGGCGGCTCGTTGGATCAAGGAGGTGCAATGAAGGCCATGGTGCTCTGTGCGGGATTCGGCACCCGGCTGGGAAGCCTGACCCGCGAACTACCCAAGCCCATGTTGCCGGTCAACGGCCACCCCTTGCTGGCTTACATACTTGCCAACCTGGCTCGCCAATCGTTCAACGATATCGTCATCAACCTCCACTTTCGCCCCGAGGACATCCGCCAGCATTTTGGCGATGGCTCGCGCTGGGGACTGTCCCTGACCTACTCGGAAGAGCCCACCCTTTTGGGCACCGCAGGAGCGATGAGGAAGATGGCTGCGCACTTCCGTAATGACGCCGCATTCTTGGTCCACTACGGCGACGTGATCACCGATCAGGACTTCCGGCCAATGCTGGATTTTCATCGCGAGCGAAAGGCGCTCGTCACCCTACTGCTCCATCAACGCGCCAAGTCCAACAGCGTGGTGTCACTCGATCCCGACCAGCGGGTGACCGGCTTTCTCGAGCGCCCCACGGAGGAAGCGCGGCGCGGCATGACTTCAGCCTGGGTAAATTCCGGGATCTGCCTCTGTTCGCCGGAAGTGCTCGACTTGATCCCGGCGGCCACGCCCAGCGATCTGCCGCGCGATGTCTTTGTGAAACTGGTCAGCAGCGGCCGTCTGTGGGGCTTTCCGCTCTCTGGCTATCGCTGCGCCGTGGACTCACCGGAACGACTGCAAGCCGTCAGCGAGGCGTTTTCCGAAGGCCGCTGCGCGCTGAAACCCTTGGTCTGACTCAGGCCAACCCTCAGGCCAGCGGCTTCTGGGCGCTGATCCAATAGGCACGGGAGATCACCGAACCGTGCTCGATGGTGAACGGGAGAAACCCCTTGAAGAACCCCTTCAACCCCTCGCCGCGAACCGGCCGCTCGAAGCAAATATTCTGATAGCCAAGGTTCCGGATGTGTTGCTTCAACTCGCTGCCCCGAAAGCCGATTTCGTGCGTCTTATTAATCTTCGAGGTCCGGTAGCACGCATAGGTGTGGATGGTGCTGGGCTCATCAAACAGAAACAACCAGCCGCCTGGTTTGAGGCATTGCGTGATGGAATCGAGCGATTCACGCCAGTCGAATACGTGGTGTAACGCCTCGTAGCAAAACGCCGCGTCGTAGTCATGTGGCACATTCCGGTGGATGTCCTCCATCGTGGAAGTCAGGAAATCTAACTCGCACTGAAGCCGCCGGGCCTTCACCGCCTCGATCCTGAGCTTGGCATGATCCACCTCCAGTTCAGAAATACTGGTGCCGGTGACCCGGTAGCCGCGCAGCGCGAGTATCTCCGAGAGCCATCCCGCACCACAGCCCAGTTCGAGCAACTTCGCAGGCGGACGCAACCCCCGCTTCTCCATCGTCTCGATCATGCGGATCAAGTCCCGGGCGTGTTGGCCAAACAGGCGCTCGTCCACCCACGGCTTGCGCATGATGATGTCCAGCACCTCGTCGAGCGTTGCAAACTCCATGCGGGCAATCTGCGTCTTCTCACTCTGAAAGACCGCTTCGCGCGAAGTATGCCGGGGCGGGAAGCTCCCGGTGCCATAGTCCGCCATGATCAAATAAACATTGGCCCAAAACTTATTCCAGACGCTGCCGCCAAGTTGCAAGTCAGCGGGGTGGTTTTCGTGGAGTTGTCGGGCGTAACTCAGCAGCGAGCTGGCCGCCAGCTTGGTGGCCGCCTGCCGCTTCCAGTCAGGTTGAGAATTCATGCGGATGTCCGGGCCGATTCCGCCAACGGAGCCCAGCCAGTATGCGAATGCATCCGCTCACTGGAAGGGGAAACTTACCCGGTGTGCTGCCGTTATGGGCTATTCAATTGACAATCTGCCCCCGGTCCTTAGCAAAATCGTCGCCTTATGAAAGTTCCAAGCTCACTCTGCCAGTTGTGATCGCCCCTCAGATCACGGATTCTACGGTCAGTGTGGTGGTTCCCAACTACAACCACGGGCAGTATCTGCCCCGCTGTCTGACCGCGCTGGTGGAACAGTCCGTTTTGCCCCGGGAAATCATTGTCATTGACGATGCTTCCACGGACAACAGCGCGCAAATCGTCGAGGAGTTCTCCCGGCGGCATCCCTTCGTCCGATTGCATCGAAACCCGACCAACCAAGGCGTGGTTTACGGCGCCAACCTGGGATTGCAACTGGCCCGCGGGGACTGGGTGCTGTTCGCCGCCGCGGATGATTTCGTCCTCCCCGGCTTCCTGGAGAAATCCGTGGCCCTCCTGCGCCAGCATCCGGAGTCGGCGCTGTGCTGCACCATCGGCGACTGGCACGAAATCGCCACCGGCATGAACTGGCATGTGAGTGTCGGGATGGGCACTGAACCTTGCTTCATCCCACCCGCGCGGATGGCGGCGTTGGAACGCTCCAGGAAATTTTACATCGCAAGCCACTCCGCCATCATGCGCCGCCAACCGTTGCTGGACGCCGGCGGATTCCTGCCCCAACTGCGCTGGCACTGCGACTGGTTTGCAATCACCGTCGCCGCCTTCCGGCACGGCATCTGTTTTGTTCCCGAGCCACTGGCGCGCTTCTTCATTTACCCGACCTCCTATTACAAAAGCGGTTCTCGCCGAGAAGAGCATCGGCAGGTGATGTGCGCCCTGCTCGACCTCTTGCTGACCGAGAAATATCGCGACGTCGAACCATTGATCCGGGAAAGCGGGGCCATGTTTCTGTTCGGCAAGCCCATGCTTTCCGTCATGCTGCGTCACCCCTCGTATCGCCGCTTCCTCACGCCGGCCTTTCTGCGCAAGAACCTCTGGCACATCATCAAACTTGAGTTGAAGAGCTTCACCCCGGGCTTTTTAGCCAATCTGTATTTCCAGTTGGCAGGCTACCGCGCTAAAACCAAGCCGACGGCCTGAACGCTCCGAACCCCGACCCGCAGCCGAACTGACTCACCTTGCCAAAGCAGGCGGTCGAACCGCGCAATCATCGAAGGGAAATGTCGCGCGCCACAACAAAGTGCACGATTACGGACTCAGCTCCAATCAGCTGCCCAACTGGCGGCGTCATCGCTCGCTGGACGCGTGCGGCTTCCGATGTTCCTCCGAAAACTCATGCTACTTGGCGTCCGACGCCGCCTTCTTCTTGCCTTTACCCTTCTTCTCCGGTGGCGCGGCGGGGGCCGAGTCAGGTTTGTTCGGCGTGGGCATCGTGGCTTTCACTTCGGTCCGCCACGTCAACAGGCGGGCGTGGAGTTCCTTCGCCTTGTCAGGCATTTCCTTGGCGAGGTTCTTCGTTTCACCGATGTCGTCGCGCAGGTTGTAGAGCTCAAGCGTTCCGTTTTCGAGATACTCCATGAGCTTCCAATCGCCGGCCTGGATAAGGCTCACGGGCGTGGTGCGCCAAAGGCCCGGGCCGGAGCCTAGGTAGCCGGGGAAGTGCTGGTAAATGGCGTCGCGCTGAAGTTTTGCGGCGGGGTCGCGGAAGAGTTTCACCAGGCTCTCGCCATCGAGCATCTGCCGGGGCTTCGACGCGCCAGTGAGTTCGAGGAAGGTCGGGAAGATGTCCACGTGAATGGTCGGCACATCACAGGTCGAGCCGAGTTTGGTCACGCCGGGCCAGCGCACGATGAATGGTTCGCGCGTGCCGCCTTCGTAAGGGCTTCCCTTGCCGCTACCGGACGGATGCGACGCAGCCAATGGTCACGATGGGCGACAAGGTGTCCTTTGTGAAGATGATTGAAAAGCCCACCAAGTCGGGGCGCACAAAACTTGTGCCCGGCCCCCGGGTATTCGGCACGGTGGAGGGCTTCACCGAGGGCGGCCAAATCACGGTGCGCTTTCCCGAAGAAGGTCGCACGGGCGACTACTTTATGAACTTCAACTCGGGGCGCTTGCTGCGCCGCGAGGCCACCCCGGAAACCAAAGCCCCCGCCCCGACGCCCGAACCTTCGTCCGCGCCGCTTATCCGCGCGGCAGGTGAGAAGGTCGCGCGTGGCGAAGCCATGACCTACGACGAGAAGATGGCCCTACGCGCGGCCATTGAGCAGGAGACAGAGCAGGCACGGCTGGCCCGGCGTAGCGCGTTGGACGACCTGAGTACGCGAACGCGAAAGCCCGGTCCACTCACCCCGGAGGACGTGGAGCTGCGCCTGTCGGCGGCCACCGAAAGCATTCCCGGGGTGGACTTGCTGCGCCGCGCGGCGGCCACGGGGGACAGGGCGGCGCAAAACGAGTTGAGCGACTTGGCGCGTGACGCCATCCGACATCTGCTGCGAAACACGGGGGCGCGTGTGGAAACCTCGCCCACGCTGGGCGTCTATGGCAGCAGCTACGAGCCTTCCGCACGGGTGCGGGTGCGGGGCAGCGGAGAGTCCATCGCCGAGGTGCTGGCCGCCGTGGAGCGGTTCGCCACCGGATTCGGGCAGGAGCAGGTTCACGTCCTGCGCGGCGTCCCCACCGGGGCGCGGATAGGGGAGACGCTACCGGACGGTTCGCGCATCGTGCCGCATTACACTATCGAGCTTGCCCGCGAGTTCTCGGCCCCCGAGGTGGAGGCATTGGCCAAGAAAACCGGACTGGACGGATTTACAGTTGAAGGAAAAACCCTGACGACCTACTATAACAAAGATGTCAACGACACCGCCGCCATCGCCCAATTCAAGCAATCCGTCGCCGCAGCCCAAGCATCCCTTGGAGCTGATGCACGAAGAAATCATGGCGCACTCACGCGCCTTGGGACTTACGGTAACGGAGGGGCCGGGACCATTCCCTACGGACGGATTCGAGGTGAACTTCCAACCCCGCCGGAACGACGGGTCAACCCCGCCGCCCAAAGAATCGCCACCCGCCTAGCCGGGCGCGAGGTGCGGGGCACGCCTCCGGCGGACACCCTCACGCCCGAGCAGGCCGGGATTCAAACCCGCATCGCGGAGGCATTCTCCCAACTGCCGCTGGATGAGCGGCTGAATCCCAACACAGGGCGACGTGTCACCCGCGCCTACGCGGAGCTGGCGGCGGAGGTAGCCGACCAATACGCCGGGCTGCCCGTGCGAGTGGAGCTGGTGGAACAGGTGCCCTATAAAAACTCCGCCGAGATGCGGCGGGACATCTTCGACCACAACCACCTGTTCGTCTTAAAGACGGACGCCAGCACCTTCGGCCCGCCGGGCGCGAACTACGCCGACCACCCGTTGTTGCGCCAGACCAACGTGACGGACCAGCGGGGGTTCCCCCTGCGAGTGAACGATATGCTGCGGGCGGTCCACGACTATTACGCTCACACCATGCGGGGGGCGGAGTTTGGCCCGCGCGGCGAGGAGGCGGCGTGGCGCACGCACATGGAGATGACGCGCAGCCCGTGGGCACTCTGGGCGCTCACTTCCGAGACACGAGGCCAGAACTCGTGGGTGAACTTCGGGCCGTACGGGGAGTTTAATCGGGCCAATCCGGGGAAGCTGATTTACGCCGAGCAGAAAACGGGGCTGTTGCCGATTGAGTTTGCCAAGACGGGCGACCCGCGCTTGGATGCGGAAATGGACGCTATCACCCGCTCCGAGGACTACTCCAAGCGGAAGTTGTTCACGCCCGAGGACCAAAACAAGCTCGACCAGCTAGGTGCCATTATGGACGCGGGGATGGCGTCCAGCAAACAAGCCAAGGAATACCGGGCGCTGACGGCAGCCAAGGAAGCAGCCAAACCCAAAGAGGTTGTTGATAATAACCGCCTTGGATGGACGGACCGACACAACGGCTGGCTGCTGCCTGACGGTTCTTTTATTGAAACCGACCCAGCGGAAGCACTGGCTTTTCGCCCACACGGGTTGCGTCCCGGCTCGCACGGGGCGACAGCCCTGAGCTGGTTGCAGAAGAACGACCCGCAGGGTGCTCGCAGGCTGCGGTCCTCGCCGCGTGACGGTGAAGTGGAGAGTGAAATGTTCCGCCGTGGCTGGGTTCGCGTAGCACAAGGGGGCGGAATCAATTACTTGCAGGGAAAACCCAACGCGGCGCAGGAACGTGTTCTGACAGAATGGGCCGCAGAAACGGCGAAGACGGAAGCCGAGCCGATTTGAACCGCGCAGCGTCCAGAAATCAATTTCCTATCAGTTGTTCATCACTACTGTCCGGTTAAAACCCCCGGTAAATCGGGCTGATTCTCGGGGTCCGGCGGAGTGGTCGGCGGTGGGGATTGAGCAAGTGCCTGTAAAATCGGTGTTTTCTCGAACAGCGTGACGCTCAAGACCTGTAGAATTGTGTCGAGGCTCGCTGGCCGTCGCAGCCGCCTCTTCAGGATGGCCACCAGCAGATACACGCTGATCGCCCCCCAGACCTCAATCCGCAGGGCGTTGTCCGAGGTGCCGTAGAAGGCCTTGATTCGCCGATGCTGCTTGAGCCATTTGAAGAACAGTTCGATGCGCCACCGGCAGCGGTAGAGTTGCGCGATGGTCAGGGCCGGCTCGGTGAAGTTGTTGGTCAGGAACCCCAGCGCCTTGCCAGTTTGCGGGTCACGGAAGCCAATGCGCCGCAGCGGCGCGGGGTAATCGCGCCGGGCGTAGTCGCCTTGGAGGATGACGGTCTGATCCAGCCGCAGGCCTGCGGACTTGTCCACCGGGCGCGAATAACGCCGCCGGCAGCGCAGGTTCTGCTTGGCCCGGGTGACGAAAAAGGCGGCCGCGGTGTGCCGCCGATGCCAGCGCGCAAAGTCCAGCTAGCCGCGATCCATGATGTAGCAGGAGCCCGCCTCGTAGCTGAGTTCATCCAGGAAGTTCACATCATGCCCCTTGCCCGGGGTGAGGATGACCACCGTGGGGTAGTTGCCGCGCAAGGCCAGCAGCGTGTGCAGTTTGATGGCCGCCTTGTGCTGGCGCAACTTGGCCCACGGGAAGAGCCAGCGGCACAGGTCGATGGTGGTCGAGTCCAGCGCATAAGCCGCCCGCAGGAGTTCGGCCCCAAAAGGTTCCTCCGCGTAAAGCCCGGCGGCCTGCTGGATCAGGACTTGGGCGAAGTCGGCGAAGATGCGCCAGTCGCGCGTCTCGTTGGCATCGGCCAAGGTGCTAGGGGCCACCGGTTGAGGGAAGCCGCTGTGGTAGAGCTAGGCGCCGACGGCCGCGCGGCACGTGGGGATGTCGCGCAGACTTTCGCGAAAGGTGAGCTGGGCGAAGGCCAAGACCAGAAACTGTTCGTAAGTGGGGAGGGAACGGACACGATGGTTGCCGCCGTAGCGACGAACGCACTTGTCGAATTCGTATTGGGGGAGTTGGGCGATAAGATGAGCGAACACGGTTCGGCCTTCGTGCAGGCCGAGCATGGTGGGCCGAAGAGGGCCCGGGGGCCGAGCGAAGGGTCGGCCAGAAAGTGAAATCGAAAAATCGGGGAACGCGCGTTGCAGGCCGGCGCGGCCGTCCTCAAATCAGGCTGAGGCAGTTCTTAAACGGACAGTAGTGATGCAAAGAGAATCCTCAGTCAAAAGCCCGTGTCAAGTTTTGAAGCAACGGCTTTCGCCAAGTTGTCTGGCTATCCTGCTTTGCGCTGGCAGATGGTTGCCCAATTGATGTATCTTGGTCACAGATTGATCATTGATGCCACCCGTCCGGTTACGTCCCTGAGCAAGCAGATTTGCCACAATTGCGGACAATCTGCGCTCCACCTCGCGCCCGGATACAAGTCATTCCACCGCGTTACCTCTGACTGCAAGCCTTGGCCGGCGGGTGGGCAGATCGGTTTCTGCCCGAGTTGCGGGCTGTCCCAGATGGTGACTGACCGAGCCTGGCAGGAGGGTTCCCGGGCGATCTACGGCCAATACGAGGTCTACCACCAAAGCGGCGGCATAGAGCAAACCATTTTCAATGCGGCCACGGGCCGTGGGCGTTCGCGCTCCCAAGCCATCGTGGAAGGTTTTCTCCAGACCGCTCAGGTGCCAGAAAGGGGGCGCCTGCTTGATGTGGGCTGTGCCAACGGCAATTTCCTACAGACCTTCGGTCCTGCGTTGCCAAGGTGGCAGCTTAACGGCTCGGAGTTCGACAGCCGCCATCAAGCGAGGGTAGAAGCCCTGCCCGGAGTGGAACGGTTTTACACCGGTCCCTTGGAGACAACCCCGGTCTCTTCGATGCAATTTCCTTCATCCACGTGCTCGAACACATCGCCGCGCCCACCCGCCTGCTGCAAGCGGTGCGGGCGAAGCTCAACGTTGGCGGCTGCCTTTTAATCGAAGTGCCGGACTGCTTGATCAATCCGTTCATGCTCCTGGTCGCGGACCACGCATCGCATTTCTGTCCGGCCACGCTCAGCGCCGTGGTAGCCAATGCCGGCTTCGAGGTGCTGCGTGCGGACGATGCGTGGGTGGCCAAGGAAATCAGTCTGCTGGCGCGCCGGACAGATGGCCCGCCGCC
>Ga0163212_1001285_pt1 | contig 11049 bp, 10 predicted proteins | sample Malawi_45m_30L_FD_113532 | JGI IMG/M metagenome (GOLD analysis project Ga0163212, IMG submission 113532) | Freshwater microbial communities from Lake Malawi, Central Region, Malawi to study Microbial Dark Matter (Phase II) - Malawi_45m_30L | ecosystem: Environmental > Aquatic > Freshwater > Lake...
AAACTTGCTCATTGAGGCTGGGGTATTCGCACTTGTTGATAGTCGGGAAGCGCGACCAGTCGAGTTGTCACAGGTGGCGCTGCAATTCTCGGATAGAGAACGAACGTTGGGAGAATACGGTCCGATCGAAGATGACGGACTACCAATTCACAAGAGTGCGTATTGGCATATAGACAGCAGTACAAGTATTCGTACCAAATTGCTGGTGTATATGAATGATGTACGTCAGGAACAGGGTCCATTCATGTACGTGCCCGGCTCTCACCGCCTTCCCGCGATAGAAGAGTTAGCGGTTCGGAAGACTAATGACCATCTTCGACTAAGTCCGAAAGAATTCGTATCGCTACCACCGTCGTTACAACTTCACGCGCTGTTTGGAGAACACATGATAAGCACAGACAGATCGGTTGACCCCTTCCTCTCTGACGAAGTGAGTGTGGTTGGTGATGCAGGAACGGCGATTCTGTTCGACCTTGACGGTATCCATCGTGGAGGTTTCGTTAGGAGAGGCGAACGGCGTCTGCTGCAGTGCAACTTTTCCGTAAAGCACTAAGACATCTTTGGACGAATGCGATAGTCAAGACGCAATATTGCTGAAATCAGAACACGTAGTGTCATCGCGAAGGCGTAATACCTTGAGGCTCGCGAGCTTCCAAATTCTCTGTCCCGCATCTCTACATTGACTTCAGCAACTTTGTAGCCCGAACGACTCGCAACGATCATGACCTCGAACGTGTCTCCCAAAAAATGGTTGGGCATGTTTTTTGCCAATTCGTGGATGATCTGCCCACGGAAAACTCGGAATCCCGAGGTCGTGTCGGTGAGTCTTGCACCAACGACCCGAGATGCATAGCGGGCAAGCAGGCTCTTGGCTATTCGCCGAGACAGCGTGTCTCGAGAGAGGTGGGTACTTTCTGTCTTCCTCGCACCAACAGTCACGTCGGCGGACAGTCGCTCAGCATTGTCAACTAAATGTTGTAACTGACTAGGCAAATGTTGCCCGTCAGCGTCACACTGCGCGACTGTCGCAATCCCACGCTCGGCTGCAAATCTCAAGCCAAGTCGCAAGGCGCCACCCACACCCAAATGAAACGATGAACGCAGCACCAAAGCCCCTGCGCTTTCTGCGAGCTTCGCGGTATGGTCCGACGAAGCGTCATCGATTACAACAGGCGTGAACCCAGAGTCGATGACTTGACGTACGATTCGGGTAATCGTCGGTGCTTCGTTTAATGCTGGTATAAGAACGAGAACTTCATTGTCCGCCGACATCGTTACGAACTCGACTTTTCCTGCCTCAGAAATGCAATTTCTTCGTTGAGTCTATGAATCTGCCGCTGTAGACCAGAGATACTGATGGAAAGCTGAATACAAATCCCTATGAGCACGAGCATCGCTCCACCGCCAACTACAGTAAAAGGTGCAACTCGCAGAAAAGATGCAAGAGGACGCATGACTGGGATTGCCAGAGTTACCCCCAATAGTGCCGCAAATAGCCCGAGCCAGCCCATTGAGTACTTGAATGAAATAGCGCCGCGGCGGGCCAGCCGAAGAACAATCAATAGATATACGATCGCAGCAATTCCAATTTGAAAGGCTTGCACTTGTTCTTGGGTCATAAAACCATGATAAACGCACCGCATCACAGACTGCTGACAGCTGCGAGGGAACGACCGTTCGAGATTGGCGCATCGTTGTTCCTGTCCACGATTGCACTGTCTCACATCCAATGGTTGTTCAAAATTGGGCCGATCTTTACCGGACTTCGAGAGGTCGTGTTTCTCTTGAGTCTGATCTCTCTTGTTTGGGCGTCATCAGAACTTGTTGGTGAACGCCGGATACCCCGACTTGTGTTTTCGGCTGTCATACTCCTCGGCCTTGTCACCAGTTCGCTTGTCGTCAATCGATACTTGTTTGATCTCTCGTCAGACACATTGACAAGTCACTTCGAGCTCGCCCACTCAATGGCAACTGGAGTCCCTCCGTACTTCGAATCCTCAGTTGAGGGATCGCTAGATGAGTACTCGGTATTTGGCGTGTCGTTTCACATGTTGGCGGGAATCGGCTTCAATTTGGGCCTCACCAGAAATCCCTTCATTTTTCCCTATCTTCACATGGCCCTGCTCGCGACGAGTGCACTGATTTCTTGGGGAAGAAACTACGTATCGCGTCAACACGTCTGGATCACAGCGTGTATCACGATCTTTGCGTTCCCCACACTCGTTCAGCAACTCCTCACGGGCTATCGAGACGGCTATTCGGGCTTGGCAGTTCTCACATGCGCAGTGTTGATAATTGACGGATGGGTTCACCGATTCCGTGATACAAGCACGCTTCTGATTGCCCTCGTATTCTCTGCATGTCTTCCAAGCATCAAACTTCCTCTGGCACCCACAGCGCTGCTGCTTGGTGCTACATGTGTCTTCGGACTCATCACCAGCAACGGCATCAACTACGTGTTCAGGATTCGTACGTTGGTAGTCGCTGTACTGGTGGTGCTTTTGTGGGCGTTTCCAGTAATTTTTGCTGTTTTCACTAGTAATGAGACGAGTCGGAGTCTGCTCTCAGCTGAAGCGATTACAACTACTTGGAGTGGCTCTTCTGAACGACTACTTCAGATGAATGTGATTCAAGAATTTGGAACCTTAATGTTTGGAATCGTGCAACAAAACCCGCCAGACATCGTCTGGGGAGTACCTTTTCAGATTCCTTCACGGAGCGAGTTGCTTGTCAGTGGAAGTTACGATCCTCGGTTGGCTGGCTTCGGTCCATGGTTCGGCGAAGCTTTTATCTTCGCACTACTTGCTGCAGTAACTGCCACGGTTGCACTTCGAAGAATTTCTGGTGTGGACAGCACAAACGCGTACGGGCGGGCCCAGAACCAGAGACGCACGCATGACCTCGGGATCTATTGGTGGCTTGCTTTGGTGATGATAATGGGCTTTTTGCTCACTCCGTTTCGTTTCAACTCTCGGTATGTCGTGCAGCTCTATGTTCTTCTTTTGCTACTAATTGCAATCAGCTTGATGTCTCGTCATTCCAAGAATCGATACGCGCTTGTCGCGAGGGTACTTTGTGTCGCGTCTCTGGCTTTTCTTATAGCAAATTCGCTATTTGCGTGGTATGGAGCCGCCAATGTTGCAATTGAAAACCGACGATTGACCTTGGAACTGATTGACAACTATGGCGACAGAGTTGACGGGGCTCCCTCAACTGTCAAATATAGCATCGTTACTGGCGGAAAATGGGGAATTCGCCGTTACCTCCCCTCTCAAACCCCAGAAGGGCGAGCGGTAATGGTTGAACTCTCGTGTAACCCCGACACATCAACTCGGGTGTACTGGCTCGGCGACGACATTGGAATATGTCAACACAACGTCACCGATTGACTTTCAAACCGCCGGCGGAGCATCTACTACTGAAGATGAGCGAGGCGCACTGGTCGTGTGGCTATGCAACAGATATACCGCACTCATTGCCATACCAAAACCAATAACAGCGACGCCCCAAATCACCACGGGCATAATCCTGAAGTTTGCCCACCACCAGCCAATATCTTCCATTGAACACGCCATGCAGCCGAGATCATCGTTGCCGACTTCCCTCAAGCCAATGACGTAGCGCCGAAAGTTCTGGTAGAGAACGAGCGACTGCCCCACAAATGTGAGGCCGACACACCACTGAAGAGTTGACTTCGATATAGGACCTCGCGCTGTCACCACGAAAGCAACGAGAGATCCGATCACGAGGGGCATAACGTAGCGAGGCTGAATCAGTTTTGGCATATAGAACATGGCTGACTGATGGAGTGCGAGCACCGCACTAATCACGGTCATAGTCGCCGACACAAACACTCGTCGTGACAAGACTGAATGTCGACTCCAAGCCGTAACCACGACAAGTATCACCACTGCAACTGATGTCATTTGGGTGAACACAGGTACCCGCATCCCCTGTTGGGCAGAAACGTTCCAAGGATCTGCACCAACAAAGCCGAGAAGATAATTGGGTAGTTCTGCCAAGTTATGTGCAAGCACCGTCTGGTGATGACGAGGCGGTCCATCGAAAGGCTCATCAAAGATCCCAAGAAATCGAAACATGACTGTAAACAAGAAGAAACTTATGACTGGTAGTCCGATGAACCACATGGTGCGTACCCAATGACTCTGAGTTGATGTGGGTATTGGCGACAATTTGTAATACAGAATCGTGGTCGCTAGCAGAATCGGAACCACGAGAAGTGCATCAAATCGCGATGACGCCATTATCCCGATTGAGAGCGCTCCGATAACTGCCGGGACGACCATGGAACGTGCTGCCTTCGCCCTAGCCGCATCAAGCAAGAGAACCATTGAGATCGGAAGAAGTATCGCACCAGTGATGCTCCACGATGATGGATTCACCGAGGGAATCAAGAAGCTCACTGGCGACCACAACACCATGATTACTGAGATACCTATGAAGTGTCGTTTAGTCCTCGCGAGAGTGACAATGGCTGCAAAGAGAAGCGATGAAACAAGTCCATTTATCATTCGGATAAGCACCACGGAGCGGGTCACGTCTTGCCCAACCAAAACTTGAAGAACCTCGTAGAAAATCCCTGGATAGTTGTCGTAGCCCGGATATTTGACCTCGGTGAACTCACGATCATCAATCGCAGACTGGCAGTTGGCTGCATCATCCAAACGACCCTCCATACACTGCAGACCCTCAGCAACCAAGGTTGGAATCCGAACATTCAGCGTTTGGCCGCCAGTCTTTTCGCAGAGTTCCCTACCACCTGCGTCTCCACACAAGATTGAAGTGAGGTGTCGTGACTCGTCGGCCGACGAACCTACTGGGCTGCTAAGAGCCCATCCGAAGAAGTACAGAGAAAATCCAAACGATATTGCTAGAAAGAGCAGTACGCCTCTAACGCTTCGCGTCATGGTTTGGACTTGTGTTTGGCGAAAGTACTCAGGATTTGACCAGCTACGAAGATTAACGGCCTAATCAGATATTCCCAAACTCTCGCCAGCCATCTCAACTCGCGTGGGACGAACCACATTCGAACCTTGCTCGCTTCAATGACCGAACTTCGACGTGATGCAACAGTTAAGGCTTCTTCGTGCCAGCAATACCGAGCTGCAGTTATTGGCACTCGGACAAACCTTCCCACTTCTCGCAGTTTCAAGAATAGATCGAGATCAAACGCAAATGAAAGTGACTCATCTAGACCTCCAACATGGTCGAAGCTCTCCCTCGCAAAGAGAACTGCAGGCTGTGACACCAACTGAGGACCGAATCGCATCAATCTTTCCGACCATTTTATGCTGCGGTTGAGAAACAGTTTTTCACCCTTGCTGTTGACATACTCACACATTCCGTATGCAAGAACAGAATCTGAATCATCTTCTAAAGCACGCCGTAGTTCTGCCATGCTTCCACCAACGAGTTGGTCATCATCGCCCAACCAATTCACATACCTTACTTGGCGGGGAAATGTACGCATTCCATCGTTGATTGCTGCTGCCAGGCCTCGACGCGAATCCACAACGATCCGCACCTCGGGGTGCCTGGCTACAATGTCGTCCGCAGCATAGTCAGGCGCCACAACACAAATGTTGGAGACGTCGTTTACTTTAAGTGATTGGATGCACACCATTAGGTTTGCTTCTCGGGTTCCCATAGTAGGAATTACAAAACCAATCATTTGATGCACACTAATTTGTCAAGGGCAAGAAAGTTCTAACGCTTACGGTCCCAATCACTGAGTACAAGTAGTATCCGTCAGTGGATTCAAGTACTCATCCCAAATGTTTTCATCGCAGTCTCTACACGTCTGTGGCTGCGCAAGGCCATCTTAGGTGGTTTCATCGTCTCACCTATCGAATCCTGAAAGCGGTCTAGACGAATTTTTCGGCAAATCGATACTTGAGGTTGACATCAATCGCGGTGAACATCTCACATTCGTGAAGCACCCGTTCGATCTCTCTGTCGCAACCGACTACCGGGTTACCGATCTAGATCTTGGTGCGAAAGACTCGAAAGTAAGCCAAGCGGCGTGAAATGCCGAGCTGTTGCCGTTTCTTTCCGAATCCTTTGACCGGGCAGTCCTTACTTGTGTCCTACACCATCTCCGAGATCCCCTGATGTCATTATCAGAGATTCGCCGCGTTACTAGGCCAAACGGCATCATCTCAATTCTTCTCTCCTGCGACCCTGTTCTGGCATACAGAATCTCGTGGGCAATGACATCTGGCCGTCGACTGCGAAGACTTGGAGTAGTGAATCCTCAACTCTTTCACTCCCTTGAGCATCACTCGCACTTCATGGCTCTGCGCACTTACATTTCTGAAACTTTCAAGAATGACAAAATCAATACGCGATGGTAGCCCTGGCGCAGCCCAAGCTGGAATCTGAACTTGTTCACAGTGATCTCGGTACAAGTACGAAAATCTCAGCCCTAATAAAGTTGGGCGTCTGTCAGATCGGCCCCTTCAAAGTTGGCACCTGATCGTTCGGTCCGTTCAAGATTGGCTCCGGAGAAATTCGCACCTTTGCAATTTGCGTTCTTAAGATTTGCGCTCATAAGATTCGCACCCTTCAGATTCGCACCCTTCAGATTCGCACCCTTCAGATTCGCACCGACAAGGTTTGCCTCTCGTAAGTTTGCGCCTTTCAAATTTGCGCCTGCCAAGTTGGCACCCCACAGATCAACTTGAGGCCAGTCGACTCGGCTGAGATCGATACCGCTAAAGTTCGCTCCTGGCATCGGCTCGTACCTATCGACAGGCATCACCGTTCTCCACGAGACTTACCAGCCTCATTTGTAAGAGAAGCCATAATCTGATCGAATCCACATGTATCGAACTTGCTACGAATCTACTGCCGAGTCAGTTCTACAGATTTCAACTTCATCCCAAACCTCAAGAATCACTTCCCCAGAACACTCCTGCGAAAACTCCGTTAGCGACACACCTTCGTTACGCGCACCAAGTCTGAAGTTCTGAACCGACTTCGCATCAGAGATATATCGAAGAATTCCGAATCGCGACCCCACAGCGACAATTCGTTGATCAGTCTCCGATTCCAAGTTGTTCGTAATTGCTGAAACTACAGCGATGCTACGTGAGTTGATAACGTACTTCCCCCGAATTAGGGCAAAGCAATTCGCCAAGCTAAAACCTAGTGCTACCAACAACGTGACTCCTACTAGACGCCTCGCAATGCATCTGTGTGCTCTGCGAGCGAGCACAAATGCTGACATTACAAATATCGCTGGAACTATCGAATACTGCGGAAAATATCGATAATTGAAGTTTAACGGCAACATGAAGATTGGCACAGTCAACGCAAGACACAATAGGAGCACTCGATTCACCAAGGAGCGGTTCTGGCGGACATATACCAAAATTAAACTGAGAACAAATGCGACCAACGCCGCTACTGCAAAACGCCCAGCAAATGGTCCAAACCCAGCTACTCGAGAGTCAGGATGTCCTGATTCAACGACACTCATATCACTCGGCATCGCCATCTGGTTCAGTTGAGTTGGCGAGTCAGGATTAAGCGCTGTCTCAAACTTGAACATCGATACAAAGGATTCCAAGCGTGACATCTCGACCATCCACTTCGGAGATCCATCCCACGTGTTCAACACGTATTCTTGCTGTAGTAAGGAGGGCATAGGTCCCACAACTACTCTCCAACCAACATCAGCAAGTGGAAATAGGCACAGGCACAGTGAGAGTGCCGAGAGAAACGGAAGTTTGCGCTTGATTTTGCGACGGAGCCCATTCGGAACAAGGAGATTTCTGCAAGTGACCATCAACAGACCCAAGAGTATCGACGACACAGCAAAGGAGATCTTGAGGGTCGGCAACAGGACTAACGCAACCACAGAAAACAAAAAGCTTTCGACAGAAATCGGTCGATTCTGTAGTAGCGAATCCGCTAATCGCAACGCCACCAACAGCAAGAGGAGACTAGGCATCAGGTCCTGATAGCCGGTTGTAAATTGTTGGAGTAACAATGGGAATTGAATTGCGATACAAAACGCAAGCACTCGTTGGAACCGTAACTCTCGACTTGACAGCCACTCTCTCAACCATCGCACCAACAAAAGGGTCACAACAAGATTTGGAAGAGTCAATAGATTTCGACCTAAAGACGCTTTGACTGCTGCCATTCCAAGAAAATGGGTGCCTAATCCTGCATCGATATAGTGCGCAAGTTCAGCCCGGTGTTGTCGAAACGGACTAAGCCCGTCCGCGAGATCCGTAGATAGTGGAACGTGATGGGAGTTCGTATCGGCTGATAGATCCACCACTCGGAAGTGAATCACGCCGAAAATGGCAACTAAAATTGTCATTGAAATCAGACTCTGCACCAGTTTAACTACGGTGTCTTCGCTTTGATTAAAAAAGCAGCTTTGCAGAAGTAGAACCGTATTGACGAACAGCAGTGTGAATAGAAAAACTGAACTCCAGACTGCAAATTTCTCAATTCCAATAAGATAAGACAAATTGCAGACTGCAACTATCAGCGATATGAGAACCAAAGAGTTTTGCTCAACATGTGCATTCAATAGTCGTAGTCGACTCAGTATCTCAACGTAGCGCCGTCTTGTGGACGTACTCTGGTTTCTCATTGGTTGGTTGAGGCCACGCGACGCAACTCTCTTGCGAGTTTCGTGCACTCAGTTTCCCAATTTAAGACCCTGCTCGTGGCCATAAAGTGCGGACCAAAGTTAAGACTTCGATACTCGGCTGCACTTTGAATGGCCCTAGCGATGGATGAGGTCGAACCCGGGTCAAAGTAGTGGATCCAAGGGAAGTCTCTCGAGAAGTTGCGGAGGGAGACAAAATTTGGTGCAATCACCGATAACCCACAGTGCAGGTAGTCGGTAAGTTTGGTCGGCGCACAGAGCCGATTATTCAAACAGGAGTCGTCGTAACTAAGTACTCCAATCTGATGCCTACTGAAGATTTGACCAAGCTGTACCCGCGGAATGGCTTCAAGCATCTGAAGACGAGAACTCGCCACTAGTTCTCTCACACTATTCATTGTTTGAGGCAAGAAGTCTGGCTTATGCGGTCCAAGCAACGTCAACTCGAACTTAGAGGGAAGCTCCAAAAATGCATCAACGAGTGTCGTGATATCTCGCTTTTTTGTCAGGAGCCCGGCATAAATCACTTTGACTTTCTGCGTGTCGCTTGCCAACGATGTCATCTCAGCCGCATAAAAATCCACCGGGCAGAAATTCTGAACGACGATTACTGGAAGATTTCTGTTGATTCGTAGGTAGTACTCTCGGCGCGCTGAATTCTGAGTGATTACAGAACAAACAATTCGCTTGATTACTGCTCTCTCCAGAGCCGTCTCCCAACGTGGTTCTCGAAATCCCTGTTGACCGAAGAGTTCAAATGGATAGTAGACCAAGTTGGTATTTCTTCTTTGAATTCTTCGGATCGCAACCCATGGCAACACACAAATCAACAATCTTCCGCGGGAAACAATCACAACGTTGGAATCTTCTCGTGCGAGCTGTAGTGCGGCCGCAAATCGGCTGGCCTGTATTCGTCCTCGCCATCGACTCAGTTGCTTATCCAGATTCTTGACTCCATTGACAATCGATGCAAAACGAAGGTGCTTATGCCGAATTGGCTTATACATCCCAGCAACTCGTGCATGGAACCTGCTGACTGCAATCGGCTCGTCCTGAAAATATCTCGAAAAGCGGTGTTTTGTTGACGAATCTCTGCTGGCGAGAACAACATCAAAATGCTGCTCACGAAGACTCTTGATTGCTATTGATGCAACCGGGTGCTCCAATAGTTTCTCGTCATGAAGCCAAAGAATTCTCATCGTAGAAAAGCTTGGAGAACTGATGCGATCCGTTGTGAGGCTTTGCCCGAACCATAATCTTCCCGCTCCATGGGTGACCTTCTCGTAGTTTGTTCATAGAGGCTTTCCTCAATAGAGGTCTTTATCTCAGACTCATTCCAACCAGCAAGGCGAGCATGACCCTTTAGCACTTCTGGTCGTTCAGTTGTTTCACGAGCAATGACAAGGGGGATGTCAAAGACGAATGCCTCTTCTTGGACGCCCCCTGAATCAGTTATGACACAAGCAGACTGTTGCAAGAGCGAGATGAAGTCAGAGCGCGAGAGCGCATTTACAAGACTGACCTGCGGGTGTTCACCCAGAACTTTGCTTATCACCAAAGAGCTGGCTGGATTTGGGTGAAGAATAACCACTGCACGGTACTGCTTGTTGTCATTAAGAAAGCTTGTGATTCCTCTGCAGATTTCAACGAGTCTGTCTGGAACGTTTTCTCTGCGGTGAAGCGTAACGAGAATCGTGGATGTGGAAGAGTTCTCCACTGTTCTAGGTTCAACTCTCAAATCATCAACAAACGTATTCCCAACGTGGAAGATTCTGTCAGATGGAACTCCCTCCCTGACAAGATTCTCGACTGCTAGTGAAGTTGGAGCAAAGTGCCATCTCGTGATTCGGGAGATCAGCTGTCGGTATCCTTCTTCTGGGTATGGTGCATCCAAGTTGTGGGTGCGGAGTCCGGCCTCGACATGTGCTACCGGAATCAGATTCAAGAATGCTGCCATGGCACCACAGAAGGTAGATGTCGTATCTCCCTGAACGACCACCATTCTGGGTCTTATCTCCTCAAAAATAGCTGAGATGTCTTTGAGAATTCTTGACATCGATGCAGCGAGAGACCGATCAGGTTCTGTGTGATACAACTTGTACTGTGGAACCAAACCCGAATCCTGTAGTGCGTCATCCAATAGTGCGCCATGTTGCCCGGTGGTCAGCACAGAGACAGTCACTTCTTCACGGCGCAACGCGCGCACAACACTCGCAAGTTTGACTACTTCTGGTCGCGTTCCAAGAACCACCATCACATCGAGGCTCTTGCTCACACAGTTACCAAACTCTCGAGCATGGTGTACCTCCACACTCCACGGCTTTCAAGACTTCGAGAAGATTCGGATCTAGGCTTCCATCAAATAGCGACTCAATGTTTGCTGGTGCGGGCCAGCCCTC
>Ga0163212_1001287_pt1 | contig 11045 bp, 8 predicted proteins | sample Malawi_45m_30L_FD_113532 | JGI IMG/M metagenome (GOLD analysis project Ga0163212, IMG submission 113532) | Freshwater microbial communities from Lake Malawi, Central Region, Malawi to study Microbial Dark Matter (Phase II) - Malawi_45m_30L | ecosystem: Environmental > Aquatic > Freshwater > Lake ...
CCAGGGCGCCGAGGCCGAAGCCGTAGGTCGAGGGCTCCGGCACGGCGGTCAGCGTGATCGCGGCGCCCTGGTTCCAGTCGATCGACCAGAGGCCGGCGTTGGAGCTGGTGCCGTCCGAGTAGGTGAACTCCGTCTTTATCCTTTAAAGTATCAGCATGGCGTCCCCGTAGCTGAAGAACCGGTATTCCTCCCGAATAGCCTCGGCGTAGATTTGCTTGAGCCAGTCCACCCCGGAGGGGTCCCCGGGAGTCAGGAAGGCCGCGACCAGGCACAGGAGGGTCGACTTGGGAAGGTGGAAGTTGGTCAGGAGGTGCTCGCAGCAGCCGATGCTATCCCCGGGCCGGATGAACAGGGAGGCCGCGGAGACGAAATCACCCTCGTGGGCGAACCCGCGGAGTTTCCGCAGGGCGTCCTCGCTGGCGCGCACGGAGGTGGTGCCGATCGCCAGACGCGGACGTCGTTCCCGCAAGGCCTGCATGGTCCGGGCCGGGATCCGGTACGTCTCGGCATGCATGACGTGCGTGGAGATGTCCGTCGCGGTCACGGGCTGGAAGGTCCCGGGGCCGACGTCGAGCACGAGGTCGAAGGCTTCGTGCCCACGCGCCCGCAGGGTCTCCAGCAGCTCCGGCGTGAAGTGCAGCCCGGCCGTGGGCGCGGCCGCGGCCCGCGCGGCCGTGGGGTCGGCGTAGACGGTCTGATAGCGCTCGGCATCGTCCGTCGGCGCGAGCCCGCGCTCCTTGCGGGCCTCGACGATGTAAGGCGGCAGCGGGATCTCGCCGAGGCGCTCCGCGAAGTCCGGCACGGTCTCGCCGGGCGGTAGGTCGAAACGCACGCGGTATTCGCCATGCGCATTCTCGACGGCGACGGCGCGGCGCCCGTCGACGAGGAAGCCGGCGGCATCGCCGGCGCGCTTGCCGGGGCGGAGCATGCACCACCATTCGAGCGGATCCGCCGTGGGGCGCAGCAGCAGGCACTCGACCTTGCCGCCGGTGGGACGCACGCCGAAGAGGCGCGCCTTCAGCACGGAGACGTTGTTACGGATGAGCACGGCGCCCGGCGGCAGCAGTTCCGGGAGGTCGCTGAAACGGCGGTGCTCGATCGCCCGCGTGGCGCGGCGCACGACGAGCAGGCGCGAGGCGTCGCGCCGCGCGGCGGGCGTGGCGGCGATGCGTTCGGGCGGGAGTTCGAAATCCAGCTCTTCGAGGCGCACGCGGTCAGGCTCCGGTCTTGGGCGGGGTGATCAGCAGCTGGCCGTCGATGGCGCGGAGGGGCATGAACTCCGCTCCGGGCGGGGCTTTCCGCAGTTCTTCCTCCACGGCGGACAGCTTGGCGTCCAGCTCGTCGATACGGGCCACGAACACGGCCTCCGGCGTGGACGGCGTGGCGCAGGCCCCGTATTCGCGCAGGGTGTGGTGCGAGAGGATGACGTGCTCGAGGCGCTCCATCAGCGAGGCTTCGAGGCCGACCTTGGCGCCGTGGGCGCGCACGATGAAGGCGCCGAGGACGAGGTGGCCGTGGAGGTTGCCGGCGCGGGTGAAACCGGCCTTGGCCATGCCGGGCTCGAGGCGCGAATACTCCTGCACCTTGCCCATGTCGTGCAGGACGATGCCGGCGACGGACAGCGAGTGGTCGACCTTCGGATAGAGCGGCAGGAGGACCTCGGCGCACTTGGCCATGCGCAGGGTGTGCTCCAGCAGGCCGTGCCGGTAGGCATGGTGCATGCCCGTGGCAGCCACCGACTCGCAGAAGCGTTCGCCGTGCTCCTCGAGGACGGAGAGCACGGTGTTACGCAGGCCGACGTGAGGGATGCGGCCGACGATGCCCATGAGCTCGGCCTTCATCTTGGCGGGGTCATGCTGCGAGACCGGCGTGAGGCGGCCCATGATGGCGGGGTCGGCACGCTCAGCGTCGGTGATCGGGGCGAGGGCGTCGACCTTGAGGTCGGGGCGGCCGTTGAAATCGCCGACGACGCCGCCCACGCGGACGACCGCGCCGGCCTTGAGGGTCACGAGCACGGGCTTGACGGGGGAATCGCCGAAGACGCGGATCTTGATGTCGTCCGTGGCGTCCGCGATGACGGCCTCGTAATAGGTCGACCCGGTCTTGGCGGTCTTGGTGGCGATGTCGCCTAGGGCGCAGATGGCGTGGAAGCGCGCGCCGACCGGGGAGGTCTTGCTTTCGCGGAGGGTCAGGAGGAGGTCGGACATGGGAAGAGAGTGGCGGGCTCGTCAGCGGGGGAAAGAAAATTGGTGCAGGGAGCACGAGTTGACCCGTTGACTAGTTGGCCGGTTGGCAAGGGGCGCATCAGAAAGGCAGGGAGGCGATGACATCGCATCCGTCGGGTTTCAGGGCGGACGCGACGTCATCGCGTCCCTACCCCAAGACACGGCTGACCGGGCCGGTCAGCCCTACCCAGGCACCTCCCCATGTCCACTTGCCCCCGTGACCACTTGCCCCCTAATTATGAACATGCGCTCCCTCCTCGCCCTGCTTTTCGCTTCGGTGGCTGCTTTCGCCGCCGAGCCTAACCGCGCCTTGGTCTTCTCGAAGACCGCCGGCTTCCGTCACAAGGATTCGATCCCGCTCGGCAACGCCCTGTTGGCCCAGCAGTTCAAGGCCCAAGGCCTCGAGGTCGAGATCACCGAAGACGCCTCGGTCTTCACCGCCGAGAATCTGGCCAAGGTCCGCGTGGTCGCATTCATGAGCACGACGGGCGATGTGATGGGCGACGTCCTCGCGAAAGACGCTTCCAAGGAAGCCAAAGAAGCCAACGCCAAGGTCGCCGAAGCGCGTCGCGCGGCCTTCCAGACCTGGATGGAGAACGGCGGCGCGTTCGTCGGCGTGCATGCGGCGTCCGACGCCGGCGCGGCCGACAAATACTGGCCGTGGTTCGCCCACATGGTCGGCGGCCTCTTCGCCGGCCACCCGGCCCAGCAGGTCGCGATCCTTCGTCCCATCGTCAAGGATCACCCCGCCAACGCCCACCTCGGCGCCGAGTGGAAGCGCAAGGACGAATGGTACTCCTTCCGCAATCTCGCCCAGGACAACGTCGTCCTCCTCGAGATCGACGAGAAGTCCTACGCCCCGCAGAAGGGCAAGGAGATGGGCGACCATCACCCGATGACCTGGTGCAAGGAAGTCGGCAAGGGCCGCATGTTCTACACCGCGCTCGGCCACACCAAGGAATCTTTCTCCGAACCGGACTTCATCAAGCACCTCGACGGCGGCGTGCGGTGGGTGCTGAAGAAGTAAGGGGACAAGCTGGCACGCTGGCAAGCGGGCCAGCTGATCAAGGTAGGGTCGGGACGACGTCACGACCTAGCTGCATCGGGGTATGGCCGTCGCAAGGCGGCCAAAGGTAGGGGCGTGGCTACGGCGCGCCCTCCACGCTGAAGGTCACGATAAATCGTGCCCCTACCTTGCGTTCGCCCTGCGGCGAACGCCCTAGGCCAGCACTGCGCGCTGACCCTACCTCGACACAAAGCACCCTGCCCAGCCCTAGCCCTGGCTCTAGCCCTATCTCTACCTCACTTCACTCCTTCGAGCTTCTTGATCAGGCGGCCAAGCGCGCCCTTGGTCGTCTCGTTCGTCACGGCTTGCTCGGCGTCGCGCAGGGCGGCGAGATCCGCCGGCTGGGCGAGCTTAAGCAAGGCCTTCTGGCATTCGAGGCGCATGGCCTCCTCCTTGATCGCGACGCACAGGGCACCGGCGACGGAGCGGAGATTGCGGCCGACCGCGGCCTTGATGAGGGCGTTACGCGCGGCGACGTCGGCCTTGGCGTCGGTGATGCCGGCGACGAACGCATCGGTGACGCCAGGTCCGGCGACCTTGAGCAGGGCTTCCTGGATGCTGTCGACGAGCGCGGCGTCCTTCGCGAGCCCGGCGAGCACCGGGACGGCCTTCGCGCCACCGACCTCGGCCAGCGCGAGCGCGGCGGGCACGCGCAGCGGCGAATCCGCCTTGACGGCGAGCGCGGCGACCTGCGGCGTGGCGCCAGCGGCCTTGGCCTCGGCGAGTGCGGAGAGGAGGAGTTTAGCGATCTCGACCTCGGTCGAGCCGAGCAAGTCGGCGACCTGGCCGGTCAGCGGTGAGTTCGGCTCATCGACCAGCCGCTCACGGACATCATCCACGGCGGCGAGGCGGACGGAGACGGACGCGTCGGACTTCTTCAGCGCGTCGATCGACTTAGCGGCGCCCTTACGGAAATCTTTGAGCGCGGCCGTGTAGACGGCGTGATCGACGGCCGGACGGTCCGCGGCGACCACCAGCGTGGAGGCGAGGAGAAGGGCGAAGAGGGAGCGCATGTTCGAGGGCCCGAACATAAGAGGACCCGAGGACCCGAGGCGAGTCCGGAGGGTGGGCTGACCGGTCCGGTCAGCCGCGGTTGAGAGGGCCGCTCAACCCTACCCAAGACATCCGGGACACCACGTGGTGCTGTCCCTACCTCGATACAGCCAAACAAAAAGGGCCCCCGCAGGCGCCCTCCTGATTTCCCCGTGTCCACGTGTCCCTCTGCCCACGTGCCCCCCTCGCGGCGCGATGCGCCGCGTCAGATCTTCTCCAGCGACCAAGGCTTGCGGAGTTCGCGCGAAAGCATCGCGGTCGCGCCGGCATCATCGATGAACTTGCCCGCGGCGGCGTCGAACTTGAGCTTGCGGCCGGTGAAGACCGCGGCGTTGCCGAGGTGGCCGATCGTCGTGGTGTGGTGCGCGGCCATGACGTGGGAGATCGGCCGGCGGCGGGACTGCACGCAGTCGACGAATTCCTGGAAGTGGTCGGTCGTGCCGGGGCAACGCCAGGCGTCCGGCCCGAGGTCCTTCTCCCAGAGGCCCGGGATGGAGCACGTCTGCTTGCCACGGGTGACGAAGAGCTCGCCCTTCTCGCCGATGAAGCGCATGCCCATGAACGAGCTGCTGACCGACATGTGGAAGCCGTCGGCATAACCGACGGTGTAGTCATAGGCGGCATGGGTATCCCAGGGGCCTTCGCACAGCTTGCCGGCGCCTTCGACGGACACGGGGAATTCGGCGTCCTTACCCATCGCCCAGGCGGCGATATCAGGATGGTGGCAGACCCAGTCGAGCAGCATGCCGCCGCCGAAGTTCATGTTCCAGCGCCAGTGGAAGTGGAAGACGCGCGGGTCGTAGGCGAAGTCCGCGGACGGACCCACCCACAGGTCGTAATCGACCTCGGCCGGAGCCTTCTCCCCCGGCTGCGGGGCGGGCGGCATGACCTGCTTGTTGGGGCCGGTGCCGACCTCGACCTTGAGGATCTTGCCGAGCATGCCGTTGCGGACGAGTTCGACGCCCCGGCGGAAATTCGGGGTGGAGCGCTGCCACATGCCGGTCTGCCAGACGCGGCCGTTCTCCTTCACCGCGTCGGCGATGGCCTTGCCTTCGGCCCAAGTCTTTGCGAGCGGCTTCTCGCCGTAGACGTCGATACCGGCGCGGAGGAGCGCGCAACTGATCACGCCGTGCCAGTGATCGGGGAGTCCGTGGACCGCCGCGTCGGGCTTCTCCTTGGCGAGCATCTCGCGGAAATCGACATACTGCTTCGGCGCGGCCATGCCCTTCTTGACGACGTTCTGGGAAGCGGACTTCAGCACGCGACGGTCGACGTCGCAGACGGCGATCACCTGGACGCCCTGCTTGGACATCAGCTGGCGCATGTCACCACCGCCCTGGGCTTTCAGGCCGATACCGACGAGCTGGAGGCGGTTGCTCGGGGCGACCGTGCCGTCCTTGCCCAGCGCGGAAGCCGGGATGATGGAGGGGAAACTAAGCGCCGCACCGGCGAGAGCGGTGCGCTTCAGGAACGAACGTCGGTTGAGCGGGGACATCGTGATAGGGGTAGGGGTTGGGGTAGGACAGGTGTAGCGTGGGATACGTTCCGTGGAAAGCAGGGAAAGAACTCTGGGGCCGGAGGGCTCGAGGGTGGGGCGCGTCCCACCCTCTAGACACGGCTGACCGGGCCGGTCAGTCCTGCCAAAAGGCCGACACCACCCGATACTCCCTGCTACCGCGGGTTCAGCCCTACCTTGGTCTCGCCGCGACCCAGCGCAGGGCGGCGAGCTCTCCCTCGGCCTTCATCTTGGCGAGATACTGGCCGCGGGTGGCGTCATCCATGGTGACCATGGCTTCGGCCAAACCGCTGGAGAGGGTCTTGATCTCGAGGAGGTTCGCGTCGAGCGTCTCGAGCCGCGCGGCCACCGTCTGGCCGCCGGGCCCGGCCGGCGTGAGCGGGTCGAGCGCGTTGAGGAACTTCCGCTCGATCGCCATGCCCATGTACTGATCGATCAGGTAGGGTCCCTGCTCCTGCATGCGCTGACCGAGCGTGAGGCCGATGACGACCGTCGGCTCGGCGGCGTCGAAGTCGGCCGTGCGGATGAATTCGTCCTGCAAGGCCTTGACGCTGTCGGCCACGCCCATCAGCGCCTGGCCGCGCTCCAAGGTGAGCGAGAACATCGCGGAGACCGCGGCGGCCTGTTCGTCGTAACCGGCGCTGAGGTAGGCCTGCTCGGAACCGTCGACGATCTGCTGGGAGTAATCGGCGAAGAGGGGGTTGTCCAAGCCTTGGAGCAACGCCGCGCCGGCCGCGCCCGCGTCGCCGGCTCCGAAAGCCTGGTGCGCCGCGAGATAATCGCCGAGCGAGTTGTCCGGCGCGGCCTTCCGGAAAGCGGCGAGCGCGGCGCCCTTCTCTTCCGGCGTCTCGCCGCGCAGGGCGAGCTCCAGCTGGGCCAAAGGATCACCCGGATCGAGGAGCGCGGCCTCGCGGGCGTATTTGAGGTCCTTGAGCAGGCGGCTGGCCACGAGGAGGTTCTGCGCGGTGCGGCCTTGCTCATTCAGGAAGGCCTCGACCTCGGCCTGGCTGAGCGACGGCACCTTGCCGGCCAAGATCTCCTGCACCGTCACGCCCTTTCGCTTCGGCGGGCTCTCCAGCCGGGGGATGAGGTCGGCGGCGCTGCGCGGCTTGATCGCCGGCGCCGCGACGACGGCCGGCTTCGGCAGGAAACCCTCCCGGAGCCTTTCACGCACGAGCCAGAGCCCCACGACCACCAGGCCGAGGACGACGGCGAACTGCGTTAAGCGGCGGGGGGACATCGACCGAGAGGAGAATACGGAGTATCGAGTGTCGAGTATAGGCGAAAGAGCCGAGGGAACATGAGGGAGACCCCGTCAGCTGACCCGCCGACCGATGGGCCAGACAGCCGGATTCCCTTGGGGGTTTCTGTCCGAAGGTAGGGCTGAGCGGCCCGGTCAGCCACGGTTGGGCGGGCCGCTCGACCCTACCCGATGCAACTAGGTCGTGAAGCGGTCCCGACCCCACCCAAGTCAGGTTTGGGCGGCTGGCGGTAAGGAGGAGGAAACAAGAAAGGCGCCCGTAGGCGCCCTCCTGATTTCCCCGTGTCAACGCGCCCCCTTGCCCACGTGTCCCCTCGCGGCGTCCCACGCCGCGGTTAATAACGATAGGTATCGGGCTTGAACGGGCCGCACTGGTTGACGCCGATGTAGGCCGCCTGCTCCTTGGAGAGGATCGTCAGCTTGGCGCCGAGCTTGCCGAGGTGGAGGCGGGCGACCTCTTCGTCGAGGTGCTTCGGCAGGACGACGACGCCGGGCTTGGCCGTGGCGCGGGTCTCCCAGAGGTGGATCTGCGCGAGCACTTGGTTGGCGAAGGAGGTCGACATCACGTAGCTCGGGTGGCCGGTGGCGCAACCGAGGTTCACGAGGCGGCCTTCGGCGAGCATGTAGAGCTGGCGGCCGTCCTTGAACGTGTAACGGTCGACCTGCGGCTTGATGGTGTCCTTCTTCACGCCCTTGTAGGCGTTGAGGCGGGTGACCTGGATCTCGTTGTCGAAGTGGCCGATGTTACAGACGATCGCCTGGTCCTTCATCTTGAGCATGTGCTCGAGGGTGATGATGTCCTTGTTGCCGGTGGCGGTGACGTAGATGTCGGCGGAGCCGAGGGTGTCCTCGACGGTCACGACGCGATAGCCTTCCATCGCGGCCTGGAGGGCGCAGATCGGATCGATCTCGGCGACCTGGACCGTGGCGCCGAGGCCGCGGAGGGACTGGGCCGAGCCCTTGCCGACGTCGCCGTAGCCGATGACGAGGGCGACCTTGCCCGCGACCATGACGTCGGTGGCGCGCTTGATGCCGTCGACGAGGGATTCGCGGCAGCCGTACAGGTTGTCGAACTTCGACTTCGTGGCGGTGTCGTTGACGTTGACGGTCGGGACGAGCAGCGAGCCGTCCTCGAGCATGCGGTAGAGGCGCTTCACGCCGGTGGTGGTCTCTTCCGAGACGCCCTTCCAGCTCTTCACGACCTTGTGCCAGTGGCCGGGCTTCTCCTTGGCGACCTTCTTGAGGAGGTTCTTGATGATCTGCTCCTCCTCGGACTCGGAGGGCGACCAGGCCCACTTCGAGCCGTTCTCGAGCTCGTAGCCCTTATGGATGAGGAGCGTGGCGTCGCCGCCGTCGTCGACGATGAGCTCAGGGCCGTCGCCGTTGGGCCAGGTGAGGGCCTGCATGGTGCACTCCCAGTACTCGACGAGGGTCTCGCCCTTCCAGGCGAAGACGGGCAGGCCGGCCTTGGCGATGGCCGCGGCGGCGTGGTCCTGGGTGGAGAAGATGTTGCACGAGGCCCAGCGGACGTCGGCGCCGAGCTCGGCGAGCGTCTCGATGAGGACCGCCGTCTGGATGGTCATGTGCAGGGAGCCGGCGATGCGGACGCCCTTCAAGGGCTTCTTCTTGCCGTACTTCTTGCGCAGGGCCATCAGGCCGGGCATCTCGTGCTCGGCGACCTGGAGCTCCTTGCGGCCCCACTCGGCGAGACCGAGGTCCGCGACCTTGAAGTCGGTGAAGTTGGAGGAGGATTTGGTGAGGGTGGTGGCCATAAGAAGGAGGAATCAGCGGATAGAGGTTGGCGGATAGCGGTTAGGAAATGTAAGCGGGGATTACTGGCTGAGGGCCTTATGGAAGGCGGCCATCTTCGAGGTGACCTCCCAAGGCAGGCCCTTCTTGCCGAAGTGGCCGTAGTGGGTGGACGCGCGGTAGATCGGACGACGGAGGTCGAGCTGGCGGATGATCTCGGCCGGGTTGAAGCGGAAGACCTGCTTCACCGCGGCGAGGATCTGCGCGTCGGGGATCTCGCCCGTGCCGAACGTGTCGAGGTGGATGCTGGTCGGCTCCGGGTGGCCGATGGCGTAGGCGACCTGCAGTTCGCAGCGTTCGGCGGCGCCGGACGCGACGATGTGCTTGGCGACCCAGCGGGCCATGTAGGCCGCGGAACGGTCGACCTTGGTCGGATCCTTGCCCGAGAAGGCGCCGCCGCCGTGACGGCCCATGCCGCCGTAGGAGTCGACGATGATCTTACGGCCGGTGAGGCCGCAGTCGCCCTGAGGTCCGCCGACGACGAAGCGACCGGTCGGGTTGATCAGGTATTCGGTCCGCCTGCCGACGAGCTCCTTCGGGAGGACCTTGCGGATGACCTGTTCGACGCAGAACTTCTCGATCTGGCGGTGGGAGACGTCGGCGGTGTGCTGGGTCGAGATGACCACGTTCTCGACGGCGACCGGGCGGCCGTCGACGTAGCGAACGGCGACCTGCGACTTGCAGTCGGGGCGGAGCCACTCGGTGCCCTTGGCGCCGGACTTGCGGAGACGGGCCAGCTCGCGGTTGAGGCGGTGGGCCAGCATGACCGGGGCGGGCATGCGCTCGGGGGTCTCGTCGGAGGCGTAGCCGAACATGATGCCCTGGTCGCCTGCGCCCATCTTGGCATGCTTCTTCCCCTCGGCCTTGCGCTCGTCGACGCCCTGGGCGATGTCGGGCGACTGCTGGGTGAGCAGGTTGGTGATGAAGACCTTGTCGGCGTGGAAGACGTCGTCGTCGTTGACGTAGCCGATCTCCCGGATCGCGGCGCGGACGACTTCCTCGAAATTGACCTTGGCCTTGGTGGTGAGCTCGCCGGCGATGACGACGTGGTCGCTCTTGACCAAGGTCTCGCAGGCGACGCGGGAGAACCGGTCCTGCGCGAAGCAGGCGTCGAGGACGGAGTCCGAGATGCTGTCGGCGACCTTGTCAGGGTGGCCTTCGCCGACGGATTCGGACGAGAAGATGAAGGAGGCGTGGCGTGCCATAAGGCAGGGGAAACAAACGGGGGGGCGGCGGCTTGGCAAGTCCGACATCCAATTATCTGGATAGGAAGATACGTCAAAGCGACCGGCGGGACGCCGGCCGCAGGGACAAGGGCAGGGCTGGGGCCAGGGATAGCTGAGGCTCAAAGGGAGACCGGAAACCGGAAAATTGGCTGGGGTGCATCCACAAGAGGGCTGAATGGAGGGCTGCGTTGAGGACTGAGTGGAGGACTGAAAAGATAAGTCAGCCGCGGGAACCAGGAGCCGATGGCCGATTTGCACTTTTGCACAGACGGTCGCGACGCCGTCGCGCCCCTACATGGGGCCCGAGAATGGTTTCATGCCCACAGCATCCTATCCGGTCTCCCTTTGGGTTACTGTCTCGGGGTAGGGACGTGATGACATCGCGTCCCTGCCCAAACAAAAAGGGCGCCCGCAGGCGCCCTCTTGAATCCCCCGCGTGCGCGTGCCTCTATGCCCACGTGACCCTCGCGGCGCGGCGCGTCAGCCCCCGATCGACTTCAGGGTGACGAGATACTCGATGAGGGAGGTGAACTCCTCGACGTTGAGGCCGGCGGCGAGACCGGCGGGCATCATCGACTGCGGGAGATGCTTCTCCTCCTTCACGTCGTCGCGCCTGACCTTGGAGACCTGGCCGGCGATGTTGCGGAGGGTGATCACGCCGTCGGCCTCGCCGGTGACGAAGCCCATCTGGTCCGGGCCGTCCTTCATCGAAAGGACGACGGTCTGGAAACCCTGGGCGACGACCTTGTTCGGATCGAGGATGGAATCGATCAGGTATTCGCGCGGAAACTTCGCGCCGGCGGCGCCGAGGTACGGACCCTTCTGCTCGGCGGCGAGGTCGACGGCATGACAGGCCACGCAGCCCTGCTGGGTGAAGAGGCGCTGGCCG
>Ga0163212_1001289_pt1 | contig 11039 bp, 10 predicted proteins | sample Malawi_45m_30L_FD_113532 | JGI IMG/M metagenome (GOLD analysis project Ga0163212, IMG submission 113532) | Freshwater microbial communities from Lake Malawi, Central Region, Malawi to study Microbial Dark Matter (Phase II) - Malawi_45m_30L | ecosystem: Environmental > Aquatic > Freshwater > Lake...
GGCCGGGGCCAGGAAGCGGGGCATGGGAGCATATAGGGGACAAGTGGGCGTGGGGGCAAGGGGACATGAGCAACGAGAGGCCCGGAGGCCCGGGGGCGCGACGGTGCCGCGGCCGCAAGGGTTCAGCGCGGACGCGTCGGCGACGCGTCCCTGACCGCCGATCCGGGCACAAAAAAGCCGCGCAAGGTGCGCGGCCTCGAGGAAAATCAGGCTTTCTGGAATATGTAATTCACGTCACCGAAGTCCCGGACGCCGGAACGCAGCCAACGGTCGACGTCATTTCGCGTGACCGGACGGCTTTGACGGTCAAAAGTAAGGCACACGTAGCCGGCACTCCAGAACAGCTCGAACAACTCAAGGAACCGGGGGTTGATCCGGCCTTCCATATTCTCGCGGAAGGAATGCTCCATGACCCAGACGGGCGAGGTCGCTCGGGCCAGAAGTTCGCGTGCCCCCGCCAATACCGCCAGCTCATGTCCTTCGACGTCGACCTTGATAAGGAGCCGGAAAGCGGAAGGTCTCGAGCGCAGCAAATCGTCCAATGCCTCCACCTTTACCTGGCGGGCATATGTGTTTGTCATGCCGCCCCAATTCTTGAGCAGGCTGGCGCCTTCGCCGCCTCCATAAAGCAGGCAGCTCCCCTTCGCTTCGCCGATGGCTATGTTGAGCGCCTCGATATTTTTATAGCCGTTATGGACCATGTTTTCCCGGAGCCGGCGGTAGTTGAGGTCGTTAGGCTCTATGGCGAGGGCCGGCACGCCTGCATGACAAGCGATCAGGGAATATAGGCCGCAATTGGCGCCTACGTCGACAAAAAGGTCCCGGCCCCGCAGCAATTCGCGCAGCCTCGCGACCTCACCTGAAGCGGTGCGCGATTCCGGCATGCCATCGGGCCCGATAAACGCGAAGCCCAGCGCCGTCGGACGCATTCGCTGAGCCTCAAAAAGCCGGCGGTCGCGGCGCATGCGGTACCAAATCGCAAAACGGGGGAAGAGTCTTTCGACGATTTTTTGATCATGGATACGGGAGGTTTAGTCGCGGCTTCGCCCCATCCAACGCATCATGCCACGGACGAAGAAGAGGGACGATCGATCGGCGCGAATGACAAGGAGATGAATTATCATTCACGTCGGATTTTGAGGCAACCAAGGCCGCGGAGGATTGCTTCGTGTCCATCGTATTGCTGAGGGCGCCTCAGCCATGGCCTATCCCATTCCACACCACCGCTCCGGCGGAGTCCAACCGGATGAACTCCGGCGGCAAGATGTCTTCTATCCTGGCGCCATGGGCGCCGGCGTTGGTGAAACGGTCCGGCCCGACGCAAATATTCCCGCTCATGCCTCCTAGCCACCTGGCCCACAGGCTGAAACTGCTATTGGCCACGATCGCATGCCTGCACCGCGACATGAGCATCATGTCGACCCAGGATGTGTCGCCCGCGTTCCCCTCGATCACCATCTCCGCCTCGCGCCCGAATTCCGAACGACACCAGGCGGGGTCGTCCGAAAAGAAGAAGAAGGCCGCCCCCGGGACGCGAGCACGTACCAATTCCAAGGCCTTCCGGTAATATGACGGGGTGCAGATTCCCCCCAAAGCATCGACGTGGCTGGGCGACAGGTAATCGCCCCGCCTGACATGCACGGCTACTGCTTCGGCTCCGCCTATGGCCTTCAAGGCGCCCAAGGCGGAAGGCGGGGCCGGCTGTCTGAACACGAAATTTCGGCGAAGTTGCGGCTCGATCGACCTGCTGTACCTGAAGGACGGGAAATATCCCTGAACGAAGCCGCGAAGGTCCTCCGAAATGAACGCGTCCTTATATTCGAGGGTTTTCTCGAAACTCCAATCCTTGCCGGACAGTCTGGCGACGGCCTTGGCGGCGCGTGCGAAATTATTCGGGATTCTGGGAAACTTGTCGGGCATTTCGAAAACTTCCTCGATCCTGTATCCCATTTCCGGATTGACGTTCGCGAAACCGCACAGGTCGACGCGCACACGGGCCGGAAAGCTATGCTGCAAAGCCCATGCGTGCGCATATTGGAACATCTGGTTGCCCAGTCCGCCCTGAAGACGGTGAATACGTTCGACGCCGAATGTTTTTTCGAAACATGCCCAAGCCAAGGACTTGTCCGAGCTCGTAGTGTTGACGACAGGGTTGGGCAGCAAGCGGTTTCGCGCTTTTATAAACAATTTTCTCATGCTCGATTAAGCCAGGCCGCCTGAGGCTTGGGCATCCTTCCCAGGAAGGCGTGTTCGAAAGATTCAGCAAGATATCTGCCGACGTTGGCCGGCGAGATTTTCGGGGCATATGCCCTCGCCCTGCGCTTCTCCTCCGTAATGACGCCCGGATTATCCAACCGTTGCGCCAAGAGCGAGTTCAGGACATGGACATTCCCCGACGGGAAGACAGCGCCGGCGCCGCTCGCGCGGATGATATCGCGGGATCCCGCAGCATCGCTTACCAATACCGGGACGCCCGCCTGCAAGGCTTCGCTGGTAGCCATGCCCCAGCCGTCATAACGGCTTGGGACGACGCAAAGGTCATGGGCGGATAACTCGGAGACCACGGCATCCGAAGCGATCAAGCCGCGAAAGCGGACCCGTGACGCCACTCCGAGTCGACATGCCTTTTCCTGAAGCTGTGCCTTGGCCGGGCCATCTCCGTATACTTCCAGCGACCATGCCCGATCAGCCAGCGGAGACAAGGCTTCGATGAGCAGGTCGAGCCCTTTGTATGGGGCGAGCCGCCCGACAAACGCGATTCTCAGCTCGCCGGAGGCAGCATTCTCGACGCAAATCCGAGGGGCGTCACATTGATATAGGTATGGATAAACCTGTGACTCCTTGAAGCCGATGGACCTGTAGAAGCTCTCCGCCAGAGAGCCGATCGCCATCACGGCTCCGATTTTCTTCCTTACCGGGTAGTAGTGATAAATAGACTTCAGCGTGCTCGGCACCCGTCGCCACGGCGACTTCAAGGCGGTCTCGACGATCAACGCTGCCTTCGGGTAAGGCTGGCTCATGATGATCCCGGCGGCGCGGGTCACGGATGGATAAGCGCCCAAGCCTGAGAACACATGGATTGCCCCCGGGTTATCTGAAGCCAACTCGTCGACCTTCTCCCGCCAGCCTACGGATGGCAAAAACACATCGCGCAGATGCGAACGGCGGCTTGCCTGCCAGCCATCCCCACGACGGTCCGTAGAGATGTCTTCGGCCCAGACCCCATGAACTGGCGCGCCCCAGGTTGCGGCAAGGGCATCCAGCGCGCCCGTCTGATGATGGGCCGGCATATTCTGCCAAAAAAAGACCTTGGGTTTAACCATGGCGCATCAGGCGTTTGCGCTCGCCCAGCCAGATCCGCAAATCGAGCACCTGCTTATACAGGAACGGCGTGACGAAAAGGGTGAACAGTTTCACGGCTTTAGCCGAGCCTATGCGGCGTAACGACCAAGCGAGCGCGACTTGCCCCGCGCGCACCAACAAAGATCTGGTCCTGAGCAGGCGTTGCTCGACCTGGGAGTAAGCCGTCTCTCGACGCAGGTATTCATCTATTTCTCCGGGCAAGAGGCGGCCCTTGGCCCGGGCATTCGCGATGTCCGCGGCGAGTTGCGCACAGAACGCGGCTCGGTCGTCGACGAACCTCAGGTTGTGCCGGACAAGGTCAGCCGAGGATTGCGCATGCGCAAGGCTGTGCAGATTGCCCGCATGTGTGCGGTAACGGACCAGCTTGCTGGCTAGGTACCGGCCTTCACCGAGCATCATGCCGCGGATCGGGAGGATAACGTCCTCGCGCAGAATCTGCGGAGACAGGTCGTCAAACGACCGAAAGACATCGACGCGATAGGCGCAAGAAGCTCCGACGATTGGGTTGCCGGCCCCCATCAGCATCCCAGCCATGGAGAACTCCGCGTCGCCGAGACCAGCCGTCGCCCGTCCATTCACCAACCTGCCCTCATCGTCGATGACGCTCACCGCGGTATGGACGAACGAAACATGCGGATCGGCAAAAAGCCGCATGGTGAAGGCGACGCGCTCGGGCTCGGACACGTCATCGCCCGCGCCCAAGATGATGACCCGCCCCGACGCCCGGCGCACCGCGTGATTAATCACCGCAGGCAATCCATGATTATGGGCATGATTGATGCGGACGACCGGGATGTCGGCCGGGAAATCCCTCAGGGCTTCGTCGATTCTGTGCCGGGTCTCGTCCGGAGAGGCGTCGTCGGTGATGATCAGTTCCAAGGGGCGATATGTCTGCTTCGCCACCGAACGTATGGCCTCCGCCACGAAGGCTTCGTGACGGTATGCGAACAGCGCGAATGTGGCGAGCTCCGGCATCAATGGGGATTCTCGCCGATTCTCACGGTCGGCAGACGGAACGCAGGATTGCGGATCTCCTTGCGATAGCGCAGGGAGATCGCCCGGCGATACCCGTCATTGGCGTCGAAACGCTCCGGCCGCAGCCTTAGAAAAGCCGCCGGCAACTCGGCGAGGCGGGCGTCAGGGCCTCGGACGAAGTTGTTATATTTCTCGTGTGAACCATAGTCGAGGAGCGCGCGGACAAAACTGGGTCCGTCTTCATCGGGCTCGACGTGTCCCGGCCGAAGTCGGCTTTCGGTGATGGCTTTCATCATGTTCAAGGAGATGGCATGGCTGCGCTGGACTTCTCGCGCATGGCTAGCCTTAGATAGATGAGGCCGCAAATCGGCGCGGCCAGGGCCAGCGGGACGAGCCGGACGACGGCATGGTCGCAGGATTCGGCCACCCACTGGGAAAGCAGCAAGGCCAAGCCGGCGCCCCCCATCCAGAATACCGTGCTACGGCCAAGCCATCGGCCGAGCCGCATGCGAATGAGCCCAAGGGCTAGGATAGCAAAAGTGAGGCTGCCGAGGAAGTAGGCGAAGGCCGCGCCACGTAGGCCATAGACCGGCATAAGATAGAAGGCGCCCAGCGGCACCGCGGCGTTGGCACACAGCTTCACGGCAAGCACCCGGCCCGGCTCGGCTCGAGCCGTGAGCCAGTAGGCCACAGGCCAACCAAATAGGTTGAAGAAGATGGCCCAGACGAACCAAGCCATCAGGCCGCTCGCTGGCGCGAAAACCGGCGAGTAAAGCCAGCCTACCAGCTGCTTACTGAAGGTCAGTATGCCGATCAGTCCCGGCAGCGCCAGCAGCAGCCCGGCCTGGACCTGCTTTTCGGTAAGATCGCACGCCGCCGCTTCGTCTCTGGCCGCAGAGATGAGCGGATAGAAGTTTGTCCCCATCGCCGCGAAAATGAAGCCGGGCAGGATGCCGGTAGCCGCATAGGCGGCCTGATAGTAGCCGGCATCGGCCAGGCCGGCCAAGGTATCTGCCTCATGGGCCCGGACAATGATTAGCCGCACGAACCAGGCGGCAAGTTGCCCGAAAAGTTCGCCGGCCATGAAGGTGCCGCCAACGATCGCGAGGAGACGCATGTCCCTGGCTCCGCCCGGGTGCGCGGTTGAGGGGCAATGCCGGGCAGCGGCCCGCCAAGTTGCGTAGGCCAATGCAATCGCCGCAAGCAAGAAGCTGGAGGCGATGCCTTCTTCGCCGTAGATCCAGATCAGCGGAGCGCCGAGGGCCAGGCCAGCAACGGAGGATATCATCTGGCTTCGCGCAACCTGCTTCCCTTCGTCGGCCGCCAGAAGCAAAGCGGACCAGACGGCGGTCATGACCAGGCAGGGTGCCGCCAAGCAAGCGATGAACATCAAGGAGTCGTAACGGTCGGAGCCGAATGTGATCCGGGCGTAGGGAACGAAGGCCACGAGCGTCGCGACCAGGGCAAGCCAGCCCAGCATGGTCCCTAATTGCCGCACGGAAGCGTTCTTCGAGGGACGTTCGTCCGCCGGAGCGGACGTCACGAGCCGGACGCCGGCGACTCCGATCCCGCAGCCGCACAAAGTGGATAGATTCAGGCTGAACGTGGAGAATAAGCCCATCAGGCCGACTCCACTCGGGCCGACGATCACCGCGATAAGCTTGTTGCGTGCGAACCCGGCAAGCGTCTGGACAATCTGGGATGTGCCCATGAGCAGGCTGAAACGGAGGATCCGGTCGAAAAACATGGCGTGAAATGGAAGCCAGATGGCCGCGAAGGACGGAAGACGGGAAGACGAAGGCGTGGCCGACTTCCTAGGTCGACCTCGGCTGAGCAAGGCGCTCAACGCTGACCAATGGCAGATCGGTACGCCGCGAAGAACTTGCACCGATATTCGGCCCAGGTGTGCTTCTCGGCTTCTGCGCGGGCGGCCTGGCCGATCTGGAAGAGTTCGTCGCGATGAGTCAGGGCCCAGACGAGCTCATGGAGGATGGCTTCGGCGCTGCCTGGCGCGATGAGCAGGCCGTTCCGGCGGTGCTGGATGAAATCAGCCCCGCCGGTGCTCGTGGTGCAAAGGACGGGCACTCCGCAGGCCATGGCCTCGAGGATGACGAGCCCGAAGCCTTCGGCGATGGACGGCAATGCGATGAGGTCGCAGTGTTTGATGTCTGCGGCCAAGGCGGCGTCGGAGAGTCCTCCGCGGATCTCGACGTCGACGCTTTCGAAGCCACGGATCAGGTCCCGATCCACCTCCGCACGGGTATAGATGATGAGCTTGGCCTTGCCCTTAGGCAGCGAGGCCAAGGCGGCGAGCAGGTAGCGCGCCCCTTTGCGCTGCGAAAGGGCTCCGATGAAGCCAACGGTCAGCGGACGGGCCGAAGGCGCAAGGGTTCGGGCGGAGAAAAGGTCGAGGTCGACGCCGTACCCGACGACATGGACCGGCGCTTTGACGCCGGCGAATTCCAGCGAATGCTTGGTGAAGGAGCTGGCGCAGATCACGGCGTCGGATTCGGCGAACGACCCGTCGGCATCCCCGTAGGCCGGCGACATCTCGGCCTCGCGCATGAGGGAGGCGGCGGCCTCAGGAACTCTCGCGGCTTCCCGGACGAAGAGGTCGCGCAGGAACCTGGCCTGCGGATGCACCTGAAAGAGGATGCGCGTAAGCCCGGAGCCAGCCAGCCGGCGGAACGCCGGCTCGGCGTAATAACTGTAGGCGATGAGCGGGACCTTCCGCGCCAACGCGACCTGGGCGGCCTTGGCGCTTAGCAGCCGGTCGGCGGCGGCGAGATGCGGCGAGTCCTTGCGCCTGTCAATCCGTGCGGCCAGAGAACGAAGGCACGATGTCCAGGAAGTGACGACTTTCCCCGCCGGCAGGCCTTCGGCATTCCGAGCGGCGGCGAGTCGCCGGAAGGAAGCGCCGAGCAAAGGGAAGCGGGACCACGCGGCGGGGCAATAGGCGTCCGTGACCAAAGCTTCCAAGACGCCGTGCTCTTGCAGCGCCAAGGCTGACTGGTATCGGTCGCGAGCACCCGCGAAAGTGATGACCGCCGATGGAGGAGAATGGGGCAAAGGATTGTTATTTTGACCGCGGCCGGGACGGCCTCCCGGCGGCTCGGGGCCGATGAAGCCGGCGCCGCCGATGACGATTCTCACGGGGAGCCGTCATGGGATGAACGAAAGACAAGGAAGTGGCCGGCAAGGAAGTTGCCGATCGGCTGCACCGGGACCTGCAACAAGAACGCGAGATCGGGATCGACATCCAGGCCTTTCTGAAGCGCCGCGAACACGAGCGCCGCGAGCAAAAAGAACATCACCCTGGCGGCGAAATAGGCCCCCAGGTCCCGCAGCCACGGGGAGGTGGAACCGAAAGTCCACCACCGGTGCAACAGGAAGGCCAGCGCGAAAGCTACGCCGAAGCTGGCGACCCTCGCCCAGGATGGATCAAGCCCGGCGAGGATGAGGGCCTTGAAGGCTCCGTAATCGCAGAGCGTGATGGGCACGCCGGCGACGAGGAAGCGCAGCGCACGCTGGCGAAGGACTTGACGGCTCATCGCAGTTCGGATCGATCGGGTGACCCGGGGGGCAGTTTTCGCGGACAACCGTAGATGCCCGCGTAAGTCCATTCGCCGACTCGCAGGAGGGCGCGGCCAGGCAACGGAGGCAGACGACGCAGGCAGAGCAGACGCCACACCGAAAGGAACATCAAGGCCGAGGTGCGGAAGATCTGCACCTTGGAGCCGGGCTGATCAGCCCATGTCACGGGGCGCTCGCCGATGACCGCTCCGACCGAGCGGGCGGCGAGCAGGAGATCGACGTCGACCGCCATGTCGCAGGTGTCGACCTGCTCCAAGATGGCCGGCATCAGCGACGAGCGGAAGAATTTCGCCCCGCATTGGGTGTCGCGCGTCGTTAATCCCAGCAACAAGCGCACGGCGAGATTGAAGCCCAGGCTGGTGACGCGACGACCCAAAGGACGTTCGGCCATCGCCCGGCGGCCGACCACGACGTCGGCCGCCGACTCGTCGAGCAGGCCGAAGAGCGACGCGGCCGGCGTCGCGCCGTCCGCGTCGACAAAGCCGACCCAATCGGCGCCGGCGTGATGACGGAACCCTGCGAGCAAAGCCCCCCCTTTGCCGATCGGCTCGGCGTATTCCATCCAGGACAGCTCGGCGGCTTCGCGCGCGACACGTTCGACGACCGCGGCCGTCCCATCCCGGCATCCGTTCAGTATCACGAGAAAGCGGACGTCGAGATCGGCGCGGGTGCGGGCAAAGGCGAGATAGCTCCGGAGAGGCGCCTCAAGGCGGGCTTCTTCGTTATAGGCCGGGACGACGATCAGCACCCGGCGAAGTTCTGAGGGCGCGGTCATCAACGTGACGTCGGCACCCGGCGGAGGATGACATAGGGCCCCTGCGCTCCCCGGGGGGCGGCCGAATCGGAAACATAGACCCGCTCCCAGGCGCCACCGAGGTGTTCGGTGAGAATCGGGCGATCGACTTCCACCAAGACCAGCCAGCGGACTTTTCGGGCGAGTTCCGGATGGGCGGGGAGGAAGCGATCATATGGCCAGTAGGACTTCTGCCCGGAAGCCCGAAGCTCGTAATACAAGGACATCGAGCCTAGCGCCACCTCGTCGGGAGACGCCAGGCGGCGGAGCTCGACGACGGTCCGCCGTCGACTGCCTGCCTGCTCGACAGCTAAGGGCAACTCCTTCAGCCGGACGTAACAAGAAAGCAGGAACAGCAAGGCGATGACGCCAAGGAACCAGCCGCCGCGGCCGAAGGTGCGGGCGGCGCATACCGGCAGAATCGCGATCAGCAACGGCACCGTGATCATCCAGCTGAACGGCGCCTGCCAGAGGCCGATGAGCTGAATGATCACGGGCACGCCGAGCAGCAGGCCGAACCCGACCCAGCCGGCCGTGGCCACTTCGTTACGCCAGCCTCGGCCGGCAAGGCCTTCCGCCAGCACGAGTCCGAGGCACGCAGGAATGAGCACGATGAAATCCTTGCTGACATAGAACTTCTCGAGATGGAAAGCCCGGCCGAAGTTCTCGCCACGATTGTCGAGAAAAGCCTGCCAGACTCCGATATGCCCATAAGCCCAGCGCAGGAGCAGGACTCCCGTGACCAGGCCCGCCGCGAGGCATAGTCCTGACACGAATGTTTCGCGCGTTCGGCGCCAAAGGAAGATGCCGGCCGCGGCGAGGGCAAAATAGCCGCAGAACTGCAGTCCGAAGAACGCGCAGGCCGGACCGAGGGAAAAGGCCAGGAGGCGCGCCCGCCCGTTGGTCGCCGCCGGGAAGAAAGCACCAAGGAACCAGGCAAAGAGCAGCAGCGCGAAAGCATCGTGGCGCGCATGGAAGATCGCGTTGCCCGCCAGGGAATGCATCATCATGCAGAGCGCCACCAGGGCAACGGCTGCCGTCCTGCCCATCGGATGTCGCTCCCGGACCCAGCGCGTGAGCAGGATGGCACCGATGAGCTGGACGAGGAAGAAAAACGCATGGGCGGAGAACTGGCCAAAGCCGGCCAATTTAAACCAGCCGGCCAGGAGCAGGGGCGCGCCCGGATTGCTGAGCCCCCACGTGGCGCCGTACCCCAGCTGACTTATCCCATTGGAAAGAAAGCCCTCGCCGAAGGCCAAGGAGGCGCCCGGCTCGACATAGAAAACCTCATCGGTCCATGCGGGGTTGAACAATACCGCGACCAATGAAAGCGCGAGGGAGAGCGCAGCGATGACGCCTAACGAGGGCGACCAGCGGACAAACCACTCGGAAACGGGGACGGCCGAAGAAGCCGGGGAGCACGAGGTCATGAGACGATTCCCTTGAGGGCAGCGATGACGCGATTACGTTCCGGCTCGCTCAGGCCGGCGCCGGAGGGAAGGCAGAGGCCGTGGTCGAAGAGGCGTTCGCTGACCTTGCCGCCGTGCATCTCGGCGGAGGCGAAGACAGGCTGGAGATGCATGGGCTTCCAGACGGGGCGGGTTTCGATGTTCTCGGCTTCGAGCGCGAGGCGCACCTGCTCGCGGGTGATGCCAGCGATCGCGGGGTCGATCGTCAGGCACGTGAGCCAGCGGGTCGACTGACCCCAGGATGCTTCGGGTTGCATGGTCACGCCGGGCAGCGACTGGAAGGCGTCGGCGTAGGCCTTGAAATGTCCGCGGCGGCGCGAGACCTTGCCCGACAGCCGGGTGAGCTGGCCGAGCCCGATACTGGCGGCGATGTTGCTGAGCCGATAGTTATAGCCGATGGTGGAATGCTGATAATGCGGTGCGGCGTCACGCGCCTGGGTCGCCAGAAAACGGGCCTGTTTGGCCAGCTCGGCGTCGTTCGTGACCAGCATGCCGCCGCCGCCGGTGGTGATGATCTTGTTGCCGTTGAAGGAATGGATGCCCGCCAGGCCGAACGACCCAGGGGAGGCTTCGCCATACGTCGCGCCGAGGGCTTCGGCGGCGTCCTCGATCAGCTTCACGCCATGCTTGTCGCAACAGGCCTTGATCGGGGCGATGTCCGCCGACTGGCCGTAGAGGTGCACGAGGACCAGCGCTTTGGGCTTCTTGCCGACCTTGACCTTCTGCTCGATGACCGCGCACGCGAGCGCCGGATCCATGTTCCAGCTGAGCTCCTCGGAATCGATGAAGACGGGCTTGGCCCCGAGATAGGTGATGGGCGAGGCGGACGCGACGAAGGTGAGCGA
>Ga0163212_1001293_pt1 | contig 11011 bp, 7 predicted proteins | sample Malawi_45m_30L_FD_113532 | JGI IMG/M metagenome (GOLD analysis project Ga0163212, IMG submission 113532) | Freshwater microbial communities from Lake Malawi, Central Region, Malawi to study Microbial Dark Matter (Phase II) - Malawi_45m_30L | ecosystem: Environmental > Aquatic > Freshwater > Lake ...
ACCGAAGATCGTGTCCGGGCGCGTGGTGAACACCGTCAGTGGCTCCCGCTCGCCATCGACGACGAAATGGATCTCCGCGCCTTCACTGCGCCCGATCCACTCCGTCTGCATCGTGCGAGTCGAATCAGGCCAATCCACCGTCGCGAGATCCGCGAGCAGCCGATCCGCGTACGCGGTGATGCGGAACATCCACTGCCGCAGCGGCATGCGGACCACGGGGTGACCGCCGCGCTCACTGCGCCCATCGATGACTTCCTCGTTCGCAAGAACAGTACCGAGCTTCGCGCACCAGTTCACCATCTGTGTACCGAGGTACGCCAAACGGAACGAATCGAGGTGCGATTGCCGCTGCCGCCGAGTGCAGGCACTCCACCGCGTCTGAACACCCGGCGCGGTCTCGATGCTCCGGTCTTCTCGGGCAAGTCGTGACTCCAACTGTGCGATTGGACGCGCAGCCTGCACCGCCGGATCGAACCAACTGCCATACGCGAGCAGCCAGATCCACTGCGTCCAGCGGTAGTAGTCCGGCTCGATCGTCGCGAACTCGCGCGACCAGTCGTACATGAATCCGAACCGTTGCAACTGGCGACGAAAGTTGTCGATCGCCTTCTTGGTCGTGACCTCCGGGTGCACGCCCGTGGTGATCGCGTACTGCTCGGCGGGCAATCCGAATGCATCCCATCCCATTGGATGCAGCACCTGAAAACCGCGCATCACCTTGTAGCGCGAGAGAATGTCCGTCGCGGTGTACCCCTCCGGATGCCCGACATGCAGACCTGCACCTGAGGGATACGGGAACATATCGAGCACATAGAACTTCGGCTTCGATGCATCAAAGCCCGCATCGCCGGGATTCGGTACACGCATGGAACCGCTGCGTTGCCACTCTGCCTGCCAGCGCAGTTCGATCTCGCACGCAAAACGCGCGTCGTACCGGTGCGGTGTCTGCTGATCGGCCATGGAAGACGGCGGAGGATACGGCGCAGCGGCACGCATGCGCCCGCGCCCGCCCTCTGCATCCGGACGCACGCAGCGCGGCGAGCAGCGGTCAGAACCCGACCGAGTTCTTCGTGCCCTGCTTCGTCATGTCGACTGTCTTTGTCCACGCTTCCACACCCGATCGGATGTTGGTCAGCGTCAAACGGAAGGTATAGGTGGTCTGCTGCGTGTTGCCCGCTTGACGCTTCACCTGCGTGATTTTGCCCGACAACGAGAAGTCAGGAGACGGCATCCCCTCGACCGCGTTCCCTTGGCGGAACGCCTGTGCGCGGAGCTGCTCCTGCGCGGTCTTGTCCTCGGCATTGGCGCCGAAGGTCGTGATCACGGTCGCTTGGCCACTGTTCACCAGTTGCTCACGCATGCGGTACAGCAACTCACCGACATCGAACTGCGAACTCGTGTCGTTCACCACTTTGTCGATCACAAGCTGTGCCGGCTTTACATTGGCGGTCTTGAGAATGCCGGTCTCGATGAGCGACTCGAGCATGCCCGATGAAGCCTTGAGAATGTCCTGCATATCGACATCGCCAACGCTCACGACCGACTGTGGGCTCCCCGTCTCCACATACTTGGCGGGCGAACCGCAGGCGAGGACGACGAAGGCGCTCACGATGCTGATGAATGCGGCAGGACGAATGGCGAGGGATTTCATGGGTCACTCCACGGTGTGTTTGAGGGGGATGATTTGGTTCGAGAACGAAGTCCAGTCACTCGTCGGCGCGCCGCACCTGCAGGCGGAAGTCCGTCGCCGCTTCGCTTGGAGCGATCGCGCGGATCGTGGTGGAGCCCCCCGAAGGAACATTGCTGGTCTTCCACACGGAAAGCTGCGATGGAATCACGCTGCCGTTGGCATCGACCCAATCAAATCGATAGGAGAACCCTCGGTAACTGAAGCCGCTGTTGATCACATCGACTTGCACTTCAAGCGGACCGCCTTTGCTTGGGAACATGCGCACCTCGCCGGCACTCAAGAAGATCTGCGTGAGCGCATCATTCACTTGGGTCTTGGTTGGAACGGCCGTTGCGGAGGGCGTGGTGCGGGTGTAGGTCGTGTTGACCGAACCACACGCAGTCAGTGCGGTCGCCACGGCGAACAACGCGATTCGAAGAAATCGGGTCATGGTTATGGCTCCTGCTCCGTCTGTTCCGGCGTCATCGATTCCAGTGGAGACGCTTCAATGATACGCGGCGCAGCGATCACCTGCGGGGCTGGAGGAACGGCCGCCGCCAGCGCCACATGTTGAACCGCGGGCGGCGCACCGGCGGATGGCATCGTGACGAACACAATGTTCGGCGACTTGGGCTGAACAGAGACGCTGCACAGCGGCTCACCTTCGGATCGTCGCAGTTCGATCTGACCACTCTCTGGCGTTGCCACACGAAGGAGATCGATGCGCTTTGGCAGCTCACCCCAGCAGCGGAGATCGGCGGCTGTGGATGCAGCCTGGTACGCGATCCCTGCGATCTGCACGATCAGCCCGACCGTACTGTCGCTCTGTGCAGCCGCACTACTCGCTGCGTATGTTGCAGCCGCCTTCGTTGCTGAACTGATGATCTCTTGCGTCACAATGGTCGGCAGACGCGCATCGAACTCCGCTCGCACCATCGCATCGATGTCCGCGAGCGTCACAGACTGCATGGCAACGCCCGGCGCCCCTACGCCGCCCATGTCCGCCTCGATCGCGCCGAGTGCATCATCCCGCGCCTTGAAAACGGGGAATGCAGCGGACACATAGTTGACAGGTCCGACGGGAATCGGAATGTCGAGACGGAACTCGTCGTAGTAGGGTGCGAGCCCTGAGAGGAAGAACACCCATGTGATGGGCATCGTGCCAGCAGCTGGGCTCTCGTCAATCAGCGCGATATCGAGCGCCGCGGGCGCGAATCCGGGCACCATCTCCTCCACCGCACGCAGATCGGCGCGTGCGTTCTGGCGGTCACCGAGCTCCGTGGATGTGGACAGCAGAAAGACCGCCCGCAAATAGCTCGTGAACGGGTTCGGCAGAACAGCCATCCCATTCTGTGCGGGCGGGTTCGCCTGACGCGCTCGCACTTGTGTGAGCGCACCCGCCGCCGCGGACTCACTCCATCCCTGGTCGCGCCACGCTTCCTCAGCACTCGCCTGCTGCCGAGCGACCTCCTCCTGAAAACGACTCTTTGCATCCTGCTGAAAGTCTCGGGCACGGTTCAACTTCAGTCGTGCGGAATCGAAGTCGCCGCGTTCAAGATCGTTGATGCTGTCGAGCGTGCACACCATGATCCGCTCGGGCGGCGTGCCGCGGTAAATCCGAAGGGTCTGATTGACGACCGTGGTTGCGACCGCTTCTGTCACCTTCGCTTCAGCTTTGTCGTCGAGATATGGCTTGATCTCGTCGAATGCTCGGCGATACCACAGATCGCTGCGCTCCCATGAACCCGCAATCTGCGCCGTGCGCGCTGCGGCCATGAAATAGATGAGTCGGTCCTGCTCATCTTTCTCGGCTTTTGCCGCCGCTTCACAGGCCATGGCCTCCGCTTTTGGATAGTCCCCGGCAATGAGCGCGGCATCGATCTGCTTGATGGTGCGCCGCAGTTCCTGCTGGCAGCCGACCTGCGCCACACCACTCACAAACGCCATGCAGAGCAGCGCAGCACGGAACGCGCATGACACCGAATGCTGATGACCACTCGCTGCCGATGTGATCATGGACCGAGCAGTTGCCACCAAATCGACTGCCCCCCAAGATTGAGATTTTGGACGTTGTTTGTGTCGAGCCTGATGTTGCTGTTCTTCAGAAACTCCGCAACGGCCCTCACTTTGATGATCTCAGCCTCGCGCAGCACAGCGCCGTTCTTCAGGTCGTTGAAGAACACGGCATTGCGTTCCCAGTTGGCACGACCCTCTGGCGAGAACTGCATGGGAATCGACAGCGCGAGCCCACCTTTCACATTCATCATGCGGTCGACCGGTTCCAAACCAGGGCGTTCAAGGCGAAGCCTGTGAAGTCCCGGACGAATGCGGATAGTCCCGGGGGTCTGCCCAACCACGATGCCATCCACCATCACCGACACATTCATTGGCTCAAGTTTGTAGAGGTTTGGCACGATGGTGTAGTCACCATTCGCGCCGCGCACCGCATCGGGCACACTCAAGTCCGCAAGCACGGCGTTGATCTGCACGTCAACCTCCGCGGCCCCCTCGCTCGCCTGGCGCACGCTGTTGGATGCCACCGCCGCCGACAACGCTGCGCCAATCTGGCTCGCGGCGTCCATCAAGAGCGGATTGATCGTGTCGAGCGTGGTGGCGACTTCCGGCGTGTCACGAACCGCGAGCCGCGCTGGCGCGGTACCCGATGCGATGCTCCCGCCATTCGCGCCGTCAAGAATCTGATAGGTGGTGCGCAGATTCCACTCTCGGATGAGCGTCTTGGTATTGATCGTCGGATCATCGAACGCCCGCTCCGTCTTGTCATATGTGGTGATCGCCGCCGTCAGGAGATAGTCCGCACCCATGAGTGCAGCCAGCGCAGTCGCCGATGCGCGGTCTGACTGCAGTCGATCAAAGAGCTGCGACTCGGGTGGAGCCGTACCGGCGTTCGCTCCCGATGCCGCGAATCGATTGACAGCGTTCATCACATCCTCTCGGCGGATCAGTTCGAATTGGCTCGTCGGAAGGGACGCAGCGATGTCGTCCTCAAAGACGCTGACCTTGTCCTCGGGAACGCAGAGCGGCCGCTGTTTCACGAAGATGGCGATCTTGCGAGGTGCAGTGGGTGCAGTGCCACCACCCGGTGCGCCAACTCCTGAGCCCGCGGGAGTCGCGCGCGCTGGCTGAGACTCGTTGCCCGCGGGCGGAGGCGTTCGACCAAGCGGTACTTCACCCGACGCAGCTGCACCTCCACCGCTCGCGCTGCCTGTGGCACGAGCGTTCGGGTCGACACCTGCAGGCAAACCCTGCGGACGAGCGCGCATGATCGAACCACGGTCGATGCCGAGATCCTCGATCGCTTGGGCCGTCGAGACACGGCTTCCGGCATCGGTGACTCGCGCCCATCCGATGTGCACTTCCTCCGAACCGAGCGACTGACCCGTCTCGGGATCAACCATTTCTGCGCCCGGAGCAAGCACTTCCCAAATCTGTCCCGTCTCGACCCCTGAGTCCTTCGTCCGATTGAAGGTGATCTGCCCCATGGTGTAGCCGACCACTCGCGCCGGCATCAGGCTCTCCGAAATCGCACGCGAAGCCGTGGTGGCAAACAGCGCCGTCACCTTGCCAATGAGCGCATTGGTCTTGCGCCCAGTCTGCTCAACGCCTCCGAGAGTCTCGTCGAGAGCCGCCTCGTTCAGTGCCACGGATGTCGCGCGAAACAGAACACCCGATGAAGTGTCGAAGATGCGCACAGAACCCTGCAACTGAATGGTCCGACGCTCCGCATTCGAATCGCCAAACTGTCCCTTCAGCACGGTGCGCTCCACCACATCCTGAAAGTTCTCGATCGACACCGTCGCGAGATAGCGCGCGCCTGCAAGTTGCAGTTGCTTTGCAGTCTGCGGATCAAGCGTGTCAACATTCCCGCTCGCTGACAGGCTCTGCTCCCGAAGCACCGCAGGAAGGTCCGCGCGTGCCACGACATCGAAGCGCCCACCGGCACTGAGTGCGTTGATGAGTTGCGGGTCCGTGCCCTGCGTGATCTGTTCGAGGACATTGATCTGTCCATCCGCAGTGGCCTGCGTGAGCACGGCGCGCGTGACGGAAATGTCGCGCACCGCAATACGCGGTTTACCCGCGGCGGCGGTGCCTTGCGCTGATGCGATTGCCGCGCCGAAGAAAACGGCCCAGGCGGTCATCAGAGCGAGAGCGCCAGTCCACAGACAGATAGATGGGCGAGCAGGAGAAGCTGAGGAAACGCCTACGGATCGCCGCGAGCAACGGCGCACGAAAGTCACCATGGCAGCCAGAATATCCGAGGCGACAGTCCGCACCACCCCAGCGACCCGAGCGAATTCGCGCGATCAACCCTCGATCACTGCGCCTGCGGTCGCCGAATCTGAAAGTGGTTCGGGTGCTCCTGCATGTACTTCAGCGCATCACCCACCACGTAGAAACTGCCCGTCACGCACACCAGATCCTCGGGGGTCGCGGCACGAAGCGCCAACATGATCGCCTCGCCCGCCGTGCGAGCCACTTGGCTCATCTTCCCGCTTCGTTCCTGGAAAAGCTTTTGCAACTCATGCGGATCCGCCGCGCGTGGATTGCCCGTCGCGCGCGTGAAGATCACCTTGTCTGCGCCAAGGTTCAGGCGGTCGAGCATCTCGCCGACATCCTTGTCCTGGCAGCAGCCGAACACCGCCACCATGCTGTCGTAGGGAACATGTGCGCCCACGCAGCGCATCAGCGCGTTCAGGCTCGCGGGATTGTGCGCGCCGTCCACAAGCACGCGAGGACGCTCGCTCACGAGATCCATGCGACCCACGATGCGCGTCTTCGCCAGTCCGGCCGTGACGAGGTGCTCGGGGCAGTGGAAACCCGCCGTACGCGCCGCATCGATCGCCGCAAGCGCGAGCCCGCAGTTCGTCGCTTGATGCTCACCGGGCAGCGGCACCGGCAAATGCTCGATGCGCGTTTGTTTGGTGTAGAAGCACACGCGCGTGTGAGGCCCGAGTTCGGGTGATGTGCAGAAGCGACTTGAAAACTCGATGTCACGGTTCACGATGCGAAGCTCGGCGCCCGCGCGCTCCGCGACTTCAGTAAAGACACGGTTCACCTCGGGCTGCGCGTCGAAAACGATCGCGGGAACGCCGCGCTTGAAAATCCCCGCCTTCTCACGCGCGATCTTGCCGACGGTGTCGCCGAGAATCCGCGTGTGGTCGAGATCGATCGTTGTCACAACGCTCGCAATCGGCGTGATCACATTCGTGGAGTCGAGGCGTCCGCCAAGCCCCACTTCGATGACGGCGATGTCCACCGCCTCATTCGCAAAGTGCTTGAACGCCATCGCCGTGATCGCCTCGAAAAACGTTGGCTCTACCTTCGCGCGCGCAGAAGCCGATTGCACCTTCTTCGCCATCTCGACAAATGCGGGCTTCGAGATCATCTTGTGATCGACCGTGACCCGTTCACGCACATCGATGAAGTGCGGGCTCGTGTAGACCCCGACGGTGTAGCCGCACTCCTGCAGCATGTGCGCGATCATTGCACAGGTCGATCCCTTGCCGACCGTGCCCGCCACATGAATCGTCTTCACCTCGTCCTGCGGATCGCCGAGCGCTGTCAGCAGTGCCCGCATGCGATCCAACTTGAACGCGCCATCGTCGTAGCGCACGGACCGCATTCGCTCAATATCGGGCCGGTCCGCCAGCCAACGCAGTGCGGCTTGGTACCCATCGATGACCGTCTTCCGCGGTTTGGCGGTCTCGGCGGCCCGCGGCGGCGTCAGCGTTACCGCGCCTCCCCCGCGTGGCTTACCCGCTTGTGCTGTTGCCTTGCGGACGGGACCCTTCGACGCTCGCTTGCTTGACATGGGGTCGTGAGTGTAGTCCTCTCGCTCATGAAGTCCAAACACATCAAGGCGGCGCTGCAGCACGAGGCTTGGCGAACACTTCGCATCATGAGCGAGTTCGTGGACGCTACCGACACCATGGTCCAAGTGGGCCCGGCCGTCGCGGTGTTCGGCTCCGCGCGCACGCGACCCGAGCGTCCTGAGTATCTGCAAGCGATCGAGTGCGGAAAGCACCTGGTGCAGCGTGGCTTCGCCGTCATCACGGGCGGCGGTCCGGGCATCATGGAAGCAGCCAACAAAGGTGCTCTCGATGGCGGTGGCGTCAGTGTGGGTCTGAACATCTCACTTCCATTCGAACAAAAGCCAAATCCCTTTCAGAGCGTCGAACTCACCTTCCGCTACTTCTTCGTCCGCAAGGTGATGTTCGTCAAGCACGCACGTGGGTTCATCATCTTTCCAGGCGGCTTTGGAACGATGGACGAACTGTTCGAATCGCTCACGCTGATCCAGACATTGAAGATCGTTCCCTTTCCTGTCGTGCTGGTCGGGACGGCGTTCTGGAAGCCGCTGCTCGACTGGATGCGCACAACGCTCGCCGAGGAGTTCGGCACGATCTCACAAGATGACTTTGAACTCTTTCATGTCACCGACAACGTCGAGGAGGCCGTCAACATCGTTCATGAGGTTCACGCGGGCCGACGACTTTGGGCGCCCAAGTTGCCGCGCTTCGCATCTGATCCTGCTCCCACGGAAGAGGAAGGCATCCGTCCTGGCATCCATCCGCGCCGCCACTTCAAGGGCGATGCGTATCTCGGCGTCGACAACCTCGAGTGAACGCTTCACGCGACATCGCGAAGCGGTCATCAGCCGCAGTCTCTATCAGCGCCACTCGTGGCGTGGGTAACGACGGCGTAGCTCCGAGCGCAACTGCGGATAAAGCACACGCCAAAATGCAGATAGATCGCTCGTGATCTGCAGTGGGCGGCGGTGCGGCCCAAGAATCTCGAGCAGCACGGGAACGCGCCCTCCGCCTACGCATGGTGTCGTCTCGAGCCCGAACAGATCTTGGATCTTCGCCGCCCCTCGAACGGGCTGCCCAGGCTCGTACTGCAGCCGCATACGGAAGCCACGCGGCAACACGATTTCGTTCGGCGCCATCTGCTGAATGAAACGGCGGTCATCGTGGGACAGGGCGCCCTGAAGTACTTCCAACGACGGGCGTGCGCGCACTTCGCTCCACCGCGTGGCCCCTGCTACCAACTCCGCGAACAGGATTCGCAGGTCATCATCGCCGTACACATCGAGTCGCCGATCTGGCACCAATGCCGACAACCAGCGGACTCTTGCAATCCACGGGACGCTCCGCTCTTCCCAGTCATCTGGGCGCCGACCGTCCGCGATCATCTGTGCGGCGATCACATCGGCCGCCGCACCCGCATCGCGCGGCGGACGCACGGTCGCATCGATCACCACGCCATCGAAGAGTCGTTCCTCTATCGACACCACTGCCTCACGCTCCGCATCCCAGCGCTCCTCATGCCTGGTCGTGAAGCGTTGCGGCAGCGTCGACTCCACCCACGACAGATGCAGACCGTTCACCATTGAAAGCATCGTCTGCGTGGCGTCGCCTTCGCCGATCTGCCGTACATCGAAGGCGAGCAGCGGACCGGCGCCCTGATGCAGGCTTGAACGATCGATCGACACCTTGCGCCTCCCCCGCATCGACGCGTGCGCTCGCTGCGCATCCATGCGCCACCCGACGCGGTCGGGGAAGCCAAGCATGAACGCCGCCGCAACTTCGGCGTCATCGGCATGAGGCACTCCGCCCCGCGACGACGCGACCTGCGCGCACGACTGCGCAGCCCGCTGCAAGTGCGCTGCCGCTCGCTCCAGTTCGCGCGCAGAAACCGCGTCCACGCGCCCGCGGCCCCCACGCTTCCATACCTGCCAGGCGCGTTCGCGCGCGGTCATGTCGCCAGGCAGATCGCCGCGCTCGAGCGCCCCGCGGAGCGCCGCCGCATCCTCGCGCTCGAAGGGATCTCGCTCGGCTAGCAACGCAGCCCACCAAGACACGCGCGACGCTACGCCGCGCCGTGCACCCTCCAGCAGCGCTCGAGCAAGCCTCGGATGCGCGGGGATGCGCGCCATCGAGCGTCCATCCGCAGTCAACGCACCATCCTCGCCAATGGCACCACATTGCCCCAACACATCCTCCGATCGCGCAAGCGAAGCGGGCGTTGGCGCATCGATCCACGGGAACGCAGCGACATCATCGAGCCCTGCGGCACGAAGCGAAAGCACAGCCTCCGAAAGATCGATGCGGTGCACTTCCGGTGTCTCGAACGCGGCGCGACGCGCATGCGAAGCGGCGCTCCAGAGCCGCACGCATGTGCCAGGCCCCGTACGCCCTGCGCGACCCGAGCGCTGCGCGGCGCTCGCTTGACTGATCGGCTCGATGCGAAGCGCGTTCAGGTCGCGATGCATATCGAAGCGGTGAATGCGCGCCAGACCACTGTCGACAACCCAGCGAATGCCAGGGATCGTGAGGCTCGTCTCCGCGATGTTCGTCGCAAGAATCACACGGCGCTTCGCACTCGGCGCAAAGACGCGGTCCTGCTCCTCGGGCTGTTGCCCACCATGCAGCGGAAGCACTTCCAACTGCGCGGAGGAAGACGACGCACGCATGATCTCAAGTGTGCGCGCGATCTCGCCGCGACCAGGCAAGAACACCAGCCCATCGCCACCAAAGCGGTCCACTGCCTCGATCGCTTCCTGTGCCACACGCGCAGACGCATCCTCGCCGCCCTTCGTATCCGCACGGTGCTCGATCGCCACGGGATGCAGTCGCCCCTCGATCTGGAGCGGATCGACTTCGAGTGAACGTGCCACACGCGCCGCATCGAGCGTCGCGCTCATCACCACCAGCGCGGGCGCTCCACTACTGCCGCCGCTCGAACTCTCTCCGCCCCGCACCAGCTGCCGCGCAAGCGACTGCGCACGCAGCACCAGCCCCACCGAAAGGTCCGACGAAAGCCCGCGTTCGTGGAACTCGTCGACGATCACTGTGCCGATGCCATCGAGCCCGCCGCGTGCGGTCGCCATCCGTACGAACAGACCATCCGTCATGAACAAGATGCGTGTGTGCTCGCTCTCGTTCCGATCGAAGCGCGTTCGCCAGCCAACCAGATCGCCCTCGCGCGAACCCATCTCATGCGCCACGCGCCGAGCCACCGCGCGCGCCGCCAATCGCCTCGGCTGCAACACCACGATCCGCCCCGCATCGGTGAACCCCGCACGCGCGAGCATTTGCGGCACCTGCGTCGTCTTCCCGGATCCGGTCTCGGCCACAAGCACAAGCCGCCGCGCCTCACGCAATTGGCGCACGATCCTGTCGGCATGCTGCAGCACCGGCAGCGCCGATACGAGCGAATCAGAAGGCATCCGAATAGCGCTTGCGCACGTCATGCAGGAAGCGCGAAATCTGCCCCTGCTGCTTCGGCGACGCGGTGACTTCAACTTCACGCGTCCAGATG
>Ga0163212_1001294_pt1 | contig 11010 bp, 10 predicted proteins | sample Malawi_45m_30L_FD_113532 | JGI IMG/M metagenome (GOLD analysis project Ga0163212, IMG submission 113532) | Freshwater microbial communities from Lake Malawi, Central Region, Malawi to study Microbial Dark Matter (Phase II) - Malawi_45m_30L | ecosystem: Environmental > Aquatic > Freshwater > Lake...
GTCGCCACTCGTTGGCGAGCCGCAGCGCCTCCGGCAGCGTGACATAGAGCAATGCCCCGACCGCTGGACCAACGAGAAAACCCGCGCCACCCACAATCACCACCAGCACGGTGTTGATGCTCTCCAGCATGTTGAAACTCGCTGGCGCGGCCACTCTGAGAAACGACACCTGCAGCACTCCGCTCACGCCCGCAAGCGCCGAACCGAGCGCGAACACCACGGTCTTGAAAACGATCACGTTGACGCCTCGCGCACGCGCCAGTCGTTCGTCCTGCCGGATCGATCCGAGCACCCGGCCCAGGTCGGAGCGCACCACGACATACTGCAACGCAAAGACGGCAAGCGTGATCGCAAGCGCGAGGTAGTAGAAATTCGGCAGCTGTCCGAAGCTGATCACCGTATCCCCCCAGCGCCAGGCGGCCGGACGGGGCACGCCGGGCAGACCGGCTGCACCTCGCGTAACATCATCCCAGTTGTTCATGACCGCATGCAGCAGCAGTCCGAAGGCAAGCGTGACGATCATGAAGAAGTGCCCTCTGAACCGGAAACAGATTAGGCCGATCAGGGCCCCTGCGATCGCGGATGCGATCGCAGCCGTTCCCAGCGCACTCCAGAACCCCCAGCGCGCATCGACCATCAGTACCGCCGCCACATAGGCGCCCAGCCCGGCAAAACCCATGTGGCCAAGGCTCACCAACCCGCCGTAGCCCAGCATCAGGTTGAGGCCCACCGCTGCGATCGAAACGATGCAGGAGAGCACCAGCATGTGGAGCACATAAGGGTGGCCCGCTGCCCAGACCGGGGCGGTGAGGAGTCCGATCAAAGCCAGCACGCCGAGTGCGCGTGGCACGATCGCTATCCGGCGCATCAGTCTTCCCCCCGGATCCGCTGCCCGAAGAGCCCCTGCGGTCGAAACAGGAGAATGAGCACCATCACCATGAAGGCGATCGAGTCGCGATAGTCGGTGGGCAGGAATAGCGTGGACACCGACTCGGTGACGCCGAGCAGCATGCCGCCCACGACAGCGCCTGGGACGCTACCCATCCCGCCCAGCAGGATGCCCGCCAGACCTTTGACGAGCGGGACATCGCCCATCTGTGGGAACACCAGGAACAGGGGGCCGACCAGCCCGCCTCCCAAACCTGCCAGCATGCAACCGATCGCAAAGCTGCTGCGCTGAACGCGTCGCACCGGAATGCCGACCACGATGGCGGCCTCGCGGCTTTGACTGGTTGCGCGGATCGCGGTGCCGAAGCGGGAGTACTTGAGAAAAACACCCAGGACCGCGACCAGGGCAAGCGTGATGACGATGATGCCCAGGTGATGGGCGCTGAACTGGAGCGATCCGATGCTCACCAGGTGTTCGGTACTCGCCACCTTCCACTGAAGCGCCGTAGCTCCCCAAACGGCGATGATGAGATTTTCAAGAAACAGGATGAGCCCCAGCGAGGCGATCACCTGGTTGCGCAGGTTGCCATCGAGCGGGTGAAACACCAGACGCTCGATCGCCAGGCCCAGGACGGCGAGCGAAGCGATCGAAAGCAGAAGCGCGAGCGGGTAGCTGGGCGCGAGATGCTGATAACAGAACACCCCTACATAGCCGCCCAGGGTGAACAGTACGCCATGCGCAAAGTTCACCACATGCATCACGCCGTAGATCAGCACCATGCCGAGTGCGACCAGCACGTACAGCGAGCCCATCATCAGGCCATTGATCACCTGCTCGAGCAGCGCTTCGCCCATGGTGCGTCAGACCACTCGGCGTCAGCCTGCGCCGCAGCCGGCCTTTACACTGTCCGGATAGAGGATGCGGCGAGTTCCGTCGGCACACCACTGGGTGACGTAAACGCTCGGGTGCGCCTGGCCCTTGGCGTCAAACTGAATGTCGCCGATCACGCCCTGATGCCTGATCCGGGCGAGAGCGTCCCGAATGGCCTTGCCATTGTTGACCGTTCCGGCTGCGCGCATCGCGGCGACTGCCACCATCAGTCCGTCATACGACTGGGCGGCAAAGCCGTGCGCCTCCTCGCCGTATTTCGCCTTGTAGCGTTGACTGAAATTACGGATGCGCGGCACATCGGCGTTGGGCGGGAAGGCGTTGTACTGCACCATGCCGTCCAGCCGTTGGGCATCGAGCCGCTTCAGGAAGCGGTCCGACCCCATGGCGAGCGTACCCACGATCTGGGTCTTCAGTCCGGCGTCCCGGATCTGCCGGATGGCGAGGCTGCCGGGTTCCTCATCCATGAACAGCATCACAGCCTGGGCACGGCTGTTGCGGACATTCGAGACATGACTTGAAAAGTCGAGCTCGCCGACATTGAAGTAGCCCACGTACCCGTCCTTGGTGGCCGCGGGCAGGAGCTGGCGCATGCCAGTGACGCCGCCACGGCCCGCGTCATTGTTCCAGGCAATAAAGGAGATCGGTGCCCAACCCTGCCTGCTCACAAAGTCGGCCAGCGCCTGGTTCAACTGGTTGTTGTGCGCATTGACACGAAACAGAAACGGGTTGTTCTGCTCGGTGAGGTTTGGCCCGGTGGGCACAGTGAGGACCAGCGGCAGCGAATAGTCCTGCGCGATGGGGGCGATGGCCGCGGCAACGCCCGATGAGAGTTCACCCAGCACGACCGGCACCTTGTCGACGGTGGCCAGCCGCTGCATGGCGGAAGCCCCCTCGCTCGGATTGGCACGGGTGTCGTAGACCTTCAGCTCAAGCGAATAACTGCGCCCGGCGATCGTCAGGCCGCCCGAGGCGTTGACCTCCTCGACGGCCAGACGAAAGCCGTTCATCTGAAAAACGCCGGGCGCGGCCATCGAGCCCGTGAGCGAGGTGAGCACGCCGATCTGAAGACGGGCGGACGATGGGCTTTGAGCCTGTACCTCCCGCATCGGCCAGGCCAGCGCGGCAAGACCCAGCAGGGCGCATGAGAAGAGCATGGGCGAACGTTTCACAATCAACCTCCTGGAGCGTTTCATCCGGTTCATATTGGTTGAGCGATGAAGTTGACCGCGCTGCCTATCGCAACGATGCTACGCACCGATGCTGATTCGGCGGCCGACCGGGTTCCAACATGAACGCTCACCTGCCATCTTCCTCCGACCCGACCTTGCCCGCGGGCGAGGTCCTGCTGCAACTGCTCGCCAGTCGCGGCGTCGCATTCTTTTTTGTCAATTCCGGCACCGATTTTCCGTCGATCGTGGAGGCCCTGGCAAAGGTTCGGGCGGACGCGAGGTCGGTGCCGCGAACATTGCTGGTTCCCCACGAGAATGTCGCCGTCGGCATGGCCTACGGCGTGACGATGGTGACCGGGCGAGCGCAGGCGGTGATGGTACACGTCAACGTGGGTACCGCCAACGCATTGTGCGGGCTGATCAATGCGTCGCGCGAGAACATTCCGATGTTGCTCGCGGCGGGTCGCACGCCCTGGTTCGAGAAAGGGTCGCTCGCCAGCCGGTCACTCAATATCCACTGGGCCCAGGAGATGTTCGATCAGGCGGGGATCGTCCGCGAGCACTGCAAGTGGGACTATGAGTTGAGGGCTGCGCATCAGCTGGAGACCGTAATCGACCGGGCGATCGCTATCTCCTGTGCGCAGCCGCAGGGGCCGGTGTACTTGAGCCTTCCCAGGGAGGTCATGTTCGAGTCCTGTGCGGCGCCAGCGGTGGCGAGCGCGCAGGCGCTGGTCGCGGCGGTCGAGCCCGACTCCGAACGGATTGCCGAGATGGCGCGTGTGCTCGCGCTGGCAGAGCGTCCGTTGATCATCACGTCCCGAGCCGGGCGCGACCCGCAAGCCGTGTCGGTGCTGGCGCGACTCGCGCGCCAGCACGCCTGGCCGGTGGTTGAATTTCGCCCACGTTATCTGAATCTCCCCAACTCGCATCCGATGCATGGTGGTTACGAAGTGCAGCCCTGGCTGGCGGATGCTGATGCAGTGCTGGTGCTCGATAGCGACGTGCCCTGGATTCCGGGTCAGGCCGAGCCGCGCCCAGGCATACCGGTGATGCAGGTGGGCGTCGATTCCCTGTTCTCGCGGTATCCGGTACGCGGTTTTCGGAGCGACATCAATCTGTCGGTCGAGCCGCTCGCCTGTTTGCGAGCGCTCGAGAAGGCGCTGTCGCACGGTGGCCCACCCCCGACATCGCGTCAGGTCTGGATCGAGGAGAAGGCGCTGGTTCGAAGGCATGCGCTCAAGCAGGCGATCGAGGCGGGACAAGGGCCCGGGCTGCCGCTCACCATGGCTGCGGCAAGCCATGCGCTGGGCCTCGCGCTCGCCGGACATCCGGATGCGATCGTGATCAATGAATATTCGCTGGTGCCTGCGGCGCTGGGACTCGAGGCGCCCGGCAGCTATTTCGGATCCAGTCCGGTGGGAGGCCTGGGGTGGGGGTTGCCGGCTGCGCTCGGGGCTCGCCTTGCCAGGCCCGAGGCGCTGGTGGTGGCTGCCCTGGGCGACGGCAGCTACTCATTTGCCAATCCGCTGGCCTGCCATCACAGCGCAGCCATGCATGACATCCCAGTGCTTACCCTGGTCCTCAACAACAGCGGTTATGGCGCGGTGGACCGGGCCACCCGGGCGATGTACCCGGGTGGGCATGCGATGCGGGACGGAATGACGCTATCGGATCTGCGCCCCATGCCGCGCTTTGATCAGGTGGTTCAGGCCTGCGGTGGCTGGGGCGCCCGGGTCGAGACCTGGGAGGAGCTTCGGCAAGCGCTCACCGAGGCGATCGAGCAGGTCCGGGTGCATCGCCGGCAGGCTCTGATCGACGTGATCTGCGCCTGAACGCCCTGCGCCTTATGCCGGGGCGCGTGGCGATGTCAGCATGGTGATGATCTCGTCGGTCGATCGCACGTCCGCAAAAAACTGCGCCAGACTGACGAGCGCGCCCAGATGCTCGGCGTCGGATCGTGCGGCGTTGGCATCACTGGCCATCACCACCTTGTAATCGGCCATCATGGCATCGCGCGCGGACGCCTCGCAGCAGACGTTGGTGAGCGTGCCGGCAATGATCACTGTGTCGATGTCGCGTTCATGAAGATGTCGCGGGAGTTCGCAGGCTCCGGGGAAGAACGCGCTGTAGCGTTTCTTCGCGAGTTGCAGATCGCCGGCCGCAAGTTCCAACGCTGGCCACAGGCCATGATCGGACGAGCCGGGGCTCAGCGCGGTGAGTATGGCCTCAGCGTGCGCCGGGTTCACCATATGCTCGAAGAAGTGCGGCCAGGCATCGGGGCCGCTGCGCGCGAACGTGCCCAGCGTGAAGGCCACGAGCCCGCCGCCTGCTCTTACCGCTCGTGCCAGACGGTTGATCTGGGGCACGATCGCGCGCGCGGCCGGGGTTTCAGACGGTGCACCCGCGCGCAAAAACGCGTTCTGCATGTCGATCACCACCAGCGCGCTCCTGCTACAGTCAAGGCGATCGTAGAGGTGTTGGCGCCCTCTGCGCACGCGCAGGCGTTCAACGATATCGGCAGGAAGGGAGGAAGGATGCATGGCGTGGGATGTGAAGTGTCGAGCGCGCGTCCACCCATTACGCATCATCAGAGGCGGCAGCCGGTGGGATCGGCAAAATCTATCTGATGCGCCGAGTGGTGTCCATCGGTTGGCCCGCGATCCGCTGATCTCGCCCAGTGCGCTTGCCGCGTGACAGACCTGGTTGGCTGCGTTATGTTGGCAGAGTCTATCCAACCTGTCTGATTCGATGAAGCTCTCATTGTCCGCGCGCGTGGGCGAACAGTTTTTCAACAAACGGGTCGCCGCGCTCACCCTGTCCGAACTTGCGGATATCGGGGTATCGAGCGGCTATCACGCGGTGTGCATGCGCGCCTCCCAGGTAGGGGTTCACAGTCCTCGCGAGCAGATCGATCAGGCGGCGTCGCTGCTCAAGCGTCGCGGGCTGGCCGTATCGATGATCACCGGCGACTTTGCCATTCCCGAAAACTCCGATGCGGGGCCTGATGCCTTGCGGGCGATCACCCCGTTCCTGGATCTCGCCCAGGCGTTTGACTGCAAGCTCATCCGGGTGGCGCTGCGTGTCGAAGACGATATCGCGTGGGCGCGACGGGCGAGTCTCGAGGCGCGCGAGCGCAACATCCGTCTGGTTCATCAATGCCATAACCAGTCGCTCTTCGAGCAGGTCGAACCCATGCTGCGGGTGGTTGAACGGATCGGCTGCGACAATTTCGGCATCACCTACGAGCCCGCCAATCTTGAGTTGTGTGGCGAGTCGTATGGCGCGGACACCATCGCCCGATTGGCCCCCTATCTCTTCAATGTGTACCTGCAGAACCAGCGGCTCGATCCGGCGGGGCCTTCGGTCATTACCACCTGGTGCCGGGGGCCCATCCGATTCGAACAGATTCCACTCTGGGACTCGCGTGGCATTGACTTCTCAGGCGTGATGGCGCAGCTCGCCAAGGCCGGTTACCAGGGGTATGTCACCGTGCACCAGGCGGGGCTCAACACGCCAGCCATCGACGGTTCGGAAAGCGGGCGGTTCCTTCGGCGCATTCACGGATTTGAACCGGTGTCGGGACCCTCCGCCGTATAGGCGAACATTCTGGAGAAATCTCATGATTGCTCTTCTCAAAGCGGTCTTTTGGATGATGTTGGCGGCTGCGCCGCTGGTGGCCGCAGCGCAGCCGGCCAAGTTTCCTGAGCGTCCGATCCGGTTGATCATTCCGTTTGCGGCGGGTGGGGGCACCGACATCGTTGCGCGAATCGTGGTGGGGCGTTTGACGGAGACGATCGGCCAGCCCGTGATCGTGGAGGCCAAACCGGGCGGTGGCGGGGCGATCGCCGTGGCGGAGCTGATGCGGGCAGCCGCCGACGGGCATGTGTTGCTGATTGCGACCAGTTCAAACGCAGTGCTGCCCGTCGTGGCGGGGCTGTCATGGCATCCCAGCCATGATTTCACACCAATCGCAATCGTCTATTCCTATCCTTTCGTACTGGCGACCAACAGCGAAAACGGTCCGCGCTTTCCTGACCTCGCACAGTTCATTGCGCGGGTGCGCGCTGAGCCCGAAAGGGTGACTTGGGGGTCGTCCGGAATCGGCGGCCCGCAGCATCTGGTGGGGGAACACTTCAACAAGGTCGCCGGACTCAGGATGGTGCATGTGCCCTACAAGGGGAACGCCCCCATGATCCAGGCACTGCGCGCGAATGAAGTCCAGGTGGTGTTTGATACGCAGACGCTGATGTTGCCGCATATCCAGGAGGGTCGACTCAGGCCGCTCGCCATCACCTCGGGCAAGCGCTCGAGCCGCTTACCTGATACGCCGACGCTGAGCGAATCAGGATTTCCCGACCTTGCTGTCGAAATCACCAACTATGTCCTCGCGCCCCGGGGCACGCCGGCAGCGATTCAGCGCGAACTCAACCGGCAGTTCGCGGCGGCGCTTGAACACCCGGAGGTGCGTGCGCGGCTGGTCGGCTTCGGGCATACGGTTCCGGTGGCAGCCGACAACACGCCTGAAGCCGTCAGGGCGCACATAGACCATTTCAGTTCAACCTACGGCCCGCTGGCCCGTGAGGTGGGCGTCGCCAACCGTTAAAGCGGTGGCTGCGCCCAGGGCGCCGCACAGTCCTCGTAGGGGGCGGCTTGCAAGATGAAGCAAGTCGACTGGAGGCTTTGTGCCAGACGCTGAAATCCTGCGCGAGATATGTGCGGACGACACGACCAGATCGCGGTCTCCTGGCAACGCGCGAGGCATTGCTCGAGCAGATCGGGTGCGAGTTGTGGATAGAGGTGGCCGACCAGCAGGCTGAGTTCGCGCGGGCCTTCGACCGCCAGCCAGGGCCCGAATCTCTCCAGCGCGTCGGCCATGGTCCGTCGTACCCGCCTTGATCCAAGTCGAAGCGGGTCGACTCCGTCGTCCTCTGAACTGATCGGCCGGGCGAGCAGGCTTCGATGCGCCATGAGTCCTGAACGGCTGCCGCGGCGTCGATAGGTTCGGTCGACAACGCCATCCAAAACTCGTCAACACAAAGGAAGTCAGCATGTACACAACGCGATCATTCAGCCTGGGAGGCTATCGCTTCATACCAGCTGTGTCACAGTACTCGGGAGGGGTTAATGCGGAACAGGGGTTGCGAATTGAGCGGGTGCGCTTATCGAGCGTGGTACCGCTGGCCTCGGGATTCGAACTCATCGCGCGATATCTTGACGCGCTGGGCCGTCCGCGCCAGGCCCTGTGCGCGTGCGAACTTCGATCGCCCGCCCCTTTCAACGAGCAGGGCTTCAGAGACTTCAATGCGATTTACATCGCGACACTTCGCGTCTAGGGCCTGATGGGAGAGGATCAGGTGAATCCCGTCGCGCGAAGCAACGTGTGCCCGGTCGTCGCGCCGCCAGCTGAGCCGGGAATTTTCGCATTCAGTTACACGGTGCCCGAACCTCACGCTGGCGCCTCTTTCATCGTGGCCGGAAGCGCCGAAGCGCCTGAGGGCAAGGGTGACTACCGTGATCACGCGATCGCGCGGGGAGACCTGTCCCCTGAGGGCTTGCGCCGCAAAGCTGACTGGGTTCTGGGAGAAATGGAGCGCCGTATGCCTGGTCTGGGTTTTGACTGGCAGGACGCCAGCGCCGTACAGATCTGCAGCGTCCACGATTTCCACCCATTGGTATTCGACCTGATGGGTAAACGCGGGGTTCTTGATCCCGGTCTTGGGGTAGCCCTCTGCCAACCCGATATAGCATCCCCAAACCTGCCTGAGCAGACCGGTGCCCTTGCTCCGCTGCGAGCCTGAACCAGAACGCGGCCGTACTCGGATTTCTTTCGGTACCTACCCCGGTAAGAAAGACGTACCCCAGCGCATACTGAGCATTCGGATCGCCCGTGGCGGCGGCTTCGCTGCGCAGGCGGAATGCCGCCTGTTCGTCCTGATCGCCACCTCGGCCGTCTTGATACATCCACGCAAGCGCAAGTCGGGAAACCGGATCACCCTGTTGGGCGGCAACCTCATAGTACCGACGGGCAGCCGTCTCGTCCTTAGGAATGTCAGTACCGGACTCCAGCCGTCGAGCGTAGTCGCGAGCAGCAGGCTCGTACCCACCGTCTGCTGAGCGCTTGAGGTATCGAAGTCCCGGTGTGATCTCATCGCTATTGGAGTCCGGAACCAGCAGGAACCGGGCGATACGGTAAAGGCTCTCCGGCTCAGTCGGGTCTTGTCCGAAGGACATCAGGGGGAGCATGATCGCGATAGCGGCGATCTAATTTCTCACCTCCGTCCACGCACCAGACCGTAGGCCTCTCGTGCCTTCAGTCAGGCCCGATACGATCCCAGACCTGTCGGGCCTTCTTACTTGTGGCGTCCTCTTTGTGGCAAATAGTTGCCGCAAGAGGGCTGGCATGCGTTATGCGTGGTTTTAATTGATTGACCGATTTCCTGACATTCAATTTTTATTGAACCATCAAACTAGGTCCTGTGAAACGGTCAATCCCCTGCAACCCAGCCAGAAAGGCTTGCATGAAATAGTCAGCGCTTGAAGGAGTTGTCTATGGAAACCGCCAACATGATGCGGGTGAATGCCCGCTCGGGAAGCTACGCTGGACACGGCGGAGCGTCCCACGACAAGCAGCAACGACATCGCCAAAAGATGCTTGCACTTTTCGAGGCGATCAATAGCGGAAACTTAGATGCTGCAAGGCATGCCTTTCAGGCGCTGGTTAACTTTGATGCTTCTACCCTGGCTGATGCTCAGTTTGTGCGATTGTCAAAATTTTTACAGGCCGGAAGCATCTACCTGGCTCAGCAGCTGGTCAAGGAAATCAAGAGCAATTTTGCAAATATGGCTTCTCAGGCTGCAGCGCAGAAGAAAAAGTCCCAAGCTCCGGCCTTGCGCCTGGACGGACTACATGTGGTGGACATACGTGCGTGAATCGGTTTGCGTCACTTTGACTCGAACTTTTTAAATCTAGGGAAAACAGTTCGAATCCCATCAGCCACCCCACCCTTCCCCAGTCAATCTGATCGTAAGACTCAAGGCCTGTCGGCAGGCCTGCAGCCGAAAACGATCTCCGCTCTCGGCCAGTTCACAGGATTCTGCAAACAGCCAGCAATCTCCGAGCAGGCGTTCATTCAATAACCTAAATGCATTGTTTCAACACAAACAATGCATTGGACTTAAACCCCGGCTCTTTCATACGATCACTTCATCCACCCACTTCCATCAAGGATTGGACATGAAAGTCATCGTGCTCGGAGCCGGTCTGCTTGGCGTCACTTCCGCCTACTTCCTGCGCCAGCAGGGGCACGATGTCACCGTGGTCGACCGACAGGCGGCGGCGGCTGCCGAAACCAGTTTTGCGAACGGGGGCCAGATTTCTGTCAGCCATGCAGAGCCCTGGGCCAATCCATCCGCGCCCTTGAAAGTGCTGAAGTGGTTAGGCCAGGAGGATGCACCGCTATTGTTTCGCCTGCGGGCAGACGCCCGGCAGTGGCGTTGGGGCCTGCAGTTCTTGCGCGAGTGCACGCCCGCGCGCACCCGGCGCAGCATTGAGCAGATCGTCAGGCTGGGAACCTACAGCCGCGACACGCTGCAGCAGCTTCGCCGCGATACTGGCATTGCTTACGATCAGCGCACGCAGGGCATTCTGCACTTCTACACCAGCGAGAAAGAGTTTGACGCGGCCGAGGCGCCCGCCGCGCAAATGCGCGAACTGGGCTGCGATCGCCGCGTGATTTCGGCCGATGAAGCGGTTCGAATCGAGCCTGCACTCGCTAACATCCACCCCCAACTTGCTGGCGCCACCTACACGAGCGAAGACGAATCGGGCGATGCCAACCGCTTCGCTCGCGAACTGGTCACGCTGTGCGAGGCCGCAGGCGTCCGGTTTCTTATGAGTCATACCGTCACTGCAATTCGCGAGGCCGCTGGCGAAGTTGATCATGTCGAAGCCACCGACAGCGAGGGGCGATTTCAACGCCTGCGCGCCGATGCCTACGTGCTTGCAATGGGGTCGCTTAGCCCGCTGCTCGCCAAGCCGCTGGGCCTTGAGCTGCCCATTTA
>Ga0163212_1001298_pt1 | contig 10994 bp, 12 predicted proteins | sample Malawi_45m_30L_FD_113532 | JGI IMG/M metagenome (GOLD analysis project Ga0163212, IMG submission 113532) | Freshwater microbial communities from Lake Malawi, Central Region, Malawi to study Microbial Dark Matter (Phase II) - Malawi_45m_30L | ecosystem: Environmental > Aquatic > Freshwater > Lake...
CCTCTGCCGCCCTGGCCTACGGCCTCGACAAGGGCGACAGAGGTGGGCTCGTTGATGATGCGCAGGACGTTGAGGCCCGCGATCTCGCCAGCCTCCTTGGTGGCCTGGCGCTGGGCGTCATTGAAGTACGCCGGCACGGTGATGACCGCATCGGTGACGGTGTCGCCCAGGTAGGACTCCGCGTCGCGCTTGAGCTTCATGAGCACGCGCGCGCTGATCTCCTGCGGGGTGTAGGACTTGCCGTCGATATCGATCGTCCAGTTGGTGCCCATATGGCGCTTCACGGACCGGATCGTGCGGTCGACGTTGGTGACGGCCTGGCGCTTGGCTACCTCGCCGACGAGCACCTCGCCGTTCTTGGCGAAGGCGACAACCGACGGGGTCGTGCGGGCGCCCTCCGCATTGGTGATGACGACGGGGTCGCCGCCCTCAAGGGTGGACACGACGGAGTTGGTCGTGCCCAGGTCGATGCCGACTGCACGGGTCATCAGGTGTTCCTTCTTTCTGTTTGGTTCGGTTGCTAATTAGGTATGTGCCGCCGGATCCGGCGCCCTTGGGCCCTCGTCGGCCGGGCTGGTTCCGGATCCGAGCGGACCTCAAGTATGCCGGCTCAGACAATATGAGTCAAATCGACTCATATTAGCCCCCCGTGAGGGGCTCGTGAGGGACCGGCGCCTCGACCCCCTGGACGCCAACTCCCGCTTCTCCCGCTTAGCGGGACAAATGGTCGAAAGGGGGGCCCTCGAGGGCCAATTTCGACCATCGTCTCCTACGGCCTGGCTTTCGGGACGATGATGTTCATCACGGTCGCCCTCATGCTGCTGGGAGGCGTCGTCGGCTACGTCCTCTTGAAGCGGGCGCGCGACCACGCTCACAACGAGACGATCGAGTCGGTGAAGCACCCCGCACCGTCGACCTCTTCAGGCTGACCCACGTCTTCGGGCTGACCCACGTCTTCGGGCTGACGCCGTGCCCGGCGAGGGCTACTCGTCAGTAGTAGCCTGCCGCCATGGAGACCCTCGACGTCGTCCGGATCGTGCTCGGGACGGCCATCATCGTGGTGGCGGCCATCTTCGCTGCTCGGCGCATCCTCTTCCTGCAGGGCATGATCCGCTCCGGCCAGCCGGCCGTCGGCCGGACCAGCCACGTAGGCAAGCGCGCCGAACTCGAGGGCAGCCAGGTGCTCGCGCAGAAGAAGCTGCTGCAGTGGGCCATCCCCGGCGTCGCGCACGTCTTCGCGTTCTGGGGCTTCCTTGTGCTGGGCATCACGGTCGCGGAAGCCCTCGGCGAGGTCTACATCGAAAACTTCTGGTTCCCCGTCATCGGCACCTGGCCGATCGTGCTCTTCCTCGAGGATCTCTTCGTCATCCTGGTGTTCGTCGGCATCGTGATATTCGCGATCATCCGACTGCTCAACAACCCCGCCAAGGAGGGCCGCCGGTCCCGCTTCTTCGGCTCTCACACTGGCGCCGCGTGGATCGTGCTCCTCATGATCTTCAACGTCCTGTGGACGCTGGAGCTCTACCGCGGCGCCAAGCTCGCCCTCCACGGCCAGTTGCCCGGTGCCTTCTTCTCCAACTGGATCGCCTCGCTCATGGAGCCCCTGGGTGTATCCACGCTCGAGGTGCTCGAATTCTTCGGGGTCATCCTGCACATCGCGGTGATCCTCGGCTTCCTCCTCATCGTGCTCTACTCCAAGCACTTGCACATCGGGCTCGCGCCCATCAACGTCGCGTTCTCGCGGCTTCCCAACGCCCTCGGCCCGCTGTTGCCGATGTATTCCGGTGGCAAGCCGATCGACTTCGAGGACCCCGCTGACGACGCCACCTTCGGCGTCGGGCGCATCGAGGACTTCACCTGGAAGGACACCCTCGACTTCGCCACCTGCACCGAATGCGGACGCTGCCAGTCGCAGTGCCCTGCGTGGAACACCGGTAAGCCACTGAGCCCCAAGTTGATGATCATGGACCTGCGCGAGGCGTCGTTTGCGAAGGCGCCCTATGTCATGGCCGCACAGAAGGCCAACGACGGCGCAAACCCGCCGCTTGGCGATGTCGATGAGGCTGTGCTCGCCACGATGCCGCAGTCGGTCAAGGACGCCGTCGAGCGCCCGCTCGTCGGGCCGCGCGATGGCCTGCCGCACAAGGACACCGACGGCTACGACGCGGCTGGCCACAAGGACCAGACCGGCCCCGTGATCGACGAGGACGCCCTGTGGTCATGCACCACCTGCGGAGCCTGCGTCTACCAGTGCCCCGTCGACATCGAGCACATCGACCACTTCATTGACATGCGTCGCTACCAGGTGATGATCGACACGAGTTTCCCGGCCGAACTCAACGGCATGTTCAAGAACGTCGAGACCAAAGGCAACCCGTGGGGCATGAACGCCTCCATGCGCAATGCCTGGATCGAGGAAGTCGACTTCGAAGTCCGCGTCTTCGGCATGGACGGCGAAGACACGATCCCCGCCGACGTCGAATACCTCTTCTGGGTCGGGTGCGCCGGGGCCTTCGAGGACCGTGCGAAGAAGACCACGAAGGCGGTCGCCGAACTCCTCACCATTGCTGGGGTCAGTTTCATGGTGCTCGGCGAGGGCGAGACCTGCAATGGCGATCCGGCTCGTCGAGCAGGCAACGAATTCCTCTTCCAGATGCAGGCAATGCAGAACGTCGAGGTGCTCAACGAGATCAAGGCCAAGAAGATCGTCGTCACATGCCCGCACTGCCTCAACACCCTGGGCCGCGAATACCCGCAGGTTGGTGGCAACTACGAGGTCGTCCACTATTCGCAGTTGCTGGCCACTCTCGTGCGAGAAGGTCGCCTGATTCCCGTCACCCCGCTGGAGACGGGGATGACGGAGAAGGTCACCTACCACGACCCGTGCTACCTCGGACGCCACAACAATATTTACGTGCCGCCGCGCGAACTCGTGGAGTCCGTGCCCGGCGTCGAGCTCGTCGAGATGCCGCGCCACGGCGCGCAATCATTCTGCTGCGGTGCGGGTGGCGCCCGCATGTGGATGGAGGAGAAGCTCGGCACTCGCGTCAATGCCAATAGGGCCGGGGAAGCGGTCGCGACCGGTGCAGCCAAGGTCGCCGTGGCATGCCCGTTCTGCAGCGTGATGCTCAACGACGCGGTGACGTCGTTCCAGCAGCAGGGCCAGGCGGAGGGCTTCGAGGTAGTCGACCTCGCGTCGCTGTTGCTCGCCGGAGTGAAGAAGGACGCCTAGGCGCTGCGCGCCACGGACGCCCCGAGCAGCGCGCGCGACGCCCCCGTCACGACATCCCCACCAAGCGGCATACCAAGCGGCACTGCGTCGACGTCGCGTCGTTGCATGCATCGAGCCGCCAGCGTGAGCGCTGCCTTGTCCCCCTGCATGCGAACGGGCTACTCGCCCAGCTCCGTTCGATGGAAGTTGGCAAACGAGCGACTCGGCGTGGGGCCACGCTGACCCTGATAGCGCGACCCGTAGACGCTTGACCCGTAGGGATGCTCAGCCGGCGACGACAGCTTGAAGAGGCAAAGCTGCCCGATCTTCATGCCGGGCCACAACTTGATGGGGAGCGTTGCGACATTGGACAGCTCAAGAGTCACGTGGCCGGAGAAACCAGGGTCGATGAATCCAGCCGTCGAGTGAGTGAGCAGGCCAAGTCGCCCCAGGGATGACTTGCCTTCGAGGCGTCCGGCGATGTCGTCGGGCAAGGTGACGACCTCGTAGGTCGAGGCGAGCACGAATTCACCCGGATGAAGGATGAAGGCCTCGTCGGGTCGGGTTTCGACCAACTCCGTCAGGTCTGGTTGTTCTTCCGCGGGGTCGATGTGGGGATAGCGATGATTCTCGAAGACCCGGAAGTAGCGGTCGAGGCGCACGTCCACGCTCGATGGCTGAATCATCGCGGGGTCGTAGGGCTCGAGGCCCACTCGCCCTGCATCGAGTTCGGCACGTAGGTCGCGATCGGAGAGAAGCACGGCCGCAGGCTATCGGCTGCCCCGGCTAGTCGTCCTCGAACCTGTCGTCTGCCTCTCCGGGCAGGCGATCGAAGCCCTCGAGTTGGTCGGCCACGAATTCCAGTCGCCCCAGAAGCGAGACCGACTCCAGCACCTCACCCGTGCTGTCGTTGACTATGTGATCGGCCAGACTGCGCAGACGCGTATCGAAGGCTCCGGCCCGCACCGACAACTCCTCGGGTGCCTCAGGGCGCACGGGCATGCCGGGTGACCCCAGCGCCAGGCGTCCGAGCACGGCGAGTTCGTCGAGGAGGTCGGCGAGCGTCGACTCCTGCAGGGCGGGGTAAATCCACTGTCGGTCGTAGTCCTTGTTGACCACCCCCGCAATGCCGCGCACGTGGACGCCGATACTGGCCAATCGCCGTAACCGCAGCGCGTCCTCGGCCAGGAGGGGGCGATACCCACGCCCCCGCGGATTCAAGGTGATGCTCTCAGCGAGGGCAACCAGCGATTGACGTGCCACGTCGGCATCCCCGCGCAGGGATCGACTGTCTTGGACGAAACTGTGGAGCACGTCGGCACCGAGCGGCTCGGATTGCTCGCGGATCTCCCGAGCGATCGCCCCCAGCAGATCCAGGATGTGGTCGCGATATGACTGCAGACTGACCTCGAACTTCTCCGGCCGCGGCTTGGGCGGAGGCAGGTAGATCGCCAGGATTCCCACGGCACCGCCGATGGCCACGTCGAGCACACGCCAGGCCGCCTGCTCCCACGTGACCTGGCCGAGGGCAAACACGAAGAGCACCGAGGTCGGGATCTGGAATTGCCCGCCCAGCGACAGCGGCAATCGACTGGCCAAGACCAACGCGGCGACCATGGCGATGAGCACCGACCACCAGGTGACGCCCACCCACGTGACCCACAGCGTTGCGAGGAAAACCCCGACGCCGCTGCTGACCACCCGCTGAATCGATAGTCCCCAGGTACTCCACGGCGAGGTAGCTACGACCATCAGCGTGGTGAGCGGCGCGAAGATGCCGAACGACGACGGGGATAGCCAATAGCCGACCGCCCACGACACCGTGACGGCTACAGCGATGCGAGCAACCTGCCACGGTGAGCGAAAGGGCTCGGGTCGCTGCTGCAGCACGTCGGTGACGCGGAAATCCGGCAGGATCTCCCGGCCATCGTCTGGGATGCGTGCACCACTGGCCACGGCAGAACCCTAGGGCCGTCGCCAGGGTCACGCTGTGGCGCCGCGCATCCACGACCCCGGTCACATAGCGCTTCGTCGCGGGATCAGGGCCCCGGTGGAGGCGATCCTGATCGCGATCGGTGCCGTCGCCGGACTCACGCCCGTCAGCGCGGTCGTCGTCACCCTGGTCATCGGCACGCTGCTTGCCTTTGCCGTGGTCCTGCATGGGTCTGTCGCCAGCGGTGCACCCGCCATGACCGTCGTATACGTTGCAGCGACAACCGTGGCCGTTCCGCTCGACCGGGCATGGACCATGCTCGCTAGCTGGGCCTCGAGACGGAATTGGCGACATGGCGGCACTGGTCATGATCGCCGCCTTCCTCGCCGACAAGCACCGCCTCCCTGATCTCGCGGCCAGCTGCTGCCTAGCGGTCGGCGTCATGGTCTGTACATGGTGGATCGGCGGCGGTGGCATACTCGATTCCCGCGGAGGGCGACCTCCCGCGCGGGTGTAGTTCAATGGCAGAACATCAGCTTCCCAAGCTGACAGTGCGGGTTCGATTCCCGTCACCCGCTCTACCGATAGTTTCCGATGGACCTCGGGGAAGCCCCCCTCTTGCCTCTTCGTTTAGGCCCGCGATCCCACGACAGCGGCACGCGCCAGAGGGGCAGGGGTACGCGCGCCAGCAGGAAGGCTGGCCCCTCAATGTGCTGATCAGGGCACCCACAAGGCAGGAAGCAAGGGGGAATTGGCCGCCAGCAAACGAGGGGGAATTGTCCGTCTTGCGACTAGTGGGAGACGCCCGTACCCGCGGCGCCCCACCTCCGGGCGCGGCGGTGTACCACCCTTACCCACTCGGCCAGCGCGAGGCGTCAGACGAGGGTCGCTCAGTCCACGGCAGCAAAGGTGACGCGGCGCTCGGCACCGACCTTGGCCGCGACCGCGATCGTCACCATGGTCGTCGATGGCACGGTCACAGTGCCGGCGTAAGCCTTTCCCACCCTCTTGAGGGTGATGACCTTGGCGGCCGGAGTACCCATACCGACGATGGCCTGCACCCGGGCGGTGGCGCTCTTTGGCCCGGACACCGTCGCCGTCAGGGTGACCTTCGTCCCGGGCCGTGGGGCGCCCTATGGATGGAACGCCCCCGACACCATGTGGCCGTGGTTCGACCGGACGATCAACTCCTGGTTCGGCACCGAGCGCAACGGCTACCGCTACGCCTCGCTACCCGGCTCCTAGACGAGGGAGTCGATCCCCCAGCCGATCGCGACACCAACCACGCCGGCGGCCGCAGCAATCCCCAGCGTTGAGGCGACCGTCGACACCAAGGGCGTCTTGCCGACGCGCGCAGGGAACGGCGAAGCTTCGTCAGCATGGCGGCACACTCTCAGAATGGCGCGGCCATTGTGAGCGTTCCTGAACGCTCGCGCCGCACGTTCCCGGATTACGTGGCAGGCTGGGCCTGTGACAGAGCTTAGACGCCGTGAGGTGCTGGCCGGGGCCCTCGGCGGAATCGTGCTGCTGGGCAGCTCATCGCTGGCCAGCTCAGCCGGGGCAGCGCCCGTACGCGACACACTCCCCCGAATCCCTGCCATCCGGAGTCGCGGCGGTCTGCTCCAGGCCACTCTCACGGCGACGACGGCGCCGGCCCGTCTCATGGGCGCCCTGACGGAAGGGCTCTTCACCTACGACGCTCACTTCGTGGGTCCCTGTCTCGTAGCAAGTCCCGGGGATCGACTAGAACTTCGGGTGCTGAACCGGACTCCCATTGACATCAACACCCATCTGCACGGCTTTCATGTCACTCCCAAGGGGCGCGGTGACAACGTCTTCCTTGAGGTGCCACCCGGTGGAGTTGTCGACACACAGCTCACGATTCCGAAAGATCACGAGGGGGGCCTCGACTGGTACCACCCACACGTCCACGGGGTGACCAACGAATCTGTCTTCCAGGGCCTCGCGGGCCCGTTCGTAATACGTGGCGGCGCGCACTCTCTTCCTGGCATGGGCGGCCTCGTCCGAAGGCTTCTGGTCTTCAAAGCCCACCAGTTCCTGTCGGATGTCTCCCCTCCGACGATGGTGCCTGCCGCCCAGGCCTCCACGGCGAAGTTCACCTTCACCATCAATGGGGCTCTCCAACCCAACCTGGCCATACGGCCCGGCGAATCGCAACTGTGGGCCTTGGCAAACATGACACCCGGTGCGTTTCTGCGGCTCCGTCTAGATGGTCATCGCTTCATCGTCTTGGCCGAGGATGGAAACAACGGATTCGCTCCCTGGAGTGCGGACGAGCTTGACGTTCCTCCGGGTAAGCGATTCGAGGTTCTCGTCACGGCCCCGAGGGAGTCGAGAACTCTGCAACTGTCGACCCTGGGCTTTGTCAATGGCCCGGTTGTATCCCCCGCACAGCAACTCGCCAGCGTCGAGGTCTCCGGTCCGCCTGCGAGGGGCGCTGAGGCGCCTAGGCACATGACAGTTGCGCCGGGGTGGATCGAACGCGCGCCCCGCCGCCAGCGTGTCTTCACATTGTCGCGCAACAACCTGCCGACCGGCCCGGTCTTTCTCATCAACGGTCAAGCCTATGACCACCATGACGCCCACGATCCCTTCGACGTGGAAGTAGAGTCAATTGAGGAGTGGGTCGTGCGCAACGATCCTCGTCTTGAATCCGGCGGCGTAGCTATGGAGACCCACCCGTTCCACATTCACGTCAACAATTTCGTGGTCGTGGGTCGAGGCACATGGGATCCGGCTACGGGCAAGACCCTGAACTACCAGCCCCTGCGGCCCTTCGGAGAGAAGGACAATGAGGTCGTTGCCCCCAACGAGTATGTCGTGCTCAAGATGAAGTTTGAGCGTTTCACTGGCAAGACCGTCTTCCACTGCCACATCCTGGTCCACGAGGACAAGGGCATGATGGAAGCGTTTCGCATCACCGCTCGAGCCAATATCGACGACCCTCATAGCAACCACGCCCGCGAAAGCCCCGGCCGTGAGACCCTAGACGCGTGACCGCCCTAGCTGACTCGCCCAACGTCCGGCTCCTCATCGACCTCGAGCCGGTCGTCACGACCGAGTTGGAGCGCCACCTGAAGATGACCAAGCCGTGGCTGCCTCACGACTACGTGCCGTGGAGCGAAGGGCGCAACTTCGCCTTCCTCGGTGGCGAGGACTGGTCACCGGAGCAGCAGCGCTACAGCGATGCCGCACGTTCGAGTCTCATCGTCAACCTGCTCACCGAAGATAACCTCCCCAGCTATCACCGCGAGATCGCCGGGATCTTCGGCCTCGACGGAGCCTGGGGCACATGGGTTGGCCGCTGGACGGCCGAGGAAGGGCGCCACGCGGTCGCGATACGCGACTACCTTGTCGTCACTCGTGCGGTGGATCCGGTGGCACTCGAAAACGCTCGCATGGTTCACATGACCGAGGGCTTCCAGGCGATCCATCCCGGGTTGCTGCACGGCGTCGCCTATGTGTCCTTCCAAGAGTTGGCGACGCGCGTCTCGCATCGCAACACCGGTGCTGCCACGGGCGACCCGCTCGCCGAACAGCTCTTCCAGCGGATTGCGCTCGACGAAAACTTGCACATGGTCTTCTACCGCAACGTCTTTGCCGCGGCCTTCGATCTCGCTCCCGATGCCGCTATGCGTGCTGTCACCGACACGGTCAAGGACTTCGCGATGCCCGGTCACGGCATCGACGGGTTCACCCGCAAGGCCATGGAGATCGCCGTCGCTGGCATCTACGACATTCGCCAGCACGTCGACGAGGTCCTCATGCCGGTGCTGCGCTATTGGAAGGTGCTCGAGCGCAGCGACCTAGGGCCCGACGGCGAGATCGCCCGTCAAGAACTCGTCGATTTCATCGACGGCCTCGAGAAGCAGGCCGCTCGCTTCGAGGAGAAGCGACCCGCTCTCAAGCAGCGTCTCGGCTGGACCGACTAGCTCCCTCCCCCTCTCGCACCATTGCGTTGAGTGGTCGCTATCGCGGTCGCTTGGCGGCCAGTGGGCGCAGCGGGGCGCAAAAGTGGGCTGTGGATAGCGACGCGGCTCTTTCCTGATCTCGGCCATGGTTCTGCCCTACACAGTCACGCGCACACGGCAACAGCGCACACACGTGAATTACTCACCAGCACATTCGGGCACGTCCCATTCACGCATGCTGATCTCGCGCCTATAGGGATCACCCTTAGCCAATTGCGTGCGGCACTGAGCCAGGGCTACGTCGACGTCGTCAAGCGAGGACTGTTCGCAGTGAGCACCGCTCGGAGGCCCCCGTTGATCTCGCGCGCACGGCACTGAAGTCCTTGGACGACATCCCCGGGATCGTCGCAGGGCGCATCGCGGGACAACTTCATGACATGCCCTTCATCGCTGCGAGTCGCGCAGGCTTGCAGTACGAGTTGACGGAAGTCCTTGTCCTTCGGGACTCGATGACTGACTTTGGGCGCAAACTCCCCCGCGTGATTCTTCGCTCCGTTGATGCCTGGCCGGATGACTTCGTCACGGTAGAAAGTACTGCGGTCACAGGTCTGCTACACACGGCGGTCGACCTGGCACGCGTGGGATTGCGACCGGCCCGCACGGCGCGAGCCAAGATTCTGTCGATGCCGCGGCCCTCTACGTCGACCCCCGGGCGGAATCACCGCTGGAGTCCTGGTCCCGCGGCTCCATGGTTGTGTACGGCCTACCCATGCCGTTCCTTCAGCACGCTTTGATAGGAGCTGATGGCATCAATTACCGAGTCGACTTCTGCTGGCCCGATGCTCGGCTTATCGGAGAGGCCGACGGGTTAGCGAAGTACGGCGATGACCCGAAGGCGTTTCGTCGCGCCAAGGCCGAGGAAGTCAGGCGCCAGCGCGCTCTGCAGACCGAGGGCGCCTAGCGCACCATTTCGCTGGGTTGCTGCTAACTCACCGAGATTGCAGCCACCCAGCGCAATCGTGTGGGGTGGGTCGACTAGGCGCGTGCTACACGGTCAGTAAAGAACTGATTGGACGCGTGGTTGAAGAGCAAGAACAGCACGATGATGCCGAGTCCCATGTCGAGGAAGATCCCGAAGGTGAACGAGCTGGCGCCCCAGCTCGTCAGGATGAAGACCAATCCGCCGGTGAGCCGGACGGCAATGAGAATCGTCAACAGAATGCGGGCGATATTGCTCCCACGGCCGATGGCGATGGCGAAGATCGCCTCGATGATCGCTACGACGAAGAAGAACGCGCCGGTCACGATGACAATCGGGCCGATTGTCGTCGCCCACTCCTGCGGAAGGTCCAGGTTTTTGAGTTGCTCGGCGACGGCTGCCTGATCGCTGGCTGCGATGCCGGTACCCACGAGGATGACGGCAATGGCACCGGCCACGGTGAGGGCGAAGCCAAGCCAGATGAGGATGACGACGATCGTGACCTGACTGGGTCGCTCCATGGTTTCGGACACGCACCCAAGCTATCTGAACTAATCGCGAGTGACGTTCATTCCCGGCTCTGAATCGCCGACGATGCGGGCCAATTGTGGGACCACGAGGAACCACGTGATCACGTGGGGAATGAGCAGCCACAGGCGGCTGGACCACAGCACTTCGGACGGCTGGACCAGCGAATTGACGCACGACACTAGCGCCAGCGCCGTGCCCGCCCACAGGACGATGCGGCGCGCATGCCGGCGCCCCAGGGCAATGGCGGCCAGGAGTGCGCTCCCGACGGCGGCGGCGATCGGGACGAGGAGCACCAGCAGCCACGGCACCACCTCGAGGGTGTCGCTCCCTGGCCGGAAGACCTCGAAGGGGACGCCCAGCAGGCGGCCGATGCCGTATACCGCCAGGCTCAGCAGCCCCGCCCCGATC
>Ga0163212_1001300_pt1 | contig 10980 bp, 9 predicted proteins | sample Malawi_45m_30L_FD_113532 | JGI IMG/M metagenome (GOLD analysis project Ga0163212, IMG submission 113532) | Freshwater microbial communities from Lake Malawi, Central Region, Malawi to study Microbial Dark Matter (Phase II) - Malawi_45m_30L | ecosystem: Environmental > Aquatic > Freshwater > Lake ...
CAAACACACTGACCACCCCAAGCACCCCCAAAGCAGTCATGGCCTTCAGCGGAACGGGCACGCCCGCGGGAATCGTTGCAAGGCAGAGCACCACGAATGCAGCAGCGAGCCACGGTGTGCCTGCACCGATCGTGCGGCGGGCCATGCCCTGTTCATTCATCGCCCCGATGCTGCTCACGAGCGCAGCCTAGCCGCGCGCGCCCCACTCACACCAGCAGCGTGGCCGGGTTCTCGAGGTTGTGGCGCACGGTGGTCAGGTACTCGGCGGCCATCGCGCCGTCGATCACGCGGTGATCGAGGCTGAGGGTCGCATCGAGCTCGGTGCCCACGCAGAGCTGGCTGCTGCGCACGACTGGCCGCTCCACCGCCGCGCCGCAGGCGAGGATCGCGCTGTTGGGCGGGTTGATGATCGCGGTGAAGTTGTCGACGCCGTACATGCCCAGGTTCGAGATCGTGAAGGTGGCGCCCATCATGTCCTCGGGGCCCAGGCCGCGCGTGCGGGCCTTCTCGGCCAGCGCGCGCGTGTCGAGCGAGATCTGGCGCAGGCCCTTCTGGTCGGCGTTGCGGATGACCGCAACGACCAAGCCGCCGCCGCGCTCGGCAGGCAGGCTCACGGCCACGCCCACATTGACCTCGCCGTGGATGATGATGCGATCGCCGGCCCAGCTCGCGTTGAAGTACGGGTGCTGCGCCATCGCGAGCGCGCACGCGCGCACGATGAAGTCATTCACGCTGAGCTTCACGCCCTGCGGTTCGAGCTGCGCATTGAGCATCTTGCGCAGTTCGAGCAAGGGATCCATGTTGAAGCGCATCGACACCTGGTAGTGCGGGATCGTGCTCTTGCTCTCGACGAGCCGGCGCGCGATCGTCTGGCGCATGCCGCTGACCGCGACTTCGCGCGAGCCGGGGCCGGCCACGACCGGCATGCTCGCTGCGGCCGTGGATGCAGGCGCAGCCACGACCGGCATGATCGAGGCCGGGGCCGCCGACGCACCGCTGCCCTTGCGGGTCGCGGCGGCTTCGATGTCACGCTTGATGACGCGGCCACCGGGGCCGGTGCCTCGCAGGCTGTTGATGTCGACGCCGAGTTCCTCGGCCATGCGTCGCGCAACCGGCGAAATGCGCGCACGCGCTCCCGTGTCGGCGTGGGCGCTCGGCATGACGACGGTGCCAGTGACGACCACCGGGGCTTCGTCGCTCGTTGCCACGGCCGCGGCTGCCGCTGTCGGGGCTGCCGCGGCGGGCTTGGCCGCGCCGGCCGACGAGGCATCCTCGCCATCCACCGCGATGACCGCGATGGGCGTGCCGATCGCCACGCGGTCTCCCGCGCCGATGAGCAGCTTGGCCACGACGCCGTCGTCGTAGGTCTGCATCTCCATCGTGGCCTTGTCGGTCTCGACGTCGGCGAGCACATCGCCAGTGGCGACCGTGTCGCCTTCCTTCACGTGCCACTTGATGACGGTGCCGGCCTCCATCGTGTCGGAGAGGCGAGGCATGGTGACGGTCGTGGGCATGGTGTCTCCTGGGATCGTCCGTGATTCAGGCGCGGTAGAGGCAGCTGCGCACCGCCTCGCAGATCCTGCGGGCGTTGGGCAGGTACTCCTGCTCGAGGTTGAACGCGTAGGGCGTGGGCACGTCGGCGCTGTGCACGCGGTGCACGAAGTTGTCGAGGTCGTCGAAGCAGTGCTGGTGCACCTGGCTGGCCACTTCGCTGCCGGGGCTGCCGAAGCTCCACGACTGGTCGACGACGACGCAGTAGTTCGTCTTGCGCACGCTGCGCACGATCGAGTCGATGTCGAGCGGGCGGATGGTGCGCATGTCGAGCACCTCGCACGAGATGCCCTCCTTGGCGAGTTCCGCTGCCGCATCGAGGCAGAAGTTCACGGGGCGGCCGAACGACACGAGCGTGCAGTCGGTGCCTTCGCGGCGGACCTTGGCCTGGCCAAAGGGAATCAGGTAGTCGCCCTCGGGGACATGGCCCTTCATGCCGAGCATGCGCTCGCTCTCGAGGAAGAAGACCGGATCATCGTCGCGGATCGCGGTCGTCATCAGGCCCTTGGCATCCTCGGGGCAGCTGGGGATCGCCATCTTCAGGCCGGGCACATTGCTGTAGAGGCCCTCGACGCACCAGGAGTGCGTGGAGCCGAGCTGGCCGCCGGCACCATCGTTGCCGCGGAAGACAATCGGGCAGCCGAACTGGCCGCCCGACATGTAGAGCATCTTGGGCGCGTTGTTCAGGATGGGATCGGCCGCCACGAGGCTGAAGGACCACGACATGAACTCGACGATCGGACGCAGGCCCATCATGGCGGCACCGATCGCCATGCCGGCGAAGCCAGACTCCGAGATGGGCGTGTCGATGATGCGGCGTGGGCCGAACTCCTCGAGCATGCCCTTGCTGACCTTGTAGGCGCCGTTGTACTGCGCGACTTCCTCGCCGAGCAGGAACACGCGCGGATCGCGGCGCATTTCCTGGCTCATCGCTTCGCGCAGGGCATCACGGAACTCGATCTCGCGGGTGGCGGTCATGGTGGGGTCGATGACGGTGACGGTACTCATGGTCAGCGCAGGTCCTTCCCCTGCAGCATCTGGGGCAGGCTGGTGCCGTTGAACGGCCCGTGCGGCTCGACGAAGACATCGTGGTAGAGCTCGGCCATCGGCGGCTCGGGGCTGGCCTCGCTCCAGGCGATGGCCTCGCGCACCTCGTCGCGGATCTCCTTCTGCATCTCCTTGAGGATGGCCTCGGTCAGTTCGCCGCGCTCTTCCAGGTGCAGCTTCAGGCGGCCGATCGGATCATCGCTCGCGTATTGGTTCTCCTCCTCGGGCGTGCGGTACTTGCGGGGGTCGCTCATCGAGTGGCCCTTGAAGCGGTAGCAGCGCATGTCGACGAAGGCCGGGCGGCTCTCGCGACGGCACTTCTCGACGATCGCGCTCATGTCGTGGTAGACCGAGAGCACATCCATGCCGTCCACGACATAGCCATCGATGCCGTAGCCGATGGCTTTCGAGATGATGTCGTGGCCCATCGTGGTGCCGCGGTGGATGCTCGTGCCCATCGAGTAGCCGTTGTTCTCGCAGATGATCACGCACGGGATGTCGAGCAGGCCCGCGAGGTTCATCGCCTCGTGGATCGCGCCTTGGTTGAGCGCGCCGTCGCCGAGGAACGCCAGCGCCACGCGGCTGTTCGGGCGGCCGTCGATCACTTCGTCCATGTACTTGCAGGCGAAGGCCAGGCCGACCCCGAGCGGGATCTGCGCGCCGACGATGCCGTGCCCGCCGTAGAGGTGATGCTCGCGGTCGAACATGTGCATCGAGCCGCCCTTGCCCTTGGCGCAGCCGCCGATCTTGCCGAACATCTCGGCCATGCAGTGGCGGGCCGCCATGCCGCGGGCGAGCGCGTGGCCGTGATCGCGGTACGCGGTCACGATGGGGTCATTGGGGCGCACCGCAGCCGTACAGCCGACGGCGATCGCTTCCTGCCCGATGTAGATGTGGCAGAAGCCCCCGATCTTCTTGTCCTGGTACTGCTGCATGCAGCGGTTCTCGAACTCCCGGATCATCAGCATGTCGCGCAGCCACTGCCGGCAGAGGGCCGGATCGACCGCATCGCGGCGGCCGGTCGTGGCCGGGGCGGAGGTCCGCTCGCCGGGCTTGCCGTGGACATCGAACGAACGGGAGGTCGAGGGTTCGGAAAGCATGCTCATGGTGGCTCTCAACCAAAGGAGAGTCCGACAGTTATAAGAGAACCACGCGTCGGGGGCAAGACGGACCCGTACTGGTGTTTGGCTACGGCGACCCAACGAACCGCAGGGGGTCGACGGTTGCGTGCAGGGGACCCCGCCCCTGCGCGACCCGCCCAGGTGGGTCCCTGCGCCCTAGCGCGTTATCTCAGCTCGGCGGCGCGCCGCGGTCGGTCGAGAGCGCAGGCTGTGCAGACTTGGGGCGCTCGGCCGTGCCGACGGCTGGCTCGGTCGCCAGTCGCGCCTGAAGGAGCATGAGGGCCAGATCGAGCTGCTCATCCACACCCTCGGCCACCAGTGCGCTCGGGTTGGGACGCTCATCCTTCGCACCCTTGCCGCTCTCGTCGATCTGGTCTGCCTTGGTGCGCAGGGTCTGGGCCTTCTCCTGCTGCTTGGGACCCACGCGCACGACGACGTCGGGGTTCACGCCCCAGTCGCCGGTGTTCAGGCGCTTGTGCACCAGGCGCCCCTTCTGCCCGGGCGCCGCCGGTGGCAGGGCGTAGTACTGCTGCGTGACCTTGACGGCGGCCTGGCGTGGACCATCGGTCACGCGCTGCACGGTCTGCACGCTGCCCTTGCCGAAGGTGCGATCGCCGATCACGATGCCGGCCTTGTACGCCTGCAGCGCGCCGCTCACGATCTCGCTTGCGCTCGCCGATTCGCGGTTCACGAGCACGACCAGCGGCAGACCCGCGAGCTTGGCCTTGCTCGGCTTGGCGTAGTTCGTGCCCACCGTGCGGCCGTTGCGGTCCTGCACCTCGACGACCAGGCCACGGCTGACGAAGAGGTTGACCATGTCCACCGCCGCAGGCAGGAGCCCGCCCGGGTTGCCGCGAAGGTCAAGCACGAGCCCGCGCAGCTGGCCGGCCTTGCGCATCGCTTCGATGGCGTCGGCCATGTCGTCGAGCGTGTCATCGTTGAAGCTCGTCACGCGCAGGTAGCCGATGCCCGCATCGGGGTCGATCATCCAGTCCCACTCGGGCGTGCCGCCCTCGTCGATCGAGCGCTTCCACCAGCCGTTCACCGAACGCATCTTGATGCGCTCGCGGATCAGTGGTACCTCGAGGTCGGTCGCCTGCTCGCCTTCGCCGCGGCGGAGCTTCATGACCACCTGCTTGCCGACCGGCCCCGTGATCGTCTCGACCGCCTTGTTGAGGGTCCAGCCCGCGGTCGGCATGCCGTTGACCTCGATGATGCGGTCGTTGGGCTGCACGCCCGCGCGCGCAGCCGGACCGCCCTCGAGCGGGTTGGCGATCATGAGCTGGCGCTTGTCGTCGTAGCGCAGCAGGATGCCCACGCCGACGAAGTCGCCCTCGAGTTGCTGGTTGAAGCGGCGCAGGTTCTCCGGCCAGATGATCGACGAGTAGTCGTCGCCCTGGTCCTTCGAGAGCCGCTCCGTCGCGCCGGTGCCGAACTCGTGCAGCAGCACATCGTGCGGGATCTTGGTGGTGCGGTCGTTCGCATCGAGCATCGAGTCGACGGTCGCGCGCGCCCATGTGCCGCTGGCACGCTCGGGCTTGGCCGCGGCCAACGCATCGAGTTCCTTGATGAAGGCCCCCACGATGGCGGGATCCTTGAGCGCAGGGAAGGTCTCATCCAGCGCCTTGGTCGTCGCGAGCAAGCGGACTTGCTCAAGGCCGCCGCGCACGAGCGGCTCCCAACCTTGGCCGCCGATGTGGGCCTCGGCAGCGGCCGAGAGCGCGCCCAGCGTGAGGTTGCGGGTGATGCCGCCCACGACTTCCTTCCAGTCGTCGGCGGCGTCCTCGCTGAAGTCGGCGAAGTCATCATCGGGGTCGACGCGCTTGGCCACGCTCTCGCGCAACGCGTGCATGGCGCGGGGTGCGTAGATCGCAATGAGCGTGATGCGGTCGTTCAGGTCGTTGAGCGCGCCCTCGGTGCGCTCGAGGGTTTCCTGGTCGATGCCGTCCTCGACGAGGACCTTCGCGCGGAAAGTCAGTTCCTGCGCGTAAAGCAGATCGCCTGCCGACTCGGCCTTGGCGGCCTCGGCCAGCGCGGTTTTGACGAGGTCGCGGAAGGCGGGCGTCGTCCCCCGCTGCTTCCATTCCTGCTCCGAGAGCAGATAGCGGATGTTCGCACCGTCGACGAGCGCCTTGAGCAGTTCACCCTTCGTCACATGCTCGCCCATCTCCTTCTCGTGCTTCTCGAGGTCTGCCTTGCGCTCGGCTTCGCGCGCGTCGTGATTGCGCGCACGCTCGGCCACGCGCTCACGAACCTTCTGCATCGCCGGTGAGTCATCAGCGGGTACGGCCTTGAGAAGCTCCTCGACCTTCGCCCGGTCATCGGCCAGGGCGGCTGTCCAGAGCGCGTCGGCCCAGGCCGCGGCGCCCGTGGGGGCATCGCCCGGCATGGCTGATGCGGTGGATGGCCCAAGCAGGATCGAACCGATCGCGACGAACGAGGCAAGCAGCGTGGTCATGGAGCCTCCAAATGGCATTCTGGTAGTTCTATCGGCAATCGTTCAATCTGGTTCAGGGCAAGCGGCTCGAACATGGCACATCGCGATCAATCCCCGAAGCACCAGATCAGGCGCTGCCCCAACTGCGGCCACGACTGTGGCGGCAACGCTCTTGCCATGCGCTGCCCGGAGTGTGGAGAGGCATTGCCGGCAGTGCGCCCCCGCCTGCCGGGCGAGGATGGCCCGGAGGCGTCCTTCCGGCAGGCCCTCGAGAGCCTGTGGCGCGCCGCCGCCATGACGGCGATCGTCGGAACCTGCGCGGCCACCTCGTTTGTACCGGTCTTCACGGGCCTTCTCATCCTAGGCCTCGGCGGCTTCCGCGCCATCGCCTGGTGGCGGCTCGACCGCGAAGGTTGGCTGAAACACCCGTCGCTCGTCGCCTGGCAACCGTGGATCAAGGGCGTGACGATCGCGGAACTCGTGTCGGCGGCGGTGCTGATCGTGGGCGCGACGATCTTCTCGGGCACCCGATTCGGCCCCGTCATCGTGAGCGTGCTGCAGGCCTGCGCGCTCGCGGCCGTCGGGCTGCAGTTGGTGGGGTTGATGCGGATCGTGCAAGGGCTGTGGCGGCACCTGCAGCTGCCGCCACCAGAGTGGTTCGATGAACTGGCCCTGCCGGCCATGATGGTGGGCTGCATCGGATGGGTCCAGGTGCCCGTCGGCCGTGCGCTCTCGCTCATGATCCCAGGCTCGGCCGGCGAGAAGATCCTGACGCTCGTCACCGTGATCGAAGTGCTCGGCTTGGTCGCGGCGGTCTTCGCGCTCTTCGTGCTCGTCGATCGTGCGAGCCGCGTTTCGCAGGCCGTCGGCTGCCTCGAGGGGCTGGATGTGCCGGCCGACCTCCCGCCAGACTGGGACGGCACGCGCAAACCGAAGCGCAAGACGGCCGACGCCATCCCCGACGCGGCGCGCATGGCGCGACGCCGCGACGACGACGAGCCCATCCCGATGGATTGAACCTGCCGCGCGCGGGCTCAGCTGAAGCTGCGTTCCGCGAGTTCAATGGCGCGACCGAGCGCAGCGGCCTTGTTGACGGTCTCGTCCTCTTCCGCCGCCGGATCGCTGTCAAGCACGACGCCTGCCCCAGCCTGCAGATCCACGCGCCACGTGCCGTGCGCCGCATCATGGAGGGCCGTGGGCACGACCATCGTGCGCAACGTGAGCGCGATGTCCAGATCGCCGTTCCAGCCCACACAGCCAAGGCCGCCCGAGTAAGGCCCCCGACGCACGGGTTCGAGCTCGTCGATGATCTGGATCGCACGGACCTTCGGTGCGCCGCTCACAGTGCCCACCGGCAGCGCGGCATGCAGCGCATCCCATGCATCCAGGCCCGGCCGCAGCGAACCCTCGAGCGTGCTCGAGATGTGCATGACGTGGCTGTAGCGCTCGATGTCCATGCACGCCTTGACCTGCACGCTACCCAGGTCGCTCACGCGGCCAAGGTCATTGCGGCCAAGGTCGACGAGCATGACGTGCTCAGCGCGCTCCTTCGCATCGGCGAGCAGTTCGACCTCGAGACGTGCGTCTTCGGCATCGTCGCGGCCGCGCCGCCGCGTTCCGGCGAGCGGGCGATTGGTCACGATGCCGCCGCGCACCCTGCAGAGGATCTCCGGGCTGCTCGCGACAAGGATGCACCCTTCCGCCTGCAGGTAGGCCTGATACGGGCTCGGGTTGACCACGCGCAGCATGCGGTAGAGGTCGAAGGGATCCGTCGTGGTCGTGCGCTCGAACCGCTGGCTGAGCACGACCTGGAAGGCATCGCCCGCGCGGATGTACTCCTTCGCTCGCTCGACCGCGGTGCGGAAGGCGCCCGGTGGCGTGCTCGCGGAGACGGGGCGCGACGGTGCGGCGTGGGCATCGTCGTCGATGCGCCCGGGCTGCAAGCGCACCGAGTCCGCCTCGAGTGCGGCGACGATGCGGTCGATCTCGACCGCGAGCGCGCGCGGCAGCGAGGCATCTCGCGCATCACCATGACACGGCGCCGACGCGCAGACGATCATCGACTTCGTCACGTGATCGAAGACGACGACCTCGCCGTAGAGGCCCATGTGCAGGTCGGGCAGGTTGCGGTCATCGGCCGGCGCCGCAGCGAACGGCAGCTTGCCAGGCTCGAGCCACCGCACCGCATCGAAGCCGCAGTAGCCGACCCAACCGCCGTGAAAGCACGCCGGTACGGGTCCGTGATGCGCCGGCGCGCCCCCGGGCGTGAATTCCCGAAGCACATCAAGCGGATTCGCCACGGTGCGGTGCACATCGGCCTGCCCGCGACGCCGGATCGTGACGGCGTTGGCGCGCGCAATCACCTCGAGCATTGGCCGCGCACCCATCAAACTGAAGCGGCCGACCTGGCCGCCCTGCTCCACGCTCTCGAAGAGGAAGCTTGGTGCCAGGCGCTCATCCGCAGCAACCAGCCGCCGGTACGCCAGGACAGGCGAAAGCTGGTCACTCGTCAGGCGACGAGCGCATGTCATGACTCCATGGGCCATGCTGGACATCCTTGGACTCTAGCGGCGGGTGCGCAAGAGTTGGGAAAGCAACGCGGGCGCGTTCAACGGCCTCGGCCCCCGCGCAGGCTGGCACACAGCGCAATGGCGATCGCATCCGCCACGTCGGCGGGTTTGGGCGGCGTGGCCAGACCGCACTGGGCCGCAACGGCCCGTTGCATCTGGAGCTTCGTGGCCTGGCCATTGCCGGCGATGGCCTTCTTGATCGTGGCCGGCGCCAGTTCGACCAAGCGCGCCCCCGCACGCTGCGCGCACAACAGCACCACGCCACGCGCATGGGCCATGGTCACGGCGGTGCGGGCGAACTTCGCGTTCACGAAGACCTCTTCCACCGAGACCACCGACGGCTCGTGCTCGGCCATCAGTTCGGCGAGATCGTCGTGCAGTTGAACCAGTCGGCTGGCCACGCTCGACTTGGGTGGCAGCCTGATCAACCCGGCCTCGACCAGGCGCGGTGCCATGGCGCGGCTCGCATCAATCACCGCGTAACCCGTGCGCAGGAGGCCCGGATCGATCCCCACGAGCTTCACGAATGGCTCCCGACGGCCCTCACACGGCCACCCGCGCGATCGCTCTCGATCGCACCGTCACGCAGGCGCACCACGCGTTCACAGCGACCGGCAATCCGCTCATCGTGCGTGACCATGATGAGCGTGAGCCCCTGCTCATGCAGCGCTTCGAAGAGCGCGAGGATGGATTCGCCGGTCGCGGTGTCAAGATTGCCCGTCGGTTCGTCGGCCATCAGGATGGCGGGGTTGGTCACCAGTGCACGCGCGATCGCCACGCGTTGCTGCTGCCCGCCTGAGAGCTGGCTCGGCAGATGGCCGAGCCGATCGCCAAGTCCCACCCGCTGCAGGCTCTCGACCGCGCGTGCACGACGCTCTGGTGCCGGCAGCCGCTGGTAGAAGAGCGGCACCTCGACGTTTTCCACCACCGTCAGTTCGCTGATCAGGTTGAATGCCTGGAAAACGAATCCGATGCGGCGACCGCGCACCGCGCTGAGCTCGTCATCGGGCAGCGTGGCCACATCAATTCCATCGAGGTAGTACGCGCCGGAGGTGGGTCGATCGAGGCACCCGAGCAGGTTCATGAGCGTGCTCTTGCCCGAGCCGCTGAAGCCCATGATCGCCACGTACTGGCCGTAGGGAATGTCGAGATCAACGTCCTTCAGCGCTTCGACCAACACCGAACCATCGGGCCGGAAGTAGGTCTTGGTCAGGCCGCGCAACGAAGCGGCATGCTGGGGCGCATGATCCATGGGTCGATCGTACGCAAGCACCTCATGGTGCGGGCGGGGCCATGCGGCGAATCACGACGGTCACGGCCGTACCCTCGGGCGGGATGCGTTCCGTCCAGGCCTTCAACGATGGCTCTGCGATGTCGACGCGATCGGGAACGACGGCCACGCTCGCGATCGGTTCATCGCCGAAGGTGACGAGGCCGACCACGCTGCCCGACTGATCGGCAACGTACGGGGCAACGGCGCGATCGCGCATGACGCTGCCGGCGAAGACGAAGGCGCCAGGCGCAGCGGCGGCATCGGTCTTGATCCACTCGCCGAGGGGATGACGTTGCGTGCTGCCCGCTGCATCGAGCCACTCGACCTCGATGAGCACCGCTTCCCCGGTCGGGGGCACCAGCTCAAGCGAACCATCTTCACGCACGCGCCAGTGGCCGGGCCGGCCAGGTGTGAGTCCTGCGAGCAAGAGCGCTGCATGGATCGAACTCGGCGGCATCGAGACCGTGATGAGCGACTCGTGATCACGCGTGCCCTGCTGGCAGACAGCTTGCTCAAGCCAACCCTCGCGCAGCGCGACGACGCCCGGCACGCGCACCGCCCCTGCCGTGCGATCAACCGAAATCGCGCCGAGTTGGACGATGGACGATGCGGGCGGAACAGGTGCGGTCGCTGGCGCGGTCATCGGTGCAGGCGCTTGTGCAGGCGCTGGCGACGTCGCTGGGGCAGTCGCTGGCGCATGGCACCCAGCGATCACGACGAGTGAAAGGATCGCAAGTGCCCTTGATCGCATCAGAGGTCGAGCATTCACGTGAAGGTGATCTGTTGGACGTGCTGCCTGGTCATGACCCGTCACTGCGCGCGGAACCAGGGTTGCAGGTGCGGAGTAAGGCATCATTGGGCTCTGCAAGAAAACGAACCGATTTGGGGGATAACTTGGTTCGATGCGCCGGAGCACCGAGGAAAGAAAAAAGGCCCGGCGGAGCAGTGCTCACGCCGAGCCCTTCCGGGGGTCCGTGTGAG
>Ga0163212_1001302_pt1 | contig 10971 bp, 5 predicted proteins | sample Malawi_45m_30L_FD_113532 | JGI IMG/M metagenome (GOLD analysis project Ga0163212, IMG submission 113532) | Freshwater microbial communities from Lake Malawi, Central Region, Malawi to study Microbial Dark Matter (Phase II) - Malawi_45m_30L | ecosystem: Environmental > Aquatic > Freshwater > Lake ...
CACCCGATGCAACGGATCCTCCCACAATATTTCCGAAGACTTGCATTGGCGATGCAGTGGCAACTGGAAGCGTTGCACCTGAAAGCGGGTAATAAGGGGCAACATCGCCGAGACCAAGCGGCGCTACTGCCGTCAAACCCTGATTTGTTGGTACCCCATTCGTGCCCGCATTTGGATCACGCGAAACCATCCGCATCACCAATGGAATCAAATCTCCACGTAGCGGATAGACACTCGCTGTCATTTGGGTGACCACACCAGCTGTGGTCAGCATCGGTACTCCCGCTCCGGATCCAGCGATAGGCTGAAAACCTGTTTCGATTGCACCCGTACGCGCATCAACCTGAAATGCAAGATTTGGCGTCTTTACAAACAGCTTTCCACTTGTTGGTGAAACAGCAGTGTAAAACTGCTCTGGAGTCACAGCGAGGCTACCAGATGCTGCTGTCGGCACAATCCTGAGGCGTGTGGAGCCATCCGATTGCGGTTCATTCTCAAACCGGATCCGCAGTTCGCCAAAGCTTGGGCGTGCCTGTCCTACACCTCCTGATGCCCGGTAGAAAGTCACGCTGTATGGCAGTGCCCACTGACCGCTTTTTGTTCTGTAACGTGTTGGAACGGCTCCGGGTGCCTCGGCTGCGGCATTGTTCATAAATCCAGGCGTTGCGGTGTCGCCCACGACGGTACCCGGTGTAAAGGTTACAAGCGTTCGGAATGGTGCTTCGGTAACTAGAGCACCTGAGCCATCTCGACGCCATGCAAGCATGTCAGCCTTATCTGAATCAACAAGCGGACTGGAGATGTCGCGCCAATTTTGAGCATATGACCGACCATTGGGCGCTAACCTAGTGTTGTAGAAAAACGCTGGGTCATTAAATCCAGCATCTCCGTCCATAGCGCTGCCATAGTTAGCCAGGTCAAAGAGATTTGGATCCTGCGGATCAAACTCCGCACGATAAACAATCAGCGGGTTATGCTCATTGTCTGGGTTTCCACCGTCAGCTCGAGAGCTGAACTCATATTGATTCAGATAAGGCTTAACCACCCCTGCCGCATCGAGGTTACGGCGAAGCCCCAAGAAATACCGTATTACACGTGTTCCGTTTGCCAGTGGGAGTGTAAGCGTCTTGCCCGTCATTGGTTCACCCGTGGTCGGATCAATCACGCTGGCTGCCGGTGCTTTTCCTCCACGTGGAACAAAGTCGATTTTCGCAAACAGAATATGGGGCTGGTTTGTGGTCGCACCACCAGGTCCGATTGGAAACGTCCTCGCAAGCGGAAGCATTATTGGCGTTGCGCTATTGTCGAAGACATAAACAGCTTGGGCCAAATCCCGTGAGATACGTTCCAAACCGGTCCTAACAGCTGCCTGCGCAGCGGTCTCAGCGGCTGTTCGCCGGGTGATATTGAAGCCCTGAATGATCGGGACGAATAGCAGACCAAGAAGTATGGTCGTGATGGCGATCACGACAAGTAACTCGGTCAGGGTAAACGCGCCGGTCAGACTTGCATAGCGAGCTGCAACGGCCGCCTGTCGATCGATTGGAGTTTGTGCAGTGGTAGGCTCAACCGGCATAGATGTATTGCGATTGATCATTGCACTACTCCTTGTGTTACATAGGAATCCATATCCTGAATCTGCCATGGCGCTGAATCAATGGATCGATCTTTCCAGATGACCCGTACCTTGACGCTAACACCTTTGACGGCACCATCAACGACTCGCCAGTCAGTGACCCCTGTGGGAATGTATCTGGACATATCCGCAGTTGCATAGTCTCCATCGGTTCCAGAGATCGGTACCTGCAGCGGAGCAGTGCGTGTATGTTGTCCACCAGCATCCACTAGCTCGAGGCGTACCGTAACCGCCTTGTTGACTTCGCTACGCGCAAAGTACAGACGTGTACCTTCAATGCCAAATCTTGTTGGATCCCCTAATTGAACATTACCGTCCGTACCTGACAACGGCGGGCGTCCGAGCTGCGACTGGTTCCACGCACGGTAAGTCGCAACAGCCTTTTGCAGAGCGACCGCCCATTCACCATCGGCCTTGTAAAGAACCCGGATCGGCGTTCCAGGCTGAACACGGTTTACATTGAGATAAATCAGACCAGCATCCCATGTCCCACCTTTTCCATCACGTACCCAATAGTCTGAATTGGCATCCGTTGTTGTACGCAAATCATGCTCGCCCTGTGTCAGGACTGCTCCAGTATCCAGACGGATAACCCGGATGTCAAAGTTGGCTGTGGGATCCGTATCCGCTGGCGGAAAAAGTCCATCGTAGAAGGTGTTGTCAGGATTTGTATCCCCGATTCGTTTGAGTTTTGCAAGGCTAAGTCGAACTGGAACTGCACCCGCAATGTCAGGGAGAGCGCTTGGAACATCCCGGTCATCACGAACAATGTGCCAATCAAGTACCGCATAGTCAACATATGCGACAAAGGCCCTGGGTCCAACGGCTACATCTTCGGTGAAGTTAGCCCCTGCAGGATTAAAGGCGAGCTGGCCAAGATTGGCATAGGAAGTAGCCCCAGGAGCTCCTGAGATATTTGCACTCGCAAGCTTGTACTCATACGGGTCGTCGGCTGACCACGTCGTACCGGCTGGTAAGCGACGGAAGGTACGTGTAACGATATCCGAACCCGGTGAAATGGATTCATCCGGTGCAACGTTTTGCAGCTTGACCCAAGCAAAGTTGTTCGCAGGAACAAGGAGCTGCTCCGTCTCTAGACGAACATTCAACCCGCTGTCATCCGAGCCGTCATCAACAAGAACGAGATACTCAACTTTGAAGTAGCGATCCAGAGCAGATGGTAATACCAACATGTAGGCTCCGCCACCATCTGTGCCGGGATCAAGAACATAGGAACGTGCGCTACGGAGTGCACCACGATATGCCAGTGGACTTCGCTGCCCATTGGTTGAGTCCGCCAGACTATTCCGTGCATCTAATGGACCGGAATAAACCGACAGGTATGGATTTACTCCGATTGGAGCCACCGTCGGGTCACCGAACTGAGGGTCCATATAGATAGGGCCAAACTTCACGTTGTGAAGGTACCCACTCGCGTAATTCCCAGGTGTAGGGAGCCCAACTTTTATCGCCTCACCTTGAATGAAACGCGTTTTGTTGACATCGGAGAAGTAAGGATTTCCATCCGCACGGCTATCAAGGTTATCAGGATCTTCAGAGACTACCATCGAAGGCACACCATTGTCCCAGTAGGTGTACGTGATGGCATTCGGGAGGTTTTCAGCATCCGACTTGACCTGCTCCATCATCCCCTGACCGAGACGTACGGCAATCGTTCGCCGCGAGGCTGTTCCAAGGTAGCCAAGTCCCAAGGGGAACACACGGATGATTGCAAAGACGCCAATCAGAATGACGACAAGGACAACCATGACTTCAACGAGCGATGCCGCCCGTTTATTACTGTTAACCTTCTTCGTATTCATCATGGGCCTGTACCTGCCAGATTGCATCAGTTACTACCTATTCCGGTGCCTGTGTGACGAGCCAATACCGCTCTGGGTTCCACAGGATAGTGCCATTAGTTAGGTCCGAGTTCATACCCTTTGATGTCGCCCGCACTGTCAACCAGTGCGTTGAAACGCTTGGCATCGATTACTTTAGCTGTTCCACTAAGCCAAACGACAAGCACTTTCCCGTATGGAACGTGGTGTGTCGTATAGGTAAGGACGGTGTCATTCGGTGGCTGACGCCAAAGCAGCTGCTTACGATATTTTGCGGCTCGCTCTCCATCCGATGTCCCTGCAGGAGGAACGCCATCCCCTGGAGCGCCAGTTGTTGTGATTGGATACCAGACACGGCTATAGCGGGCGACGAAGTCGGTCTTTGAAATTTTGTTATCGATCAGACTTGTAATCTTAGGGCTGATGTCAAAGGCATCGTAAGTGTAGAAAGGCATCGCGACCACTGTCCCCGGAACAACCCGCGACATAACCCCATTCGTAGGATCGTAGGTTGGATACCGGCCAACGGTTGCCACATCTTCAGCTCCACCGGACGTCGATACAGCATTATTTGGCGATGTATACGTGTCCAAGTCCCGTATGTACTGCGGATACAGGCCTTTGGAGTAAATTCGGCGGATACGTGCCGCAACGGTGGATGTCGGTAACGGACCGATAGGCGTTCCTCGATTAACAATCGATGCCGCATCCTTCATGCTGTAGTAAGGAGCTCCCCCGAACGGCGTTCCATCCGCTTGCGAAACAGCAGGCCCAAAGAGATATTCAGGATACTCACGGTTATCAAGCTCATATGCAGCAACAGCTTGCGCAATCTTGGACATATTGGTCATGGTCGAGCTTCGCCGCGCGGACTCTCGGACACCAGCAAATGCAGGGAACAGAATTGCTGCGAGAATCGCAATGATTGCAATGACAACAAGGAGCTCGATCAGGGTAAATCCTGATCGATTCCTATTTCCAAACCTCAGCGATGAGTTCATAGAGCCAAGTACTCCTTCATGGCTTGCCTTGAGCGTGCAGCGTAGGTCACTCCGCACCTCCCGGCCTGTTCCACTGGACGGACATCACAAGGGCAAATATCAATGTGGCGCCCGCAGATTATACGGGTCGCTGGTTTGACGGTGCAAACGCACCACAATGTTCCTTGTGCATCTTTGATTTAAACTATCGGTAATATAGACGTGTAAATCCATGTCAACTGCTCCGATCAGACGTCGAAGGCGTCGCTCAAACAAACTATTGCAGTGCGTTATCGCTGGGGTCACGGCGATGGCAGTTGCAAATGCGCTTTTTGAGCTTGCTGCACCGATGTCAAAGCTGCGTCTCAAGCGCAGTAAAGTCCGCTACGTTGGAACGCCGGAGGGTGACCTCTGTACGCAGGTGGTTGGGGATGAACCAACGGTACTAATGCTACATGACTTGTTACCCGGTTGTAGTATGTCGGACTTTTTGTCGCTGGATGCTACTGAAAATGCTGGACAGTACATCGCAGTTGATCTGATGGGATATGGACGGAGTGACCGACCTGCAACGAAGTATGACATTGCAATGCACACGGATCATGTCCTTGAGGTGTTAGCGCATATCCCGACGATTACAACCATCATTGCATTGGGTTATTCGGCATCTATTGCACTGAACATTGCTAACCAAACAGACCTAAATCGCACCGTAGTGCTGGTAAACCCTGCATACTCGTACGAAGGTTCCAAGCCGACGGCGATATTGAGCCGAGTTCCAGTTGTTGGTCCATTTGTTTATCACTTGCAACAACTACTGCGTGAGCGGCATGTTTACGGCACGCCTTTACTCAATGACCGCTTTGGAAATCTACATCGGTCAGGCTCGACAAATGTAGTTCACGGGCCACAGTTGAGTGACCTTTGTGAATCTATTGTCGTACCGGTTGACTCTAATGTTCATGTCATTCACTTTGGTCAGGATGACTCCGACGAAGGTTGGAACAAAATACGTGGAATCGCATTTAGTTAAAAAGGTTCTGAACGAGCGGATGTCACTTGTCCGCTGGAAGGTAAACATGTCCCGCTCCCATGCAATAATCGTCGCATCACTTTCACTTGCTGTTTTCACTTCCCCTAGCCATGCTGCCGATAGGATTACATCTCTCGATCAGGCAGTTGCTGCAGCGTTGGACAAGCATCCAGACATTAAGCTTGCGACCGAGGGACTTCGAAAGACGAAAAATACGATTACTCAGGTTCTTGGCCCAGCAAAATCACCAACGGTCCGTGCAACGGCGAGCTACACGCGACTGTCGGGTCTTGGGGCTGTGTTTGGCGGCGGAGGTGCCGGCGGTGCATCCGGGACTGTTCAAAACCCGTTCCCTATTGGCTTGCAAATACAGCCTCCAGGTTCCGTCCCAGTCACCTTGGGTGCACCCACCCGTTCCCGTCAGGCCGGTGGCGATGGAACAGGAGACACCGGCGGTGGAAACGTGTTCGGGAGTAACATTAATCTAAACCAGCAATCCGTTCAAATGAGCTTGACGCAGGTGATTGATGTCGCTGGTACGATACGGCTCGCTGATCACATTGGCGACACCGAAGTGGCTATTGTCGAACAAGACATCCGCCGGACTAAGGATGCGGTATCGCTCAGTGTTCGGAATCAATGGTACGCAACGCTGCGTGCTGACTCTCTTGTCAACATAGCAACCGCCAATCTTGACCGCTCCAAGGCGCAGCTCGCAGTCGCCGAGGCCCAGCTGCGGAATGGGGTGGTTGCGGCCTACGATGTCCTTCGGGCAAAGACGCAGGTGTCAAATGACCAGCAGCAGCTGACGACTGCTAAGAATCAGGCTCAAATTCAGCGTACGGCTTTGGCACTCGCCATCGGAGTTGCTCCAACCACAGAATTTACACTGGCTGCTCCATCGAAGCCGGATGAGATATCTGTCCCGGCGCTCCCAGCCACTTCGCGCCAAGACCTCATCGTCTATGCTCAGAAGAACCGCCCGGAGGCGATTGCTGCCGGATTAAACAAGACGAAGGCAGCCCACAACACAAAGTACCAAAAGGGTGGTCTGAATGGTTCGGTGGCGGTTTCGCTGAACGGAAACTACAACCCTAACCCGGCACTTGTCGCTAACCAGCAGGCTACAGGAAGTTTGACACTTGTATATCAAAAGCCAATTCTCGATGGCGGTGTAACCCGGGCGGCTACCGACTCGGCACACGCAGATGAAAGGCGCGCAGCAATTCAGTCTGAACAGTTCGACCGTGGAATTGAGACCGAAGTTATACAGGCACACATTGCAGTTATGGATGCATTCGAGCGTATTTCTACGAGCTCCGCGGGTCTACAGGAGGCACGCGAGGCATTTCGTCTCGCCGGAGTGCGCTACCGCGAAGGGGTCGACACTCAGGTCGCTGTCTACGATGCGCAAGCAGCACTGACACAAGCGGAGACCAACGCTGCCAACAGCAAGTATGACTACCTCATTGCCCTCTCCCAGCTTGATCGCGTTACCGGCAAACGGTAACGTCCGATGTCATTTATACGAACAAACACGCTCTATGGAATTTTCCGTAGGGCGTGTTTTTCTATGAATCTCTAACCACGACGGTTTGCATACCACTGGTCCATAAAGGCCTGATATTCGGCCTTCTTTTCCTTGATACGCCGCCACCAGGGCTCATTATCGACATACCACTTCACCGTCTCTTCAAGGCGCGCTTCAAAGTTGATATCGGGTTCGAATCCAAGAGCACGGATGCTCTTACATTCCATTAGGTACCGACGATCGTGACCTGGTCGGTCCTGCACGTAGCGGATTAGTGAATCAGGTTTATCAAGCGCTGCCAGAATGCCACGAACAACATCGAGGTTCACGCGCTCACAGCCTGAGCCAAGGTTGTAGGCTTTCCCCGGCGTTCCGTTTCGCAAGACCAAATCTATGCCACGCGCATGGTCATCAACGTGCATCCACTCACGAACCTGTTGACCATCGCCGTATACAGGCAACGGAATGTCATCTATAGCATTTGTGACCATCAGGGGAATCAACTTTTCAGGATATTGAAATTGTCCATAAGTGTTGGAACCCCGGGTTACCAGTGTCTGCAAACCAAACGTCTCGTGGTATGCACGGACCATTAGCTCTCCGCCGGCCTTGGCTGCTGAATACGGCTGATTAGGTTCCAGCGCATCCCCTTCCCGGAACATGTCGTCGGTTGACCCGTAGACCTCATCTGTAGAAACCTGCAGGAAGCGTTGATGTCCATAGCGACGTGCGACATCAAGAAGTACACAAACGCCATTAAAATTCGCATGGACAGCGGCATCGGGATCGAGGATGGCTCGATCATTGTGACTCTCAGCGGCAAAATTCAGAATGACATCAACATCCTTTGCAGCCTGATCCACGACTTCACGGTCTTGAATCATTCCATGCACAAAGACCAGTCGGTCATCACCTTCAAACTCTTTCAAGTTTTCGAGGTTTCCGGCATACGTGAGTGCATCGATTACAGTGACTTTTTTCGCAAGTCCTTCCCGGAGCACCATCCGGACATAGTTCGAGCCGATGAAGCCAGCTCCACCCGTGACTAACAAATGATCCATGTTCACAATCCCCATAGTTGTGGTGCCATGACCACGACTCTCCATTGCTCACCATACCCTAACAAGACATCACTCAATCCAGCAGCGCTTGTAGCCACCCCCCAGCATCCTGCGGACCTGCTCTAGCTTTTGCTCGTCGAGATCGACAAGAAATCGCGTCGATACGACGATCTCAGGTTGATTATCGGTTGCCTGAACGTGCACCACTAGTTGTGATCCGCCTTCTGCACTCGCGAGAACGTCCCGGACCATCCGCAGCCTTGATTTACAGGTATTGTCCACTTTAAGGTGGACGATGCGCGGTCTGGCATCCGATGCCATCGCATTTTCGACGACTCGCTCGATGCGGTCGCAGATGATTTCGGCTTGCGCCGGCGTTTCATTGGCTTCATCTTCTGCATTTGCGTTATTAGAAATGCGCTCGCGGCGCTGGACACGGCCACTGATGGCAAGGATTGAGTTCACCAAAACCAAGCGGCCATATTCCGCCGTTACTTTTGGAAAACATGTAACGGATACAGACCCGCTCGTGTCCTCGAGCTGCAAAGTAAGCATCAGTTGCCCACTGGTCGTATTCCGCTGCCTGATATCTGTAACCATCCCACCGATAACTACAGTAGCACCTGTTGCAACATCGGTGAGACCCTCGATCCGTACAGCCCTATGCTTGCGTCGCAGCTCAGGTTCGAATGGCTTTACGGGATGCTCGGTCAAGTAAAGTCCCAAGAGTTCCTTTTCGAAGGCCAATCTCTCCCCACGGGAGAAATCAGGCACTGTGGGCAAGGGCTTCTGAGCAACCAAAGATACATCTTGTGTGTCATCGCCATCAAAGAGGCTCATTAGCCCCGATTGCTGATCCCTCAGATTGCGCTGTGCCGCGGCTACGCAATCATCCAAACCTTCAAGCAGCGCTTTTCGGTTCGGATGCAAGCAGCTAAGCGCGCCTGCCTTAATGAGCATCTCGATAACGGATTTGCTTGTGAGGCCCTCGGCAAACACCTGGTCACAGAAGTCACCGAGATCCTTAAAAGGTCCTCCATTCGTCCGTGCTGCGAGAATAGCATCCACCGGAGCTTTACCGACGTTTTTGATGCCAAGTAAACCAAACAGAATCTTGCCATCTTCCGGCACACTGAATTCTGCCCTCGATGTGTTTACATCCGGCGGCAGAATGGTCACCCCAAGGCGACCACATTCATCAATTGCGCCGACGATTTTCTCTGTTCGATCCGCGTAAGCTCCTAGGTATGCAGCCAGATATTCCGCTGGATAGTTAGCCTTCAGATATGCCGTTTGGTAAGCCACCATCGCGTAACAGGCTGCGTGCGCACCATTGAATGCGTATCCGGCAAAGGGCTCGATTTCGGAGAAAATCTGATCGGCGACCTTCTCGGGAATGCCGCGTTCAGCAGAGCCCTTCATGAAATTCGCACGCTGCTGGTCCATTTCAGACTTTTTCTTCTTACCCATCGCCCTTCGAAGAAGGTCAGCCTGACCAAGCGTGAATCCAGCAACCGCCTGAACGATTTTAAGGACCTGATCCTGATAGACAATGACACCGTATGTCTCTCCCAAGATAGGCTCAAGCGTTGGGTGTGTGTATTGTATTTGGGATGGATCAAACTTGGACCGGATATAGCGCGGGATATGGTCCATAGGCCCGGGGCGGTAAAGCGCTACCATCGCGGCGAGCTCTTTTACGCTCCGGGGCTTGAGGTCAACAATCCAGCGGCGCATTCCATCGGATTCGAGTTGAAAAATTCCTGTGGTTTCACCGCGGCTGAGCATGTCATAGGCCTTGAGTGCCCTTGGATCCGATGCATCCAGCGGGATATCCCAGACGTCGATAATATCGCCCTTTGTTTCCTTAATCAGGTCTACCGCCCTTGCCAAAATAGTAAGGTTGATCAGTCCGAGAAAGTCCATCTTGAGGAGGCCTATTTTCTCGAGCGAGCTGTGCGGATACTGGGTCGCGACCGAACCATCATTGGTACGGACAAGCGGCGTGTACTCAACGAGGGGGACGTCAGAGATCATGATTCCCGCAGCGTGAACCGATGAGTTTCTGGTTAGTCCCTCGATCGACTTAGCTGTGTCGATAACCTCACGAAACATTGGGTTGGTTTCGTATTCCCGCTTCATTTCGGGATTTCCAGGGTAGTCTTTCGCCGGATAGCCATCCATGGACTGTTGAATCGACAGCCCAAGCGGCAGCTTTGGAATCATCTTTGCGATGCGGTCGGTCTCGGAGAGCGGAAGCCCCATTGCCCGGCAGACATCCCGAATAGCAGCTTTTGCCCCGAGCGTTCCAAACGTGGATATAAAGCCAACGTTTTCCTCACCGTACTTATCAGCGACGTGTTTGATGACATCCGAGCGACGTGTGTCCTCGAAGTCCATATCGATATCTGGCATCGTCACGCGCTCAGGATTTAGGAAGCGCTCAAACGTGAGGTTGTACTCGATTGGATCGAGGTCTGTAATACCGATACAGAACGACGCCAGCGAACCGGCGGCGGAACCACGCACGCCAAAGTAGATTTTGCTGCCACGGGCGTACTGAGCGATATCACGGACGATAAGGAAGTAACGCGAGAAGCCTGTTTTCTCGATGATTTCCAGCTCATACTTCAGGCGATCACGGTGCGTATCGCTAACATTCTTGATTCGCCGTTCAAGGCCTTCCCAACAAAGCACCGTTAGGTAGGAGTGGTCGGAGTGGCCATCCGGGAGTGGAATCGGTGGCATCGGAGCACGCCCGACTTCGATATCAAGCTTGCACTTTTCCGCTACGCCAAGCGTATTTTCAACCGCATCCGGAGCAAGGTGCTCAAATGCGCCAAACATTTCTTCGTGGGTCTTTAGATAAAATTCACGTGGCTCATAGCG
>Ga0163212_1001304_pt1 | contig 10971 bp, 11 predicted proteins | sample Malawi_45m_30L_FD_113532 | JGI IMG/M metagenome (GOLD analysis project Ga0163212, IMG submission 113532) | Freshwater microbial communities from Lake Malawi, Central Region, Malawi to study Microbial Dark Matter (Phase II) - Malawi_45m_30L | ecosystem: Environmental > Aquatic > Freshwater > Lake...
TATCCCGTCAGTTCCGAAGGAGGCAGCAGCACGTTCCAAAACAATTTTCCCGATCCGGTGACTTCCGGCGCCGAGTTGCCGACTTTCAAGTTCGAGTTGGAAAAATCCCAAGGTCGCGTCATGGGCGGCAGCTACGGCAAGGAGGCGACTGTCTCGCAGTTGCCGATCTCCAAAGGTATCGCCGGCGTGTCCATGCGCATGGAGCCCGGGGTTATGCGCGAGTTGCATTGGCACGCGACAGCGGCGGAGTGGGGGTTCGTCACCGAAGGGCTCGTGCGCACCACGGTGATTGATCCGGCGGGCAACTCGGAGACCAACGAATTCGGTCCCGGCGACCTGTGGTTCTTTCCGCGCGGCCACGGCCACGTCATCGAGACGCTGGGCGACAAGCCGTGCCACTTTATTCTGGTGTTCGACAACGGCTATTTCTCCGAGTTCGGCACCTTCAGCATCAGCGACTGGATCAGCCTGGTGGACAAAAACACGCTGGCCAAAAATTTCGGGGTTCCGGCTTCGACCTTCGACAATTTCCCGAAGAAGGAAGTCTACTTCGCCAAGGGCAAGAACCCGCCGGTGCCCGCCGCCACGCCTTTGCAGGGTTGGAAGACCCCGCCGCTGACCCACAAATACAGCCTGCTCTCGCAGGATCCGTTAGAGGTGTTCAACGGCGGCAAGGAGTGGCGAGCGGACGGATCACAATTTCCGATCAGCACGACCATGACCGGTGTGGTGCTGGAAATGGAACCGGGTGCCCTGCGCACCTTGCATTGGCACCCGAATGCCGCTGAATGGCAATACGCGTTGAGCGGCCAATTCGAAGTCACTCTTTTCGGTTCAAAGGGTCGCTTCCGCAAGGAGGTCATCAGCCAAGGGGACGTGGCTTACATTCCGCAGGGCTTCGGTCACTCCATCGAGAACACCGGCAAGGAAACAGCGCGCATCCTCATCGTCTTCAATACCGGCCACTACCAGACAATCGACCTCACGCAATGGATCGCGGGTCAATTGCCTGACATTCTCGCAACAAACTTCGGCGTTGCCGCCTCCGTCTTCGACAAGTTTCCGAAGAAGGATGTCTTCATGACAAAGTAGATGCGGCAATCCCGTTGTTTTTACCTTACTGCTACCGGAACGCGTTGACGGTGTTGGCGAAGCGTTTCGGGAAAGTATGAAGGATGGAATGGTCGACCTTGAAGAAGGCCGGCCGGGTGAGGTATTCGGCACCGACTCAAAAGCTCACCTCGGCATTTACGCCAAGAGCCAGTGCGCTGGGAGTCCCGGGGTTTCCGCCGGGATTGACGAGCATTTGCACGCCGGGTTGGATGATCAGGCCGGGCAAGACGCGGATACCGTAGGAGAGTTCGACCGTCATTTCGTAGAGTTGCGGCAGCACTGACGCGCCGGCGCTTTGCTGGGCGGATTGTTCGCTGCGGAGTTGGCTGCTGTAGGCGCCGTAAGCGACGCCGAGAGCCAAAAAGTCTCCGGGGCGGCATGCCAGCGGGCCGTAGGCCACGACGCCGGAGTTGAAATAGTATGGCATCGGGTTGACCGCCGCGTCGGGCCCGACCACAAAGCTGCCGAAAATGCCGAGATGGCGCCCTGATGATGGTTCGCCGAAGCGCAACAGTGCCTGATCGGCGATGGCATAGACGCCGAAGTTTCCATCGCTCGAGTTGTTCGAGTCATATTGCGGCACACTGCCGCCGACAACGAAGGCGCCGACTTTGAGGTTGCCCGGGAGGCCGGCGGGTTTGCGACCTTGGTTGCGCCTCCAGCCGATTTCGCCGATCCCGAAGGGCGGGCCGTTGAAGGTGAAATCCATGCCGTAGCTGTCGGCGAGACTGACATTCGGGTCGCCGTTGTAGATGCCCGCCATGATGTAGAATTCCTCGACAGGCGCGAACTTGGCCCGTGCGCCCCAGGTGGTGGTGGGATAACTGGCCGCTCCGGGCGCGTTGTAAAAAATGGCGAAGGGGCTGGAGTTGAAGGCGACGGAGGTGAATGCGAAGAAATACCGGGAGGCCGCGAATTCTTCACCATAGAGGCTGTTAAGGGCGAGGCGACCAACACGGAGCGAAAGTTTGTCATCGAAGAGCGATTGCGTATAGCTGAGGAAGGTGAAACGCGGCCCGGGCGGGGCGATATCGGAGGTTTGGACCGGGAAGGTATTTCCGATGAAGTGCTCGGAGAGTTGCGTGCCGAAGTTGACCGCGAAGCCGATATGGAACTCCCCGCCGGGAAAGCCGAGCAGTTTGCTGGTTTCGAGCATCAGGTCCGCGCAGAACAAGCTGTAGTCCGTGAAGCCCTGCGCGAGTCCGCCGAAAGGGTTGCCGTATGAATCGGTGATGAGCAGGAACTCAGGCCGGATACCGTGCTCCCAGAGCGTCGTGCGGAAGCCTCCCCAATCGCCGAGGAGGTATTTGTCTTGGAAACCTGCCTCCTCCTCCACGGCCGCATTGCCGGACGCGGCCGCCCGCCCCGGGCCGAGGCACATCGCGAGGGCCGCGATCGCCGATGCGACACGCGTTCGGGCGCGCTCAGGCCAAATGCGGATAGGCCGGCGTGTAAACATGGTTGCGGATGAACGCCCGGATTGGCGCAAGACGCACGACGCCATCGTGGCCGAGGCCAGACATGAACTGCGCCACGCGAGCAGCAGTTTGTCTTGCCATCAAAAGCACATCGGACGTCAACGGATGCCGCGGGCCCTGCCTCAGCAACCCGCGCGGATCCAGGGTGGACAGTGCCGTGGTGGCCGCGATGCACATTTCATCGCTCACGCGCTTGGCCTGCGTTGTCGAGGCTGACATGGGGGCTCGTGGAGTTTTCCTGCCACGCTTTGAAATAAGCACTCTCTGGATCGAGGGTCAGCGGCAGGGCCAGATCCCAACGGCGTTCCTGGATTTTTTCAGTCTGATTGGTCCAAAGCTCGATATTCAGGTTGGTGGCAAACGTCACCAGGAACGCCGTCTCCCGGTCGCGCGGTGCGATCTTTGGCGCATAATAGCCTTCCTCGGGAACCAGCGAATAGAGCGCACTTTGACCCACATCACCCTGGGCACCGCCCACGTAGTTCGCGACCAGCGTGTAGGCCTGTGAATACTTGGCCATGTTATACCAAATATACATGCCACGGTTGGAATCGTCCGGGACGAGACCTTTGGGAATATCGACATCACCACCATAGTCCTTCTGGTTATAGGACGCCGGAACCAGCAATAAATTGGCGCGCTTGATGCCGTAGATGTTGGTCAACTCCGGGATGCGCACCTCGTCATTGAGGATCACCGCCAAGCGGCCCATTTCAGTGTCAAAGACCGGCAAATCATCGCCGGCGGTCGCCCAGGTCTTCTCGATGTTGTTCAAATGCGATTTGCGGTAGAGCCCGATCTGCTTTCCTTGCGGATCGAAAAGGATGGCTGTCTCGTGGAATTTTCCTCCAGCCGATTCGGGCATGCTGAAGAGCAGATAGGTCGCGTATTTCTTGGCGAGATCAGCGGCCAGAGTGTAGCTCTTGCCATTCAATGGCTCGGCCAACTTCGCGACGTTTTCCTTGGTCACAGTGACGTTGCCGACAAATGAGTTGAAAGGCAGCACAGCGAGGTTCGCGTTGGACTTGTTTTCAGCCATGAGTTTGTCGATCACTTGGTGGTTGTGATCCACATCGCCTTCTTTAGGCGTGTATTGCACCAACATGGCCGAAACTTGAGCGGGCTTCAGGTTGGCGTTTTTGTCGTGCGTGGGCCTGAACATGTTGAAGTCGCGATAGAGCTCGGGTCTGCGATGTTTCAACCAGAACTCGCGCTGGGGATTCGGCTTGGCCGTGTCGATGGTGGCATAAACGATCTGGGGCGGCTGGCGATCGAAGACTGTCGTGACAGCCCCCGCCGCGAGCCTCTTGCCGGTAACGTCCCACACGGCAGAACCGCCCGGTATCACGTCTATGGACACTACGTCCGTCGAATCGGCGGCCACAATGTTAATGCCGATCCACCCGGGCAACGTCGCCACGGAACCGATCGTGGTTTGATCGGCTGCGCTGCCAAGGTCCGCCTTCAAGACGTGGGCCGCGTTGAACGAAAAGGCGATAATATCAGCACCTCTCAACGCCGGCAGCAGCAGGGACTGCAACTGCGAGTCGTCGTAGCAAATCAAGAGGGCGATTTTGCCGATCGGCGTGTCAAAGACCGGGAAACCGAGGTCGCCCGGCCTCATGAATGACGTGTCCAAGTCGATCGACAGCTGGTTCTTGCGGTATCTGCCGATAAATCCGTCCGGGCCGACCAAGCATGCCGCGTTGTAAAGAGCGCCGGTCTCAGGATCCCGTTCGATGAATCCGTAGGCGATGTAAGTGTTGTGTTGTTGGGCGATCTTGCCGAAAGCGTCTGTTGCTTTCCCGGGGACCGTGTCGGAATTTTCTTCCGCACTCTCCAGTGAGACCATCGGCAGATAGCCAGACGCCGAATACTCGGGAAACACAATCAGCTGGGCGCCATTTTTCGCGGCTTCGATCGCGTATTCGGACATTTTGGGAATGTTGTAGTCCATGAACTTGGCGCGGTATTGCACTGCCGCCACCTTGACCTCCGCAGCATCGACCACTGGGACGCCAGTTACCAAAGAGAAGAGAAACATCGAAGCCAGCTTTTTCACATCAGTTGATCGGAAATCGATTTATTTAGTTACGCGGCGTTGACTTGGGAACTTGCCGCCACCAGCGGTAACTCCCCAAGTCGGAATCTCACGACCCGGACTGAATGAGTCAAGCGAACGGTTCCCCCGGCTGGGTTTCAGCATTCGCCGCAAAGGTGGACGGCTCCGGCATGCGTGGAGGGCTTACGAAAAGTAGAAGCGGCGGGGCCTCCTGCTCGTATCAGTTGGTCGCTGGAGCGACCCGTCTCCGCTTGCGCTTCGGCTGAGCCTACGGCTCGGAGAGACGCCGCTTTTACTTTTCGGAATGGTTTAGAACAACCCGTTCAACCACGCGCGCGCATCAGGAGCGCAGCTGTTGGGCAGGGAGAAATGGTCGTCCTTCGGGTATTCTTTGATCTCGATGCTGCCGCCAAGCTCTTTCACTTTTTCGGCGTAGGCTTCCTGCCAACTCACGGGCACGACGGTGCCGCCATCGAAGGTGTCCATGCACATGAGCACCGGGGACACTGGCTTGTGCGTGGCTGCCGACCCGGCCGTGATGGCGGCTTGCCAGCGATCGAGGTTCGTCGGTTTGCTCTGCATTATCGCACCCTTGAGCCTGAACAGACGCTCGACGGTGTCGCCGAAATGGTGCACTGGCTGGATGTTCCAGGAGTTTTCGATGATCTCGATCCCCAGCGGCGTGAAATAGTCGGAGAGCTTGAGCTCGTCGGGGTTGGCGACTTGGAAGCTGGCCAGTATCATGAGCAGGTGACCATCCGGCGGGATGGAGGGATCGCTCAAGGCGGCCGTCAGTCCCTTGGGCATTCCGTAAGCAATGCTCGCGACGCCCGGCGACATGGGCACGGTGCCGACCAGTTTGAGATCGCCATAGTCGGCCGGATCGAGTTCCGCTACCGCAGCGGCTGCTCCGCCACCCTGCGACCATCCGGCCCCGCCGAACTTCGCGCCGGCGCTGACCTCATCCATTTTGCGCGCGGCATGGACGAGATAAACGGCATCGCGGGCTTGGGTGCGGTTGACGACATATTGGTGCTGTCCCGGTGAGCCAAGGCCCTGATAGTCCGTGGCGCAGACCACGTAGCCGTCGTCGATCCAGCCCTGCAGGCCGGGCACACCGCAGTCGATCTGCTGGGTCGATGGTGTATCGAAATAGGTGAGAAATCCGCGCGCCGGGTTGGGCTGGGCCGAGGGACAGGCGGCATCACCGATACCGGTGGTGCCGTGGCACCAGGTCATGACTTTGCGGTCCTTGCCTTTGTCTTCCGGCGCGATGACCAAGCCGGTGACTTCGGTCGGCACGTCGTTCACATCCTTCGAGACGTAGCGGACTTTCCATGCGCGCGCGCCTTTGATCTCCGTGCCGATTTCTTTGTGCGAGAGCAAGTCGCCCGGTTTCCCGCCGGTGAACGGCGGCGCAAAGCGTTCCTTGGTCGCGGACGGCGTGGGCGGTTGGTTGTAGTCGATGGGAATCTCGGCTTGCGCGAAGGCGAGGGCGGTGAGGCTGCAGGCGAAGGTGAGGAGGGTGGGTTTGTGGACCATAAGAGACGTGGGAGTAGAGACGCTCAACAGACGCAGGTGTCCTGCGGACGTCAAATGAAAACGTTATTGGTAGCGCGCGTCTGACCGCGGAGGTCATTCTAATCTCACTCCTCGGCGAGCAATAGACGGAACATCTCGTAAACCACGTCGCGGGTGTTGGCGTATTCCAACTTTATTTCCCGGGCTGAGACCTGACGGTGAAGGACGCGGATTCCCCCGATGCGCAGACGGCTGAAGCCCTCGAGGTCACCCTGCAGTCCTTTGATGTCGCCTTTTCCTGCCGCCAAGGAACGCAGGGCGGCGCGAACTCTCTTTTTGGTCTGGGGCGGCAGAGCCGTCAGCCACGCCGCGACCTGATCAGAGGCCGAAATTTTCATCAGTCAGGTCAAGAGTGCGGTATTTCGTCTTGCCCGACCGCGCAGCGTGGACCGCCTTCATGGCCGCCGGGTCGGCCAGAACATCCAAGGTCTCCATGAGCGCTTCAAAGTCCTCGATGGGAAGACCGACCACAACGGGACGGTTGCGGTTGGAGATGACGAATCGCCGGCCGGAGCGGCAAAGCTTCGGCAGGCTGGCCTGAGCCTCGCGCATGTTGTAGGTAGAAGTCACAGAGAATGTCTATACAACGGGAAGGCGTCGCATGCAAGCGAGGTGGCTTTCAACGGGTCCAAGGGCGTCCACGGACTGCCGGGATTGATCGCCGACTGCCTGCCCGATGCCTGAGGCCGGAAAGTGGCGCGAACCGAGTTTGCCAAAAATCATGGGGGCGAGCCGACCAGCATGGCTCTCCTGGCCTGGCGGGGAGCCCGAGGGCTCGGCGCCCTGCGCTTTGAGCCCGTCTTGGGAACTCAGGAAGCAAAACTCGAGGCTATCAGCGCCACCGCTCTGGCCCGCGGGGCCGAGGCGATCGAACGCGGCGAACCTTCGGAGCTGCTGCCCCAACTGGCGAGGGGCGGCACGGCGGGCGGCGTCTGGCCCAAAGCTCTCGTCCTCGCTTATGCGGACGGGACGCTCCGCGTCGGGGAGCCGGATGGAGAGGGCGTGCCGTGCCTGTTGAAGTTTGCTGCCTCCGAGACCGGCGAGAATGCCCGGATCGAATACTGCTATGCCCTCATGGCCCGGGCGGCCGGGATTCCTATAACAGAATGCCGCCTCCTTTCCGAGTCACCGGACCAGTCCCGCCAGCCTGTGCTCCTCAGCCGGTTCGACGTTCCTGCCGACAACGCCCGTGGTGACCGGCGAATTGCACGACGGCCCGGCCAGCGGCAAGGTGTGCGCCCCGGAGGCTCGTATTTCCCGCCCGGCCACCCGCCGAACCCGGCATTTCGGGTGCTTGACTCTCAAAGCCCGATCTAGCAGTGTCCAGGCGTTGAAAGCACCGCCTCCAGTTTCAAACTACGGACCAGCGCTCCAGAGGGCTAAAAGCGATTTCCTTTCAGCCAACCACCAAAAAAAATGAAAAATCCAAAAATGTCTCACCTCAAAATGCACCGCTCAGCCGTCCGCTGCTCCTCGCTCACCGCCGGGGCCCTGCTTGCGGTGTTTCTATTCGGGGCCACCCCGGCCAACGCCAACATTTGGAGCGGACCGATCAACGCACTCGTCAGTTTAGCCCCGTCAGGGACTAGCAGCTACACGATGGTGATCACCAACGGCGCAAACACCTACTCGTGGGAGTTCAGCCTCGCATCGGCAGGTGGTCAGTTTGGCACCTCTGCGCTCTTCGCGCCCATGTCGACACACACCGGCGTTGCCGCAATGCTCTTGGCGCAGGATACCGCCACGCGTTTTAACTTCGAGCAGGGCATCGGTCAGAGTGACTTCTTCAAGCTGTACCCGACCGGCGGCACTAGTAACACCGGCCTGACACTGCGCAACTACCAAAGCGGCGTGGGCCAATTCCCGGCAATTTCGGCAAACCCTGTGTACGCGGGCTTCAGCTTCGGCGGCGTGTCTGGCACCGATTTCTTCGGCTGGGTGGGCCTCGACATGCAGGGTGACAGCCAGTTCACGGTGAGAGAGTATGCCTACAACAACGGCCCGATCAGCGCTGGGATGATCGTGCCTGAGCCGTCGTCACTGGCACTTGCTGGCCTCGGCGTGACGGTCCTCGCTGCGGCGGTCCTGCGGCGGCGTCGGCGTTAACTGGCCGGTCCGCCCCTACGGCGAGGGCTGACGCCGAAAGACGGGTCGTATACCCAGAGCCTCCCCAGTAACTCGAGTTAATGGGGAGGGTGCCAATCACTGGTATGGGCAGGGGGCACGGGCGTTTCGCCCGTCACGATCCAAGCCCACCGGCAGGATGCCGATGCAACACCCCAATGATTTGGTTCACGGGCGTTCCGCCCGTTCCCCTTGGGCTTTGCCGCCCAAGTTACTCCCAAGCTACACCACCCGCCGCGCGCGGGCTTACGCCCCGCTCAAAGCTTCTGTTCGGAGACTGGGTTGGAGCCTTGTCAGCAGCGCGAACACCATCTTCTGTCATCCTCTCCCATCTGTGGCTTTCTGACCTCTGACCTGCTTACCAGGTTACTCCCGGCACACACCCGCCAATGCGCGGGTTCAGCGACTTAGGGTCGTCTCCGGCCTTCGGCAAAACTGAACTTCCGCACAGACGAGCAACCGGGGTTGGCTGGAACCGGAGGCCGAAGGCCGTAGATGGCCCTTAGGCAATCACCCGGCCAATGTCTATCGTCCGTTATCTTCTTCTATTTGCCTGCGGCCTATCGATCTCGGCCGTCTCGCTTTGCTCGGCTGCGGCTAAAGATTGTGTTTATTCCCACAAGCCTATACAACCCCATTTCAATGCGCTCCCTCTCCTTCCGTCTCCTTATTCCACTTGCGGTCTTTTTCGTCGCGTTGCTATCGCTCACTGCGCGGTCGCGTGCTGCCGAGCAGGGTTCCAATGCCGCGCTGGCCGAGCAATTGCAAAACCCGATAGCCGATCTGATCAGCGTGCAGTTCCAGAACAACTTCAACTTCGGAGTGGGCGCCGACCGCGGAACGCTTTATCTGATGAACTTCCAGCCGGTCATTCCGCTGAAAATCACGAAGGACTGGAACTATATCGTGCGTCCGGTGCTTCCCTTCATCTCGACGAGCAATGTCTTTGGTCCGGGCTATGTCAGCGGGCTGGGGGATCTCGAGTTCGAGAGCTTTCTTTCGCCGGTGAAACCTGGCCCCTTCGGCATCATCTGGGGTCTGGGACCGACGTCGATTCTGCCTACGGCCACGCAGCGCAAATTGGGCGGCGACGTCATGACGCTCGGACCGTCCGGCGTTGCGCTGTGGCAGAAGAGTGGATGGACCGTCGGTTCGCTCATCACGCAGAACTGGCGCGTGGCCGGCCCCGGCGATTATAACGCGACGTATTTCCAGCCCTTCATCGCGCACACCTTCAAAACGGCCACGACCATCGCGGTGGACAGCGAATCGACCTATGATTGGCTGAGCGAAGAGTGGACGATCTCGTTCAACAACACGTATTCCCAGGTTTTCAAGATCGGTAAAATCCCGGTGCAGATCGGTTTGGCCCTGCAATATTACGCGCAGTCGCCCGTGCCCGGTCAGCAGTGGGGCTTCCGCGTCAACATCACTCCGATGTTTCCGGAGTAAGTCGGCCAGACTCAAACCGTTCTCACGCTGAGCCCCGCTTTTTTTGCTGCGGTGAGCTGGGCTTTGTCGGACGAAACAAACAACGCTGCGCCCCATTCGATCGCGCAGGCGATGTGCATGGCGTCAGCACCGCGCAGCGGAGTGGATTCGAGAACCTCGATCGACGTTGCAATAACGCCCGGAGTGAGTTGAATGATCTCGGCGTCGCGCACATCCTCGAGGAGGCGCTGTTTCGCCTGACGATATGGCGCTAAGGCCAGATTGCCCTCGCGCCGCCGGCGGTTCAGTGCGGAGATAATTTCCGGGACGCACAGGACGCTCAGGCCGAGTTCTGTGGCGCGGGAGCAGATGTCCTCCATTTTCGCACTGCCTTCCTCCTCGATGAAGCGCTTGGCGAAAGCGGAGGAGTCAACGCAGGTTCTCATCGTCCCGCTCGGCAAGAATCAGTCGGGAAAGCGCGGCCCCTTTGGCCACCAGACGCAGTGCGGGTTTTTTCCACGAAGGAACGGCGGCAGGTGCGGCGACCGGTGAGACCTCGGCAATGGGGCGACCATGACGCAGGACAACAAGGGTCTCGCCGCGTTCCACGCGGTCCAACATGCCCGAGGCCTGGCTCCGGAATTCGGTCAATGTGACAGTGCTCATAGTCTGCACAGAATTCTGCACAGATATGCACAAAATGTCCACTAGTTTAGCTTGGCTAGAGGGCGCAGTTGCTTGTCTGCTCAACCTTCCAAAGGAGCGGGACGCAAAGAGGGGAAATGCCGCTTCATGCCAAGCGCGGCGCGGACGCGTTCCTCGATCGACATTTGCGAGACGCGAAGCATTTCAGCTTTGAGCGAAGCCGAAGCTGAAGCGCTGCGGCGAGGCCTCGAGCTTTGAGCTGAATTGCTTTTGGGCGGTGTGCGGTCCGTTTCCACTGCAGTCAATCAACGCGCAGTCCCTTACCACTCACAAGTCTAACTGGTCGAGCAACTCGTCGGGCGTCGTTTTGTGATGCTCCGCGACCAATCTGATGATGCTCCTCAGGGTGCCGACTTTTATTGGATCATGATTGGGCACCGTGACGTGGAACTGACCACCCAAGTTCGTCGTCAGGCGAATATGTGAGCCGTCCTGCCGGACTCGTTCGTAACCGAGTGGTCGCAATGCCTTGGCCAA
>Ga0163212_1001306_pt1 | contig 10968 bp, 7 predicted proteins | sample Malawi_45m_30L_FD_113532 | JGI IMG/M metagenome (GOLD analysis project Ga0163212, IMG submission 113532) | Freshwater microbial communities from Lake Malawi, Central Region, Malawi to study Microbial Dark Matter (Phase II) - Malawi_45m_30L | ecosystem: Environmental > Aquatic > Freshwater > Lake ...
CCCTCTGACTTTGGAGCAGCTCCTCAAGAACTGCCTGATGCGCGTGTTCAACAGTCCTGATCAGCATGAGCGCATCGACGCCCGCTGGGGGCGCTTCGAGAAGGCCATCAAGGACGGAGCACGACGTACGCGCTTCCTGCTTCACTACTATATCGCCCACCACGGTCCCGTGACCGCCAAGTCAGCCTATGGCTGCTTCCGGACACTTGCAGAGGACGTTAAGAAGGGCCAGCTGCACGCAGGGCTGGACGGCTTCCTGGATCACCTCGAGGACGGCTGGGACTTCTATCGTTCCATCAAGGGGCCGATCAAGACCCTGGGCGGAGACGTTTGCCTTCCTTGCCTACTTGCCGCACGGGAGATTCTTCCTGATAGGCAGAGAGAAGTCGGAGTCTGTCGCGCCAGCTATGCGCTGGAGTCAGCCTTGATTCGCTTCCAATTATGTCGCAGGGGGCTTGGATCCCTTCGGTCCTCCATTGCCATGCTTTGCGGCGTCATCAGGAAGACTTCCCATAAAGGTATACAGCCGAAGGATTTGGAAGAGCTTATACGCCACGAGCTCGGAAGAATTGTGCCCGATGACGCGAAATTTTCAGAAGCGGTTGCTTCATGGACCAAGCTGAAGCTGAATAATCGTCGCGCAGTCCTGTTTCTTCGGCGCATGAATCACTTCCTTCGCGCCGGCGGAAGGATATCCATGATAGACCTCGATGCATTCAATGTGGGTGAGCTTGTTGCCTTATGGGCTATTCCCTTTGATCCCAACATTACACCTCAAAAGCTTACCACCGGAGGGTTTCAGAATTTCGCCCAATACCAGATGCTTACATCTTCGATTGGAAATATGATAATGAAACCCTTGAAGGGGAGAGCGGCGTCCGTCCGTGTAAATAATGGTGTTACGCAGTTAAAGGCGACACCAAGATCCCTGCATGCAAGAGGAAGATGGCTTGGGAGTACCGCGTGCCGAGTCTGGTATTTCTGATCAGATCAGGTCTACGACGACGATGGGGCCAGCAGGTTCCTTGCCCTCGTCGATAAGAGCCAGAATCGCCTCGATCGGCGAGCTGGCGGCGTCGATCCTCTCGGAGATTATCTCCATGCCGGCGTTGGCGTACTCTTCGAATATCAGGACAAGCTGATCTTGGTTTCCTTCCTTTGATCTCAGGATCTCGTTGCCTTCGGTAGCGCTGATGCCGAGCAAGGGCAGGAATCCGGGGCCGCAGGACGGCTGGAGGTAGTTGAGGGGGAAGGCCTTGCCGGATTCGAAGTCGATGATGGCGGAGCGCTTCTTGTTCTTGGCCCCGACGAAGGCGGCGAACACGAGCACGCGCCAGATGTCTGAGAAGACACCCTCATCGCCTTTGGTGAGGCGCTCGATCAGGGGGTCGTGTTTCTTGTCTCTGCGGATTCGGCTCATATCAGGAAATCTCGATGATCTGGGTGTGTTCGAAGGTGTCCTCCTTGAACAGCTGCAGGTTCTGGCCGTCGATCGTCATGCTCCGGCTGGCTCTTTCGCCGGTGAACTGCGTGTTGTGGTAGCGAAGGTAGTACCGTTTCCCGATCTTGTGCGTCTGCTTGAAGACTTCGTCGACGCCTCCCTCGTACTGACTGGAGGAGATCATCGCCACGACCTGGTTCGCCAATTCTGGCATGATCCGCGCCGTGGCTTTACGGGTATTGATATCCATTGCTCCGAAGGGAGAATCCATGACGACAGGGTAAACGGTCCCGGCGAGGCCTTGCAGGATGCTGGGCACCTCGGCTCGTCTTCTGGACAGCTCGATAAGGCTTCCGATGAAGCACAGTGAGAGGGCTTGTCTGAGCGCCTGGTTGCGGGCGACGACTTCGCCGCTTGACTTGACGACGTTGATGCGGAAATTGCCGTCGATCTTGGCTTGGTAGCCGACCTGGTTGATTGACTGGGAGAAGTGCCTATTGATTTCTGCCTCCAGCGCCGGGATGAGCTCGGCGGTCTCAGCGGTCAGGATCTGCTTTAGCATTTCGATGCAGTCGTCGATCACTTTCACCTGACGCTGTGCGGTCTGGGCGATTTCTTCGTCATCGGTGAGGTCTTCGATTTCTTTTTGCAAATCGACGATGATTTTCTCGATCTGTGGCAATCTTTCTCTGAGTTTGCCGATCAGGACTAGGTATTCGTCGCGGGAGATATTCAGGTTGTTCCTGCGATCCTCGAGCTCGCGTACCGAATTGTCATTCTGATTGCCTAGAGCCTGCCTGATCTCCTCGATCTGTTCGTTTGTACGCTTGAGAGCCGTCAAGGACTCGGCTCGCTGGGTCCTGATCTCCTTCAGCTTGGCGCGTGCCTTGTCAGAACTAGCATCAAGATGACCGATGGATTGGTCGAGCGCGCCGACGGCCGTATTGAAGAGCTGGTCGCCGGCGAATTGAAGAATGCTTTCGACGGCGTGGCGATGGGGTGAGCCGGGTTTGAGATCGCGCTGGCAGATGCATTTCTCTGATTTGAGCAGATCTTTGAGGAAAGTATCCAGTACCTGAGCAGGGATCTGGCCGTCCTTACGCCACTGGTCCATCATCTGCCGTGAGGTGGCGATGAGCGAGCCTCCTACGATGGAGTAGCCGTCTTCATTGATCAGCTTCCCGAGGGAGTCGGTGAGTCCCTCGATCTTCGCCCTGAGGGCTTCGGCCTGTGATTCGAGTTCGGTCCTCTGTTTCTGCATGTTGGCCACGCTGAGGTTCGCCTCGAGCTTGGCGTTGATGACTCGGATCTCGTTCTCGCAGGCGGTGATCTCACCCTGGGCCTTGGTGATCTGGTCCAGCGTGGACTTCTTGTTGGCCAGCGCTTCCTCACGCTGCCTGATCAGGTCGGATTTCTCCTCTGAGGCGTTGTCGCTCAGTTCCTTCACGAACTTGCCGCGCACGTTCTGGTGCTCGAGGTCATCGATGGTACGTTGGATGAGTTCCAGTCCCATCATGTTCCGGATGGCGGCCGATACAGAATCCGAGGCGCCTTCCGTCGCGTATTTATCGATGTTCTCGCCGTTGAAGAACAGGAAGTTAGCGATGCCAGGGGGCACGAGGGAGCGGATTTCTTGCAGCTCGTTGTCGGGTCGGGTGATCACCCCGAGTGAGTTCTTCACCCTGACAGACAACTCTCCTTCGTTGTTAATATTCTGCTGGGCAAGTGAGATCGTCCGGGTGACCATCACCTTCTTGTCTTCGCTAGTGAAGATGAGTTCGACCTTGGCGAAGGTGTTGTTGGGGTTGCTAGCATCCCGAACAGCCTTCTCATTAATGAGGCGGTCCTTCTGCTCGAAGTCTCCGGTAAGGAATTTACTGCCGTGAAGGACCCAGAGGAAGGCGTTGAGCAGGGTGGTCTTGCCGAAGCCGTTTTCAGCATGGATGACAGTGACATTGCGGTCTTTGTAGCCGCTGAAGATGATCTCCTGCCGGCCGTAGAACTGTCTGAAATTCTCGATAGTGAGCTTTTCGAGGATCATGTCACTTGGCCTTGGTGTTCGCCTTGACGATATTGACAAGGTTGACGTGGATGGAATCACGACGGATCATGTTCATGACCTGACGTTCTTCCTTGAGGCATTCTCTGAGGACTTTTTGGACGATCGGGTCGGCTTTCAGGAAGATCTGCATCGACTGCGTCCGGTGGTTAGGACGGGGTGTGTGGGATTCGGGCATAAGTATAGTATTAATCACCTAAAAGGTTGTACCTGGTCCGCAAGCCCAGAACAACCGCCGCGGCGGTAAAGCGATTCAGCGCCGTCGCGCAGAATTCATCGATTCGTCTGAGCTCGGATTTGAACATCTTTCTTTCGGTGTTGAAGTTCTCGTCGTTAGGATCGGTTTCAGGCGGAGCGACGACGAAGTCATAGATCACGGCCTTCTTCTTATTGTCTGCCTTCCGGAGCAGACGGCCGCGTCTCTGCACGAACTGGCGAGGGTTCGAGGAGCTGGCCAGGATGAAGCCGCACTCGAGGGCGGGCAGGTCGATGCCCTCGTCCAGGCATCGGATGGCCACGATGCCGTCCAGCTGATCTTGTCGCATCATGCTGAGGATCTGTTCGCGCTGATTCTTGTCCTCTTCGTAGGTGAAGGATGCGATGCGCATGTCATGCGTACGACCTAGCAGCGTGCAGACGGACTCGATCTGCCTTTTGGCCTCGGCGCGTTCCTGCCCATCATCGAGCGCCCGCCCGTCGCCGCAATAGAACAAGGCGCGCTTGGGCTTTGTTTCCATGCCGCTGATGAGCTTGTCGAGCTCGGCCAGCTTGTTCCTGGCGGCGCCGATAAGCCGGGCTCTCTTGATCAGGAGGTACTTCGCGTTTTCGCTCAGACTATCGCCGGCGCCAGCCATCGCTCTTCCGATCTGCCGGGAGATGTCCATGTACGCGACGGATTCTTCCGGGGTCAGGTTGACCACGACCGGATGATACTCGTATTGCGTCAGGAAGCCTTCCTTGATCGCCTGCGCTAGCGGGAACTCGTAGACGATCTTCCCAAAATAATCGAACAGGACCTTGGTGCCTTCCTCGTCTCCGTGCCTCTCGGGGGTCGCCGAAAGCCCTAGGCGGATCTTGACCGATGCCGGCAGCATCGTCTGCATCTTTTCGCTGCCAAGATTATGCATCTCGTCAGCGATGAGCATGTGCGAGAAATCGGATGACTCTGCGGCGAACTTGAAACGACGCTGGAACTTTTCCGTAATGAAGGTGCTGTTACTGACGACGATGACGACATCCTTTGCGATCCCCAAGCTCAGCTTGGAATAGGCGAGATCCAGGTCATCCGCCCAGTTGTCGTAGCCATCGTAACATGAGACGGGATCGATGCCGAAGCTGCGGATATCCTTTTCCCATTGCTCGCAAAGGTTGACGTACGGACACATCACGATGACGGCCATCCGCCCCGTCGATTTCTCGGAGATGAGCGCGGCCAAGGACAGGGCGGTGAGCGTCTTGCCCGTCCCGGTCGCCATGGCCAGGATCCCGCAGGTAAGGCCCTCTTTGTTGTTCGCGGACCAGCTCCTGATGGCCTCTTTCTGGTACTCTCGGATGGTAAGCCATTTAGGACGCTTGAGAGCATCAGGGGCGGGGCCGGAGGATCTGCGTGGCGTCTCTTTATAGGGCCGATCCGGTTTTCTGAGCTCGAGGATCTTGGCCTTGGCCGCGGCCGGCAGGGTGTACACCTCTACATTCGGATCCTTGTTGTCCCAGATACGGTTGAACTTCCTGTGGGTATCCTGCGACATCGCCTTGAGAGCGCCTTCGTCCCATTCGCAGAATACGGTGATGGATTCGAAGTTCCGATTCCCCTGGATCGAATCGTTGTAAGATCCGTTGAACGATGCGATGTCGCCTTTCTCGTCGATGAAAGTGCCGAACTTGTCATGGAAGTCGCCTCCGGCCAGATCGGCCTTGGGAAGCGCGAGCTTGAAGTCGATGATGCCGTCCGCGATTAGCCACGCCAATGCGTTGAGCGTGTCGGTCTCCATCGAGGCTTGCAGGTCGCCGATGTTCTTGAGCAGCGCCGACTTGAGCGCGTCGTCGTCGCGCGCTCTGATCCCTTTCATGAGCGCGTCCCAGTCGGCCTGACTGAGCTTGGGGCTGGCGATCCAGCGTGCCTTACCGCCTCTCTCGGCGAATTTCTTCATGCCACGTGCGGCGTCCTTGAGCCACCCGGATGCGAAGAAGCCCACGCCTCGGTCGTAGGTCACGCTTTGTTCGAGGCATCGCTCCAGGACGTCGTCGTTCAGGATCGTCGACGAGGAGTCGTAGACTCCGCTCTTCACGGTCTCTTTAAGGGGCATTTGCATGCCACTTCTAGGTGGGTCCACCTGGCGGATCAACCCATACCTTGGGTGGGAGATATTATATCTATCTTTCTAGGGCGATCTCCAGCAAGGCCATGTGGCTGCCTTTGGCTTTGATCGTGGCCTCAAGGATGTTGAGTCCTCGCTGAAGGTGCCGTTTGAAATACTCCGAAGGGTCGATGGGGCCGGATTTCGCGATTTCCTGGCGGTGCCGGATCCAGAAGGCCGAGGCGATCTCGTCGGAGTAGTCGCCGGCGAATATATGCCAGTTCACGGACACGACTTCATCCGCCTTCAGCTTCTTTGCGGTGTCTCCCGTCGACTCTTGCTTGTCGCTGGGAATCTCTTTGACGTCTTTGCCGAACGGGGGAGGGGTGGATTCCTCCCTGAGCGAGGCGCAGACGGCCCAGCGCATGAGCGTGTTCCAATTCTTTATGCCGGTCAGCACCTTGAGCGACTTCATCTGGGCGCTGCCACGGGGTGTGGCGACGATGGTCTGGATGGGGGCTTTCATGTCAGGCGAAGTATCCCTCGGTCACTTGGGTGGATTTGGTCTTTTCGTTGAATTCCAGGGAGTACATCTTGCCGATCCCAGGTTTCATGGCATCCAGGAACTTCCCGTGAATCTCGGTATCCGTCGAAAGAATGACGACTTGGTGCGAGGCCTGGTGGAAGTAGTTCTCGGCCAAGTTCATGCGGTGCTTCACGTCCAATCTCCCCATGGGCGTATCGATGACCGTAGGCAGCGGGCGTCCGGAGGCTTTGCTGAGCCCCCAGAGCACGGCATAGGCGAGGATCTGCCGCTCGCCGTGCGATAGGTGGTCGTTTTCGATGACGTTTCCGTCCGGGTTGGTCAGCGTCAGCTCAAGCGAGGGGGAAGTGATCCGGATGCTTTGAATCAGGCTGACTTTGCCGACGAGGCGCAGGAAGGCGTCGGTGATCAGATCGGATACCTGCGCCAGCTTCCTCTCCGTGGAGATCTCCATGAATTTCTTGATAGACTGCCGAGCTTCCAGCGCACGGCGCAGCTTGTTTTCGACCTCACGAAGGTCGCGGAAGTTCCGCTCGGTCTCCTCCATGTTATTCTGGGCGGAGACGAGCCTAGCAGTGGCCGGCCTAGCCCGGGCTTCGTGGAAATCAAGGTTGGCCCGGGCTTTGACGAGCGCTTCTAGGGCCTCATTCTTCTTGTTGAGGAAGACGGTGATCTTGCCTGCGTCAGGCATGTTGAGGAGGTCGACCCTGGCCTGGCTGAGTTCCACGATTTTCCTGGAGGTCAGTTCGACGAAATCCTTGATGGCCTGCCGTGCCGTCGGTAGGCCTCTGGACAGGCAGTGCTCCAGCTTAGGCTCGAGTTTCTCGTCGGCTTCAAGCACCAGTTCCGAGGACATAGGCTTCCTGATCCGGGTCGTCAGCAAGGCTTTCTCGATCTTGCCCTTAATGAGGAAGGCGAAGAAGCCTGCGGATTTGCTGATATTGCTGAGCGTCTCCGCGTCACGCTTCTCGTCGTGGTCGGCCAGCATGAGGGATTTGAGGACTTTTGATTCGGACTCCGCCTGGGTCCGCGCCGTCTTCAGAAGTTTTTCCGTGAGCAGAAGGAAGGCCGGTCCTTCGGCGAGCGTTCGGTATTGGTCCTTCAGGCTTTCGACTTCGGTGCTCAATGCTTCTTCTTTGTCTTTGATGGCCTTGCTGGCTTCGAAGAGTTTGCCGCCTGCTTCATCGTACCTCTTATTGGAATCCTCCACGAGTTTCGCCGCCTTCTGTTCCTCCTTGCGGGCAACCTCGAGTTCCTGCTCGGATTTCGTGGCCTCAGCCAGGGCCTCCTTGAGCGTGGATTCGGCGTCCTTGAAGGCTTGCAGTTCCTTCGCGTAGTTCTTGTCGCCTTCGTGCTTGCCGATATACCTGGAGAGGTCCGATTCGAGGCGTGCCACGACGTTGAATCCCAGCAGGCAGTCGATGGCCGACCGGATCAGTTCGCGGGTCTCCTTCTTGTCGGCAAGCCTCAGGATGTCTTCTCCGTCGAAGAAGAAGAGGCTGGCGAGGGAAGAGGGGAAGTAGCCTTCGATGTGCTCGTTCCAGTTCGTCGCGAGCGCCGGATCGATCTCCATCGCGTTCTCATCCGGAAGCACGTTTACGCCGAACTGCTCCTCGACGTCGTCTTCGACCTTGGCCCAGCTTCGTGTCACTTCGAGGCGTTGCACCTTGCCGGCCACCTTGCGATGGTAGGTCAGGGTGACGCTGGTGCTCTCGCCGGCCTTGGCCGTACTGCATATCAGCGATGCGAGATACTGGTTATAGCCTTTGCTTCCTCGGTTGGTGCACTGGGCGTTGCGACCATGCAGGCAGAGCAGGATGGCGTTCCGCAGCGTCGTCTTGCCTCGGCCGTTGAGGCCGCCGACCAAGATCACCGGCTTCTCCGGGCTGGCGGGCGTAAGGTCGATCGTCATCTCCCCGGCATAGATGCCGAGGTTGCGGAGCTTGAGCTTTTCGATGAGCATGCTGGTTGCTTCCTCGATCACGGGTTTCGGTTCGCCGGCGTCAGCTTCGCCTCCTTGGTCGCCCTTGAAGCCTCCGAGGTTAAGCTCAAGGTAGAAATTCTTGGCTTCCTCGCGGCTGCCGAAGAGGTGCTTCTTCATGATGTCGTCGATCTCCTCCATGATCCCGGATCGCCGGGAGAAGTGGCGCATGTTGTTTTCCATCCCGATGAGGTCGCGGATCATCTCGTAGCGGTTCTGGTCACCGTCGCACGACTCCTTGAGCGTGGCGAAATCCTCGGGCTTCAGGCCGAGGCTGTCATCCATGCGAAGGCCAGGGAATTCCTGCCCGGTCATCTCCTTGTAGATCACGGGAAGATTGTCTTCCAGCTCATGTTTCTCGGTGACCCAGATCCGTCGGATCTCATGCAGTTCGGGCATCGTGATGAGTTCGAGTTTCTTCACTTCCTCCGGGCCCAGTCGACGTGCCTCGGTTTGTGCCTTCAGGAGGAGGCGAAGCCAGTTCTCGCGCGAAGACTGCGTGTAGGGGCCGGGCACGGGCTGGCCGTTAAGCATGGTGACATTGCCGCCCATGCGGCGGAAGTCGCGGAGGAGGTGATCCTTGTGCTCCGGGTTCTTGCGGAAATCCAGGGCGTTACGAAGGTCGAGCATCGGCTTCATCCACCTCTTCTCATGGTCGTTCCGTACCATGGCGGACATGGATTTATCCTCCTCAACGAGCGTACAGACCCAGCAGCCGAATCGGCTGTCCCCGCAGGACGGCGTCGTGGTATCCACGACGAGAGGGCACTCGCCGTCAGCCGAAGCGCCGGCATACATGCCCAGCAGGTCCTTGTTGTCGTGACCCCAGGGGTTCTCATCCGAGGTGAGGTAGGTCCAGACGTCATCGTTGGACCAGTCTTCGATGGGGGTGTATACCATGCAGCCGGACATCGTGCTGTTGGGGCTGAGACGGTCGCGGGCGCGGAATTTCTCGTTACGTGCGAGCACCTTGGCGCGAGCGTTGCTCTCCTGCTTGCGGGCGCCGAGGAGCAGGATCGCCTCGCGGGACTGCTTGACGACCGACATGATGAAGGCGTTGGAAGGTCGGATCTTGAGGCGTTCCGTGCACCAGCGGAACTTGTGGCGCGGAGCAGGGTAGCCCTTGCCGATGAGGTTGACCCAGAAACTGTCCTCGACCCTTGGCATGAGCCGGTTCGGCTTGATGGGCAGATCCTGCTCGGCCGCCGCCTTGGCCATACGGTCCAGCGATAGCCCCACCCACATCGCGACGACGGGGTTTTCGACGAGGGTGTCAGTGCTGACCACGTGGATGGGCTTGGTCCTCTTCTCTTTGGGTAAGGCCGCGATGGCCTTCCAGGTCACCTGCAGCGTGGCGGAAGAGTCTTTGCCCCCGCTGTACCCGACGATCCAAGGAGTATCATCCGCCATGTAGAGGAGCTGGATCTCCTCCATCAGGTGCGCGACCACGGTCTTGAAACCGTGTTCGGCGAAGATGGATTTCTGGGCGGGGCCGCTCATATGCGGATATCGGCGTTGGCCTCGGCGGAAAGTTCGGCGGTGTCGGCCTCCAGGCCGATCTTCTGCTTGATGAGCGCCGAAGCCAGCAGGATGCTGGTGTGCGATTTGCTGATCTTGTCCTGGATCAGGACGCGGCCTTCCCATTCCGGATTGTTGCGGCTCCAGTTGATGGAAGAGAGCTTTGAGACGAAGTCCTTCCAGTTGGACCGATGTCGTATCAGGAGCTCGTTGCCGACGCGTCCGATCGCGTGCATGACGACCCCGCTGGGCGCGATGCTGGTATCGCGGACATCCGATGCGGTCATGGTGTCTTCGGCCACGTACTTCCACTCGGGGAAGTTGCTGGCGACGGCTTCCCAGAACGCGCTGCAGACGGCAAGGTCTTCCGCGATGTCCTTGGTCGTGGCGGCTCCCTTCATGAGCTCAGTGTTGGCGCCTACGATGTTGGAGTAGGTGAACAGCTTCTTCGAGCGACGGGCGAGGGAGGTCTTCTGGTAGTCGGTCGTCCGTCGGAAGATCGACATCGAGCGAACGAGGTCACGGCCGAGGTTGGCGAAGTGGGAACGGTGATCGAAGAGGGTGTCGATGGCCTTGCCGGTCTTGACGCCCTTGCCGTTGAGGTCGGCGAACATCTGCTGGCTTCGCTTGGTGTCCGTGTTCACGAAGAACACGACGGCGATGGTCTCGGTGGCGAGGGAAGGATCTTCGGCCATCGCCTCGAGGATGGCCTTCCGGCGATGTTGTCCGTCGTTGATCACGAACTTCGAATTAAGGGAGACCTTGAGTTGTCCGACGCCGCTACCTGGGGTGATGGGTTCGAAGACGACGTTCTTGTCGATGGAAGCCGTCAGCGCGGAGAAGACGTAGGTGTCCCGGTTGTTGAGGATGTACTCCTTGATCTCCGGGATGCGCTTGGAGTTCAGGTTGCGCTGGATACGGTCGAACGACTCGAGCTCGCTGTCGTCGAAGATGGTGACGCGCTGCATCATGCCGTAGGTCCACATTGTTACGTAGTACACCTGGTTGGCTTGGATTCCGCGGATGACGGGGAACGTGATGGTGGGGGTGTCAGTATCCATATGTTTGCTTAATGAGGTTTGACATACATCAGTATCTCGCCATGTTGTCAAATCGATTTGACATACA
>Ga0163212_1001309_pt1 | contig 10952 bp, 8 predicted proteins | sample Malawi_45m_30L_FD_113532 | JGI IMG/M metagenome (GOLD analysis project Ga0163212, IMG submission 113532) | Freshwater microbial communities from Lake Malawi, Central Region, Malawi to study Microbial Dark Matter (Phase II) - Malawi_45m_30L | ecosystem: Environmental > Aquatic > Freshwater > Lake ...
GCCTTCACCATGTCGGCCTCGCCCCAGATATTGCGGCCGACCACCGCACCACGCGCACCGGCTCGCATGCCCGCGTGGATCTGCGTCAGTGCACCCTGGAGGGTCGGCTCCTTGGGTCCGCCCGCCATCACGACCGGCACCGGACACGCAGCGATGATCTCGGCGAAGGCCTCTTCGTCGCCGGGGTAGCCGACCTTGATGACCTCGACGCCGGTCTCGATACCCACGCGCACGGCGTAGGCGATCTCGTCTGGGGTGAAGACGATCTTCACGCCGTCGGAGTAGTCGCGCGGGTAGATGTGGGCGACGACGGGCAACTCGTAGGGGGCGGCGTCTCGCACGGCGTCGGAGAGCCAGCGTATGAAGTCGCCCTCGGTCTCGCCGCGTACGCCGATCGCCACAGCCAGAGCGTCAGCACCGAGGCGTACGGCGTCAGCCGGGGTGGCGAGCCGATCACGGATGCGATCGTCGGCGGTCCAGTAGGAGGCTTGCACGATGAGCGCCGCCTGCCCTGCGTAGGGGCCCCACACGTGCTTGGCCGTTCCCGGGGTCATCGTCATCGTGTCCGGGCTTGCCTGCATGCATTGCTCGACCGCGCCAGGCAGATCCTTCAGGCCGCCCTCGCGGACGTTGCCGTAGCCCACGAAGTGGTCGACAGCAATGCCGAAGAGGTTGCCCGACGGATGCGCAAAGAGACGCGACAGGCGGACGTCGGTTCCCAGTCCCACAGCGGGCACCTCTTCCGTCGGCTCGTGGGTGAACCAGGAGTTTAGCGAGGACGGAAGATGTGCGCCGACCTACGGCCTGCCAGGGCCCGGCTTCGGAATCACCTTGATGAGCGCGCGCAACGTCACCGCGCCCAGACCGGTCACCTGGTCGTAGCCCGTAGTTGCCCCCAAGGGCCGTCGACTCCTTGCCGTCGATTCGCGGGCGCATCTGCTCGACGACGACGCCATTCGACGTGTGGGAGGGAACAGACATGGTGGTGGGCGCCAACGAGGGGCTCCCCTAAGAGGTGTACTGCGCCCCGGAGTTGCCAGCGGCGACGACCGCGACCATACCGGCGAGCACCGCATTTCGCGTCGCGATTGTGGCCACGTTGTCCTCGGTGCCAAACGCCGACCCCAGTGACATGTTGATCACGTCAAGGTGATTGCTGACATCGCCATCCTGGTTGGGGTCGTGGGTCCTAGGCTCGAGGCATGACGAGCCAGCCCGCCTTCAACTACTCCGGCTACCTCAAGATCCAGGAGCTGCTGTCGTTGCAGCAGCCGCTATCCGACGGCCCCGAGCACGACGAACTCCTCTTCATCGTCATCCACCAGATCTACGAGCTGTGGTTCAAGGAACTCATCCACGAACTCGCGGCCGCTCAGAAGGCACTGGTTGCTGGCGACACCAGTCTCGCGCTCGCACTCCTAGGCCGCATCCGCACCATCCTCAAGACGTGCGTCGGTCAGATAGACATCCTCGAGACGATGACGCCACTGCAGTTCGATGCCTTCCGTGAGCGGCTCGGCGAGGCCAGCGGTTTCCAGTCCGCGCAGTTCCGCGAGGTCGAGGCCATCCTCGGCCGGCGCGACGCGCGGATCGCCGCGCCACTTCTGCCCGACGACCGCGAGCGCGTCGAGAAGTGGATGAACTCTCCCTCTCTGTGGGACTCCGTGCTTGTCTACGTCAACGGCGAGGGCTTCGCGATCCCCGAGGCGATCCTGGATCGCGACGTCAGCCAGCCCTATGAGGCCAACGCTGCGGTGCAGGACGCCCTGGTCGCGCTGCACCGCAGCGACGCCGCAGCCGCGCTCGTGTGCGAGCGCCTCGTCGACATCGACGAGGGCTTGCAGGAGTGGCGCTACCGCCACGTGAAGATGGTCGAGCGCACGATCGGGCGCAAGCAGGGCACCGGGGGCTCATCAGGGGCGGACTACTTGCGCTCCACTCTCTTCCACCCGGTCTTCCCCGACCTGTGGGTGATCCGCAGCGAGTTCTAGGCGCAACCATCCCGCGAAATGAACTCCTCACCATCACTGCGGCACCCTGAGCGCATGCGCCTATCCCGCGCGATCACCGTTGCCACCCTCGTGAGCACCATCGCCTGCATCGGCGGAGCCGCGGCACACGCGAGCGGGTGCCGCGCACCGAACTCCCAGCGGTGGCACTGCCGGAGGTCGCCAAGGGACACGATCTGAAGGTGCTCGCACTGCGCCCTGATGGATTCCAAACTCTTCACGAGAATGCGATATCGATAGTTGTCAAGACTGGAATTGTTGGGTGCGCGAGGGGGGAGTTGAACCCCCACACCCTTTCGGGCACACGGACCTGAACCGTGCGCGTCTGCCTATTCCGCCACTCGCGCGTCGCCCCGTCGCTGAGGCCCTCCGAGGGTACAGGCAGCCAAAGTCCGGCCCCAAGGCCGCTCCCGTAGGTTCTAGGCATGAACCGCATCGGCACCTCCGACCTTGACGTCTTCCCCCTGTGCTTGGGCGGCAACGTCTTCGGCTGGACCGCTAACCGCGCCACGTCGTTGGACATCCTCGATGCCTACGCGCACATGCACGGCAACTTCATCGATACGGCCGATGCCTACTCCTCCTGGGTGCCGGGCCATGCCGGCGGGGAATCAGAGGAGATCATCGGAGCCTGGATGGAGGCACGCGGCAATCGCGGCTCCATGGTGATCGCGACCAAGGTGGGCAAGCTGCCCGGCCTGGAGGGGCTCTCTCGCGAGACGATCCGCAAGGCGTGCGCTGAATCCCTGCGGCGCCTGCGCACCGACTACATCGACCTGTACTACTGCCACGCCGACGATCCAGACGTGCTGTTGCAGGAGACGCTCATGGCGCTCGCGGAACTAATTGACGAGGGAAAGGTGCGCTACATCGCGGCGTCCAACTACTCGACCGAACGCCTGGGGGAGGCATTGGCCGTGTCCGATGCCATGGGTATCCCGCGCTTCATCGCCCTGCAGCCGCACTACAACCTGGTGTGGCGTGATGAGTACGAGGGTGCGCTCATGTCCCTGTGCGAGCGCGAGGAGATCTCGTGCCTGCCCTACTTCCCCCTCGGCGCGGGCTTCCTCACCGGCAAGTACCGCTCGCTTGATGACATTGGCGACGGACCGCGCGCACCGCGGGTCAGTGCCTACGCCCACGATCAAGGGTGGCGCACGCTGGCCGCGATCGACGAAGTGGCCGCTGAGCACGACGTCTCCAACAGCGAGGTCGCCCTCGCCTGGCTCATGCACCAGCCGACCGTGGCTGCCCCCATCGTGAGCGTGACCTCGCTCGCTCAGCTGGGCGAGGTGCTGGACGCCGTGCATCTGGAACTCACGGACGCCAACCTGGCGACCTTGAACTCCGCCTCGATCGTCTGACACACCCGGCTCATCTCCATCGACGCACCCATCCGGCAACGAAAGCCCGGGGCGTGGAAGGGTCGAATTCACATCCACGACGACTTTGATGAGCTCCCTGACGATCTCGTCGATCAGTGCCGCAACGAGGGGTTCTTGCTACTGTCCGTGGACGCCCGACACGCAGAGCGGGCTGGTTCACTGCCCCTACACCACACGGATCCGTTCGACCGGATGCTCGTTGCCCAAGCGGAATTGGACACCCTTCTCCTGGTGACCCGGGACAAGCGACTCCCTGCGTACGGCGTACACCTGCTCCCTGCCTGACCGGGTGCCTTACTCTCTCGGCATGACCGCTCCCCGGGTCCTCCTCGCGACACTGCTCGTCCTTGCGTTCGGGCTGGGGGGTATTCCGGCCGCGACAGCAGCACCAGGGTCGTCGTACATCGCCGTGATTGATGCAGGGAGCAGCGGCACGCGGCTGGCGCTTTTCGAGCAGGGAACCGGGGTCTCGGTCACTCAGATCTTCCGCGCCCCCAAGAAGACTCCGGGACTGTCGTCCTTCGCGCCCAATGCCTCCGCCGCAGGGCCGGACGCCGTACGGCCGCTTCTCGACCAGTTACGAACGCACCTGGACGGCCAGGGAATCGTCATCGCCGACGTGCCCGTGGCACTCCTCGCGACCGCGGGCATGCGCAGGCTGCAACTCAGCGACCCAGTCGCGGTGCGGGAGATCTTCGCGAGCACCCGTGCCACCATCGAGGCGTCCGGCTTCCCGCTGCGCGCCAACAGAATCCTCCCGGACACGCAGGAGGCGCTGCTGGACTGGCTCGATGCCAACGCGCACGCGGGCACGCTGGCTACGCCGAGCAAGGACATCGGCATCGTCGAGGTCGGCGGGGCATCCGCTCAGGTCGCCTTCCGCTCTCCTCGCGCGACCGGTCCCGGCGTCTCGTCCGTGCGCGTGAGTGGCACGGACATCCACGTCGTCGCCATCTCCTACCTCGGCCTCGGTGTCAACGAGGCTCGGGGGTTCATGCAGTCGGCAGCATCGGGCGGTGAGGTGTGCTTCCCCAACAACGCCTCAGGCACAGATCCCGTCGACTACCTCGCCTCATCGACTACGCCAGTGCCCTCCGCCCAGGCCGACTTCCGCGGCGCGCCATGCGGTCGCGCCTACGCCGCCGTCGTCACGGATGTCGCGGGTGCCTACCCGCGCGCCGTGCGACCCCGCAACGTCTCCGACCTGCCGGGGTTCGCCCGGGCCACCTTTGTCGGGCTCGGCTCGATTCCCTCCGTCTTCTCCGACTTCGGGATCGCCCCTGAGGTCGACGAGCAGCGCGCCCTGCAGACGGCCGTCCGCACGAACTGCAAGGGCACAGATGCCTGGGCGAAGGTGCGCGCGCTCTTCCCCGCAGGCTCGCAAGGCTTCGCGGAGACTCAGTGCTCATCAGGCGCTTACCTCGATCAGTTCCTCTTCAGTGCCGTCGGCGTCGGCTTCGATCCCGCACGCTTCGACGCGCAGCCCGCCCTTCCGGGCGGAGAGCCGACGTGGTCAGAGGGATACGCCATCACCGTGCTGCATCCGTAGGCTCACTGCATGACACGCGTCGCCGTTGAGGTTGCACCCGGCGTACACGTCATGACCTCGCGTCGCTACGTGACGACATCGACCGTCGTCCTGGCCAGAGACGAAGCCCTCGTCGTCGATCCCTGCTGGGATGCCGACGAACTTGCCGGAGTCGCGGGATTCCTCTCGTCTGCCGACGCACGTTGCGGTGCTGGGCTCGCCACGCATCTGCACTACGACCACGTCATGTGGCATGGGGATCTCGGCGAGCCTGCGCGCTGGGCCACCCCGTGGGCAGCCGCCCAATGGGCTGCCGACCGCGCATCCCTGATTCAGCCGCTCATGGGCGACATCCCCGATGACCTGCTCGGCATGGTCGGCCGCGTGGCCGCGATTCCCGCCGAGGGACTGCCCTGGCACGGACGTGAGGTAGCCCTGCACGAGCACGACGCTCATGCGCGCGGTCACCTCGCCATCGAGATTGTCGATGCGGGTGTGCTCCTAGCCGGCGACATGCTGAGCGACGTCGAACTGCCGTATCCGGACCCCGACGAAACGGATCTCACGACGTACCTCGCCGGCTTGGACCGCCTCGCCGACGTCGTACGCCGCTCCCGCGTGCTCGTGCCAGGTCATGGGTCGCCGACATACACGCCGATGGAACGCCTTGACGCGGACCGCCGCTACCTCGATGACGTGCTCGCCGGACGACCGGTCGACGACCCCAGGCTCGCGGATCCGGAGATGCACGCCATCCACGCCCGCACGGTGGAGCAGGCGCGGGCTACGGCCTGACGACGATCTCGTTGGACTTCGTCGCACCCGACTGCACGTAGACGGTGATCGGCTTGGTCGTCGCCTTCTTCCAGGTGAAGGCCCCGGTGGCGCTCACCTTGACCGCGGAGGCCTTGGTAAACGCCTTGGCACCCTGCACCTTGAAGTAGGGGGTCACCGACGCTCCTGCCGTCAAGCCCGTGGAGGTGCCGGAGATGATCACGCTCTTCTTCTTGTCGACCGTGCCCTTCTTGCCAGTGATCGTCAAAGAGACGGAGGGCTTCGGCGGTGCGGTGATCGTGACGGTCAGGCTTCCGGTGACCGTCGGCTTCTCCGCGATCGCCGCAGCCACCGCGAACGAGCCGGACTTGCCGGCAACGACCGTGACTGTGAGATTGCCGAGAGCGTCGGTGGCGAGCACGCGATCCTTGCCACCGCCAGCGAACTCCGCGCTGCCGGTCAGTGTGACCGCCATGTCAACTCGCGGGAGGCCGGTGTCTTCAGCGCTGGCTGCGCGCACGACGTAGGAACTCGTCGAGGAAGCGAACGCCGTCGCGGTGCCGGTCACCGTGACCTTCGCATCGGCAGGAATGGGCGTGGAAGGAGTAAGGGTGACCGCGCCGCCCCAACTGCTGAAGGGGATCCAGCACGAGGTGACATGCACGCCGACGTCCCACGCCTCCTGCGGCGGGAGCACGGCAGCGAACTGCACACTCGACCGCTTGCCCGCGGCGGTCCACTCCTCCGCCAGTGGGCGGCACACGGCATCGGCTGCGGCCTGGAGGGCCGATCCTGGATAGGGAGTGCCCGCGGTGCCATCGACATCACGTCCGGCATCGACCATCGCCCAACTTGAGGAGGTGCACGCGCGCGTCGGCAGCGTCGTGCCCGTGCTCGGCTGGGTGGGCAGACACGCAAGGAGCCAGCCCGCGCCCTCGTTCGCCGTCTTCTGCGCGGCGGCCCCGGTCCACGACTGCGCCGTCGCCAGGCCATCGGCGTTATCGCTCGTGACCCCCACGATGCACTGCACGGTGCGCGTCCCGGCGTTCCACTGCGCATCCGTCGGCAGGAGCACCGAGAGATACATGCGGGTCGGGATCGTGGCCCCCTTGATGCCAAGGTGGTCCAGTGCCTCGGCCAGGGCGGTGGTCGCCTCCGACGCGGCGCACATCGTGTTGAGCTGCTGCGCGGTGACGAATGCCTGCGACGGCAGGCCCGTGCTGTCGGGCGCGGTGCCGATGCGGAAGATCTCGGCATTATGCGACTGAGAGCAGGCCACCGACTCTGCCGCCGACGTCACGCTCGTGATGTCCGTGACACTGAGGCAGTCGCCCTTGGCCGCGCGCGGTGCCGTGTCGGCCGACGCAGCGACCGGAAGGCTGACGACCGCGCCCAGGACGATGACCGCACTCAGGGCGGCGAGTGCGCGCCTCATGATGCGGGCCTTGCCGTGACGAAGGTGTTGCGGTTCCAGTCGACCCAGACCGTGCTCGACGTGCCGATCGTCTGGGGCCTTTGCACCCCCACCCAGGGGCGCAACTGCACGAAGAAGTTGCGCGCCTGGAGGGCGCAGACCGCCAGGCTGGGACACCAGAAGGCTTGCTCGAGGGTCGTGGTGGTGGTGGAAGAACTCACGATGCGGCAACGCATCTTGGTCGTATATGTCCGGAACTTCGGGTTGGTGGCGAGCCCGGAGTAGACGCCATCGGTGTAGGAGTAGGAGCACACCTCATAACCACAGATGTTCGCGGCGTTGGGGTCCGAGGACGGTGGCGGCGTCCACGACACCCGGTAGTCGAAGGTGCCAGCGTCCCGCTTGACCGAAACATTGTTGACCGAGACGCCGGTGGTGCTCGTATACACGGATCCGGTGGCATTGAGCGACGCCGAGGACTTGTTTCCGACGCTCAGCACCGCGAGATCCTTGACCCACTCGTAGTTCCATCCCGCACCGTACGACCGACGCCACTCCGCATCGATCACCCAGGCGGAGTTCACCCGGAAAGACAGCGCGCGATCGGCCTGGATGCCGCTGAGGTAGAGCGCCGGATACGAGGTTGCCGTTGCGCCGCGCGTCCCGCGCGGCTGCGAATCCACGCCGACAAACGAATTTCCGGACTGGTAGTACTCGTAGTTGATCCCGAAGCATTCGCCGACGTCGACCTGCGGACCGGTCGTCGTGGCCTCGAGGAAGACCTGGATCGGTCGGCCATTGATCGTGAAGTTGCCGTTGAAGTCCACGCGCGAGGACGTCGGTGCGGGCGGGCGCTCTACGAAACTCGGCGAGAACGCCGGAACATCCGCGGACGGGCCCGGCGCCGTAGTCTTCGATCCCGGCACGTCGTACATGGGCGTGACGCGATATGTCACCGCGACGTTGGGCGGGAGGCAGGGGTCGACCCAGGTCACCGATGTCGCGCCCAGGGTGATCATGTCGCGCCACTCCGGCCCCTCACGAAGGTCGGTAGGAACGCGGCGCTGGATCGTGTAGCCGGTGAGCGTGGCAGCTGGGGAGTCGGTGGGGGCGACCCATGTCACCTTTATCCCCTGACGCCTATCGCTCAGCGCGGTCGCCTTCACGTCACGAACCGGATTCAACTTCGGCGCAGTCGAGAAATAGGTGACCGCAGGTTGGCTCTCCTCGTCGACATTGCGTGCCGTGAGAATGGCCGTGTAGGAGGCCGATGGAACCTCTTTGGCGCTGAATGCCACGACCTTGGACGTTGCGCTGCCATCGCTGATGGCGTAGGTCAGGGTGCCAGTCGCCGCCCGGGGAATGACGAGGTTGTAGGACGTCACCGTCGGCTGCGAGGCCGTGGGCTTCTTCCAGGTGAAGGTCACGTCGATCGTCGCGTTGTCTCCCGTGCCCTTCCACTGACCGACACTCGCCCTAAAGTCCTCGGGGCGATCGGGCACCTCATCCGCTTGTCCGCAATGGATCGGCTCATCCTTTCCTACATCCCAGGTGGCCGTGCCCGAACTGCCCGCGATATCAGGGTCAGCGCACTGGACGCGCTTGTCGGCAATGCCGTCCTTGGCATAGACGACGTTAGTGCCGCCGAAGGCATCGATCACGTCTACGCCGGAGCCACCGGTGATGGTGTCGTTGCCGTAGGGGCCGTCCTCGTCGTCGCCGTAGAGAATGTCGTTGCCGGGGCCGCCATTGAGCTTGTCGTTGCCCGACGAGGAGTAGAACTCGTCATCGCCGCTCCCACCTGTGAACCTGACGTTGAGCCCGGTAGTAACAGCCGTCAGCGTGGCCGATGTGAGAATCGTGTAATTAATGACGGCGATGGTCACCGTCGCCGGGCAGATGACCGACGTGGTGGCTTGCGAGCCGTCCCCGACGCAGGGGGCAACGGCCACGAGGCGCGCAGCAGCATCCTCGCCATTCATGAAGACCCGGTATCCGTCGGCCACCTTGCTGAGCACGAGCTCCTCATCGGCGCCGAAGTCACCCGACGGCCCCTGCGCCGTGACGGTGAGGCCAGTGCCGCTGACCCCTACCTCGAACGTCGGCCCGGCCGCCCGCGGTTGCTTCGCCTTCATGGGGGCCGGGGCCGCGGCCACAGGCGCGGCGAAGGCACCTAGGAGAAGGGGTACGAGGGCGAGGGCCCGCTAGCGAGGGGACATGACCCCATGCTGACACCCGGATCCCGCGGATGGGAGCCGGACGTGGGGAAAGCCCCAGACTGGGAGTTGGCTAGGGAACGCCCGGCCACGAGGACGGGGTGTCCCCCGCATGAGGGACACTGTGGCCGTGAGCAGCGATCAGGGGGTGCAGGCCCCGCGGGGGAGGGAGCGTCCCCGCGGCTCACTCGAGCCTGAGCAGGTGGGCTGGATCCTCGTCGGCATCCAGGCCGTGCTCCTCATCATGCTTCTGGTGCTCCCGTGGCGACGTCCGCTGAGCTGGCCGCTCGACGTGCTCGATGTGCTCGGTCTCCTGCTAATGATCGCCGGCATCGCACTGCTGTTGATCTCGTTCATCTCGCTCGGGCGCGCGCTCACGCCCACGCCATTGCCGGTGGCCGGGGCTGGCCTGCGCACGCGCGGCATCTACGGCGTCATTCGCCACCCCATCTACGTCGCCGTACTCATCGCCGCGCTGGGCTTCACCCTGGCCGTCGGATCGGTCTGGCAGGTCGTCGTGTGGTTCGCACTGCTCGGCTTCTTCCTGGGCAAGGCCTTCTGGGAGGACCGCCTCCTCGCCGAGCGCCATGGAGTTGCCTGGTACGACTACGCCGACCACGTCGGCGGGTTCTTTCCGCGCGTGTGGGGCGGTCGCTAGAACTCATCGAGCCCACCGCGACGTACGATTCACAGGTGGGCCTGCTGGATAGCTTCGAAGACCGTCTCGACCGCATCGTGAATGGCGCCTTCGCGCGTGCCTTCAAGTCCGAGGTCCAACCGGTCGAGCTCGCCGCGGCCCTGCAGAAGGAAATGGACGACCGAGCGGCCATCGTCTCGCGCGGGCGCACCGTGGTGCCCAACGTCTTCACCATCGACCTGTCACCCCACGACTCCGAGCGCTTAAGCCCCTACCGCGATGCCCTGCAGACCGAACTGGCCACCGTCGTCACCGAGTACGCCGGCGAGCAGTCCTACGCGCTCATCGGCCCGGCCGAGGTGCGACTCGACAGCGACGAGTCGCTAGAGACCGGAATCTTCCGCGTGCACTCCGAGGCGCGAGCGGCGGTCGTGTCCGCCGCCGCCTCGGGAGCGGTGCCGGGGCAGCCCTACCTCGAGGTCGGTGGCACGGCCTACCCGCTTGTCCGCGCGGTAAGTCGCATCGGTCGCGGCACCGATGCTGACATTCGCGTCGAGGATCCCGGCGTGTCACGCCTGCACTGCGAGATCGTCCTCGGCCAGCCCGCCATCGCCCGCGACCTGGGCTCCACCAACGGCACGATGATCGACGGCTCGCGCGTGCAGCAAGCAGCGCTCATGGATGGCAGCACGGTCACGGTCGGCACGACCACGCTGGTCTTCCGGACCGGGTGATGACCGAGTTCGCCCTCACGCTGCTGCGGCTGGCGTTCCTCGGGGCGCTCTGGCTCTTCGTCATCATCACGGTGGTGGCGCTGCGCCGAGATCTGCTGCAGCCCCGTGAGGCGCGACCCGCATCCAATCGCCCCGTGAAGCCGCCCAAGCCGGCCAAACCCGCGAAGCCCCCGAAGCCGCGCAAGGCCAAGAAGTCCGACCGTGTCGGACCCTCGCTCGTGATCGTCGACGGACCCCTGACCAACACCGTCATCC
>Ga0163212_1001311_pt1 | contig 10951 bp, 8 predicted proteins | sample Malawi_45m_30L_FD_113532 | JGI IMG/M metagenome (GOLD analysis project Ga0163212, IMG submission 113532) | Freshwater microbial communities from Lake Malawi, Central Region, Malawi to study Microbial Dark Matter (Phase II) - Malawi_45m_30L | ecosystem: Environmental > Aquatic > Freshwater > Lake ...
ATAATGAGGTTGCTTTTTTCCAACATATTTTTCAAGATTTTTAATGGTGTAGATACCTTGAGCATATTTACTCATGACTGAGTGTTTACACCAATAAAGTGCGTAGCAGATACTTGCTGACTTTGGGTTTGTTTTGTACACCTAAATAACTGGTGCCAATTCTGCTGATGTTAAAAAACATGTTGAGATAGGTCATGATTTCGGATTTATCCATGTTTCTTATTTTATCAAACACCATCATGGGATCTTGATTTTGTGTCAAACTGGTGTAAATCACAGTGCTGGCCAAAATTCTGGCTGATTGGCGATTGCCGGTCACTCTTTCAAAATAAGACAATATGGTGTTGTTGAGTTCGGGAGGTATTGAAAAATTTGGCCGCATGACATTTGTGAAAAACTTTTGTGCAGTGCTATTGGCATCAAATCCATTGTTCACGGTGGTCAAATTAGATGGCATGTTTGTCAATCGCCCAATTGTCTCAGTTGATTTTGCAGATTTTCAAGTGTTTGACTCTCACGAAAATGCGAGGTAGTGGCCAGTAATATTGCAGTTGGCTTAGGCTTTAACTGTGCCTTCACATCATTGATTAGATACGTTTGTTTTCCTCCCCAATCAAAGTGTTGGGCAGTGCCTGAAGGGTGTGGATTACTTGCTGCCTGAAGATCTGACAACTGACTTTCGAGTTGTGCTTTATGTGCGTTTTGACTATCTAACCTAATTTTTTCATCAGTCACAACAGAGGACTGTGCAGTTATTTCTTTTAGCAGCGCTTCACGTTGTTGTGCTTTACGCTCATCTATTGCTCCCGGGTCAATTACCCCAGATGTTTGTGAAACCGGAGCTGGTTCTGAACCTGGAGGTTCTTGCACAAGCTGGTCAAAAGGACTGAAAAATTCATCTCCAGTCTCGGGATTAATTCTTGTTCCTGGCGTTTGTCCTAATGCAGGTTGAGAAAACGCAGTGGCTCCTGGTGCTAGACCGTATATATTGTCAAGACCAGCATTTTTCATCATTGCTTGGCCTAATGCTAAATCATCGGCATCGGCTTGATTAGGATCAACTGGTTGTGCGACTTTAGGTAATCCTCCATTAGGAAGTTGTGCTGAACCAGGTGATACAACCAAACCACGTCTAGACCCGGCGCCACTTGTGGCCCCGGCCATGCTGGTTATCAAGCCCTGACTGACAATCCCAGCCACTTCATTGGTCAAAGCTTTTCTAAAATTTACACCTCTCGCAGCATTTACTCCGCTTGAAGCCAACATCACAGCCGCGAGATAATTACCTTGTTGTAAAGCAGTCAATTCTGAACCAGCAGTGCTCAACAAGCCACCACTGCCAAAAAAACTACGATTAGCAGGAGGATTCCTCAAGGGACTGGGTGTGAGATCATGGTACTCTAGTTGAGCAAAACCATCAGGACTTTGATTTGAAATGACACCATCTTGATAAAGTACACTTTCATAAGACACTGTCATCACACATTCCAGTGTGTTGGGATCTGCAGAGTTGATATGTGTGCCATGTCTGAATGTTTTTATTAAAGGATTGATCAAAATATACTCTGAAAAACTTTTGAGATGCAGACTATATATGCGTATGGCTCTGATAAAGTTACCGGGGTTTTCTTTTCTAGGAGTGTAGCCAAAATTAACCACATTGTCTTCTTGATACTTGTGAGGTATGTGATAAGAGGCCGTGGGAGAAGATTGATTTAAATCACCGTAATCACTGTCTCGATAATAATATCTAAAATAGTCATAATAAAAATTTCTCACCACATTGGCACTGTCGTCATGAAAAGTCATAGACACATCATCATAACCAATTTTACTTTGTACTAAATTGGGTCTATTATAGGCATTATAATTTTTCACTGTGTAGGTATATTTGGGAAGATCGCTGCTTTTAGTCATTAGACCCAATTCCACCTGACTGCTGCGACCTGTCAAATCCTTGCTGGACAACTGTGAATTTATGTCAATAAACACATGAAATAAAAAAGCATTTTTTGGAATTAATCTGTAACTACCACCACCAATGAAAATTTTACTGGCATGTTTGTAGTCTTTGAGCACATCCGTGGTGCCCATTTCACTATACACTTGACCAGCGTAGTTAACACCTTGTCTTAATGTATTGCTAGTCATGTGTGATATTTAAGAAAAAAGACCCAAATGTGTTTGGATCTTTTTTATACCATGTCAGTGCCATTCATCACTGTGTGGCCATTGCTCCACGTGGAGTAAACACAGGTGAACCTATGCCAGTACCTCCTGGCACTTGAGTGGCATTGTCAAATCTAATTGACAACTGAATGGTCACTGGATCATTATTTTGATAATTCAACTCCTGATAGTTGACATCTTTTATGTAACAACCCACTATTTCCCATGTTTCCAAGACTCTGGGTGTCACGGCACCATTTCCACCATCTAACATTTCGCAGCGCATGCTAAATTTATAATCTCCACCTGCTGCGGCAGAACTTTGTTCCATGAAATCAAATTGTTTTTGCAGTTGTAGACCCACTAATCTGGTCACATTACCTGGTGCATCATCTCTTATAGTGGTTTGGATGTCAGCCCATGTGTGTTTGCCAGCTAATCGCACCGTACTGTTGTACACATGTATGTCAACATCTTGAAAACTAACCTGTGGTCTATTAAAGCTCTGCACTTGCTTGGTCAACTCCAACACATCCACTCCGTTTCCAAAGTTTTCAAAAGTCACTCTGAACCTGTATTGAAGCTTGGGCATGAGCAGGCCTTGAGCCGAAGCACTTTGATTGGTGCGCAATGGCACTGTGAACTTACTCATACTAAGCACTGACATATGATTCCCCTTTTATGTGATTATTTATCATTATTTTTTGTCATAATTTCACGTAAAATTCTTCAATTCAGATCTGTGGTGGCCGAAGTGATCTGTGTGCCAGCTATGGCTCCGGGATTTTTCAATCTTATGGGAATATACACAAATTCCACCGCTTTCACGGGTTCTATTGCCACATCCACATAAAGTTCATTTCTGGCTATTCTATCAGAAGTGTTATTGGATTCATCACAGACCACAATATAGTCATAAACACCGCGTTTGGCCACAAGATCATTGAGAAGACTTTCCACCAATTGTTTAATTTGGTCTCTGGTGATTTTATCGTTAGGCTCAAATAAGAATTGGTTGGCCACCGATGCTAATACAGTGCGGAGATAGTTGACCAATCTGGCCACGTTAATACGATCCATGGCACTGCCACTGCCGCTGGTACTTCCTGTGCTGGCCACAGTGGGTGCACGAGTTTTTTGACCAAACACCACCAGCCCAGTGCCGTTTATCAAAGTCAAGGGGTTAATTTTATTTTCATACAACAAATCTCTTTGGTTCATGTTGGTGCGTGTTACCACAAACAATCCTGTTCTAGCATTGATGAATCCTAAATTTATGGCATTGTCAACTAGACCACGTCTAGTGCCGGCAGGTGCAAACCACTGGTAACTTACTTGATCATTATATAAAAATGTACGCAACATCACGTGACTGGCGGGCACTACTATTTCGTTGCCAGCTAAATCATTAGACAAAGCACTGGGATAATACAGAGCCAAAAAAGGCGTGTTGTTGATGGCCACATTGTTGTTGTAATCTAAAATATCATTTGTATTGTTGGGCAAAGTCATGGGCAAGTCGCCAATGATGAACCCTGTTTGCGATCTGTCATTGTTTAAAGCAATCAAATTGGGTATTAATTCTGGATAACCCGGGGCTGCTAAGAGATTGAATGCATAACCATCTTCGCGTATTTCAAAATTACTGTCCACAGCAGCTTTCATGGCCTGGATCACTTCGTGGCGTTGAGCATGTTTGCCCATGGCTGGCTGCTGATTGGTTTTCCTGCCTAATTCAGATACCCAAGTGGAAGTTTGTAAAGGCATGATGGCCAGTTCAGGAAAGGAAATACGATTAAAATAATCTTTGATGTATCTCTTGACATTGTAACCACTTCTTCTGGTGTTGAACAACAGCGTGCCACGTGGATACAATCTATAATTCGGACAGTCCGCATCCACGTAGTCACTTTTTAACATTTTCACAATGTCAGGAAAAATACCTGCCACAGGATCTATGACACCGCCTATGGACATGAGATTGCTGTCAAGATCAGCGTCCCACCTTGCGTCTGCAAACACTATGCCATTTTGGCTGATATCATCTAAATTATCAATCGTAATCCAAGTCTTTCCTGGTTTATGATAGCGGTATAACCGGGGGAAATTTTCTAAATCACTAGTGTCTAACCAAAGGTCTCCACTTTCTAACACAGTGTTGTCTGACTGTGTTTCTGGTTGGCTGAAACTCACAATCACTCCCTTGGGATCAGTTTGACTGAGATCATATCCTCTAGCGTCTATGGTCACATTGTGATATCCGCGCCATCCCAAACTGTCACTGATCATGATATCCACTTGAGTGGGTTCATCCCAGTACCATAATTTACCATCACTAGGTGCGGTGAAAGGTGTGCTGGCGCTGTATGTGTACACAGCTTCAGACCAGTTGGTCAAGTTAATACTGCCGGGCACCACGTTGGGTGTGACTCCAACTGTGCTGGTGGTGAAACCCACATTGCTCACAGGAGTGCCTGTGACATTGTTCAAAGTAATAATCCCACCCGATCTATGCATCATGCTGACTGCACCCGAAGGTTCCATTTGAGCTGCCACATTGGGAATGTTTAACGCAAGCACAGCAGTCACAAATGCCTGAGCCTGTGGCCTTGCCAAATTCGTGTTAATAGAGCCCACAGTGCAGGTGTACACTGTGGGTGGTGTGACACTAGGATCTTGGCCGGGTTGACTAGGTGTGATTGTGAATTGATCTGTGGCATTCAAAATAAAATTGGTCTGACTGCCTGTGACTTTGGTTTGTCCACGTAGTCTTTGATAGTAGATTTTGAACCCCACGTTGCCATTATTGGCAGGCAGTTGTTTGGCAAACAAAGCATTCAAGCCCAAATTCAAACCTCCACCTGATGTGTCTAAATTATAGTTGGCATGATACGCATTTTCATATACAGGCACAGCAACTTTTTGCCACAGAGCCGTGGTGGTATTGTATCTTTTCACATCTAAATTCACGCCCAGGCCTTGAGCGGTGTTGTTAATCCACACACTGTTGCGTGGTCTAGGATTGGCACTGCTTCTTCTCCACAAAGGTGCACTGGCAAATCCACCATGAAAAACCACAGCAGGTTCGAACACTGCTAGACCTCTCCAACGTTGATCAGTGACATTCCATGCCCAAGTGGTACCATTCACAGTCACAGTGGATGTCACCGCTGTGTTTGCAGGATTGGAAGGTATAGTTCCCAATAAACCAATTCTTGACAAAGGAGAGCCACTTCCATCTTCCAAGCGCAGCTTTTGGTCGGGGTCTGCTGAAACTCCATTGCTCTTGCTGAGATTATTGATTCTAATACTGAGTCTGTCATCCACCACATCAAAAAACACGCCATTGATGGTGGCCAACCCCGGAACAGTGCCGCCCAGAAGAATGGCCAGATTGGCCATTGATGGCACTGTGGCTCCTATGCTCACAGCGACATTGTTCACTAGAAAACCAACACCCGGTGCCATCACTCCTGAAATATTGGCACTCACACTGGTCAATGAACTCACCACAACCGGTGTATGGTACTGCCAGTTGGCACTGCCCAACTGATTCCATGTATTGTCGACTCTGCTCTTATGAAAAACATAATTATTGTTGTCAAACACCGTGATGGCATAATCTCCTTGTCTGCCTATGCTCTGCAAAGGCACAGCGGGCACAGTAGATCCTTGAGTGTCATTGGCGTCTGAGATCACGATGGGAATTCGATTAACAAATGGAGCTTCAGAAAAATCCAAAGTGTCATCAAATTCGTAAATTCCCCAGGTGCTGGTGCCTGTGTTCAACCAATTTGTGCCATTGGCAGCTTGACCTGTGGGCCTAATGGCAGTGCCCTTCAAATCAGACAAGTCAATGTCAGCTCGCATGACAAAAGCTCTATTGCCAATGCCCATGGCACTGTGTACAGCCATTAGGCCATACTCATTTAATTCACTGCCGTGCATGGGAGTGTCATTGACAGAACGCTCAAAAAACGGAGTACCAAACAGCGTGGCTAATTCTCGTTGACTGGTCACACCTATAATTTTTCCTGCATTTTCTTTTCGAGTACCCGGAGCTATGCCATTGCTTATGGTTTTATTTTCTTTGGTGGCAATGATGACAAAGGGTACGGTGCTTATGGCAGATGGTATGTATTGACTTTCATCAATGACTGTGATTTCTACGCCCGGTGATACAAGAGCCATGTCAGTTTCCTTTTAATGATGTCTTATTTTTTATTTATTGTGATCCACTAAAAAACTCCAGGTTAGTAATACCTTTCCACGGACCTTTTAGATTAAATATACACATGTCAAGACCCATGTGTGTGATCTGTGCGGTGAGGCCCGCAACAGTGAATTATCGCAGGAATAATTCGGTGTACTATAGAAAATACTGTGCCAGCTGTATAAACAAAAGCCGGCGTATCACGCAATCGGTGCCTCTATGGCAAAGATCGGGTTACAAAAAATCACATAAATGTGACCGCTGTAACTTTCGTTTCAAACTACCCCAGCAGGCTGTGATATATCACATAGATCACGACATGAACAACGTCAACTGGAATAATCTACGCACCGTGTGTTTGAATTGTCAGCAAGAAGTCATGATCAAACGCTGGATTCCTGGTAATTTACCACCAGATTTTTGATCTGAACATAGAGATCTTCTATGCTGCCATTATTTTTCACCACAATGTCATGATCAATATTCAGCCAAGACCACTCACTTTCATGCACCTGAGGAAATTTGACCCGCATGAGATTGGTCAAATCATTGTGATATGTGGGCGATTTTACATCATTGCGCAAGGCCTCGCACACAAAATGATACCAATATGGACTAGGTTCTCGCTGTATTGCACACAATATGCCATCACATTCCCTGATCATTTGTGCTTCATTGTTGAATCTCACATCTGTGATCACTATATGATCGGTATTGGACAAAATTTTTTTAGCCAAACTGTGTATCCAAATCTCATTATGAAAATTTTGTCTCAACACGTCTGTGCCCAAGATCTGCAACACTGACCTAGGCGTGATATCAGTTTGTCCTAATTTTTCTGACCACCAGGAATCCACTTGTTCACGCCAGATTCTGCTGCTGCTGGTACGCCCTTCCAACATCACACGATCCCATCCAAATATCACACTGACCACGTCTTTCAAATGTGCAGCGAAACTTTCTCTACGAAAGCCATGATAATTCACCAGATAGTCGGCCACCGTGTCTTTGCCTGAATTAATAAATCCCGATATGCCTATGATTTTACGCATCACAGGTATTTTAAGCGAAAATTCAGTTAAAATCAATGATCACTAAGTCAAACTCCATATTGGTTACGTTTGACTTTGGCCACGGGACTCACTGAGTTAACCATTTTTGATTCTTTACTGCCGTGATGTTTCACAGGTTGTTTTACATCAGTTTTCACTGCTTTGTACGCTTGACGAAGCATGTGATGTTCTATTTCGCTGTAGGGCACAGCCACATTATTGGTGCTGTACCAAGTTCTTTCATCTATTGGTAGACTTTTATTGGTGCCATCAGCCATGGCTGAAGCCATGGCCACACGATAAAAATTCATGGTGCCGTTGGCTTTGTGTCCATCACCAAACACATGTGTGCGATGTAGAGCTCTTTTGTGACTTTTGGCCAATTTGCCTTGGCGACCCTCACAGACAATTTCAGCAATTTTCATGTCAACAAACATTAACCTATGACAAAACTCAAAGGTACAGCACCATCCACATAGCGTTTGAGCTCATCTTCTAATTTTTCCATTTGTTCTTTTGCTTCGGCTATGAGTGCAGTGCCATTCATTTGTGTGCCGCCACTGGGACCGGCCAGTTGACCAAATTTGCTTCTGGCTTCTCCCAATATGGCTTTGGCCATGCTGTAAGCATATTCTTGCACCCAGGGAAAAATATAAGGATCATTGAGTATCATCACATCGGGTTTATGATTATAGATGTGCAACATCACAGTTTCTGCAGGTGAGTCTGTGACAGGACTGAAAATTTCGCACCTGTTGACATCAAATCCGGTGACCGACACAGCAGCCAAAGACTGTGTGGCTGTGATGAATATTCTATTAGTGGTAACATCCACTGATTGCACTTGGTATTGGCCATTATAACCCACCACAGCACAATTTTTTATTGTCAAAGCTGCACCTGCTGTGATGTTCATCTGAGTTTGATTGGTGGTAATGGTGATCACACTGCCCACAGACAAACCTGTGGCAGTGATTGAATTGGCTCTTATGGGGTTGCGACCTGAAGCTGGTATCTTGCGCACCAATGTCAGTTTTCTAGTGGCCGGATTCCAAGTGAAATTAATATGACCGCCAAACATGCGCATGGCCAATTCTTGATATTGAGTGAACAATTCGTAGTTGGCCAGCCCGCCCACACGACCCGCCACCAACATGTAAGTGTTGAGAAATCCCGAAGCGAAAGGTTCAAATTGACTGGCAGTGGTGCCTGTGACGCTGCCAATGCCTCTGCGGAAAATCTGTCTCACATGAACTATTTCCTTGGGCAAAATGTATTCCTGAACTTCTGGCAATAGATCTAAAAAAGCATAACTTTCTTCGGCACTGTTAGATGATTTTTGTCTGTATTTAATCAAAGCCTGACGTATGACTAGATCATAGTGTTCTTGATCCAGTTCCACATCCACCAAACCATCGCCCAGCCGCAATCTGATGTAATCTCTGATTTGATTTTTGCAGTAATCAAGCGAATTTGACAACTGACCAGTATCAAAAGCCATGGGACCGGGTCCACCCAAAGACTCAGCTGTGACACTGAGTCTTTCGTTTAGACCACTGGCAATGATGGGCATGATTTTATCGTAAGTGTTATGCCAGTTATTTATGATAAAATTGAATTCACAAGACCCTGAGCAACACAGTGTCTGTGTTCACACTGCCGTTGAGTGGTGTGTCAACAGCACGAATGTCTCTTAGAAAAGTTCGCAATGACACTTTATTTGCCTTGGACCAGATGGCCAGTTGTTCTTGAGGTTTACGGAGAGTCTTGGTCACACTGGTCACAGTGTCAAATCCTGTAATTTTAGTGCCTTTCACGCTCAAGGAGCTGTGTTCTTCCGCATGATAGCAACCCAATTTTTTTGTTTTCACATTGAATACCCAGAGCTGTTTGGCACCAACAATGTCCACAGGATTCACACTGACCAAGGCCAAGGCCTGATGATCTTTGCAATATCGTAATTTACTGACCAAACGCTCTCGACTCAGAGGTTTCTTGCGTGGCTTTATTTTGGTGACCTTTTTGAGGTTTTGATATTTTGCAATTCCCACCAAAAGATCAGCCAGAAAGGTAAAAACACGTTTATAATCACGAGCCCGATAATGACGAAATGACTCCAAGAGCTGAACATCTTTACCTGCCTGTGCTGACATAAAATTTTCAGTGTGTTTTTGTACCCAATCTGCATATTTATACAGTTGTTTAACAGGAACCACATGAGTTGTTAAAAAATCACAAGCATCAAAAGTCACAACGTCACCAAGAATGACCTGATCAAGCCAACCTTCCCAGTCTCCCAACAGTTCGCGATCACGATCTATACTTGGTTGTTTATAAACACTAGTCTCAGTCACCACCGATTCTGATTTTACAATTTGAGTGTGCATAGGTTCAAGTTGGCTTTGAACTTGTGTACAGGCCTCACGCACACGATCAATCACGTATTTACGAATTCTGGGCAGCATGGGCATGCCTTGTCTGTGGGCCAAAATCAAACTGCACACAGTCATGGGAATATGCCGATCTGGCACCAGTTTAAACTGCTTGACTTGTTCTTGATCAAGATCGGTCTGTTGGGTCAGCCAATGCTCCAACCAGGGACGAGCTTGACGAGTTGAGTAGTGATAGTTGTAGTAGTAAAAACTACGGCCCAGACAGTGATCGAAATGTGACTTGCTGTAGTTCAGTGCAGCTTGCGTGTCCCATTTGGGCTCTGGACCAGTGTGTTTTTCGTCTGCTTGTCTCTGAGTTCTCACTTTTTTTGATGGGCTGGGGTCGGTGATTAGAGATTTGGTCATGTCATTGGTCCCAAAAAAATGACGATAAGTTATTGTAACACACAGATTGGTGTGTGTCATGACAATCTTGAGTCCTTTGTGGCAAAAGTGCCACACACTTTGATCATAATCAAAATATGCCATAAATATCACAACAGGAGAAAACAAATTCCCAGAATAAGTCTATGGCGAGATAGCCGTCACAGTAACGATTATCGTTTTTTTGACAGACGTATATCAGAACTCATGAACATGTCTGGCACTGGAGTGCTGTGTCATAAATATCTAGGACCCGCGCTCGACACTGAGCCAAATGATATCACTCAACCACAGCATGTGACTCAAAGCGAGCTCAACATTCAAGATCTGTTATTTTTGGAAAATCGTAACAGAAAGTACGAAGAACATGTGTATAAATTACGTGGCGTGTATCAGGTGTCTGATTCCAGTTTTGACCTCAGTCAATTCGGTTTGTTTTTACAAACTGGCACTTTGTTCATAAGTTTTCACATTAATGACATGATAGACATCCTAGGCAGACGCATCATGAATGGTGATGTGTTAGAGCTAGAACATCTCATAGATTATGAAGTGCTGGATCCTGATCTGCCTGCAGCCTTGAAACGTTTTTTTGTGGTGGGAGATTGTATTAGATCCGCAGAAGGTTACAGTGCCACTTGGTGGCCACACATTTGGCGATGTAGAATCACTCCTTTGGTTGACAGTCAAGAATACAAAGA
>Ga0163212_1001314_pt1 | contig 10947 bp, 10 predicted proteins | sample Malawi_45m_30L_FD_113532 | JGI IMG/M metagenome (GOLD analysis project Ga0163212, IMG submission 113532) | Freshwater microbial communities from Lake Malawi, Central Region, Malawi to study Microbial Dark Matter (Phase II) - Malawi_45m_30L | ecosystem: Environmental > Aquatic > Freshwater > Lake...
GAATCAGCCACAAGTTGCACGTGGACTAGAAGGCATTGTTGCCGCAGCGACCAATATCGCGGAAGTGGATGGCCAAAACGGTAAACTAACGCTCCGGGGCTATGACATCAGTGAGCTATCGGGCAATGTGATTTTCGAAGAGGTCGCCTTTCTCCTGTGGCACGGTAAGCTCCCAAATCAGACCGAGCTCGACACGTTGCTTTCGACGATGTCTGATGCGCGCGAGCTTCCATCGGAAGTTGTACAATGCCTTAAGACCATTGGAAACAAAGCCACTGGCATGGACATCGTCCGTATCGGTGCATCGATGTTGTCCATTGATGATGAAGACATGGGCTCCCTTGACCTGGAGGTCAACAAACAGCGTGCAGCTCGCCTTCAGGCGCAGATGCCTGCTATCGTTGCGCATGCCCACCGCATCAGCCAGGGCCTTGAAGTCGTTCACCCGAAGCCTGAGCATAACCTTGCTGCAGGTTTCCTATACATGCTAGAGGGTGTTGAACCATCACAGCCCCGCGTGGATGCGCTAAATGCTTACCTCGTTGCAGTTGCAGAGCACGGTCTCAACGCATCGACGTTCACCGGACGAGTGATCCTAAGCACGGATTCCGACATGGTCTCAGCACTGACCGGAGCGATCGGTGCGCTAAAGGGTTCAAAGCACGGCGGCGTCCCAGGTCCTGTTCTTAAGATGCTGCAAGATATCGGCGAGCCTGAGAATGCAGAAGAGTTCATTCGAAACGAGATGTTGAGCGGACGTCGAATCATGGGTTTTGGACATCGTGTCTACAAAGTGCGTGATCCTCGTGCAGCGCTGCTGTCAACAGCGGCTGAGCGAATGGCTGAACTTACCGGCGATGACCGCCTCTTGCGTCTGACGAAGGCTGTTGAAGAGACGACAGTAAAGGTGTTGGCGGAACTTAAGCCAGGTCGCGATTTATACGCCAACGTGGAGCTGTTCGCAGCGCTGATTCTTCATGCAGTTGGAGTGCCCAGTGAGCTGTTTACGCCGATTTTTGCTATTGGACGCACTAGTGGCTGGACGGCACACATGCTCGATCAGATCGAGGATGCGAGGCTGATTCGTCCTGCAAGTATTTATGTAGGTCCACGTGATTACAAGTTCGTGCCAATCGATGAGCGTGCATAATTGATAGTCACCTCGACCGGGGTTTGCTTGTGAAAGCGGCCCCGGTCTTTTCATATCTGGATGACCAAGTGAACACTCCGCGGATTACACACAAACGCCACGGACGAGCATCGACATTCACATTGTCGAACGGACTGGTATCACGAACCATTCTTTGTAACAAGACGATGACAACGCTGTCTATCATTCGTCGGTCTCAGGATGCTCCAGATATGGATGCTGAGCTCATTCGAGCAACATCGCGGGAATGCGTTCTGACGATTAACGGTCAAACATACCCAGTTGGCGGGACAGTGGGACAGAGAGACCTTGCCTTCCTTACAGACAGCGAGATTGAGTCACCGATTCCATATTCTGACGATGTGATTTTCCTTGGGGTACGAACCGAGGGGTACAAGCATGCGATTCCCTCTCCAGGTTCCAAGGCCAAACGTGGCATCTCACTTGTTGGAACATTCGAAATTACTAGTGGTGCACTTCGGGGTCTTGTCGTAAAGATTCGTCATTCGATTTTTGATGATCTTGCCGTACTCGAAAAGCAAGTTGAGGTCATAAATACACTAGCCTCTTCTATTAGGCTGAATTCAATCCTCTTTGAAGAACTCTCGACTATCGAGACGGAGTCTGTGGTCGACCCTACGACGGTTTGGGAACGACAAGCCATCACTGTAATCTCAGACTTTATGTTCCATGGAATGTCAATATCGTCTGCAAACCAGATTGCCTCTTGGTCACCTGATGATTCTTACACAACACAGGTGAACTACGAGCTCAAGACTCCTTGTAAGCTAACGTGCTCTTTTCCAAACGGACCGGATATTGACATCGCACCCTCGGATAAGTTCGTCTCCCCACGATGCATATTGGTTTGTCACGCCACTATGGAACGTGAGCTACGTGGCAAGGATATACGAAGTGCGTGGAAGGGACTTGCGCCATGGACGACCGACAATCCGTTGATGCTGCACTTGACTTCGACAAACGAAAATAATGTCCACACAGCCGTTGAACAATGTGCAGAGTGTGGCTTCGAGATGTTGATCTTCTCATTCGGCTCAGGGCTAAACATGGAAGATACCAGCTCGGAGAATATCAATAAGTTCAGGTCATTTGCTGAGTATGCCCATGCGAGAGGAATACGCATTGGGGGTTATAGTTTACTTGCCAGTCGAAGCATTTCAGCGACGGATGACGTGATTATTCCGGAAACTGGACGTACAGGCGGGACAATCTTTGGCAATTCTCCATGTCTGTGCTCAGCATCGGGCCCGGATTACTTCAAGCGCATTAAGACATTTCTCGAGGCTACCGGATTCGATCTGCTTGAACATGATGGCAGCTATCCTATCGATGTCTGTGCATCCACAAAACATCCTGGTCATAAAGGAAAAGCCGATTCCCAGTGGCGACAATTTGAGCTCATTCGTGACCTCTACTTATGGTGTCGGAAAAAAGGCATATACCTGAATGTCCCGGATACCTATTTTCTTTGCGGGTCAAACAAAGTTGGAATGGGTTATCGCGAAGCAAACTGGTCGTTGCCTCGCTCACTCCAGCACGTACATAGTAGACAAAACATGTTCGATGGCACGTGGGAAAAACATCCATCCATGGGGTGGATGTTTGTGCCGCTGGTTCAGTATCATGGAGGGGGAGCCGATGCGACAATAGAACCACTTCACGAGCATTTGGATGATTACAAGCGCCACATGAACAGCTGCCTTGGCTATGGAGTTCAAGCTTGCTATCGGGGTCCAAGACTCTACGACTCACCTGAAACAAAGGCTATGGTCACGAATACTGTCGCTAAGTACAAGAAGTATCGGCGGTTGCTTGAAGGCGACATTACGCACCTGCGCCGACCGGATGGTCGACGTGTTGATGCAATTCTACATACAGATGATGAACATCCCGGCAGAATGATGCTCGTAGCTTACAACCCAGCATCTGATAAACAATCAACAACATTAGGCTTGCCAACCACGCTTTCACCCTATAAGACAATACGTATAACAGACACGGATACGGGAATGTCATCAACGCTAACGCCGCTGAGAAGAGGTCGTTTTGAGATTACTGTCACCGTTAATGGGGGGCAATGCGCATGCTGGAGTTGGTGCAGTGACGCAGTTCGCTGAAAATGTACTCGGTTGCAGAGTCCCGTTGATTCTCGCCCCTTTGGCACATTTGGCTTCTCATGAACTCATTGCTTCAGTGACGAATGCTGGTGGGCTTGGCACATTTCCGCTCCATCGACTGAAACCAGAACACACCGACTACCACTTGAAGCAGCTCCGCAACCGTACAGACGGGTCGATCATGGTTTCCTTCACAGGTGAATGGGAGCGGGATGAAAATCTTGATGTCTTATTGCAACACAATATCTCGGTTGCAATGGTGTTCTGGTGGAATGGTCCGCGACTCATTCACCGCTTACAGTCACATGGAATCAAGGTTGGCTGGCAGGTTGGTACGGACGAGCAGCTGTCGGAGGCAACCGGACGAAATGCGGACTTTGTCATCGCGCAAGGCCTGGAAGCAGGCGGTCCGGTTCGTTCACCGCATCGGCTGTCAGATTTAGTTCAACTGATCAGAGGAAGGACTTCGACCCCAATTGTTGTTACAGGTGGAATAAATACACCAGACAAGGCTGCTGATTTTTTCCCTCATCTTGCAGCAGGTGTCATGGTCGGAACCCGTTTTTGTGCGTCTCATGAAGCAAACAACTCCGCCGAAGACAAAGCTCTCCTTTGTGAAGCGGATATAGACACGATAATTCTCGACACATCACTTCGAGGTGACTGGCCCTGTGCCTACCGTCGCCGATTGATATCTGGCGGTGACCAAGACATCCCTGAACGCTATGCAAACTCCAACATTGATGAGATCAAAACGATTCTCGCTACGAAGCAAATTGTGGATAGCTTCGCCAGTGTTCTGGCGATATGATGCCCGCTCACCCGATAACGTTGCTCGCAGTAAAGCATAATCGGTAAGATATCTTATGCAGACGGCAGAGGTGGTCCAGGGTGTTCTTCCGACGATGGGTCGGCCCTCACTGATTCTGCCGACCGTAGCCCTTGCCTCCTTTGAAGGTCCACTCGATCTTTTGCTTCACTTGGTTCGCGATGGGCGAATGGATATTTTCAACCTTCCGATTTCAGAGCTTTGCGACAAGTATCTCGCAGTCATAAAGTCCTACGATGAGTTGAATCTGCATTTAGCGGGAGAATTTCTGGTGATGGCAGCCACACTGATTGAGATTAAGTCACGGATGCTGCTACCCAAGCCACCATCCGATCCCCCATCTGATGATGATGGTAGTGGACCGGACCCCCGGATGGAGCTTGTTCAACGTCTTCTGGATTACGCGAAGTATCAGGAAATGTCCGAGTGGATGCATACTGTGGAAGGTGAACGTCGAAATGTGTTCTTTCGATCGCAGTCCCCATTGGCACCGGAATTTCGTGTTCCACCACAGTTTGGCGAGCTAAGCGCTGATCAGTTGGTCATTGCAATGCAACGTGTAATCGATGCCATGGGAGCAGGTGAGAGGCAGGTAACCAGCGTACGGCGGCATCGGTTGACCGTAAGACTGACGATGCGCATTCTTCTGACGCGAATCACCGAAGCTGGTGAAAAAGGTGTCGACTTACTGGACCTGATTAGCGAAGCAGGGAACGGATTACTCGGAGTCATCATGGTTTTTCTTAGTCTCTTGGAACTACTACGTTCCGGAACAATAGCCGTTGCACAGGATGAGTTCTGTGGTGAAATCCGTGCGTTCTTTATCCCTGAGCCACTAAGAATCGACTGGACATCAGTAACCGATGAGGAATCTGATGCGTAGTTTACTGGGAATGGTAGAAGCCTTGCTCTTTGTGTCAGGTGATCCTCTGACGGTAAAAGACTTAGTAAAGGCGACAGAATGGGACGAGGATGCGGTAGTCGCAGCCTTGCATGAGCTACAACAACGTTATGTAACGTCCGATGGAGGTATTCAGTGCTCAGAAGTAGCCAATGGCTGGCAAATGACGACAAAGCCTGATTATGCTCACGTTGTTGGTAAGTTGCTCGCTCCCAATGCAAATCGCCTCTCAAAGGCTGCCCTTGAAGTTGTGACGATTATCGCCTATCGGCAACCTTGTACGAGTTCTGATATCGAAGCGATTCGTGGCGTGACCAGCGACGGTGTTTTGCGGACATTGGTTGAACGTGAGCTGGTAGCGGATGTTGGTAGAAGACAAACTCCTGGGCGCCCTATTTTGTACGGAACCACAGATGCATTCCTACATTACTTCGGACTGGCATCGATTGATGCCCTTCCCCCGTTACCGGATGACCCGGATGCTGAAGTGGCTGCTGCAACGGAAACCGCTGTGGTCAAAGCTGGCGGCCTAGACCTATGAGATTGAGAATCATCACCGCACTAACATTGCTTGCTCTGTTTACCATGGCTTCACCATCAGCAATGGCAAAGGGACGCCAATCGAGCAAGCGTACAATGGTTGCCAGCTACAACCCGCTGGACCTAAAGCAGTTCCCACGAACACTGAGTAAGAGTGTGGCAGTATTTGATGCGAACACTGGTCAGCTCCTATGGCAGATCAACGGCAATAAAAGGTGCTATCCAGCAAGCACAACGAAGATACTCACTGGCCTACTGTTTGCTGAAGCAACTACTGCTGACGAGATTGTTTTTTGCAAAAACAAGCACATTTCATCTGTTGGTGAAAGTAGCTTGAACATCAATTACAACGAATCTTTTGTAGCCGAGGACCTCCTCCGAGGATTTTTGCTCAAGAGTGCCAATGATGCCGGTGTTGTGATTGCTGAACACGTAGATGGATCGACAGCAAAGTTCGCAGCACGAATGAACGAACGAGCCAAACAGGCAGGGGCAATCAATTCACACTTTGTCAACCCGCATGGCCTGCATGATACAGAACATTACACAACGGCTATTGATCTTGGTCGCATTGCAATGGAAGCACTTAGAAATCCACGTTTTGCGGAAATGGTCGAAAAACCATCCGCTGTTATCCAATCGTCTAATCGGCCAGCGATTCGGGTTACCAGTCGCGCTAAGTCTCTGTACTATGATCGTTTTCTGGGAGCGGATGGCATAAAAACGGGCTATACGCGACCGGCAGGTAACTGTTTCGTTGGTTCTGCAACACGAGATGGTCGACGGTTGGTCTCAGTGGTCATGGGTGCACCAGAATCCGCCTGTAAAGAAACGATACCAATACTCTCATGGGCTTTTAGGCGATTTGAGCGACAAGTTTGTATTGCCAGTGGAACTCCTGTTGATGTAACGATGCCGGATGGACGTAAAGTTAAAGCTCATACGTCCGACGGTATTAAGCGCTCTGTCGATAAATTTGCAGCAACTAAGCCGATAACCCAACGAATTGTGTTGGCTAGTGGCATCAATGAGATAACGAAAGGTGATGCTATTGGCTCGTTACATGTGATTGAAAATGGGGTTGATGTGGGCCAATCTACGCTGATCAGTGATTCTGATTCTCGGGTGACAGGCAACGTTTTCGGACCGATGGGCTGGTTCGGAGGCGGTATCTGCCTCGTGCTGGTAGCATGGCAACGTGGAAGAAGAATCGCGCGGAGAACGTCTCCAAAAAGCTTTGGCAGCGGCAGGCGTTAGCTCGCGACGCAACGCCGAAGTACTCATCACATCTGGTCGTGTCAAAGTTAATGGCGTCCTTGTAACCCAGCTGGGTACAACCGTCTCTGATGACGATGTTATTTTCGTCGATAACAAACAGATATCTCGTAAACCAAAACTGTATTACGTCGCTCTCAATAAGCCAGCCGGTGTTGTCTCGACCGTACATGACAGACATGCAGACACGACAGTTGTAGATCTTGTTGATATCCCAAATGCCCGCTTGGTTCCTTGTGGACGCCTTGACATGGATAGTGAAGGGCTCATTCTGCTCTCAAATGATGGCGACTTTGTGCATAAAGTTACGCATCCAAGTCAGAGTCTTGGGAAAACATATCATGTAACTGTTTTTGGTGGACCTGAACCATCAACCTTACGTCGCCTTGCAAATGGTTTATCATTGGACGATGACACGCGGCCGACCGCTCCAGCGGAAGTCACCGTCATTCGACGCCGCCCTACAGTGATTGAAATGGTTTTGCACGAAGGACGTAATCGGCAGATTCGACGCATGATGGACACCGTTGGGCATCCGGTTGAACGGCTGGTTCGCGTCAAAGTAGGACCCATTCAGCTCGGAGACTTACGTCCGGGTGAATGGCGATTTCTTGACCGCACCGAAGTAGGTTCAATCCTGAAGGACACTGCCACCAAACTGAGTGGAAATAACACGAGTGCACGGAGTGGAGAGTCGGAAGGAACAGTTGGCAAAAATGGGACGCGCCGGTCACGAGCGGGCGAAAGAGGTGATTATGAAACTCGTAATCGCAGTCGTTCACGATAGAGATAGAACTAGACTAACGGATGCACTACTTCGGGAGGGCTTTCAGTTCACCCGGCTTGGATCATCTGGAGGATTCCTAAAAGAAGGCAATGTGACGCTCCTGATAGGGTGCGCGGACACCGACGTGAACCGGGTTTTTGGACTCCTGCGTGACTGTACGCGCAAGCGGAAGCAATTTATCAGTGTCCTCCCCCCTGATGCCGGTCCTGCTGGAACCATTCTTCCATCACCAGTTGAAGTTGAAGTCGGCGGAGCAGTCGCATTTGTGATGCCAATCGAGAGGTTTGAGACTTTTTAAGCACGGACGGTGGATCGCGGGTTGAATGATGTATCACGGAAATCTGAAGACTGTCTCTATGCTCTACCGATATATAGAGACCCAACAACTTCCACAATCGGTGCTGCTAACCGGCCCAACTGGCGTTGGCAAAACTACGCTTGCCATTCAACTATCCCAGTACATTCTTTGTAGTCATTGCGTTAATGGCAAACCATGTGAAAAGTGCCCATCCTGCATCCGAATCGCGGCTCATGAACATCCGGAGGTGGCGATCATCGAGCCAGATGGCGATATCACGAAAATATGGCAACTCTGGACAAGATCAGGACATGCTCCCGGACTTCTGGATTCATTATCCTACCGCCCAGTATTGGGCACGTGGAGAATTGTCATCATTACCTCAGCTCATACACTGAATGAAGAATCGGCGAACTCGATTCTCAAAGTGTTGGAGGAACCACCTCCATATGTACAATTTTTCCTCTGTAGCACCAGTCAATCGGCAGTTTTGCCAACGATTACAAGCAGGTGTTTCACTGTCCCAGTTCCACCGTTACCTACACACACAATTGCTTCGTTGTTGATCAGTCACTACAGCGTCGATCAGGATTTGGCAGCTGATCTGGCAACGAGTGCTGCAGGTTGCCTTGGCAGGGCAATTAGAGAAATTGATGATCGTGATTTAGCAGGTATTCGCGACCGGGCTGCCGCTTGGGTTACTGGTTTCCTTTGCGGCGATCGTCAAATGATTTACGGTAATGCGGAATCTTTAAGAAACATTGTTCCGAAGACTTCACCAGATTCCAATTCGCGCCTGCTGGTTACAAGAGGCCTCCTTTCAGTCGCGGACGCATTTGGTAGGCAATTTGGAGTGGAATCGCACCAGTTGGGTGCCTTGATGGAGTGTGTTGACCTGACGATGTCTGCTGCATACACCGTTCAACGCAATGGTAATCCTCAAATTGTAACCGAAGCGCTCGTCGCAAAGCTCTCGAGGATATGCCACAAAAAATGATGCGATTTCTCTTACCAGGTATGTCACTAAAGTCAGACTTCGTAAGTATTCCAGCGGATGTATGCCACCATGCTTTTCGTGTAAGACGGCTCCGCACTGGCGAGACATTTATGCTCATCAACGGAATGGGTGACACTTCCCTTGCAGTTATCGATGAATGGAGCCACGGTATAGGTCAAGCGCGTCTTGTTGGCAGCCTGAATCTCAAGACTGAACTGCCAATTGATATAGTCGTCTGTCAGGCGCTGCCAAAGTCTCCTGAGCGCATTGAACAAGTGTTACAACACGGTACTGAACTCGGTGCAGCAGGATTTCATGTATTTGCAGCCGATCGCAGTGTCGCAAAGCTTGAGACGAAGGATAAGGTGACAAAACGACTTGAGCGCTGGAGCAGCATTATCAGATCTGCTGCTGAGCAAAGCGGACGGACGAGACTACCATCAATACATTGGCATAATAACCTCAATGATGCCCTGGTAAAGGTAAACCTCCCCCTTCTCGTGTTACATGAGGAAGCCGACACTTCACTTAGGTCCGTCGTAAAACCATCCACCTTATCAAGTAGAGGTTTGGCATTGATTGTCGGTCCTGAAGGTGGATTATCGAAGGCAGAAGTTGAGACTTGTCGATGTCAATCAGGTGTCGCAATATCACTTGGACCACGAATCCTTCGTACTGAAACGGCGGCGCTTGCAGCAATTGCACAGCTGTCGTATGCACTAGAGAGTGAACAAGACGGCCTGTGAGCCCATTTGATATCCTGTATGTTGTACTTGGACCCATTTTTCTCTTGATAATGGGCGGTGCAGTCGTCCAAAAGCGCACACCAATCGACATCAAGCCACTGGCAACGCTTCAGATTCGCATCCTGGTGCCTGCATTTCTTCTCGTTCGACTATCAGAGAGTTCACTGACTTGGGCTGGCGTATGGCAGGTAGCATTGGGTATCGCAGCTATCAAGCTCATAATGGCAGTTTGCGTGTTTTCATTGGCGAAAATCGCAAAAGTATCTCCATCCACAATGTACGTTCTCTTAATCACGACCTGTGTGTTCAATGCTGGTAACTTTGGTATCCCGGTCGCTGAGCGTACATATGGTCAAGATGGTGCTGCAGTCGAAGCCGTAGTCGTACTGATGTCAAATTTCAGTCTTTGGGGGATTGGTTACGCGATAATGTCGGCACAGTCATCTTATGGAATTTCATGGCTCAAACAGTACTTTAGCCTGCCGATGCCATATGCCTTCCTCGTTGGTTTGTTAATCAAATGGACAGAGATCCATATACCTGAGCCTATATGGTCCCCCATCAGATGGTGCGCAGATGCAGTAGTTCCTGTCGCTTTGCTTACACTTGGGATGCAGCTTGCGAAGCAAGCTAGATGGCCAAATCTGAAGATCGTATCAATTGCCGTCGCAGCAAAACTTGTCATCATGCCAATAATTGCATATGGAGTATGCACATTATTTGGATTTTGGCCATGGCCAGGTGGTCAGATGATTTTGGCATCATCAAGTCCATCGGCAGTAAATGCTATCCTCCTCGCAATCGACCAGAAAGCTGATGTGGAACGAACAACAGACATTGTATTTTGGACGACGGCTATTGCAGCCATTACGGTTCCAATAGTGATTTGGTTACTCTACAAGAGTGGTGGCCAGCTACATCGAGGGACTTAGGAATCAATTACTATGGTCAGAATCAAAATGTGCGGAATGACAAGTGCCGAAGATGCAGTGGCCGCGGCGGAGGTGGGGGCAACATCAATCGGAATCATCGCCTTTGAAAGTAGTCCAAGGTATCTTCCACCATCAGGACTCACGGAGATTCGTAAGGCATTACCGCCATGGGTTGGTGTAACCGTTGTAGCACCAGATGCCGAGACTGCATCAAAATACAATGCGGATTACTGGCAGCTATATAAACTGCCCGACACTGATTCGGGGAAGCCAATTATTCACGCTATACGAGTCGAAGAGACCTTGAACGTTGAACAGCTGCTAGGTAATCCGGGACGTGTACGGGCTCTGCTC
>Ga0163212_1001316_pt1 | contig 10944 bp, 12 predicted proteins | sample Malawi_45m_30L_FD_113532 | JGI IMG/M metagenome (GOLD analysis project Ga0163212, IMG submission 113532) | Freshwater microbial communities from Lake Malawi, Central Region, Malawi to study Microbial Dark Matter (Phase II) - Malawi_45m_30L | ecosystem: Environmental > Aquatic > Freshwater > Lake...
ATCAACGTGACCGCCAGCATTCAAGCCCGCGACGCGCGAACGCAGGAAGGTGTTTGGTCAGCGCCGGAAGCGGTACTGACGTTTCGGCTCGAGCGCCCCAGACCAGATGTCCCTTTCCTGCCCGGAACATGGCGGCTTGTCTCCGTGTCAGGTGCATCGTTACCAGAAGCATCCATTAGCGACTGAATAAAAACACCGCGATGTAGTCATCGCGGTGTTTTTGTTTCACAAACGAATGAATCGACTATTCTTCGTCAGTGTCGTCATCCAAGAGTGAAACGACGACATCGTCATCGCCATCACCACCATCGACATCTTCGCCTGCATCCTCTTCATCCTGAAGCTCATCCAAGCTGATGTCGCCATCCTCGTCATCCACAGGCTTGACAGCTGGCTCATCCGGAGGCAGAACTTCCGCATGGACATCGGAGTTTTTACGGCCTTTGTCGGACACGAAGCGAACCTTGACATCCGAGTACCAACCAGGGACATTCTGCATCGGTTCGTTGGTTACTGAGCAACGGACGACCTTTACAGCGCCTTCTTCGATAGAGACTTCCTTAGCCATTATCCATTCTTTCCTTCAGCAGAACTACCGGCCGAAACGACCGACTTGCTCTGCGCTTTTGCTTTATCTGGCAACACCGGTGTCGGGGTCAACCACGCATTGATGAACATCAAGCCTCCGGTTACAAGGTACAGCGCTGGCTCGTAGCCAAGTGCTGCTCTGCCCGGATCGAACACAAATTTGCCTTTGAATACAAATCCACAAATTCCAAGGACCATCATCAAGATGCCAAGAATATTGAATGAGTTCCACCAGCGCACTTTTATGTTCTGCATACTAGATATCCCAACTGACGATGCTACCACGGGTAGCAGGTTTTTGTGGCTCTGAACAAATCTACGTTGCTGTGGAGCCTATCGGTTCCCGTTCAAAGCCCAAGTGCTATGCGCGCCTGAATGAGCTGATGATCAATGCTCGACCGTGCTGTGCCACCATACGATGTCCTTGCGTTTGCACTGGCCATCGGCGTGATTGCATCGAGAGCACGCTCTGTAAAGCGACCGTCGTATGCCTTCAAGTCATCAATCGTCAGGTCTTCCAAACCGACTCCGGACTCAATGCTTCCGCGAACTACGCGTCCGACAATCTCATGTGCTTCACGGAACGGAACTCCATCCACGGCAAGGGCATCTGCCAAATCGGTTGCGGTAGAAAAGTCGCCATGCATGGATGCAAGCATACGTTCCGGCTTGAACTTAGCATCTTGGAGCATCCGCTGCATCAACGTAACACACAGCTCGGTTGTTTCAACGGCATCGAACAGTGGCTCTTTGTCCTCCTGAAGGTCTTTGTTATACGCAAGGACCAAACCCTTCATCAGCGTCAGAAGCGTTATTAGGTCACCGTAAACACGCCCGCTCTTGCCACGAATCAGCTCTGCGACATCCGGATTCTTTTTCTGTGGCATGATACTCGAGCCAGTTGTAACGGCATCCGAAAGCTCGATGAAGCCAAACTCAGGTGACATCCATAGAACGATTTCTTCGGCAAACCGCGAGAGGTGCATCATCGTGATGCTACACGCAGCTGTCACCTCAATCGCAAAGTCCCTGTCTCCCACGGCATCCAATGAGTTCTCAATCACTCCATCAAACCCCAGCTCTTCAGCGACCATATGGCGGTTTAGCGGATACGGAGTTCCGGCAAGCGCGCCAGCGCCAAGCGGCAACAGATTCATGCGGCGTCGCGCATCGGTGACCCGGGACTCATCCCGACCCAGCATCCAGAAATACGCTAGGAGGTGATGAGCCAAATAGACAGGCTGCGCATGTTGATGGTGGGTACGTCCAGGAAGAATAGCATCCGGGTTGGCATTTGCAAGCTCAACCAGCTGCTTTCTGAGGCCAAACAAGGCAAGTGCTAAAGTATCGCACCGCCCGCGTAACCAAAGGCGAATATCTGCGGCTACCTGATCATTTCGACTGCGACCAGTGTGCAACTTTCCTGCAACTGCGGGTCCCAGCCGCTCGCGTAGTAACTGTTCTACCGCAGAATGAATATCTTCAGCATCCGGTGGCAATTCTGCCGAACCGGCATCGATATCATCCCGGAGCGATTCAAGTCCGACTACCAGCGCATTTGCATCGGCAGACGGAATAATTCCCTGAACACCTAGCATTCGCGCATGAGCAATGGACCCTGTGATATCTTCTCGCCACATTTTTCGGTCGAATGGCAAAGATTGGTTAAACTGCCAAACAAGTGCATCTGTTGGTGTGTCAAACCGACCGCCCCAAAGTGCCATCAGATTGCCGCTCCATTCGGATAAACCGGGGCCTTAAGCACGACGACCAAATCTGCTCCGGCCAGGGTTTCATAGACCTCGCCCGCTTCTTCGTATTGGTCAACATAAGCATCACCAGGATTTACCGCCACGACTGTCCATCCTTGAGCTATTTTGAAGTTGACTTCTTCGGTGCCGAAGAAAGTTAGCGTTTCATCCTCAACGCGAAGACCTACCCGTACTTCAGGCGCTGATTCAGCAGATTTCTTAGTGCTCACGACTTATCACCTTCCTGCTCGCCGAGCAGTGCACGGATGCCATCGGCTGGCAAAGCCCCCATTTGGGAATATACAGCCAACTTTTGGCGCGAATCCGCAATATCAAGGTTTCGCATTTGTAGCTGACCAATGCGGTCAAGTGGGCTGAATGGAGCATCTTCGACCTTTTCCATGCTGAGACGCTCCGGCTGATAGGTCAGTTCAGGTCCCGATGTGTCCAGAATTGAATAGTCATCCCCCCGGCGGAGTTCAAGGACAACCGTTCCGGTCACCGCACGCCCAATCCACTTGGTGATCGTGTCCCGGAGCATTAGTGACTGTGGGTCAAACCAACGGCCCTCATAGAGCAACCTACCAAGCTTTCGTCCAAGCGTCCGGTAATTATCGATGGTTGATTCGTTGTGAATGGCTGCCACGAGCCGCTCGTATGCCGCATGAAGAAGCGCCATACCTGGCGCTTCGTAGATGCCTCGGCTCTTCGCTTCAATGATGCGGTTTTCAATCTGGTCACATGTACCGATACCATGGCGACCACCGATTCGATTTGCTTCTTCGACAAGCGCAACCGCATTCTCGAACGTCTTGCCATTGATTTCCGTTGGGAAGCCTTCGACAAATGAGATGGATACCGTTTCGGCTGAGACATCCACGGCTGCATCCCAGAATTTGACACCCATAATCGGCTCAACAATGTTAAGCCCATTGTTCAGAAACTCAAGGTCTTTGGCTTCGTGCGTCGCTCCCCAAATGTTAGAGTCCGTCGAGTAGGCTTTGTCGGCACTATCTCGGTATGGATAGCCATGGGATGTCAGCCACTCCGACATTTCCTTACGGCCACCAAGCTCATTGACAAATGTCTCATCCAGCCATGGCTTATAGATACGGAGAGCTGGATTCGCCAACAGACCGTAGCGATAGAAACGCTCGATGTCATTACCTTTGTAGGTGGAACCATCACCCCAGACTTCTACGCCATCCGCACGCATTGCCTGGACCAGAACCGTGCCAGTGACCGCACGGCCGATTGGAGTTGTGTTGTAGTACTTCTTGCCACCGGACTCAATGTGAAACGCACCACAAATCAGAGCAGCAAGGCCTTCGGCTACGAGAGGTTCACGGCAGTCGACGAGACGCGCTTGTTCAGCGCCGTATTCGAGTGCTCTACGCGTGATGTCATCGTAGTCTTTTTCATCCGGCTGTCCGAGGTTTGCAGTGTATGCAAACGGGATTGCTCCCTTATCACGCATCCACGCGATTGCTGCGGATGTATCCAGGCCACCAGAAAATGCGAGTCCCACCTTGTCGCCGATGGGGAGCGAAAGAAGTATCTTGCCGCTATTCATGCCGGGGGCATTGTATCGCTTGGGTGGTGCATCCCGTGGCTATTAGCCGCCTGCTGCGTAGTTGATACGATGCTCTATGACTTCCATCGCACGGCTCACACGCACAGAGATCAACGAAATTGCAGCTGCCTTCGCCCTGCTTGGATGGAACAAACCTGCCTCGCAGTATCAATCCTACTTAGACGAGCAGAATGCAGGGGGACGGCACGTTCTTGTTGCGCGCATCGATGGTGAATTCTGTGGATATGTGACGCTCGTCACTCCCTCTCACTGTGGTGAGTTTAGCGCAATGGGCATCCCAGAAATCACAGACTTCAATGTCTTGCCTAAATTCCGCAACCGAGGGATTGGAACAGCACTGATGGATGCTATTGAGGCTGAAGCGCGTCGCGAAGCATCCGTTGTAGGAATAGCAGTCGGGATGACAGCTGACTATGGCGCTGCGCAGCGGATGTATGTCAAGCGTGACTACATTCCAACCGGTGCTGGGTTATTTGCTGCTGGAAGCCCTGTGAAGTACGGAGCAAGCATCACGGTCAATGACGGCTTGTTGCTTACTTTTACAAAGACTCTGGTGGATGGATAGGACTTTTCCGCCATCCACCAAAGTCCCAGCGAACGTTAGCGTCGTCGGAAAAATCCGATCACTACCAGAATTATTCCGATTACCAATGCAACGTTTGCGAGCCCGTACAGGACTTTACCAAGCCACAGCGCAGCAAATATGGCCAGGGCCGCCGCTATAAGCATCACGCCCAATTGCATCAAATCGTTCTTACGCGTCTGCATTATTGACTCCTAAAGTACAGCTGCCAGGATGGCCTGTTGTGCATGCAAGCGGTTTTCTGCCTGCGCAAATACCCGGCTCCACTGTCCCTCCATAACCTCATCTGCAATCTCATCCCCACGGTGCGCCGGTAAACAGTGCAAGGCGATTGCGCCCGGCGCAGCGTGATGCATGATTTCAGCAGTCACTGTATATCCAGCAAAAGCCGCCATGCGCCGTGCGTGCTCTTCTTCCTGTCCCATGGATGTCCATACATCCGTATAGATCGTATCCGCTCCTGCAGCTGCTTCCCTTGGTACGCTGAAGCGCTCCATTTTGGTTCCATGCTCGGAAGCAAGTTCCATAGACCTTGCCCAGATACCCGCATCCGGCAGGTAGCCATCAGGACATGCTATGCGGAAATGTACTCCAAGCTTTGGTGCCAGCAGCATCAGGGATGCCGCGACGTTGTTGCCATCCCCGATGTAAGTCAATGTCTTTCCGGTGATGTCGCCTAGATGCTCCTGCATCGTCAGAAAGTCTGCAAATGCCTGACAAGGATGCTCCGCATCATCAAGTGCGTTGATCACCGGAATAGTGCAGCTGTCGGCAAGTCCTCTTAGGATTACAGGGTCAAATGTTCGTACAATCAGGACATCTACCATGCGGGTAAGCACGCGGCCGACATCTTCAACGGATTCGCGTTTCCCAAGTCCAACCTCATCCTTACCGAGGTACATTCCGGAAGCGCCCAGTTTTGCCAGTGCGCCAAGGAACGACACCTTTGTCCGAAGTGACGGCTTTTCGAATAACAGAGCGCCAACTTTACCTGATGCCGTGTTTTTGATTTCACCCGCTTTGACGCGCTTAGCAAGGGCAAGAATCTGCTGGCACTCCTTTGCAGAAAAGTCATCGATACCTAGGAGGTCACGGCCCGCGAGAAATCCTGGTTCAACGGCAACGGCAGAGGTCACAGCGCCTCTGACTGTCGAAATGGATGTCCCGGAGAGCTGGTGCAATGCAGCTTTCAGCCGTTCCATGGCATCACAGACATCCGATTCTGTGAGAACCAGAGGCGGAACCATGCGCAAAGTGTGTTCGCTCGTGGCATTCATTAGTAGACCATTGGAAAGTGCAGCAGCGACGATCTCTCGTGCCTGACCATTCGGTATATGGACGCCAAGCATGAGTCCCCTGCCGCGACTCGCGCCTATCCATTCAGGAAACTCCGATGCCAGGTGAGCAATACGTTCTTGAAGAAACGCGCCAACAATCTTTGCGTTTGAGAGAAGGCCCTCGGATCCAATGATATCCAACACCGCAAGCGCTGCCGTTGTTGCCATCGGGTTACCTGCATATGTTGAACCATGATCACCCGGAACAAAAACGCGTGCCGCATCCCCGTGCGCAAGGCATGCCCCTATTGGAAAACCGCCTCCCAGACCTTTTGCCAGTGTCATGACATCAGGCTTCACCCCACTTTGCTGCCATCCCCACATCGTCCCAGTCCTGCCGGCACCTGTCTGAACTTCATCAAAGATCAGAAGCGCGCCATTGGCATCCGCGAGAGCTCTGGCGTGCGCAAGATAGATATCGTCTGCAACATTGATTCCGCCCTCACCTTGTATTGGCTCCAGAAAAATCGCAGCAGTATGTTCGTTGACCGCGGCGGAGAGAGCATCACAGTCATTGAATGCAACGTGTACAAAGCCATCTGGTAGCGGACCAAACGGTTCCGAGTACTTGGGCTGTCCCCCTGCAGTAACGGTTGCAATCGTCCTACCATGGAAGCTTGCGAGGGCGCTGACAATCTGCGTCTTACCCTCTGCGATCGACGTTCCTCGCTTGCGGGCAAGCTTAATTGCAGCTTCATTTGCTTCTGCACCGGAATTGGTAAAGAAAACTCTGTCCATTCCCGCCAGCGTGCAAATGCGCTCCGCCAGTTTTGCGGATGGCGCGTTGTATACAAGGTTAGAGACATGCACGACGCGTTGTAGCTGGTCGGTCAGTGCTGCAATGTAGCGCGGATGGCTGTGCCCAACAGCACAGACAGCGACGCCGGCAAGAAAGTCAATGACATCACGGCCGCTTGGATCATATAGACGCACACCATCGGCACGTACAACTTCAAGCGGATTGCGCTTGTATGTTGTCATCGCGTATTTGTGATCCAAATCCATTACGGTTTCTGTAGTCATTGCACTCACCTTTTTAATTGTCATCCAAACCACTTTGCAGCAGAAGCGTCATTACTCCGAGGCGAACTGTAAATCCACCACGAGTAACCATCCGTTCTCCTGTATGCACAAAACCAAACTTTTCATACAGCGCCACGTTTCGTGAAACGCCGAGCCGTACATCGCAAACAATACTGTGACACCCCTGTCCTTCTGCCTCGGTGATCATGGCGCGAAGCAACGCGGATGCAACACCCTTTCTCCGCTCCGATGGCACCACTGCGAGCCGATGAAAGCGCAGCTGGTCTTTCTGGAACCTCCAGCGAACAGCCCCCGCTACCCTCCCGGAATCGTGGAGTACCGCCAATAAAACATTGCTCCCGGAGCGCAAATCGGCTTCGACATCCTTGATGGTGTCCGACATTGCTCCTGGCGGCGGGACATCCGCTGCGTATTCATAAAACGCTGACCTAGTTGTGCGGTAAACGCGGCTTGCAAGTGTCGCGACATCCGACAAGTCCGGCTTTTCTATCCGTAACACAGTCCCTGCCTAGCGAACCATCGTCCCGACACCCTGAGCTGTAAACAACTCTACAAGGAGCGAATGTGCCGCACGTCCATCTAGAATATGCGCTCGCGGAACGCCATCCTCGACGGCAGCGATACATGCTTCCAACTTCGGAATCATCCCTGTTCCAACAACACCACTCGCAATAAGATCCCGCGCTTCAGATGTGGTTAGCTCGCTTAGCAACGACTCAGGATCCGGGAAGCGGCTAAAAACACCCGGCACATCGGTCATCAGGATGAACTTCTCCGCCTGTAGCGCGATCGCAAGCGCACTCGCAGCCGTATCGGCATTTACGTTGTAAGCCTGGCCATCCGTGCCGACAGCTATTGTGGACACGACTGGGATGTAACCGGCTGCAACAAGAGTCGTGATAATTTCCGGGTTCACCTGCGTGATTTTGCCCACGAATCCAATGTCACCGTGGTCTGTATCACGCTCAGCGATATATAGATTTGCATCTTTACCGGAGAGTCCAACCGCAGGAGCACCTTCGCGACAAAGCATCGAGACGATTGCCTTGTTTGCCTTGCCACTCAGTGCCATTTCAACCACTTCCATGGTCGCGGCATCTGTAACGCGCCGACCAGCAACAAATGTCGATTCGATTCCGACGCGGCTGAGCTGCTGACTGATTTCAGGACCACCGCCATGAACAAGGATAGGGTTGATTCCGACCAGTCGCATCAATACCAAATCCCGCATCACGGAGACTCTAATCTCATCATCAATCATCGCATTGCCGCCGTACTTGACGACAACCGTCTTACCGGCAAACGTCCGTATATACGGAAGCGCCTGAATCAGCGTCTGTGCGGTATCCTTACCACTCATTATTGGGGTTATCTCACTCATCAGGTTGTGTACTCCGCATTAATCCGCACATAGTCGTAGGAAAAGTCGCACGTATAGAACGTAAATTCTCCCGCGGCCGTGTCACCGAGGTCGACCTCGATGAGGACATCCGGCAACTTCATCGCATCCGAGACTTCCGCGGCATTGAAACCTGTTGGCACTCCTGCGCGGTAGACTTCGATCCCTGCAATGGATGCGCTAGTGGCACCAGGATCGAACGGAACTCCAGCACGCCCTGCCGCAGCCATCAGACGTCCCCAGTTCGGATCGTTACCAAAGAGGGCTGTCTTGACCAGTGGAGATTCAGCGATAGTCTTTGCCACAGTCCGTGCGTCAGCATCACCTGGAGCCCCCGTCACCCGAATCTCAACTAGCTTGGTCGCCCCTTCACCATCCCGGGCAATCGCCTTTGCGAGGACCAACATCACGGCTTCAAGAGCATCGGAGAACTGTCGATACAGAGGAGATGCCGTGTCAGAAATGCAAACTCCAGAGTGTCCCGATGCCAGGACGATGCACTGATCGGATGTCGATGTATCTCCATCCACCGTTATCGCGTTAAACGTCCGGTCTACAACAACTTCGAGTAAAGGTTGCAAGAGCTCAGATGAAATGTCAGCATCGGTCGCGATAAACGCGAGCATCGTCGCCATGTTTGGCGCAATCATCCCACTGCCTTTGGAAATGCCGCCGATGACGTAGTCACCAATCTCAGTAGATACTTTGACGGCGATGTTCTTTCGGACGATATCAGTGGTCATAATGCCTTCGGCTGCCGCCCGGTCATGTTCACGGGATGTCCCGGACGAACTCCAGGCATCCACAATGCCCTTGCGAAGTTTGTCCATTGGTAGCTGAACACCGATCACCCCAGTGGATGCTGTGAGCATGTTTCCACCACATAGCTGCTCCGCATGCTTCGCCATTTCGCAATTGGCATCAATGCCCTGTTGGCCCGTCGCAACATTTGCACAGCCGGAGTTGATCACAACACCCCGAATTGATGCTGCTTCCGGTCCGTGGACTTGTTCACGATTTCTGAAAACACTAGATGCACAAACCACATTTTGCGTGCCAACCATTGCGATACCCGTTAGTGGTTGGTCTGCGGAGATTATGACAACATCGGTGTTTCCAGAGCGCTTTATGCCACATGCTGCCGTACCTGCCCGAAAGCCTTTTGCTGCGAGAACACCTTGCTCGAGAAGAAAATCTATCATGGCCAGATACCGCCGTGTGCAAGCCCCAGCGTTTCAGGGAGTCCGTACATAATGTTTGCATTCTGTATCGCCTGCCCTGCGGCTCCTTTGATGAGATTGTCGATTGCAGCCACGGCGATCAGGGTACTGGATGCTTGTGCAAAGCCAAGCCCAATATGAACCCGGTTTGTCCCTGCGACATCTTTGGTTGATGGATACTCACCGACGGGCCTTACCGTCACAAATGGCTCGTTTGCATATGCAGCAGCTAGGGATTCATACGCGGCGTGTAGCGTAACTCCATCCATCGCTGGGAGATAACACGTAGCGAGAATGCCGCGGGTCATGGGAACCAGATGCGGAGTAAACAGCACTCTGACACCCAGATTTTGTTCGATTTCGGGTGTATGCCGATGGACACCGCCAACGCCATAAACTCTCAGCGATTCGTTTGCTTCCGAGTACTTGTAAATCGCATCATTTCTGCTCCGACCAGCACCGCTGATACCGGATTTGGCATCAATAATGATTCCGCATCCGATAAGCAAGTCGGCATCGAGCAGTGGCTTGATTGCAAGCGTAGATGCCGTTACATAACATCCGGGGTTGGCAATTAATCTAGCATCCTTTACTTTGCTTCGGAATAATTCTGGCATGCCGTACACAGCATGTTCCATCAAGGATGTTGGCGCAGGTTCCGATTTGTAATAGGTTCGGTAGATATCCGGAGACGTTAGTCGAAAGTCAGCTGAGAGGTCAATTATGCGTTTACCAGCAGCCAGATACTCTGTAGCAACCTTCATCGCATAGCCGGACTCCTGAGCAAGAAATATCAGGTCGCCAGCGGGTTCATCGGATGTTGGTGCACAGATCAAGTCACCGGTTGAGGTGCCGTACATCCCGTTGAATGCAGCTGCAAAGGGCTTCCCTGCAAACGTGTTGGATAGGACTTGAACGACATCAAATTCCGGATGACTATCCAGAATTCGAGCTAGTTCTCCGCCTCCATAGCCACTCGCGCCAACGATAGTAGTGCTGATCATTGCTTCCAAAACCATCCCTGCCTCGACACTTTACGAAGAGAGGCACTCATTACAAGTCCAATCCAAAATCAAAAAAACCGTCGGAAGGTGACTTCCCACGGGTCGGTTGACTGCGTTATGTAATAACTGACGAACGCCGAAAACTACACCGTGAAAAGTTCAGATGTACGACGGACGCGGCGGTTCTTTACAGTAAACACCTCTGCATCCTAGCACCGGTGCCCGAACCTGTCAAGCCGTGTCTGTATCTATCGAGCAGCCCTTTGGTTTTGCACCCGGTGCCCTTCCCTTCAATTCAACATGCCCATGGGCGTCAACATTGCCCCAATCCTGCGTTTCGATGACTGCATATGTGCACCAATTCGCGGCATCAATATGAACTAAAATGCCATCCTCTCCGGGATCACAATTAATACCAGTGATC